>PDWI01000675.1_pt1 | contig 54983 bp, 42 predicted proteins | sample 1430891 | NCBI WGS metagenome assembly PDWI01 (sample SAMN01162508, study PRJNA174530) | Oral metagenome, whole genome shotgun sequencing project. | biome: Marine environment; feature: Marine mammal; material: Swab sample of the gingival sulcus; isolation source: swab sample of gingival sulcus... | reverse complement strand
GCCTTCGATTGTCCTTGCGTCAATCATCATACCTTGATTATCATAAACTCTTAGAGATAAAAGTCTATGTAATAGCATTTTCGGTATTTCGTTGATGCCCATATCTGCTCTTTTTGCATTTTTCCTCACAAATATTGGTCCGCTCGCTTGATATGGGGATGCTGTTTTATGATGCTGAAACGGTAATAAAATTACTTCTTCTCCTATTTCGGCATCTTCAAGACTTACTCGACAAGGGTAACCTGGTTTACTGTCTACAATCATTTTAATAGCTCCTTGTGAAGCTAATTCTTCTTTACTTAAATCGAATAAATGATTAAAGTTGTTTTCAATAGCTAATATTTTAAAGTTTACACGCATAATTTTATTATCTTTTTGTTCTTTTTTCATACTTACTCCTTTTTAATTCCATCTAAATTAAATGATTAAATTCTAATTTTTTTAGATACATAATTGTCTCATTTTTTAAAATATATCACTTAATAAGTATACAAAAATTTTCAAAAGACTGCTTTTGGGTATAAAAGTTTTTCCCATTTTAGAAATAAAATTCTTATTTCTAAAAACTTAATGATTCCTAAAATTGAAAACGAAATAGTATTAAAAAACCTCCCTCTTAATTTATTAATTCTTTGGTTTATTTTGTAATTGGTCAATATAAGTCAACCATTCATTAACAATCTCATCATCAGGAGCTATTTCAAAAGCTCTATTAAAATAACGCTCAGCCTCAATTAAATTGCCATTTTGTAAATACACTATTCCCAAATTACAAAGTAATTCATTATTATCAATATCAATCTTTAAAGCTTCTTTCAAATAAGTTTCAGCCTCTATATATCTACCTTCTTGCATTAAACAAATAGCAATTTCATTCATAGTATCGACATGAGCAGTATTATATTTTAATACATTCTCATAATATTCAATTGCATCAGAATACATTTCCAACTGCCTATAAGCCAATCCAATAAAAAATGATAAATTCCACCAATCAGGATAATCATAAGATAAACTTAAAAGTAGATTTAAACCATCTTGATAAAAGCCATCTAAAACGAGCATAGAACCTTTTTCAAAATCTCTTTTTGCCTCATTATCATTTAAAAGTTTAGCTATTTCCGTTCTTACATCATCTGGCGAATCAAGTTTCAAAGCTTTTTTCCAAATACTTTCCGCCATACTATACTCTTTATTATTTGAATAATAAAATCCTAAATGAAAATAACTCAAATAATTATCTGGATATAAGTTCATCATTTTATTAAATATCTCAAACGATTCTTTAATAAACTCATCATATTTATCATCATTTTCTATAGCTATATCTTCAAGACATCTTGCATAATTATAAATCGAATCAATTTCATTAGGTGCTAGTTGATACGCACATCTAAAATAAACTAAAGCCTCTTTTAAATCAGATTTATTTATCATTTCAAAACCAACATTCAACGCTTGCTTATAAATATCAGAATTATAAGCATTTAAAAAATTAATATAATTAATATTATATTTAAAATCAGAATCAATACCTATAATACGAATCATACCATCTACAAACTGAGTTAAATCAAAATTTTCATCAATAGCCTTAGTAACTTTTTTCTTCATATTGGATACCGCTATAGGAAGCGGAGTATCTTGCGTTAAACTAACACTGTTAATATCAATACTCCTATCTTGCCTTAATTCAACAAATAATATTTCCTCTGTCTTATCCTTTAAATATTCATTTATAAAATTTGACATGTATCCCTCCATTAGAAGTCTCGTTTACGTTGTTTATCAATTATCTTTGTTCTAAACAAATCAAAATAATCTGTTTTATTCAACCTTAAAATTTTAACCTTTTTGTCTGATTCCTCTATATTGATGTCTGAAATATAGTCATTAGAAACACTTACTCCATCACATGCAACTATCACTTTTCGCTTTTCAGCTTTTACTATATTAATATCAAGCACTGTATCCAAAGGAATTACCATAGACGATTTTAAAGGTCTATTTATACTATTGTCATTTGGGTGCATAGGCGTAATCTGAAAAGCATTTAACGAAGAATGAATAGCCACTCCACCAGCCCATATCGCATATCCAGTAGAACCTATTGGAGTAGAAACTATAAATCCATCACCCGTAAAATAATTAAATGGCTTTTTATTAATATACATCTTCGCCTCTATAAGTCTTGGTGCTACATGTTTTACTATAACTTCATTAAAAGCGTAAGCAGTTTCCACTTTCCCTTTAACAGTGGTACATTTTATTTTTATAACTGGATATTCTTCAACAAAATAATCCCCAGAATTCAACTTATCTGCAACCTTATCCAAATCTTTTAAATCAATTCCAGGTAAGAAACCTAAGTTTCCCGTATTTACACCTACAAAAGGCACTTTTAAATCACGGTACTTTCTTATAGCACTAAGCATAGTACCATCACCACCTATACAAACAACCAAATCAGGAGATATATCCGTAATCTCAAAATTTTGTTCCTTTAAGCTTTGCTCTATATCTTTTTTTGCGTTTATAGACGCTTTCTTAAAATTTGAATGAACTAATATCCGTTTCATAATATCCCCTAATCCTCATACATATGTCGCATAAACAACCTTTTTCTCATAGTCGATGTACTTAAAATCCTATATAAAAATCCCCTATAAAGCATTATAAAAGTCACAAGCACTTGTAAAATAACAACCAATAGCATATCAACAACTATTCTGGAACCATAAAAATATGGGAATATATGCGAAAGTTCCAAACGCAATACCACATATATGATATATAGTCCACCAAGCATAATAAAATTTGGTAATAACCACTGAACCATATTTCCTTTTACAAAGTTCCAAGCATATATAAACATATCTCCTATATGCAAATGCTTTTGATATGCAGTTTCTGGTACAGCACTAAATAATCCAAACACAATAGCCCTTACAACAAAATAAGACGCAGGCAAAATAAAAAATAATGGAAGCAACACCATATCTAAAATCATAAATATAAAATATACAAAGATAATCAGTCCCCATATCTCATTTAGATAATACTTAAATCCAAGTTGCATATCAGGATAATTCACCTTTTGACCATTTATAGCTTTATAAATTAAATATAGATAAGCAGAAATCATCGCACTCTTAATAGCCATAATCATTATCCCTATAACAAAACCAATTATAGTTGGCATTGAAGACATTTGATTACTATATCTAAAAAAAGTATCTATCTCATTACTCAACAAAATAACAAACATATATATTATCCCAGCAAAAATCAACGTAGGATTTTGTTTTAAAGCCTTAATAGTTTGTTTTTTTACTCTTTTATGAAGTAAACGTAAGTCCTTAATAGCTTCCACTAATTCCTCCTAAATTACATTTTTTCTGGTGCTTCAAGACATACTAATTTAAGAGCATTCTTTAATGTCTGTGCAGTAGCCTTTACTAGTGCAACTCTAGCTTTAGTCAATTCAGCATCTTCTGTAATAATAATATTATCGTGATAGAATCTATTAAAGTTTTGAGCTAAATCAACAGCATATCTAGCCACTACAGACGGCTCATATTTTTCATTTGCAAGTATAACCATCTCTTGGAATTTACTTAATAATCTTACAACATCTTTTGAAGTTTCATCATCTAATAATTCGTATTTTACACCATCAAAATTATCAATTTCAGCTTTTCTCATAACACTACAAGCTCTTGCGTAAGTGTACTGAACATATGGTCCAGTTTCTCCCTCAAATGAAAGAGTTTTTTCCATTGAGAAAGTATAATCCTTAACCCTATTACTAGATAATTCTTGGAATACAACAGCACCAATACCAACCATTTTTGCAACTTGCTCTTTATTCTCTAAATTAGGGCTTTTTTCTTCAATAATTGCTCTAGTCTGCTCAACTGCCTTATTAAGTACATCTTCAAGGAATACCACACGACCACTTCTAGTAGATAATGAACCTTCTTCTAGTCCAACTAAACCAAAATCTACATGCACACAATCTCTAGCCCATTCATATCCCATAAGCTCTATAATTTGAATCCACTGTTGGAAATGTAATTTCTGTTGATTTCCAACTACATAAACATTTTTATCAAAGTTATAATGATTTTTTCTATAAGTAGCCGCTGCTAAATCTCGAGTTATATAAAGAGTAGAACCATCACTCTTAGTAATAAGTGCAGGTGGCATACCATACTCTTCTAAATCTACAATCTCCGCTCCTTCTGATTTTGTAAGAATATTCTTTGCACGCATATCCTCTAATATTGCAGGCATTTTGTCAGAATAAAAACTCTCACCAGCATACGAATCAAAATGAACGCCAAGCATATCATAAACTCTATTAAACTCAGTTAAACTAACTTCTCTAAACCAACTCCAAAGCTCATAAGCTTCTTTATCATTATTTTCTAATTTAGCAAACCACTCTCTTGCTTCATCATCTAATTTAGGATTTTTGTCAGCTTCTTCATGGAATTTTACATAAATTTTAAGCAATTCAGGAATTGGGTCAGCTTCAATCTGTTCTTTATCTCCCCATAATTTAAATGCTACAATTAATTTACCAAACTGTGTTCCATAATCTCCAAGATGGTTTACAGATGTACTATTATAACCTAAAAATTTATAAATTCTATTTAGGGATTCTCCAATCATCGTACTTCTAATATGACCCATATGGAATGGCTTAGCTATATTAGTAGATGAATACTCAACTACAATATTTTGTCCATTTCCAATAGTTGAAGAACCATACATATCTTTTTTGTCTAATATTTCTTCTATAACTGATTGAGAAAACACCGCTTTATCCACTGTGAAATTTACATATCCAGATACAGCTTCAATTTTTTCAAAATATTCTCCTTTATCAATTTTTGAAACTAAATCTTCTGCAATCATATTTGGTGCTTTTCTAAAAACTTTTGCAAGCCTAAAACATGGGAATGCAAAATCTCCCATATTACTATATTTTGGATACTCTATCATCTCATATAATTCTTCACTACTTAAATCATCTATTACACCTGCTAACAATTCAGCAACTTCATTTTTAAAATCTATCATTTTTTATCCTCCTAAAAATTTATATTGATTTTTACTATTTTGGGTCTACAAATGCAAAAACATGGTCTACATTTCTTAAATAGTCACCATAATTAAGACCATAACCCACTATAAACATATCTGGGATTTCAAACCCGATATAATCTGCAACATACTCAACTTTACGCCTAGATGGCTTGTCTAATAAAACACAACTCTTTATAGAATTTGGATTTTTCTTACTAAGATGGCGTAAAACATTTGTCATAGTAATCGCCGTATCGGTAATGTCATCAACTATAAGAACATCATAGCCTTTAAGTGATTCATCTTTAATATCTTGTAAAACCTTAACTTCCCCAGATGATTCTTCACTATTTCCATAACTAGACGTTACCATAAACTCAATCCGAACTGGAACTTCTATCTCCCGTACTAAATCTGCTGTAAAAATAAAACTACCCTTTAGCAAAGAAACAACCAAAAGATTTTTGTTTTCATAATCTCTGGAAATAATCTCTCCTAACTCTTTAACTTTTCGTGCAATTTGTTCTTTAGTAAAAAGAACTTCCCGTAATTTGTTTTGTATACTCATTATTCCTCCAGTAAATTAGATTATTATTTTATTATATCATTTTTTTACATAGCTTAAAACCACCATCATATACAAACAATCTGTTTTTTATTTTATAAATTTTATTTTTCAGTATTTTCAATTTCATAAACTCTTACTTCATCACCAGATAATTTATTCATATCAAGAGTGTCTCTCTTATTTTTTGGAACTGTAACTATATCGGGATTTCCATCACTTATAAATCTATCTCTAAATCCTTGCTCATACTCATCTAAATAAAAACTTAACTGGAATTTTGCGTCTCCACTTTGAACTCTATTTATGTTCTCAAAATCAAAATTTTTATGAACAGAAGCTACTTCAGGTTTCCAACCCACTTTTAGCACAGCATCATGAAAATACAATTTACCATTATACTTAGAAGTTGTAACTAACTGACAAAGATATTCATCACTTGGTTTCTCCCCAAATGGTAAAGCTAATGTATTAATTGTGTAATCAGAGTTTATCATAGATTCAAGAAACTGAATATTTCCACCTAAAGTCTTTTCAATCTGCTCCTTATTAAGTTCTCCCAAATGGTCATGCCCAGTTGAATGATTACCTATATCCATGCCTTTATCAATTATATAGTTTAGTTTATATTCTAAAGTATCAGCTTGAGCAAATGGCACTCCTCCATTTAAGAAAAAAGTCGCCTCTAATCCAAAATCAGGATGTTCCTTATAAAATTCCTCTAATATACCAACTGTACAATTAGGGTCAATCACTTTTTTTCCATTCTCTTCTGAAATTTTAAAATTAGTAATATGTCCATCATCAAATGTTAAAACAACTGGTGTATAGCCAGCTTCTGTAGTGATATTATTCTCTATATAGTCATTTAAACTGATCGTTCTAAATCCCATATTATAGAGTCTTTCTAAATCTTGTCTAAAACTTTCTGGTGTTCTGGCAAACTCCGTATTTTTATCGCTTAAATTGTGATACATAACAACCATAATTTCACCTGTTTCATTTGGCTTGATTTTTTGTAAATCAATTTGTTCGTATTCTTGCTTATCTTCAACTTCATCCTCATTTGCTATAGCCACAAGCTCTTTTTCTCTTTCTTCTAATGAATTCTCAGTTTCTAATGAACTTACCTCTTCATCATTAGAAGTTGTATCACTAATATTTATTTGAGCTTCTTCCTTATCAATATCTTTCTCCTCTTTTTCACTACAAGCAGATAACATTAACATCGTACTTATAATTAAAAATACTATAAAAATTTTTCTTTTCATTTTATCCTCCTAAATGCAAATAATATTACACTTAACTATAACATTATTTTTAATAAAAAGTATGTTTTATTTCAAGTTTTATGTAGATTTTTTTTTAATTTTCAGTAATAATATTATTAGAGGAAAGGGGATATTATGTTTTCAGATAATTCAAATGATAAAATAATAGCAAAATTAAAGATTTTACAAATTATGGAGCAATTTGCTTTGCCATTAACCAATTCTCAACTAACAGAATTTACACTTGAAAATGAATTTGTAAATTATTTTTCACTACAAGAATGTCTTAATGAATTAGTGGAATCTTCATTTTTAGAATATAGCGAAAGTGATGGAACGTCTTACTATTTATTAACCGAGTCAGGGCGAAATACAATAGAATTCTTTAGAAATAGAATCCCACAATTTATAAGACGAAATATAAACGATGCAGTAGAAAATAAAAAAAAGTCTATTGTTGTAAATACTAGAGTTTTATCAGATTATGAAAAAAACGACTCTGGCGAATATACAATAAAACTTTCAGCTAATGAAAATAGTACCACACTAATCGAATTACAACTTTGCGTAGCATCAAATATTTTAGCAAAACAAATCTGCAAAAACTGGAAAGACAATGCACAATTCTTATACGGAGATATACTTAAACTACTTAGCGAAAATAACGAGTAATTACATACTTTATAAAAGCAGATGAAATTTCATCTGCTTTAGTATTTTCTATATAGATAATTATTATTCCATATTTTTCATTACATCGAGTATTACTAAATCGGTTACTCTCATTCCCTTTTCACCGACAGTACCTAAATTTCTAATACTTTCTTCAACTGTTCTACCAACAATTCCATCTCTTTGAGAGATAATCGAACCAGACTGAGCTAATAAAGAAGCGTGTACTCCCGTTGAAGCAGCAGTAGCAAGTTTTAATGCACAGCCGTTTTTCGCACCATCACAAATAAGACCACTTATATTTCCAATCATATTTTGAATAGTACCTTCAATCTCCTCTATACTACCACCCATCAACCAAGTTATAGCCGCACCAGCTCCTGTTCCAGCCGAAACCCCACAACTACAAATAGCTGATAATCTTCCTATAAAATGCTTAATATAACAATTCACTAAATGGCTAATTGCCAATGCTTGAGCCATCTTTAAATCTGAAACTTCATTTTTCTCCCTATACGCTATAAGCGGTATAATAGCAGTAAGTCCATTATTTCCACTACCATTAGAACTCATAACAGGCATATTTATACCAGACATTCTAGCATCAGACGCAGCAGCAGTCATATACATAGCCGTTGTTGGTAAATCTTCTGAAAGCACCCCTTTATCAATATTTTCTTTAATAGAATATCCAACACCCATACCTAAACTTTTATCTAAACCAGCTTGCATAATTGCACCATTTAGCTTTAATCCCTCTAATAAAAAGTCTATATCCGATAACTCCATCTTTTCAATTTGTTCTATAATCTCTTTAATACTTAAATCAAAAAACGGATTTTTTTGTTCAACTTTTGTTTCTTCGTTAATTTCTGCTTTAAATTTAACCTTATCATTATGTTCTATAAGATACACAAAATCGTGCTTTTTAAGAATTAGTGCTTTAGTTTTACCAACTGGCGAATATAGTACAGCTTCTATATACACTTTTTCATCAGTATCTTGAATATTTACTTTAACTTTACCATCTTCAACTAATTTTAAAGCTTTTTTAACCTCACTCTGTTTAACTGACTTTAACACTTCTAAACCATCTTTAGAATCCCCACCAAACGCTCCAATAGCAACCGCAACATCTAAGCCTACTTCATCAGTTTGTGGAATTCCAACTGCTAATCCGTTCTTATAAAAATTAGGGCTTACACTAAGTTCGATTTTTTGAACATCAATATGCTCACCCGCTTCTCTTGCAACTGCACCTGCTAAAGCTACTGCAATAGGTTCTGTACAACCCATAGCAGGTTTTACTTCTTTTTTAAGCAAATTAATCATAATATCTTTCATAGTTTCCTCCACAAAATTTTGTTTTTTACTTATATCTTGTACCCCAACAACAAGACATATTTAACTTAGTTATCTTTTAAATAAGTTCTAGCAGAACCTATCATATACAACGAACCAAAAACTACCGTAGCAGATATTTCTAAAAAGCTTAAAGCCTTATCTAAAGCTTTATGAATATCTTTTTCATAGTAAACTTTAACACCCTTTTTCTCTATAAGTTCACCAAGTTTATACATCGACAAAGCCCTTGGATTATCAGGTTCAGTAACGACCACAAAGCTAAACTTTTCAGCCAATATATCAACTATATCCGAATAAGATTTATCCTCTAATATTCCAATTACCGCACTCATTTTCTCATATTTAAGATATTTGTCAATAGCGTTATTTAAAGCTTTAGCTCCATGTAAATTATGAGCACCATCCAATATAACAAGCGGATTTTCAGATATTTTTTCAAATCTTCCAGCCCATTTCGTACTTTCAAGTCCATTTTTTATGTCCAAATCCGTAATCTTGCATAATTTTCTATCTCTAAGTTCACAAAGAACATTTATAGCAAGAATACTATTATATATCTGATGTTCACCTAATAATGATATTTTATAATCATTTCCCTTATACTCAAAATAACTACCCATTAAACTCATCGCTTTAACATCTACATCTAAATCTATTTGTTTAACGCTTACATTTTTCTCTTTTGCTATCTCAAGTATTCTTTTTAGTGCTTCTTTTTCTTGTGGATAAACAACGCATGGCACATCATTCTTTAATATACCAGCTTTTTCACCAGCTATTTGATATAGTGTTTCACCTAAATACTGAGTATGGTCTAAAGCTATAGGTGTAATAACAGTCATAATAGGCTTTTTTATAACGTTTGTTGAATCAAGTCTGCCGCCTAATCCTACTTCTAAAACCACATAATCCACATTCATCTTATAATAGTACACAAATGCAATAGCAGTAACTATCTCAAATTCAGTAGGATGATTATAACCATCATTTAGCATATCATCAACATGCTTTTTTACTTCACTCGTAATTTGTGCTAAATCATCATCACTAATATATACATCATTTATTCTTATTCTTTCATTAAAGACTTCCAGAAATGGGGATATAAACACCCCCACGTCATATCCAGCCATTTCTAGTGTCTTTGCAATAAAAGAAACTGTCGAACCTTTTCCATTAGTACCCGCAATATGAATAATTTTTAACTTTTCTTGCGGATTCCCAAGTCTATTCATTAATTCAGTAATATTTTGTAATCCCAATTTACTCCCAAATTTATATGTGCTATGAATATACTCTAAACTTTGTTTATAATTCATATCTATATCCCGTCTTAATCTTCTATTTTGCTAGCAATAGCCGATATTCTTTCTAATACTACATTGAGCATTCCAGTATATTTCTCTTTTTTAGCTTTTTCTTCATCTATTACCTTTTGAGGAGCTTTACTTACAAATCCCTCGTTAGATAATTTACCATCCACTCTACTAACTTCTTTTTCAAGCTTTTGCTTTTCCTTATTAAGTCTTTCTAATTCCTTTTTAAAATCTATAAGGTCTGCAAGCGGCAAGAATAATTCTCCTTTATCTATTACAACGGCAACAGAATCTTTTGGAATATCAACCTTATCAGATTCAATAATAACATCTGAACAACTTGCAAGTGAAATTAAATATTCAGAATTATCACCTAAAATTTTAGCTACTTCAGGTTTTGCAAGTACATGAAGTTTAGCCTTTCTCGAAGGTACAACTTCCATTTCTGCTCTGATATTTCTAATATTTCTAATAGCGCCCATAATCACTTGCATTTGATTTTCACTATTTTCATCCATTCTTAAAGAATCTTGAATAGGCCAATTAGAAACTATAATATCACTCTTTATGCTAGGAATATGTTGCCATATTTCTTCTGTGATAAATGGTATAAATGGATGTAATAATTTTAAAATGTCTTTTAATACTATCACTAATACCTTTTGAACAGTTTGCTTAGCTTTAACATCTTCTCCATATAATCTTGATTTAGCAAGTTCTATATACCAATCACAATATTCATTCCAAACGAAATCATAAGCTTTATCAGCACCTATACCAATTTCAAACTTTTCAAGATTTTCTGTAATCTCAGCTGTTACTTTATTAAGTCTTGAAAGTATCCACTTATCTGCAAGAGTAAGATTATCTTCATCGCTTAATTCAAAATTATCAATCTCTAAATTCATAAGAACAAATCTTGACGCATTCCATAATTTATTAGCAAAATTTCTACTAGATTCTACTCTTTCTTCTAAATATCTCAAATCATTCCCTGGAGAATTACCCGTAGCTAACATAAATCTAAGTGCGTCAGCACCATAATCTTCAATAACTTTAAGTGGGTCTACTCCATTGCCTAAAGACTTACTCATTTTTCTGCCTTGTGAATCTCTAACAAGTCCATGAATTAAAACATGCTTAAATGGTGACTCTCCCATAAATTCTAATCCCGAAAATACCATTCTAACTACCCAAAAGAATATAATATCATAACCCGTAACTAGTACACTTGTAGGATAAAACTTTTTAAGGTCATCAGTTTCATTAGGCCAACCAAGTGTTGAAAACGGCCATAAAGCAGAACTAAACCAAGTATCTAACGCATCATCATCTTGTCTAATATTTTTGCTATGGCACTTATCACATTCGCAAGGATTTTCTCTCTTGACCATAATATGATTACAATCATCACAGTAATAAGCAGGTATTCTATGTCCCCACCATAACTGTCTTGATATACACCAATCTTTTATATTCTCTAACCAGTGTAAATAAATTTTAGAAAATCTATCTGGTACAAAATTCACTTCTTCTTTTTCAAGCGCTTTTATAGCCTCTTTTGCTAAATCGTCCATCTTAACAAACCACTGGTCTGAAAGTCTTGGTTCTATTACCGTATGACATCTATAACATGTAGCAACATTATTTGGATGAGGCTTTGTTTTTACTAAAAAGCCATCTTCTTCTAATCTTTTAACTATCGCTTTTCTACATTCATATCTATCCATACCCGCAAATTCTGGATAGTCATGGCTCATAGTACCATCTTCATTGATAACTGTAATCTGCTCAAGATTGTGTCTTGCCCCTATTTCAAAGTCATTCGGGTCATGAGCTGGAGTAATTTTTAAAGCTCCTGTTCCCATTTCCATATCTACATACTCATCAGCAATTACTGGAATTTCTCTATTTACTATAGGTAATATAACCGTTTTACCAATAAACTCCTTATATCTATCGTCATTCGGATTTACAGCTACCGCAGTATCACCAAGCATTGTTTCTGGTCTAGTAGTAGCGATTTCTAAACTATCATTTGAATCTTTAACAAAATATTTAATATGCCAAAAACTACTATCTTTTTCCTCATGCTCTAATTCAGCAGTAGAAAGAGTAGTTTTACAGTCAGTACACCAGTTTATTAAGCGATATCCTCTATAGATCCAACCTTTTTCATAAAGCTTTACAAATGTTTCAATTACAGCTTTAGAGCAACCTTCGTCCATTGTAAATCTCTCTCTATCCCAATCACACGAAGAACCTAATTTCCTCATTTGCTCAACAATTCTTCTACCGTATTCCTCTCTCCAAGCCCAAGCTCTTTTTAAAAATTCTTCTCTACCGATTTCTTCTTTTGTTAAGCCTTCTTCATTTCTAATTTTTTCAACAACTTTAACTTCAGTAGCTATCGAAGCATGGTCAGTTCCTGGAAGCCATAAAGTTTCATAACCTTGCATACGCTTAAATCTTATTAAAATATCTTGAATAGTTTGGTCAACTGCATGTCCTATATGTAATTGACCAGTAATATTAGGCGGTGGAAGAACTATTGTAAATGGCTCTTTGTCGCTATTTACATCTGCGTGAAAATGCTTGCTCTGTTCCCACTGAGAATATATCCTATCTTCAAACTCTTTGGGGTTATACGTTTTACCCATCTCTTTTTTATTCATAATTTTCCTCCATTCATAGTATTCTGATACAAATAATAGTAAATTATATAATATGAATTTACTATTCAATATAATCATTAGTTATGTTTAATAAAATTATATACTGTTACGATAAATTCTATTTATTTCGCTCAAAATTCATTAAAATCTTAAAATCCAAAACTTAGCCTTCGGCTTTCGAACAAGTTGGATTTTTAAACAAATTTTAATAAATTTCTCGCATCATAAATATCGAATTATCTCAAATGTATCTATTTTTATTAAACATAACTAAATAATATATACAATTAAATATTATAATTAAATTTGATACCAAAAAATTTACACAATAAAACTAGCACTAAATATAAAATATACTATAAATTACTTCAATACACTTAAAAATTTATCTTATAAAAAAAGCGTTAAACGAGATTAATATTTTTACCGTTAAAAAACTCAACCTGTTTGAGCATAGCGAGTTTTGAGTTTTAGGTAAAAATTTTAAGCGAGTAGCTTTTTTATGAAAATTTTAAGTTGTATTGTTTAGTAATTTATACTTATATAATACGATTGCTACGAATTCGTAAATCATCGCTTCACTCTGATTTACTCATCGTTTTGATACTCAAATAAATATTGTATCATTTGCAATCGTATTTTATTACGAAAAAAAGTCCCTTATATTCTTACGAATATAAGGGACGAAATATCGTGGTACCACCCTAATTTCAGTATAAATTTCATACTGACTCTCTAGCATCTATAACGTGATGAACCGTTTACGCTTACTCTAATTTCAGCATAAAATCTCCAAAGCTACCTTCAGTACACCGTTTCATAGAAAATCTTTCAGCTTATAAATTTTCCTCTCTTTATGGCGTAAATACCTACTCCTCTTTTTCAAAGACTTTAATTATTATATGGCTAATTATATAATTTTGTAACATCTATGTCAACTATCAGATTAAGAGCTACTATTACTACATAAAAATAGTTTTTTCTATTACAATATTCTTTACCTACCCCATTTTTCACCCCACAAATACATAGCAACAATTATATCTTTTAAATCTTCACCTTTTTTTGTTAGTTCATATTCAACTTTAACTGGAACCGTAGGATATACTGTTCGACTAATGATTCCATTTTCCTCAAGAGAACGCAAACAAATAGTCATTGAGCGAGAATTACATTTAGGAAGTAATTTTTTTAATTCTCCAAACCGTTTTTTTCCATTAAATAAATTCTTTAAAATAAGAAACGACCATTTTCCACCTATTAAATTAAGTGTCTTTTCAACACAACATTCAGCTACACTACAAGTTTGGAAAACTTTATTTGATACTACACATTCACTAAATATTTCTGATTCTTGATTTGTTCCTTTATCAATATCGCTCATTTTCAACTCTCCTTTAGTTTACTTTTTAAACTTACTTTAAAATGGTATATTATATTCAAAAAACTTGCCTACTTGTTATTGTAAACTGCATGTGTTACGATAGTCAAGAAATAAATAATTGCAATTATTTTAAGAGATTAAATTTTATATAAAATGGAGGTAAAAATGGAAAGTTTGATTAAACTCGCAAAAAGCAGGCATTCTGTAAGAAGATATAAGGATAAAAAAGTTGAAGAAGAAAAAATTAACTTAATTTTAGAAAGTGGTAGAATAGCACCAACAGCAGCAAATCAGCAACCTTGTAAATTTTTAGTTTTAAATAATGAAACTTCACTAAATAAATTAAATTCATCATGTAATTATCACAAAGCCCCATTAGTTATAGTTGTATGTGCCGATAAAAACATTGCTTGGAAAAGACCTTTTGATGCTCATATGATGGTGGATATAGATTCAACAATTGCCACAGACCATATGATGTTATGTGCTGAAGATTTAGAACTTAGTTCTTGTTGGATAACTTATTTTAAACCTGAAATGTTAAGAAAAGCGTTTAATATCCCAGAAAACTTAATCCCAGTAAATATTCTTGCAATTGGATATTCAGCAGAACCAGAAAAATCACTTGAAAGATACAATATAGATAGAAAAAGTTTAAATTCAATTGTGACATATGATAGTTTTTAAATTACAACCCCTTTATTTTATAGGTTCATAATAAAATATTTTTCAAAAAACAATTAGGTTTTGATAAACCTCTTTTATTTAAACTATTCATAGTCGTTTTAATAAAAGAGGTCATCAAAACCTACTCATTATAAAATTATAAATTTTTTAACTAATTTTAATTATTTGGTAAATATAATTCTTCATCTATTGTCATTCCAATAGGAAGATAATTTTCGCTAAGTTCATAATAACCATTTTGATCTACATGCCATGCTCTTTGATATAAAGTGTCATAATCGCTAGAAACTTTCTTAGACGCAAACACAATATCATAGCTTCCATCATTTTGCTTATAAGTTATAGCTAACATGTTTTTACCAGTAATATTATTAGACTGCTCTAAAAGTTTTTCATCAAACGGAGTTCCATCTTGTTTAATCTCATTCCACACTTCTTGAACAACTTCTTCTAATATAGGAGTATCAGCCCTCCAACTATCAGAAACATTTTCATATTCAACAATAGGATTAATCACCGAATTATCTAATGGGTCATGTTGTTTAGAAATCGGATGTTTTAATTGATGAGGAACTCTCAATCCAACCGGTAAATGATTACCTACACCAGCATCATAATTATCCTTAGATATACCATATGTTCTAGTATATGAATTATCATCATTCTCTGGTTGACCCTTCATATGTGATTCAAACTGTATATATATCTTATTTGAATCGTATTCATTTGGTCCTATTTTTGCTTTAATCTTATTTTTAGTAATATGTGACTCACTTAAACCAGTAACCGCTGCAATCTCACTTGGTTCTAAATATCTCCAGTTATCTACAACTATATCCCCAGTTCTCCATTTATGCCATACTTCCCTTACAACATTCTCTAAAAGAGGTGTATCTTGATTCCACTCCCTCATTACAAAACCTTCTGTATGCACAGCACCATTAAGATTAACATCGCCAGAACCAGCTCCGTTACCAGAACCCGAACCACTACCAGAGCCTGAGCCAGAACCCTCTCCAGAACCTTTTCCATCCCAAATTATATAAGTAGCACTTATAGTTGCTCTTCTTCTATAATGAGTTTTACCATCCGCTGAATCGGAATAGAATGTCACATATAACTCTAAATCATTAGTATTTAATTCATCTTGTGCGATGTTTTGATTACCAAAAACTTTATAACCAGTAGCCTTAGCTATCATAAGTTCACCTGTTGTCTGCGAAATTAAATTCATCTCAGGAATTATATCTGTAGTATATACAAGCTCTGAACTTGGACTAGATGGTAAAAGTTTATGATCGTCTGCCATAAGTCTAATCTGAATTGTCCTTGCTACTTGGTCAAGCGTTCTATCATCAGCTCTTCTTCTAAAAATATCAGTTATTCCGCTCATCGAATTCAATCCTATACCAGCCATTATACCAAGTACAGCTATCACTACCAAAAGTTCTACAAGAGTAAATCCTTTCTTATTTTTCCTAAACTTCATATTTGTCCCCCCTAACTTCCTATATGTAAATATAGTCTCAATTAAATCTTCTATAAACTTATTCTAACATATAATTGATTATTATGAAACATTAATGTTAAAATAAAATTAACAATTTATTAATAAATGGAGATGTTTTTATGAAAATATTAATACTTTTACTTTTATCCTTATCATCTTTAAATTTAAACTTAGATTTTAATGATACAATTAATCAAGCTATAATAAACTCAACTACACAAGAATTTTCTATTGTGTGTATAGGTGATATAATGTGCCACAATCCACAGCTTATCGCTGCTAAAAAAGGTGATATATACGATTTTAATTCTAACTATGAATATATAATGCCAATTTTAAGTTCAGCAGACTTATCCATAGCAAATCTTGAAACTACTTTAACAGACAAAAAAAATTATTCTAGTTTCCCATGCTTTAAATCACCTATAGAACTTGTAAAAGCACTAAAAAATAATGGAATAGATATTGTTACAACTTCCAATAATCATAGTTTAGATGGTGGAAAAAATGGTGTTGAATTTACTATTGATGCACTAGATAATATAGAACTTAAACATGTTGGTACATGTAGAGAAACCGAAAAAAATCTACCACTTATAGTTAATATAAAAAATATTAAATTTGGTATAATATCGAGCACATATGGTACAAATGGTCTTTACTTAGAACAAGATTGCAAACATATGGTCAATATAAATAATAGCGACGCAATAGTAGAAAATATACAATATTTAAAAGCCAACAAAGTAGACGGAATATTATATTTTATACATTGGGGAAATGAATATCAAAGAAATTTTAATAAGGAACAATATAAAACTGCTAAAAACGCATTTGAAAACGGAGTAAATTGGATAATAGGTTCTCACCCACATGTAATACAGGAAGCTGAAGGTTTAGAAAATACAAATAATTATGTTTTATATTCGCTAGGTAATGCTATCTCCAATCAAAGATGGCGATACTCAGATACAGGACTTTTGGCTAAACTTTATTTTGAAAAACCTTTAAGCAAAAATCTAAAATTAAAAAAGGTTGAATACCATCCATTTTGGGTGGATAAATATGATGAAAACGGCAATATAGATTATAAAATACTTCCTATACTAGAAAATGAGCTCCCAAATATAGAACGAATTTCATCGCAAGACAAAATAAAAATCACTCAAGCGAGAAGTGATTTTAGAGAGTTATATCCAAATGATATTTTATTTTTTAAATAAGTTTAAAAACCGCTTTGAACTTTATATAATCTATCGGTTACATGTATAGCTACTAAACCTATAAAAGCTCCACTTAGCACGGAAGCTATCGACAATGCAGGTAAATAGGTAATCATTCTAAATGTACCCATAAAAAACATAGAAACCACAATTTGTCCAAAGCTATGAAAAAATGCACCCGTAGCACTAACTCCAATAGCAGAAACGCTATCTTTTGCTATGTGCATTATAAATATCATAGCAACATAGCTAAACATAGCACCTGTAAAACTATATACAAATCCAGAAAAACCACCACCATATATAGAACCTAAAATTACCCTTGTAACCATAATAAACAGTGTATCTTTTTTCCCAAACATATATAGTGAAATAACAGTAGTTATATTCGCAAGTCCTAATTTTGCACCAGGAGCGACAAAAGGAAGTGGAATACTCGCCTCTATAATATGCAAAACCAAAGATATTGCTATAAATAATCCTATTAATGTTAACTTTCGTACTTGCATAACTTTCCTCCCACTACAAATTTATACTTCTATAATATTCCTAACTACTTCCGACGCAATAAGCAGTCCAGCAGATGATGGAACAAATGAACTACTAGATACTATTCTTTTTTTATCGTCGCTTTTATTCTCATAATCTTTTATCGGTTTGGGCTTTTCTTCTGAATATACAACTTTTAAACCTTTTACATTAGCTTTTCTAAGTTCTGACCTTATCACTCTTGCCAAAGGACAATTTGACGTCTTAAAAATATCTGTAACAACTAATTTACTAGGGTCTAATTTATTTCCAGTACCCATACAAGAAATAATTTTAATCCCATTATTATAACAAAATTTAATAAGCCCCAACTTAGAACTTACCATGTCTATTGCATCTATTACATAATCATAATCCACATCAAAAAAACTATTAAGTGTCTTATCATCTAATTTTTTATCGATAGCGTGAATTTTAAGTTCTGGATTAATATCAAGCAATCTATCCCTTAATGCATCCACTTTTTTTAAACCAATGGTTGAATGTAAAGCTATAAGTTGTCTATTTATATTAGTTATATCCACTATATCATAATCTACAATAGTTATTTCACCAATCCCAGAACGAACAAGAGCCTCCGCAGTAAATGAACCTACTCCACCTACTCCAAATAAAAGCACATGTGAATTTGATAATTTTTTTAACGCTTCCTCTCCTACAAGAGCCTTTGTTCTACTAAACTTACACATAAATACTCCTATTAAAATATTCATAAAATAATATCAAATTCTATATATCCTCAAAATTTACACAAAAAAGCTATTACAATTATAAAAACACTACAAAAGACGAATAAGAATCCTGCCTATTCGTCTTTTATACTTAATTTATATTCTAAGCGTTTTCTCCCTTAGCATATATAGAAACGATATTCTTAATAACATCTACTACCTTTTCCATAGATTCTACTACGCAGTATTCGTATTTACCATGGAAATTATGCCCACCAGTAAATATATTTGGAGTAGGAAGTCCTTTATAAGATAGCATAGCTCCATCTGTACCGCCTCTAATTGGAATTTCCACAGGCACTACATCAGCCATTTGCATAGCTTTTTTAGCTGTTTCCACTATATGATATACAGGTAAAACTTTTTCTTTCATATTATAATAAGAATCTGTAAGAGTTAATTCTACAGTACCCTCACCATGCTTTTGATTTATAAAATCAGCACATTTTGTTATAAGCTGTTTCTTACTATCAAATTTTTGTTTTGAGTGGTCACGGATAATATATTTCATATTAAGAGTAGAAACATCTCCTCCCATTTCATATAAATGATAAAACCCTTCATACCCCTCTGTATATTCAGGAACTTCAAACACAGGCAATAATGAATTAAATTCCATTCCTATTGTTAAAGCATTTTTCATTTTATTTTTAGAACTTCCCGGATGAATACTAATTCCATTTACTTTTACATCAGCAGAGCAAGCATTAAAATTCTCGTACTCAATCTCTCCAATTTCTCCACCATCAATTGTATAAGCAAAATCAGCACCAAACTTTTTAACATCGAATAATTCTGCACCTCTACCTATTTCTTCATCTGGATTAAAACCAATCTTAATATCCCCATGTTTAAACTCAGGATTTTTCATAACAAACTCAGCAAAAGTCATTATTGAAGCAACTCCCGCTTTATCATCAGCACCTAATAATGTAGTTCCATCAGTGCTAATAATAGTTTTCCCTATATAATTTTTAAGTTCAGGAAAATCTTTAGTAGAAAGCACTATTCCCAATTCTTCATTTAAAACTATATCTTTTCCATCATAATTCTCAGTAAACTTTGGTTTTACATCTTTTCCACTAAATGCAGGACTTGTATCCATGTGAGCTATAAAACCAATGCTTGGAGCATCTACATCTACATTAGAATCAATACTAGCCATAACATAACCATTCTCGTCCATATGAGCATTATCAATTCCCATGTCTTTTAATTCTTTAACTAATAATCTAGCCAAATTAAATTGTTTTTCTGTACTCGGGCATGTCGTAGAATTCTCATCTGATTCTGTGTCAATAGCTATATACCTTAAAAACTTATTTACAACCTCACTCATATTACTCTCCCTCACTTATAATTATATTTTTATATTCCTTAATATCTTTCTTTATAACTTTATTAAACTCCTTCATTATCCAAAGAATAATTAAATCCTTACCCGAGCGAAATTTATAAGAATCTATACTCTCAACGGGCAAAACATTATTTGAAGTTCCAGTTATAAATACTGAATCATAAGAATCTAATTTAGAATACTCGATATTATCCTCTATATATTTAAGACCAAGCTCATCAAATAGTTCTAGTAACTTTGTTAGGGTTATACCCTTTAAAATTGATCCTTGATGAGATAAATATATCTTATCTTTTTTTATAAAAAATAGATTCGATTTACTTCCCTCTGTAATATAGCCATCTTTATTAACTAATGCTACTTCATATGCTCCAGCATCTTGTTTTACAGTATCAGCCATTTGTACCAAATTCGAGTTTACTATCTTTGCATTAGGACGATTCCTTTCAAACTCCATACTTGCGAGCTTAACTCCATATTCGTATTGTTCATCATCTGGATAATATGACATAACATTATAAACTATATAGTCAAATTTTTTACCATTAAAATTCGTAAGAACTATTCTTATATTATTATTTTTAAACTCGTTTTGGGCTATATATTCCACTAGATAAGGAGTAATATCTTTAACTATCTCATTACCATCTAAGCCTATTAAATTCAAAGAATTTATAAGCCTTTTCATATGTTCATTCCAAAACAAAGGATAACCGTCTATCAATCTAACCACTTCATAAACTAAATCATCGCCGCTATCTATTTCAAATGGAAATACAACACTAGTTATAAGATTATTAAATAATATTTTTCTTCCTTTTCCCTTAACAATCATAAATTTTTACTCCGATCTTATCGCTTCTAATGCACTTAACTTCATAGCTCGTCTAGCTGGATAATACCCAGATATAACCCCAACAAATGTCGCAAATACAAGTGCTACAAAAATTAACCACAAAGGTATCACCGACATTGCTTGAGATTCTTCACCAAACATATTCATTCCTAAAAAATCAAATCCAGATGAATTAAGTAAATAAGATATAAGATAACTTAGCATAATACCCACTACGCCACCAAAAAATCCTAAAATACCAGACTCAAATAAAAATAATCTCTTAATATCTTTTAATTCAGCCCCCAAAACTTTCATAACACCTATTTCCTTAGTTCTTTCATAAATAGACATTACCATAGTATTAGTTATTCCTATCGCAGCAACAAATAGCGACACTGCACCAATAGCACCAAGTACAGCTCTAAGACCCGCCGACTGCTTTTTCATACTTGTAAGAATATCAGATAAACTCCAAGCTTCAAAACCCATTTCTTTAAGTTCTGCCTGAATTCCTTGTATTTTATCTATATCATTTACTTTAACTTTTAATGAATCAAATTCATTTTTTTCTCTATCACGATTGCTTCGCCTTTCTCCACCTTGACGTTTTTCTTTTTTTTCAGCATTCTTTTTTATTTTCTTTAAATCCTCCATATTCATATATACAGTCCAGTCAGGTTCGTTATCAGTAGTTTCTAATAAAGCTATAGGTTTAACATTAATGCCTCTATCTCTATCATTTCCACCTGAAAGAATCTTAATACGAGTTTTAAAAATATCTATAGGTTTCCCCTCTGTCCATCTTTTAGAACGTGGATTTCTAAATTCTCTAACTGTTTCAGCACCAAATATCATAGCATTTTTAGGTAAAATCTTAGGAATACTTCCCTCTTTCACTTTAAAATCATACTCATTTATTAAGCTCATGTCTATACCTTTTATTTCAGCATAAGAAACTTTTCTGCCCGCTTTTAACATACCATTATAAGACATTTCAGGCATAACAAAGTTAACAAAAGGAATATTCTTAATCTTTTCAACATTTTTAGCTGTTAAATAAGCTTTTTTTGAATTTTTAACCATTTCATCCTTTTCGGGATCATAAGAATAATCTCCAGCAGAGCGAACATCTATAATGTTCAAACTTCCCATATCTTGTAATGATTTTTCAAAATTGATATTCATAGCAATTCCAAGTGAAATCATAATTACAATTGATGCAGTGCCTATAACTACCCCTAGTACGGTTAAAAACGTTCTCGCTTTTCTTCGCCAAAGATTTTTTAGACCCATAGATATAAGGTCAACACTATTCATTGTAATCCTCCATCATAGAGTTTTTATTCCTTCTTTTTTTCATCAAAAATACCACTACAAATACAAAAGCGATAAAGCCTAAAATCATAGCTATTTTTTTTACTTGAGCAGGTGGTTTATTTTCATCTGGTGCAAAATCAAATCCTCCACCATTTTCAAAACCATCACCCATACCATCCATATCTTCCATGCCATCCATACCATCAAAAGAATTTTCAGACTGTACAAATAAAGTAAATTCTTTTTCATCTTTTTGTATATTTCCTAGAGCATCTTCATATTCAAATAAAATTTTCCCAGTTTTATCACCTTCAGAATCAGGCACTATAGTAGAAGAAAAATATTCACTTCTTCCACTATCAAAATTACCTACGAAATAATTAGAACCTTGAACTTGAAAATCGCCTTCAAGTTTAACCATCATATTATACATTGTAGATTTTCCCATATTAAAAAATTCTAGTTCTATATCAGATGGCATCCCAACCGATACATCCATAGGTATATTTGGTTCAGATATTTCTAGTCTTATCGGCTGTGATACTTGAATACCAAGTTTTTCAATTTCTTTATAAGCTTGTTCTTGCGAGTCATAAGCATTTCCCTTACCATCTTCATACTCCATTGTCAAAACAAGATTATAAACTTTTACACTCGCATCCATTTTTGTTTTAAATTTAAGAGGGATACTCTGACTTTCTTGTCTTCCCAAACTCTTAATAAAAAACGAACTAGAACTATCAACTGGGCTAAATACGCCATCATCTGATTCCATAGTTACTTTAATATTTTTTATTTCATCATCAGAACTAGTATTATATAAGTCTACATTTAGAGTAAACTCTTTACCAGCCATAGCTACTTGTTCTCCCTCAATAGCATAATTTTGAACTATAATTTTAGGTCTACCTAAACTACTAGTTCCCTCTACCATAACTCCAGCATATTCTTCAAAAGAACTATGTTCCTCACTACTAGAATCAGCATAATAATCCAAAACTATAAAAAAGTCATAATACTCTGTTTTAATATCTTGTTTAGCCTTAAAATCAAAACTAAGACTCTTATTTTCATCCTTTTTTAAATTTCTAATAATCTTTTTAGGCGACGAAGTAGGTATAAATGAATTTGGATATTTTATACTTACCATTACTTTTTCAGCATCTATTTTTGTTATATTTTCAATATCAAAAGACAGATTAAACTTATCTCCTGCATGAATAGTTTTAGCATGTTTAATGTTTTTAACATTTAATTCAATAGCTGAACTATCTTTCCCCTCTACTTGAACATATACATTTGATATATTTTCATATTTTTTCCCTTGTTCGTCTGTATACTCTATCTTAGCGTCTAACTGATATGCACCACTCTTTGCTTTAGGGGCAGCTTCAATACTATACATCAATGAAGACTCCTCAGAACCACCAATACTCTCTATACTCTTAGAATTAATATCATCAAATAATCTAATTCCGTCTTTATCAAAACCCGATAGAGTAACTTTAACATTATACGCTGGGATAGAACCTCTATTTTCTACAGTAAATAAAATTCCATCAGATTTACCAGCAAACAAAACGTCATTATTCATTTTAAATTTAGTGATACCAACTGTCGGCTCTGTATCATGATTAACTACTTTTACATAATAAGTCCCCGTGCTACTCGATTCATCTCTATAAATATTGCTATAAGTAAACTTAACATTTATAGGATAAATTTTATTCTCAGCTGTAGGAGATACTTGCACATTTATTTTTGCATGCTCCTCTTTAGTATATCTTACATAATTTATTTTATCAGAAAAACTCCCTCTATCTATTATAAATGGCAATTTATCAGGTTCAGTTGTAATCTCAACTCTAACATCTTTTGCAGTATCTCTTGATAAGTTTTCAACTGGAATTTCAAGCACTGCACTTTCACCAGCTGTAAATATAGGAATTTCATCCTCACTGCCCACTGTAAGCATAGGTTTATACTTTAAAGTATTTGCGGGAGAACTATCATCGTCATCATCAACGTCTTTAGCTTCAGCAATTATAACTGTTTGAGTAGTATCATAGCTATTTCCACCATCGTCCCATGTCAATTTAATAGGTAAGGTGTTACTGTCTCCAACTCTTTTAAGACCTATAGGTATATCTTTTGTAGCTCCAACCCCCAAAGCATTAGTCGCATCAGTTATAGTAATTCCAGATGTTGGTTGGAAATTAGCAATAGATTCTATACTTATCTTTACATTTGTAACGGGAGTTGTACCACTATTTTTTAAAGTAAGAGTTAAGTTAAACTTATCCCCCTTATCTATATCCGATTTGTCTGATTTTATAGCTGATACTACCACATCATCATTTGCAGCGAAACTTATATCAAGTGCATTTATAAACATTAATGGTAAAATCAGCACCACTAAAATATATTTTAATTTATTCATTTTGTCCTCCATGTTCAATTATGTCGTTTGATTTTTTATTTCAATTTTTTCTATATTTCCATCTAATATATATACAACTTTATCAGCATATTTTGCTATTTCTCTATCATGTGTAACTATAATAAAAGTCTGATTTCTTTCATGAATCATATCAAGCATCATATTCATAACTTCACTAGAAGTCCTAGAATCAAGATTTCCCGTAGGCTCATCAGCAAATATAATAGATGGCGTACCAACAAATGCTCTAGCTATACCAACTCTCTGTTGCTGACCACCACTCATCTGAGTAGGTTTATGATGAACATAATCGCTTAGTCCAACTTTTCTTAAAAGACCCATAGCTTCTTTTTCTCTAGCCATCTTTTCAATTCTTCTAAAAGTGAGTGGTAAACTCACATTTTCAACCGCTGTAAGAGTAGGAATTAAATTATAAGACTGAAATATAAAACCTATATACTTCTGTCTAAATTTAGCAAGTTGATGTTCGTTCATACTACTTATAACTTGATTATTAATTTTAATACTTCCCGATGTAGGTTTTTCAAGTCCAGCCATAAGATTTAAAAGAGTAGATTTTCCACTTCCCGACGTACCTAAAAAGCAACACACCTCTCCTCTATTTATATTAAGCGTTATATCATTCAACGCAATAACTTTTTCTTTGCCTACTTTATAAACTTTTCTTATATTCTCTATCTTTATAATTGGGTTATCTATATCGCTCCCTCCTAACCAATCCTAATCCTAAATAAAATATTGATTTTATTTAGTAACTATTCCATTTAAAACTAGTATAATATATTTATCCAAACTAAATTAGCACATTTTTATGTACTTTGTGTGTATATCAAAAACTTTGTTATCTCATATTTATATATCTATCTTCTTATATAATCTTTAAAATATATTTTCAACAAAAAAACCTATAATTTGATGTGAATTTAATATCAATGTAAAGATAAGACTAATAATTCCACATATCGAACCAAATAAATAAAATTTTTCATTTCTTTTCTTTTTTCTATACATTTCTAGCTCGTATTCCCAAGCTTTTTTTCTATCTAAATCATTACTCAAAATATCACTCCTTACGCAATATTTATATCCACTTATTATACAAATATTTTTATACACTGTAAATAAATACACACAATCTTGTCAAATTTTTAAATACATTTTGGATACTATCTATAGATTATTTATTTTGCCAATCAAAAAGTTTCATTAACTTAAATGAATTATCCGTAATATTTACTCCATCTTTTAGACCAGAAGAAATATATACATTTTTATGCCCATCAACAAAAATACACTCAACACCATCTAATGATTCCGCTAACTCCAATCCCATTTCAATATCTAAAGAAAAAAGAGTTGTAGAAAGTGCATCTGCATCTATTGAGTTCTTTGTTATAACAGTTACCGAACCAAGAGTATTCTCAATAGGATAGCCCGTTGATGTATCAAAAATATGATGATACCTCTTTCCATCTTCCACCTCAAAATATCTCTCATAAGGTCCCGATGTAACCACAGTTTCGTCTGCAACAGATACTATAGCAAAATAATTATTTCTTTCATCAAAAGGATTTTGAATACCTATATTCCAAAGGGAATCTTCATTTTTCGTACCTATAGCATATACATTCCCGCCTAAATTAAGAATAGCTTTTTTTACTCCATTTTCACGAAGCAGCTTAACAACTTCATCAGTTGCGTAACCTTTAGCTATCCCACCTAAATCTATCCCCATATTTTTCTCTGGCAAAAATATAGTATTATTTTGTTCATCTATAACAACCTTTGAGTAATCAACATACTTTAAAGCTTCATTTATTTCTTGTTCTTTAGGCACTCTTGCTTTATCTGTTCCAATATTCCACATATAAACTATCGGTTCCATAGTTATATCAAACTTGCCCGAAGAAGTTTCACCATATTCTATACCTTTTTTTACAACTTCCATAGTTTGTTTAGAAACCTCAACCGCTTTAATTCCAGCTTCTTTATTTACTTTTCCTATATCACTTGCATCTAAATTAGCCGACATTAGATTTTCTATTTCTAACAATTTGTCAAACGCCATATCCAACAGTTGTTCTCTATCATCATCAAATATAGTAATAGTAACTACTGTTCCTATAACAAAATCCGTTCTAGTAATCGGTTCTCCATCCATTTTTTTTGTATTTGAACAACCAACTAAAAATATCAATACTAAACATATAAATATAGCAATTTTTCTTTTCATAAATTCCTCCATGTTACCCATATCAACTTGCGTATTCATCAAGTTTTATTAAATTAATATTCCCAATAAAACTAATCTCATCTACCAACCATTTATGGCAAGTAAAAATAATAACTTGTCTAAACTTAGAAATTTCCATTATTAATTCAATTCCCTTTTTTAATCTATCACTATCCCAATTAACAAATATCTCATCTAAAAATAGAGGTAATTTCTCTGTATCCTTATCAAGTTCATCAACAAGCGCCAATCTTAAAGCTAAATATAACTGGTCTTTTGTACCTTGACTTAAAAACATATCAACATCTATTTCAAAGTCACCCTCAACTGTAAATAAATTTGTCCCAGAAATAGAATCATCATTATATATATTTTTATATTTCCCTAAAGTGATAGCATTAAAATATTTTCCCGTCATTCTATGAATATTAGGTTGATGTTGTTCTCTATATGCCTTGTCGTGAGTTTCAACCAAAGTTTTTAACAATAACAATTTATCATATTCTATTTTTTGTGTTTCTATTTCATCTTGAACAGCCAATATATTGCTCTCAACATCAAATAAATCAACATTAGTCTTTAAATATTCAATCCCCGTTTCTAATTTTGTTAGTTGAATTTTATTATTATTTATTTCTCGTTTAATGTTATCAAGTTCTATCTTTTTTTGATTTATATTAACCTCTTTTTCAGAAAATTTATTAATCTCCTCTCTCATAATACCAGATGGATCCTCAGTTTCAAGAATATCTATTAACATCTTCTCCCTATCTAATAATTTAGTCCAAGTATTAATTTCATGTATACCATCATCAATATTTCCATTACCTAATTTCAATAGATAGGAACTCATTTTTTCATTTGGTTTCAATAAATTTTGATATTGCTGATTTAACTGTGCAAGTCTAGCGTCATTTATATCTATTTCCGTAGTAATTTTTTCATTATGATGATTTTTCTTATTAATCCCCTCTATTAAATCAATAACTGTTTGTATATCCGTATCTGTTAAATCACGTTCAACTCCCAAACTCTTTAAATTTTTACAAACTAAATATATCTGTGTATCTATTTCATCTCTTTTTAAAATATATTTTTGTTGTATAGACTCTATCTCAAACGCTAATTTTTTAGCTCTAGTTAATGAAGCTAAAAAATTAGCGTTGTATTCATTAGAATCTGCAATATCCAAATAGAGTAACTCTGTATCTATTTCAAGATTTAAACTCTCAAGTTTATCTTTAATACCACTTATTTGTAAATCAAGCTTATCTATTTCACGGTTTACAGCCTCTAACTGTTTTCCAGTATCAAGATTTTTACCATCATATTTTACTACCATTCTATTATTCCAATATTTAGCCCAAAGCATAAGTAAAGGTAGTAACAATAAAATAAATTTTGTGTCATAACTTTTTCCAGCAGCATAAAGCCAAAGTATTAAAGTTATAATAAGAGGAAATGTATAAATCAAATTATCAAGTCTTTTATTAATTTCCAGTCCACTCTTCTCTACATTATGAGCTTCAATTAATTTTGACTTATAAGCATTTTTAGAATTTAACTCTACATGTAAATCACTTAATTTCATTTTTAAATTATCAATTTCATTAATTTTGCTTTCTATGAAAACTACATTTATACCTATAAACTTTTTAAGATTTTCCAAAATATCTATATTTGTAATATCACTAGCCACTAATTTTAAATCATCAAGTCTATCCTCAATTCTATTTTGAATAGTATCATTAATGTTTTTATCAGAATAAAGTTTACCGAGTTTGTTTAACTGTCTTAATATTTCATCTGAATTTTTTAAATATAATTCCTCTACTTGAGTTAAATTATAAAGCCTTTGTTTATTTTTATCGTTTTGTTCAGTTAGTTCTTTTATTTCTAATTTAAGCTCTGATATTTTAGAATTTAAGCTTTCATAATCATGTATTCCATCTGGAACATCTTTTAGGTCAAAATTCTTCGCTTTCTTTTTATCCCTTATAGCTTCAATATCAAGTATAACATTTATTAATTTTTGATGTTTTTCCCACCAATTAAGCTGTGTTTCTAAATCTAATTCCATAAGTCTTAAATCATCTATTCTAAGATTTAATTCTTTGATTTGTTGCTCAGTATCCTCTAACTGTGCAATGTTTTCTAAAATTTGATTTTTCTCAGCCTTTAAATCTTTTAATTCGTTTTGCAAAATTTTTAAGCTAGTATTTTTAGCCTTACCATGAGAATTATATATTTTCTTCATTTCATCATCTAAATTATTTATAATTTCTCTTGGAGATAAAAATTCGTCCATACCATAATTCGTAATTAGTCTATCTTCTATCTCTGCCCAAGATTTTTGTTCCATCTGAACTACATCATTAAGAGTCAAAGCGTATATACTTTCATATGCAATTCTTGATATATTAGAAAAATTTTTTAAAGATTTATTATTTATTTTTTCTTCTTTACCACCTCTTATAAGCTTTCCTGTTACGCTACTCAAAAGCTTTCTTTTTAATTCAAAATCCCCGTCAACATCATTAAGTTGAGCTTCTAATTCAACTACATTACTATCCCAAGGAACATATTTATTATCATCTCTATTCGCTGGTTTATATCCATATAAAACGCTTATTATCGCATTAAATAATGTAGATTTTCCTATTTCATTATGCCCATATACGATATTCAATCCATTATCAAAAGAGATAGAATTATCATTATTTTTATATTTTCCAAAATTTTTCAACAAAATATTTTTTATATACATAATTACCTACTTTTTTATTCTAGTTATAATCATATTTTCTATATCTACACTCTCAACAAATTTAGATATATCGTCGTTTACTCTATCACTGATAAATTTAACATCTTTTAATGAATTTTCAATATCAATTCCATTTTTACTAATCTCATTTAAAAAAGATGCAACAAAATGTTCGCCTTGCTTTAACTCATCTATATCTATCAAAGGCTCTATATCACTTGTTTCTAATTTAACATCTATAATATCATACATAGCCTTTATAGATTCTTCAATCTGTTTTTTATTCTCATCTTCAATCAATTTATTATATAGTTCAGTAGCACCTTTTAACTGCAATCTATAAATTTTTTTATCCAATCTATCTTGCGATTCCATTACTTTTTTAATAGTTTTATCAATATCCATCATAGTAGTTGAACCATCTACATTAACGTCTAACCTATGCCAATGTATTTCGCTAAAATCTATAAACTGCGAATTTATATACTCACTATCAAGTTCAACCAAGTATCCACCTTTTACACCAGCCTCATTAATATGTCTACCTTGTGTATTACCAGAATATCTTATTCTACCATCTTCATCTAAATCCATAGCCTTATGAATATGACCAAGAGCAAAATAATCATAATTCTTTTGTTTTAAATCATTAAGAGTACAAGGCATATAATTAGCGTGTTTAGACTCCGTTTTAATTGAAGTAACCATAGTATGTGCTATTCCTATATGGATTTCATCTCCAGTTTTATTTGGAAATGTTTTGACAATATTACTCTTTATACTCGCATTATCATGTCCAGCAGCAATCACAAAACAAATTTGACCTGACTTGCCCTCTATCTGAATAGTTTTGGCAAATGGCTCACCAAATAAATGTATATATTCATTTCGAGATAATTCTCCAAACATAGCTAAATCAACGCTATAAGGGTCATGATTTCCAGTAATATAACAAATGTGTATTTTATTATCTATCAATTTATTAATCAACCTAAAAAATGTACTTTCAACTTCGTATCCTAAATTCCAACTATCAAATAAATCACCCGCTATTATAAATAAATCAATATCTCTATTTATTGCAAAATTTACGGATTTCTCAAATGAATTTAATACAGCCTTTCTAAGCTTTTTTCTTACATCTTTTTCCCTAGTATTAAACTTTGTACCCAAATGTACATCTGCTATATGTAACAATTTAATCATAAATTCACCTATTTTACCTTTTTTTACGATTTAGTATTTCAAATTCTACTATTTAATTATATAATAAATTATACAGTTTTTAATTATAAATATGATTAATTAATCTAAGAGGTGATTATATAATGAGCATTTCATATTCAGAAAAATTTAATGTGCTTGAAGTTTTTGAGCAAAATGATTATCAAAAAATTATGATGGGTGCTAAAAAAGACTCAAAAGAAGATGTTGTCGTAATAAATATTTTTAAAAAAGGCGAACACTTAAATGAAAAGTTTATAAAAGACCTTTCTTCTTTAAAATCGCTTGAATTTTTTGATGAAAATGACGAAGAAGTTACTATAGCTACTAGCTATAGTGAAGGTATGTCGATTTCTAAATACCTTGAAAGTACAAGTCTTACCATAGATGAAAGAAAAGACATTTCACTAAAATATTTAAGAATTTTAAAGAATTACGAGAATTTTGATAACTATTTTCTTGGACTATTTGCAGAATCAAAGCAACTTATATTATCCAATGAAATTATTACATTTAATGAAATTTTAATTTTAAATGATGATATTAAAGAGCCTAAGAATTTTGATTATGTATCAAATAATATCTCATCTACTCTTGAGAAAATATTACTTTATTCAGTTGCAGATGATGATGAATTTGATAAACCAGCCATTAAAGCATTTTTATCAAAAATTAAATCATACGAAACAATAGACGGGATATATGCAGCACTTGTAAAAGATGCTTTAAAAAATGATGGTGTAATAGTTACCCCAGAGGTAGAAGCAGAAAAAACAGAAGATAAATCTTCGTTAGCTGCAATCGGTGCAGTTGGTGCTATTGGGGCTATGGGTGTTGCGGAAGTAGCAAGTGCTATAGAATCTCCAGCAATTGAAGAAACTCCATCTCCTAAAGATATTGTAGAACCAAAAAAATCTGAAGAAGTAATAACTCCTATTCCTCATCCAGATGATGATATAGCTCAGTTATTTAACAATGACGAAGATGAAAAACAAAAAAACAGAAAAGGAATTTGGCTATTATTAGTTTTACTTTTAATGGTTGTCGCTATATTTGCTAAGTTTGTAATCTTTAAACCAGACAATAGCCTACCTATCGCTTCTTTTGAAAGAATGGAACAAGATGGCAAAATGACGTTTAAAAATACGAGTACAGTTAGTGGCAATAGAAATATTAAATCTGTTCACTGGACAGTTGAATCAGATGGCGAGAAACTTTATGAATCAAAAACAGATTATAATATCGAACTAAAGTTTAAAAATGATGGTACTTTTAAAGTAACTTTAAAAGTTGAAGACAACAAAGGCAACTGGAGTAAACCTTATTCACAGGAATTTGATTATACTTCTGAAGCACTTGGAACTATTGACGACCTACTAAATCCTAGTGAAGAAGAAAAAGAAGTTAACGAAACTCTTAATAGATACTCTATAGCTCTTGAAGATGGGGATTCGTTTGATTCAGAAATCAAAAAGAATGGTTCTAAATCTATAAAACTAGATTTCACAAATAAGCCAAATAACAAAGCTCATGTGAGTTTTAAAAACATATTTATAGATGAAAACTATATAATTTCTATGTGGATATGCAGTGATGGTACAGAACCTATAAATATCCAATTCACAGGATATAATAATGGTACCGTTAAATTTGTAAAATCTAAAACTCATAACCCAACTGCAGCCAACATTTGGGAAATGATTGAAGTTTCTGGAGATAGCAAATTAATCGATCAATTAGAACTAAGTATAGTAACAAAGAATAACACAGTTTGGTTAGACGATATTGAATTAAAATCTTATAAGTAAAACAAATTAAGCCGATTATGAAATCATAATCGGCTTTTATAATATAAAAATCAATCTATTTAATATATTATGCTCACTAATAAAATAAAATTAAATCATACCAAATATTTTCCGTTATCATAATATGATTTTTCATAGACTCATTTTCACTAGGATTCCAAACTCGTGCTCGCTTGGAAGCTCGCACTTCAAACAAGTGGAATCCTCCCCTCTTATTAAAAAAATATAAGGGAACGTTCAAATTCGTCTTGAAAAATCAATATTCTTCAAAAGTCAAATATTTTATATGGTTTAATTCTATTAATTAAGAGCTTATTATTATACTCATATTATACTCAAAAATTTATATAAACTAATATACATAATACATTTAGTTATGTTAATAAAATCAGATACCTTTGAGATAATTCGTAATTTATGATGCGAAAAATTCATTAAAATTTATTAAAAAATCCAACCTGTTTGAAGTATGAGCCATTTGGCGAATACAAGTTTTGGATTTTAAAATTTTAATGAATTTTAAGCAATATAAATAGAATTTATCGCAACCGTAGATGATTTTATTAAATATAACTAAATAATATTATTTTAATCGAATAGTTTTTTTACATAAATTTTTAAGTCATATTATTTAGTAATCTCATATCTCATATATTAATTATTATAAAAATCCTTTTCAAACATAGCCTTAATCTCATCATGGCTATTTGTAACACTAAGTGCAAGCATAAGCTTTATTCTAGCCTTTTGCCCATTAAGATGACCACCAAAAATTACACCTGCATTTCTTAGAAGTTTACCTCCACCCTCATATCCATATGAATCAAGAACTCTGCCCATAGGACATCGAGATACTACAACTACAATAACGCCTTTTTCAATAGCTCTTTCTACACCACCAACCATATCTGGCGGAATATTACCACGACCCATAGCTTCTATAATAATACCCTTAGCTCCCCTATCGACCGCATAGTTTATATAATCATCATCCATACCTATTCCACATTTAATAAGAGCAACATTTGTTTCTATAGTTTCCGTATCAATATGATGTCTCTTAGTAATATTTCTATAGAAAATAACTTCATCATTATCAACTATTCCAAGAGCGCCAAATTCCAATGACTTAAATGTATTAAGGTCAAGCGTATGAGTTTTCGTTACTTCACTCGCTGAATTTACAGCATTATTCATAACTACAAGAACTCCCATATCTTTTGCCTTTGGAGATACAGCCGTACATATTGCCGCGGATAAATTGCTAGGTCCATCATATCCAAGTTCTGAACTATTTCTCATAGCTGCAACCATAATTATTGGCTTAGACGTATTAATAGTTAAGTCCAACAAAAATGCAGTTTCCTCTAATGTGTCAGTTCCATGTGTTATAACAACACCATCTATATCATCTCTATTAACAAGCTCTTTTACAAGTTTTAAAAGCTTCATTTGTTTATCTGGTGACATATGTGGCCCTGGATAAGAACCAAAATTAACAGATTCTATATCTGCAATTTTGTCTATATTTGTAACCATAGATAAAATTGCTTCCCCCGAAAGTGCTGGGATAGCTGCCGCTAGACGCTCATCAACTTTCATCGAGATAGTTCCACCTGTAAATACTATAGCTATTTTCTTTCGATTCATAATGTCCTCCTAATTAATTATTAACTACAAACATAATTATATTAAAATCTTAGCAATCGGTAAAGAATTATAGTATTTTCTTTACATTATCATCTAGCTACTATAAAATTATAAGAGATAAAAAGGAGTTAATATGATAGTATATTTAGATAATAGCGCAACTACAAAGCCATTTGACGAAGTTATAAATGAGATGAATTTAGCAATGTCTAACCATTTTGCAAATCCATCATCTACACATAAATTAGGGCTTAATGTAGAAAAAAAAATAAAAGAATCGAAAAAGATTATAAAAAAAGCCATCGGTGCTTCTAATGGTGATATTATTTTTACATCTGGAGCAACAGAATCTAATAATATGGCTATACTCGGAGTAGCAAATAACCTTAAAAAAAGAGGAAAACATATTATAACTACAAAAATCGAACATGATTCTGTACTCGCATGTTGTAATTCTTTAGAAAAACAAGGTTTCGATATTAGTTATCTTCCTGTTGATAATTATGGAAGAATTAATTTAGATGATTTAAAAAATGAAATAAGAGAAGATACTATCTTAGTATCTATTATCCATGTAAATAACGAAGTAGGTATAATTCAACCTATAAAACAAATCGCTAAAATATTACAAGACCAAAATCATAAAATTCATTTCCATTTAGATGCTGTTCAATCGTTTGAAAAAATAGATTTTAATGTAAAAGACTTAGATATTGATACAATGTCAATCAGTGCTCATAAAATACATGGACCAAAAGGAATCGGTGCTCTATACATCAAAAATGGAATAAATCTAAACCCTATTATATATGGCGGCGGACAAGAAAATGGATACCGCTCAGGCACTGAAAATACATTTGGCATTATAGGTTTTGCAAAAGCAGTACAAATTTTAGAGCAAAGTAAAATACAGAATTTTAAAAAACTAATTGCCTTAAAAAAAATGCTTTATGATGAAATTAGTCAAATTGATAATATTCGTGTAAATTCTCTAATGAATGATGAAGCTTCTCCACATATTTTAAACGTTTCATTTAACGGAGTTCGAGGAGAGGTACTATTACACACTCTTGAGATGGACAATATATTCGTATCTATGGGCTCTGCATGTTCATCTAATAAAAACAAAAAGTATTCTCATGTACTAGAAAGCATGGGACTAAATAAAGATCAAAAAGAAGGCGCTATAAGATTTAGTTTAAGTCACGAATTAGAGGAAGAACAAATTATTTTTGCAATAGAAAAAATTAAAAAATCAGTAGAAGAATTAAGAAGTATCATAAAGGGGAGAATTTAATGGAAAAAATTATAGTCATCAAATATGGAGAACTAGCTTTAAAACGTGGCAATAGAAGTTTTTTTGAAAAAAAATTATTATCTAATATCAAATACGCTCTAAAGGGTTTAAATGGTTTTAAAGTCACTAAAGAATATGGCAGAATGTATGTAATTTGTAATGAAGATATTGAAGCTGAAGTTATAGATAGAGTTAAAAATGTATTTGGAATAGTCGGCTTATGTTCAGCTGAAAAAGTAGAAAATGATTTAGAAAAAATAAAAAAAGTATCTCTTGAACAAGCAAAAATTATTGCAAAAGAAAAACCACTAACTACCTTTAAAGTGGAAGTTAAAAGAGTAAATAAAAAATTCGATATGAAATCGCCAGAAATCGAAAGAATTGTCGGCGGCAATATAAACCAAAACGTAAATGGTATGAAAGTTGACGTACACCATCCAGAAGTAATAATCACAGTCGAAATTCGAGATGAATCTTATATATACTCTAAAGAAATTAAAGCATTTGGCGGACTTCCATACGGTAGTGCTGGAAAGGGAATGTTACTTCTATCGGGTGGAATAGATAGTCCAGTAGCTGGTTTTATGATAGCAAAAAGAGGTATGGAACTAGAAGCAGTACATTATCACTCCTACCCTTTTACAAGCGAAAGAGCACAAGAGAAAGTTTATGACTTAGCTAGACGTTTAGCATTTTATACAGGAACTATCAAAGTTCACTCTGTAAACTTACTTGAAATCCAAAAGGCTATAAATGAGTTTTGTCCATCAAAGGAAATGACAATACTATCAAGACGTTTTATGATGGGAATTGCAGAAAAAATTGCAAATCAAAATAACTGTCAAGCACTTATAACTGGAGAAAATATAGGTCAAGTAGCAAGCCAAACAATAGAAGGTTTAACCGTTACTAATTCAAGAGTTGACTTACCCGTACTTAGACCACTAATAGCATTTGATAAGTTAGATATAATTAAAATATCTAATCAAATACAAACTTTTGAAACATCAATTCTTCCATTTGAAGATTGTTGTACAGTATTTTTACCAGACAAAGTGGTTACACGCCCTATTCTCGAACATATAGAAAAAAGCGAACAAAATTTAGACGTAGAAAAACTTATACAAAATGCACTAGATAATAAAGAAGTGTTTGTATTCGAAAGAGAATACTAATCTCAAATAAAATAAATATAAAATTACTACACAATAACACTTAAAATTTTTCATAAAAAAAGCTACTCGCTTAAAATTTTTTACCTAAAACTCAAAACTCGCTAAGCTCAAACATGTTGAGTTTTTTAACGGTAAAAATATTAATCTCGTTTAACGCTTTTTTTATAAGAGAAATTTTTAAGTGTATTGTAACAATTAATGTTATATTTATTTCGTTGGTTGGTTTTATAAAAGATTAAATAAAACACGTCTGCGTTTTTATAACGAATTATCTCAAAGGCAAATAGTCTTATTAAAAGATAATATTATTACTAAAAACATAGTAATAATTATGATTGCAAGTAACAAATTAATTCGTAAATCAAATATATTTACTCATCATTTTGCTACTCAAATAAATGATATTAATATTATAAAATCTTATAAAAGTAAACTTTCGACGATTTTAAATATTGTATCATTTGCAATCGTATAATTTAAGATTAGTATGAACTTTAAGGAGATATATGCAAAATTTAGACCATATACAAATCGGCAATGATTGGGACAAAATTTTAAAAAATGAATTTAAAAAAGAATATTTTTTTAAGTTAGTAGAGTTTTTAAAAGAGGAATATTCTAATGCTACTATATATCCAAAAATAGATGATATATTCCAAGCTTTTGAACTTACAAGCTACTCTAACACAAAAATTGTCATAGTAGGTCAAGACCCATATCATGGTGAAAATCAAGCACATGGGCTTAGTTTTTCAGTTAAAACTGAGAAATTACCCCCATCTTTAAAGAATATATATAAAGCTATTAACCAAGATATTGGACTTCCAATTCCAACATCTGGCGATTTAACGCCTTGGGCAAAGCAAGGTGTATTAATGATTAATTCTGTTTTAACCGTAAGAAAAAGCACACCTAACTCACATAAAAATAAAGGTTGGGAAAGGTTTACTGACAATGTTATCCTATCTTTAAACGAAAAACAAAATCCGGTAGTATTTATGCTTTGGGGAAATTATGCAAAGAGTAAAACCAGTCTTATAACTAACCCAAATCATCTAATATTAGAATCAGTACATCCTAGTCCATTTTCAGCTAGAAAAGGTTTTTTTGAATGTAAACATTTTTCAAAAGCAAATTTGTTTTTAGAGGAACACGATTTAAAAAGTATCGATTGGAGAATAAAAAAATAATTTTTATAAATTAAACTATAAAACATGTTATAATATTTAGTGATATATAATTAAATTAATATAAATATAGTTTTGGGAATTTTAGGAGGCTTAATATGAAACATAGACAACCGATAGGAGAAAAAATCCATTGGATTGGGGTTAATGATAGGGAAACAACTAGATTTGAGAACTTTTGGCCTTTAGAGAGAGGCGTTAGTTATAACTCTTACTTGATTGATGATGAAAAAGTAGCAGTTATTGATACTGTTAAATTCAATAAAACAGACTTATTCCTATTGCAAATAAAACAAATTATAGGCGATAAAAAAGTAGATTACTTAATAGTTAATCATATGGAACCAGACCATTCTAGTGCTATGCAAGCATTATTAAACGAATATCCTGATATGCAGATAGTTGGAAATAAAAAAACATTCCCGATGATTGAAGGTTTTTATGATATAACTCAAAATTTTTATGAAGTTAAAGAAGGCGACGAATTAGACTTAGGTCATCATAAATTAAAATTCTTTATGACACCTATGGTACACTGGCCAGAAACTATGATGACTTATGATATGAAAGAGCAAGTACTATTCTCTATGGACGCTTTTGGTGGATTCGGTGCTTTAGATGGAAATATCTTTGATGATGACGTTAAAATAGAAAGTTTTGAAGATGAAATACGTCGTTATTACTCGAACATAGTTGGAAAATACAGTCCACAAGTTCAAAAGGCACTTAAAAAATTAGCTGATGTTCCAGTTAAAATGATATGCCCAACACATGGCATAGTGTGGCATAATACACCTGAAACAATAATTAATTTCTACGATAAGTGGAGCAGATATGAAGCTGAGGCTGGCGTAGTTATCGTTTATGGTTCAATGTATGGAAATACGGCTAGAATGGCTGAATTCCTTGCTAGAATCCTATATGAAAATGGTATAGAGCATGTTAAAATCTACGATTCATCAAAAACTCATGCGTCTTATATTCTATCAGATATTTGGCAATATAAAGGCTTAATAATCGGTTCATGTGCTTATAATACAGAAATGTTCCCAGCTATTAAAAGCCTTACTGATAAAATTTCACATTCTGGTATCAAAAATCGCTATATCAGTATCTTTGGAAACAAAGGCTGGAGCGGTGGCGGTGTTAAAAACTTAATCCCTTGGGCTGAAAGTACAAAATGTGAACTTATAGGTGAATCGGTTGAAGCAACTTACTCACCTAAAGTAGAAGATTTTAAACAATTAGAAGTGCTAGCTAAAAATATGGCAGAAAAGGTTTTAGCTAATCCAAACTAGTAGATAAACTTATATTGCGACCACTAATTTAATTGGTGGTCGTTTATATATTTTCAATTTTCTTAAATGTATTTTTTGTTTTTAGGGGTGATTTTATGAAAGATAAAACTCTAGTTTATTTAGAAATTTTTCTAATTTTTGTGTTTGTATCATTCATTCATTGGTTATATGATTATCCTCTTGAAAAAGCTAGAGCAGAAAAAAACGTCCCTCTATATATAGCTGAACAAGGAGCAGACATAAATAACACTCTATCAAAAGAAGTATTTAAAGATTCTAAACTAGGTGGATATCTATTTGTTATAGTTTATAAAGATGACCCTAAACACGTATACTATTACCATAGTAATTCCGAAAGATGGAAAAAATATAAATATAATATTCAATTTGGAGTAAGCCATAATTTAGATGGTGGTTATTTAAAAATTGGAAAAGATAACGAGGGTTTTAGAGTCATTTTAAATGATGAAAAACCTAAATATTTTGAACTATACAACAATCAAACTAAGCCAAATTTATAAAATCAAAAAGTAGGAGAATAAAAATGCTCATTTCTAACAATATCACATTATTTCTAACAATATCACATTATATTATTGTTATATTTACTAAAATATAATATGATAGTAGTGATGGGTTTTTAAATCCATTTTAATTTTTTAGCTTTATATATAAGAAAAAAACAGGGGGTTATATGTACAAATTAGGATTTGACAATGAAAAATACTTAAATCAACAATTCGAACACATCTTAGAACGGGTTAATCAATACGACGGAAAACTATACCTAGAATTTGGTGGAAAATTGATGTACGATTTTCATGCAGCTAGAGTTTTACCAGGATACGACCCTAATGTAAAAATTAAATTACTAGCTAGGTTAAAAGACCAAGCTGATATTATATTATGTATTTACGCTGGTGATATTGAGCGTAAAAAAATGCGTGTAGACTTTGGTATCACTTATGATATAGAAGTTTTAAAATTAATAGATGACTTAAAACGTTGGGGACTAAATGTAGCTGGTGTAGTTATAACTAGATATGAAAATCAACCAGCAGCTACTCAATTTAAGAATAAATTAGAACGCAGAGGAATTAAAACTTATACTCACGGATATACAGTTGGCTACCCTACTGATATTAACAAGGTCGTAAGTCCAGAAGGTTATGGTGCAAATCCATATATTGAAACTACAAAAAAACTTGTTATAGTTACAGCTCCAGGACCTGGTAGCGGTAAATTAGCTACATGCTTAAACCAACTTTATCATGACTCTGTGAATGGCAAAAAATCAGGTTATTCTAAATTTGAAACTTTCCCTATTTGGAATGTTCCTTTAAATCACCCTGTAAATATAGCGTATGAATCTGCAACCGCTGATTTAAAGGATATAAATGTAATAGATCCATTCCATTTAGAGGCTTATGGCGAAACTACTGTCAACTACAATCGTGATGTAGACAGTTTCCCACTTCTAAAAAGAATTCTTGAAAAAATTACTGGAGAACCATCTATTTATAAATCGCCAACAGATATGGGCGTAAATATGGTCGGTTATGGTATAGTTGATGACGAAGTGGTTAGAAATGCCTCAAATCAAGAAATAATAAGACGTTGCTTTGTATATGAATGTGAATATATGAAAGGTCTTGTAGATAAAGAAACAGTTGAAAGAGCTGAACTTATCATGGAAAATCTAGGTCTTACAAAAGAAGATAGACCAGTTGTAGTTCCAGCTAGAGAAGCGGCTAAAAAATGTAAGCCTAATAATTCGGGTATAAGTTCATGCGGTTCGGCTATAATGCTAAAAGACGGAGAAATAATCACAGGTAGACATTCGGATATTATGAATTCTACATCTAGCGTATTACTAAATGCTATAAAACATATGGCAGGTATACCAGATAATATATATCTTCTTACACCTGACGTTATAGATTCAATGATTTCTCTTAAAAAGAGAATGAATCAAAACTTTTTATCACTTAATCTTCAAGAAACGCTTATCGCCCTAAGTATTAGTGCTACTACTAATCACACTGCAAAATTAGCTCTTGATAAATTAGAAGATTTAAAAGACTGCGAACTTCACTGTACACATATGCTAGTAGATGGCGATGAAGCTGAAATAAGAAAACTAGGCATAAATATGACCAGTGACCCACTATTTTTAAGTAATTATTTATATATGAAATAAATAAGATAAATATTAAAAGGAGAGTGCAATAAAATGAGTATCTTTGAAATCGTTATGTTAATTTGTTTTGGTTTTGCGTGGCCTCTATCAATATATAAGTCATATACATCAAAATCAATTAAAGGCAAGAGTTTGTTTTTCTTAATAGTAATTCTTGTAGGTTATGTCTCTGGTATACTTCACAAAGTATTCTATTCTATGGATATGGTTATCACACTATACATTATCAACACTATTATGGTAAGTATTGATATAGCTTTATACTTTAGAAATAAAAAGCTATCAGAAAATAATAATTAATACAAACTAACCCCACCGCTAGCGGTGGGGTTTTAACTTTTCTTATTCTATTATAATCCTATTATAACTTATACTAATCTCAAATAAAAATATTAAAGTAGTACTAATTAGCTAAACAAGCAGGATTAATTCCCTCTGCATATAAAGTTTTCATTAACAGTATTCTTTGCATAACAAAATTAATCTCTGAAGCTATTACATTTTTAAATATATAAACATCAATACCATCAATCTCAAAATGAGAATATCCCTCTAATGACTCCGGTTTTTCAAATCCAATACCTTGGACTTTAATTTTTCCACATCAGCCACCCGAAACACTTTGAATCTCTAGTACAATCGTTTTAATCTGCTTTTTATCTAAATATTTCTTTGCTTTTTTATCTATAGTTACTTTCACAATATCCCACCTTCCTATATATATTATACCCCCTACACAGGGGGGTGTCTAGTGGAAATTTCAAAAAAGTTCACCCTTAAACGCCCTTTGCATAAGACAATTATAATTTTCTTGCATTAAATTAAGCGAATTTTGTAAAAGTTGTTTTTGTTTTTCTATCCGTTCTACTTTTAAAGCAAATTCGTTTTGAAGATGTAAAGGCGGATAAATACCTTTAAAATTTTTTATAACTGTTAAACTCAAATTTTTCTGCCTAATTCCTTTTCTACTTTGTAAATATATTGGTTTCATAATATCAAATAATGAATACACCCATTCAATATTAAAATTACTATTGCATTTTAAATTTGCACACGCTTGATTTGATGATGATTCTCGTTTTAATATTGATAGCTTAAAAGCAGCAGTATCATACATCCCAACCAAAATACTATCTTTTTCAAATAATTTTGCAGAAGATTTTTCAAGAGCATTGTTTGTAATTTTTTCTTTTGAATTATATACATATCTACTATTCAATTCACCTGCAGAAAACCAATTTATATTACCACAAAAATATTCTTTATTTTTCCTTGTTGGTGTTCCGCCACTTGCCCAATCGCCAAATTCAGATAAATTTATAAATTCCCAGCCCTTTTCATTTTTAACAGGGTCACCAAACATATCATAAAAAATAGATTCAATAAGATTATCAAATAATTTTATTTGATTCTTTCTTTTATCAATTAAGAGTTGAGCTTCATCTAAAACCTTAGCTATTTTTTGTTGAGCTTTTAGATGAGTTATTGGTATTTTTATTTGCTTTAATTTAGCTTTATTCAAAGTTTTACCTTTAACAGCCTTATCTGTATATTTTAATAAATCAATGAATCCCAAAGCATAATATAAATATTCATTATATAATAAAGATTTATCTCGAATATGAAATGCACATATCGCCTCATTTGTAAATAAAGGAATTTTTGTTATAGCTGTTTTACCAATAGACAATTTAAAACTCATAATTACTGTGTTTTCAGGAACTTCTTTTATATTAGTTTCTTCAACAGCTGTATCTGTTATTTTTTCCTTACTCATCGACAAATATTTACTTGTCATATCAGAAATAGATATCCAAACATTCTTACCTTTCCAATATTCCTGATTTTTTCTAGCTGGAGTTTTGCCAATTTCTATTCTACATATATTACCTAACTCTACCCATTCCACACATTTCACCCGCTATCTATAATTGGATTTTATATATTTACAAATTCCCATTTTTACATTCACAATAATAAATGTTTTTATTTATAATGTTTACATTTTAAGTATATTATACTAAACATATACTTATATCAACCGTATATGAGATTATTAAAACAATAGCTAATAATATTATTTTAGTAATAATATTAAATAATATAAAATATTTGACTTTTGAATAATATTGATTTTTCAAGACGAGTTTGGAATCCTAGTGAAAATGAGTCTATGAAAAATCATATTACGATAACGGAAAATAGTTTATATTATTAAATGTATTAATAATTATAACTTATTTACTTAAAACTAAGCACAGTAACCCCGTGACCACCTTCGCCAAAATCACCATCTCTATATTTTTTAACACTTGGATGTTTTCTAAAATATTCCCTAAGTCCAGACCTTAATGCACCTGTGCCTTTTCCATGAATAATTCTAACCGTTTCAAGATTTGATAAATACGCATCATCAATATATTTTTCTAGGACTAAAATCGCCTCATCAACATTCATTCCCCTAATATCTATCTCCGTAGAAATATTCATTTTCCTAGAAGCAAACTGTCGTTTAGACTTATCCTTTTCAGATTTTTTTGATTCTTTAAGCAATATAGTATCTTTAATATCAACGGAGATTTTCATAATACCAACTTGAGCCATAAATTTACCATCACTACCCACCTTAGAAACGACAACACCATTTTGGTTTAATTTAACTAACTTTATATTATCCCCTATCTCTAAACTCTTTGGTGGAGTATGTTTATTTCCAGCATTAGAAAACGCCGATTTATTCACAGAAGAAAGATTATCTTTCATTCTTTTTCGTAAACTTTCAATTTGTTTATTATTATTTTTAGATGTATTTAAACCTCTTAATTCCTTAATTATTTCATCAGATTCAGCCTTAGCTTTTTTTAATACCGCTCTAGCCTCATCTTTTGCCTCATTGATTATCTTCTCACGCTGAATGCTTAATTTTTCTTGTTTAGAATCTAGCTTTTGCTTGATTTTCTCAACCTCTAACCTAAGCCTAATCGCCTCATCCTTTTCCTTTTCAGCGATTTTTCTATTTTCCTCCATAGAACTTAATAACTCTTCAAATTCAATATTTTCATTATCTAAAAATATTTTAGCATGTTCTATAATATCATCTTTTAATCCCAATTTAGACGAAATCTCAAAAGCATTAGACTTCCCAGCAACACCTATTAAAAGTTTATAAGTCGGTCTAAGAGTTTCAACATCAAACTCAACGCACGCATTCTCAACGCCAGCTCTAGTAAGTGCAAAATGCTTTAATTCACTATAATGAGTCGTTGCAATAGTAATAGCACCTACACTATGAAGATAAGAAAGAATTGACATAGCAAGTGCTGCCCCCTCATTTGGGTCAGTACCCGCTCCAAGCTCATCAAGTAATACCAAAGATTTATCATCAACCCGTTCTATTAAATTAACTATATTCGTCATATGTGATGAAAATGTACTAAGGCTCTGCTCAATACTTTGCTCATCTCCTATATCAGCAAAAATATTATTAAAAATACACATTTCACTACCATAATCAACAGGAATATGAAGCCCCGACTGTGCCATTAACACAAGAAGTCCAGTTGTTTTTAGCGTTACAGTTTTACCACCAGTATTTGGTCCAGTGATAAGCAATGTACTAAAACTATCTCCAATATATATAGTATTTGCCACCACATCTTTACTACTTATAAATGGATGCCTTGCATTTCTAAACCTTAAATATCCTTTCTTGTTAAAGGTAGGTGCAAATCCTTTCATTTTTAAGGATAATTTACCCTTGCCAATAACAAAATCTAAATACGCCAATGTATCTTGATTAACTCTTAAAGAATCTGTAACCACAGCTACCTCGCCTGTAAGAAGGGATAAAATACGCTCTATTTCAGCTTTTTCTTGTAGGGTCAATTCCTTTAATTTATTATTTAATTCCACAACTGCCATAGGCTCTATATAAATAGTTGAACCACTTGAAGATCGGTCATGAACAAGACCTTTGATACTACTCTTATGTTCACTTTTAACAGGCACAACAAATCTATCTTGTCTAATTGTAATCAACGAATCTTGTAAATACTTTGCATTTGCACTAGAGCTAATAATTGCATCTAATTTTTTTCTTATATCAACATGCGATTTCTCGATTTCCCTACGAATTTTATATAACTCAGGACTTGCATTATCATGCAATTCATATTCGTTAAGTATTGCCTTATTTATACTATCTTCAATATTTTTAAACTTGCTTAAACTCATAGCATACCCATTTAAAAGAGGATACTTTATTTCGTCTTTATTAATATTTTCAATAAAATTTTTAAGTATTCTAGCACTTCTCATACTATCTGAAATATGAAGTAACTCTGCAATAGAAAGTACAGAACCAATTTCAGCACGCTTAAAACTTTCTTTTAAATCGTATAATGCACCAGTTGGAACATTTCCAGTCTTAATCAAAACCTCTGTTATTTCATCTGTTTCTTTAATTAAATCACATACTGTATTATAGTCACTAGAAGGCATAAGCTCATTAACTATACTTTTCCCTAACGAAGATGAAACCTCATCTGATAGCATTTGTTTTATTTTATTATATTCCAATACCCTTAAAGTTTTATCATTCAAACCTTTTCACCTCTTAACATAAGTATATGCAACAAATTGTTAATTAATATAATATTCAATTTACTTACTAATACGACTTATAAATTGTCATAAAAAAAGGCTACTCGCTTAAAATTTTTACCTAAAACTCAAAACTCGCTATGCTCAAACATGTTGAGTTTTTTTACGGTAAAAATATTTCTCTCGTTTAACGCTTTTTTTATAAGACAAATTTCTAAGTGTATTGTAGTAATTAATATTATATATTATTTAATTAATGGATTTTGTAAGCAAAATTTTAAATATTGTATCATTTGAAATCGTATCTTATTACGAAAATTCGTGTTCGCTTGGGAGCTCACACTTCAGACAAGTGGAATCCTTCCCTTTTATAGAAAAAATATAGGGACACGTTCAAACTCGTCTTGAAAAATCAATATTCTTCAAAAGTCAAATATTTTACATTATAAATACTATTAATCATTATAACTATTTTTTCAATAAAATATATAAATAACTACAATTCTAAATAATACAATAAATATAATTATTAAATATTATGAATGTTACGAATATGTTTTGATAAGAACAGATACATTTGAGATAATTCGTCATTTATGATGCGAAAAAGTCATTAAAATTTGTTAAAAATCCAACCTGTTCGAAGTATGAGCCGATAGGCGAATACAAGTTTTGGATTTTAAAATTTTAATGAATTTTAAGCGATATAAATAGAATTTATCGCAACCGTATCTGGAATTATTAAAACCGTAGCTGTAACAATCATAAAAAATAATGTGTAATTTATTGAGTATCATAATCCAATTATACAACTACTCTACTCCACGGCGTAAATGCCCTGTGGTGTAAGAAATACCATACTCATTTTTTAGACTTTCTATATCATTTTTATAAGTTTTATCTACCAATAGTGCCTTTTGTGTAGCCGATATAACTCTTTTTATAAACTTAATATCTTCATCATAAAATTCTAATCGGAATACATTTACTCCAGCTTGTTTTAAATTATTTATATCATCTAACAAATTAAGATATGGTCCATTTAAAATCTCTACACGCCTACAATCATTTGCATATAACCCAAACATAGCCTGTTTTTCATCTAATAAATAATAATTACTTATTGTACAATTTTTCTTAGAACTACAATTACCCGAAGCATCAACAGGACAATAATTCATTATCATAAGTGGCTGTCTACAAAAAACCATATATTCTAATTCCATATTCAAATTTTTAAAATTAGATAATTCATCGAGCCTAAGTTCAACAGATGGATGAATTCTACTCATACCACTATTAGCATAGAATTTTGCCGTTTCAATATTCATAACATTAAGGCTATAATCACCATACTTCACATAATCATATAACGTCGCTCCAATATTGCCAGCAATTGCAGATGTATTATCACCATTATTTACGATTTCATTTATTTTAGCCATATTATAATCGCTATTAACCCTATTTAGTTGAATACAAAATTCAACATCTTTATCCATACAAATTTTATACGCTTCTTCTACTGTGGATATATCCTTATAATAAATAATTTTTATCCCCATATCCAGAGCGATTTTTAAACTTTCTAAATTTTCAACAGAAATAACTAATTTGCTTTTTTTCTCTCTATTGATATATCGCTCTATATTACCATCCATAACATTCTCAAAAGACTTATCAAACACATCACAGTCACACTTTTTAATAACTCTATCCACATTCAATATAGCTCTCTTATCAGATAACACTTCAATAGCCTCTCTACGAATGCTATTTATCTCTTTAATAGGAATAGTTACACCCTCATCACAAATAATTTCACATGCTCTAAGCGAATAATTTGTATCACCTATCTTAGAAAGTTGAGCTTCTATCCTATCTTTACTCAAAGGAGTTTTAATTGCTTTTTCAACTAATTTTCCACTTTCTACAACTACGATATTCCCCCTATCATCGCTAATTTGAAGCACACATTTTTGCCCTAATTTTAGAGTTATCAGCATATCTATATCAATTTTTAATCTCTCTTTGTTTAGATATTCAGATATATCTTTAGCAAGTGCATTATCAAAAGTTTTATAAATTTTTTCTTTTGGATAAGCCTTATATTTAAAAGGCACTTTGATAATCTGACCAGCCGTTGCAGATTTTAATTTCTCACCTTTTATAAATACATGTTCCACCCTTGCTCCAATACTTTTATCTTCTCGCCTAATTTGAATATCGTCACCTACTAAAATATCATTTTTTAATCTGATTTTTAGTTGCTTTCGTTTAGCGTCATATTCTAAAACGTCACCGATATAATATCCCTTATTTGCAGGTGTTTCAAGACTTGCTATATTTTTATATGAATCAGAAAATAAATGCCCAGAAGTAAAATCACGATTAAAAACTTTTTTTAATTTTAGTTTAGCAAAGGATATTGACTCCTTAGAAATTTTGCCATCAAACTTCTCATATTCATCTATTAAATCCCTATAAGTAGAAACTACTTGATATGCATAATCTGCACCTTTCATTCTGCCTTCTATTTTATATGAATATACTGATGAATCTAATATTTTTTCAAAATTATCTATTGAAGCTAAGTCCTTTGGACTAAGTAAATACGAGCTTCCTTTATCATTTTTTATAGCACCTGTATTCTTGTCTACTAACTTATATTTTTTTCTGCACGCCTGTGCACAACTACCTCTATTGCCGCTTCTCGCGCCTATCATACTACTCATAAGACATTGACCAGAATAAGATACACATAAAGCGCCGTGAATAAAAGCCTCTATTTCAGTAATTCCATTTGAAGCATCTATTATATTTTGCATATCTTTTAAAGCCATCTCTCTAGGAAGAACCGCTCTTTTTAATCCCAATTTTTTTGCAATATATAAATCATCTTTATTTTGTAATGTCATTTGCGTACTAGCGTGACATTCAAAAAGTGGATATATCTCTCTAACTCGATTAAGAAGTCCAATATCTTGAATTATAATTGCATCTACATCCGCTCTATATAACTTACCAACATAATCTATAACAGAGTGTAATTCACTATCTTTAATTAGAGTATTGACAGTAACATAAACTTTTACATCACGAATATGGCAGTATCTTACCGCCTCTTTTATTTCTTCTATATCAAAATTTTTAGCAAACTTTCTTGCACCAAAAGCCTTACCCGACAAATATACTGCGTTCGCTCCCCCTTGAACTCCTGCAATTAAAGACTCCATACTTCCTGCTGGAGCTAAGAGTTCTTTTTTCCTATATATATTTTTACCCATAATTTCCCCATTTACAGTTAAAATGCAGAGACTTCGCTCTGCATACAATCTACATAATATAATTTTTTAAGAAGTCTAACTATCAAATGTTTCTATATATTCTTCTAATTCTTTTCTTGAAGCGATTAACAATTCATCTAATTCATTGATTTTCTCATCTTTTTTTACTATAGTAGCTTCAAGTTCTTTTATTTTTGACTTTAATTTATCTATCATAATATTAGATATAGCTTCGTCGTCTAAATTTTCAGTGCTATCAAGTAATTTTACATATTCATCAGCCATATTAATCGCAGTAAGTACAGATAATGTCAACTGCGGTATTTTTTTATTATTCTTATAAAGTATCGCCATTTTATCATCAACAAGATTAGACACCCTCTGCATATGTTCTCTTGAATCTTCACTTATAAGCGTATATTCCTGCTTCATAATTTTTACAGTAACTTTATTCTTAACGCTCATTATTTCAACTCCTTAAAATATACTATCTTAATTATAACATATTTGCAGATGTCCAACATCATTAATTGTTATTTGATAAACGTAAATTTTGTTTTAAAACAAAATACATTTATTTAAACAACAAAAAATGTTATAATTAATGGTCGCAAGCTAAAAATGGCTATTGCTAAAATTTACATTAAAAATAATTCATAAGGAGTCATTATGGAAGAAAACAATTATATTGAAGATACAAAAAATAAATTTGAAGAATCAAATGAACCAATGAATCCACTCGGAAAATGGTCAAGATTTTTCGTTGAACGCTTTAGAGTTGTATTTCTTATAATACTTATAATCTCTATATTAGGGATTTCTGCATATATAAATTTATCAAGAGAACTACAACCCGAAGTTACATTTCCTTTCGGGAATGTATTTACTATGTATTCAGGCGCTTCACCAGAAGAAGTAGAAACTCTAATCACTGATAAAGTTGAAAAATCATTAAGTGATTTAGACGATGTTAAATCTATAACGTCATATTCTGGCTTTGGATATTCCAACGTATTTGTTGAATTTGAACAAGGCGTTGATATGGAAAAGAAAATACAAAAAATCCAAGAAAATGTATCATCCATAGAAAACGAACTTCCAGACGATGCAGAAACACCTCACATAAACGATTTTGAAACTAATAATAGTCCAATACTTATTATAAACATAACTGGCGATATGGACTTAGTTAGGTTGAAATCTATTGCAGAGGATATAAGCGATAGACTTGAATTAGAAAAAGATGTGAAAAGCACTCTTATCGTAGGTGGACTCGAAAGAGAAATAGATATTATAGTTGACCCTAATCTACTATATAACTACGGAATATCTGTTAACCAAATTAAAAACGCACTATCTGCTTCTAATATCAATTTTCCAGGCGGAAATATTATACTAGATAAAAAAAGATATAACTTACGAACAATTGGAGAATTTAAAAATGTAGATGAAATCGGTGAAGTTATTTTAAAGTACAATGGTTCTACTCCAATCAAATTAAAAGATATATCTCTTATAAAAGACGGATATAAAGAAATTAAATCATATTCAAGAACATCTATGGACATCAACACAGACGAGGCAAAATCTCAAAATTCAATATCCATAGCTGTAAAAAAGAAAACATCTGCAGACGTTATAAAAACATCTTCACTTATTCATAATATTATTGAAAATGAAAAAGGAACACTTTATCCAGATAACCTATCAGTATATATTAGTGGTGATACTGCAAAATACGTAGAAGACCAACTCGGTAGTGTTACAGAAAACGCTATTTCAGGTTTGTTTATAGTTTTAATTGTATTATTCTTATTTATTGGATTTAAGGAAGCAGTTATAGTATCAACGGTTATTCCACTAGCGATACTAAGCACACTTTTGCTTCTTAAAATTTCAGATATGACACTAAATACTATTACTCTATTTTCAATAGTTCTAGCCGTTGGTATGCTAGTAGATAACGGTATTGTTATAATGGAAAATATAGATAGATTAAGACATAAGGGTTATAACTCTAAAGACGCTTCAATAATAGGTACTAACCAAATTGCACCCGCTGTGTTTTCATCTATGCTAACTACTATAGCTGCATTTTTTCCTATTGCATTAACTTCTGGAATAATGGGAGCATTTATTAAACCTATACCGATAACAGTTATATACGCACTAGTATCATCATTTTTTATGGCAATAACTATAACTCCAGCCTTATGTGCAATTATATTAAAAAAGAGTAAAACCGATAATATTTCCGAAAATCCAAGATTTAAAAAATTTAAATCTATTTCATCTATAATTTTTATAGCTATACTTTCATTACTGGCATTTAGAACAGATGGACAAATCGGAATTTTATCAGCTGTATTCGCTATAATATTCTCATCAATGATGTTATTTAGACAAATAAAAGGGAATACAAAACCAGAAGACATTAAATTTATAAAAACGTATTCAGATAAATTATATAATATTATAACTTCTAAGAAAAAAAGACGTATTGCTATAGGATTAACTTTTGTTGCATTTTTACTTAGTTTATCCCTACCTATTACGGGACTATTAAAAATCAATATGTTTACGGCTGGAGATGCTGAAAGAATATATATAGATATAAACACTCCAGTTGGAACAACATTAGATATTACTAATGAACTAGTAACAAAAGTAGAAACTCATCTTCTCCATGTACCAGAAATCAAATCATTTACATCAAATGTAGGAATTACAGGTGCAGATAGTTTTCAACTTGATATGGAAAGCAGTGGAGACCCAACTATAGCTAGAATTATTGTAGATTTAAAATTACCAGAAGAAAGAGATAGAACTTCTCAAGAAATTTCTAGCGATTTACAACAAAAGCTTAAAGGAATTGCTGGTGGCGAAATACAACTTACTGGAATGGCTGGTGGCCCACCATCAGAACCAGCTATACAAATCGAAATAATCGGTAAAAATTTAGACGATATGGCTAAAGTTACAAAATATTATGAAAATGTTTTAAAATCTTTTAAGGGTACTAAAAAGATTTCATCAACTCTTAGCAACGGCGACATGGAACTACAAATCGTAATAGATAAATTAAAAGCTGCACGTTATGGTATTAGCGATATTCAAATAGCTGGAGCTGTTAGAAATGCAGTCATGGGAATTGAAGCTACAACAATAACTAAAAACGGCGACGATATAAAAGTTATGATAAAAACATCTAATGATAAGCTAAACAAAAAAAGTGACTTAGATAATATTTATGTACAATCAATGTCAGGACAACTCGTTCCTCTTAGCAATGTTGCTGATATAAGTGAACAAGAAGGTATCAATTCTATTAATCATGAGGACTTAAAAAGACATATGACTGTTTCGTCAGAACTCAATGAAGGTTATAACGCAACAGAAGTCACAAATGAATTTAAAGAAAAAGTATCCAGTTATAAGCTTCCAGATGGAATAAAAGTTAGTTATGGTGGTGAAGTTCAAGACGTTAAAGAAACTTTTACGGAAATGTTTAGAAATATGATAGTAGCAATCATATTAGTATATTTGATACTCGCTGTACAATTTAACTCTTTATCACAACCAACAATTATACTTTTTACAGTTCCTATGGCTATAATAGGAGTTATGCCAGGACTTGTTGTAACGGGAAATGCTTTTGGATTTGTAGCATTTGTAGGTGTTGTATCTCTAGTTGGAATCGCTGTAAACGATGCAATTGTACTAGTTGACTATATTAATTATTTAAGGAAAAATGGTTACGAACTATATGACGCAGTAAAAGAAACGGGTATAGCTAGATTTATCCCTGTAATGGCAACTACAATAACTACTGCTGGTGGTATTCTACCACTTTCAATAAAAGAAGAATTTTTCCAACCTCTTGGTGTCGCATTAATATTTGGTCTGCTTACAGCTACTGTTTTAACACTTGTAATAATACCAACAATGTACACAATTTTAGAGGAAAGAAAAATAAATAAACAACAAAAGCCATCTAAAAGGCTAAAGTTATTAAAACTATTAGGGGGTAAATCAAATGAATAAAAAATATATATCATTATTAATTATACTTGTAATTGTATTGTTCACGTTTAGTGCTTGTGGTAAAAAAACAGAATCTACTACATCACAAGAAGAACAAAATATAGAAACATTTTATGTAAAGTCAGAAAAAGTAAAAGAAATATCATTTAAAGAAGAGTTATCTTTTCCAGCAAAAGCAGACCCTTTTAAATCAGTTACAATAACTGCTAAAGCCAATGGAGAGATACAGTCAACGACTCACGAAGTAGGAGACTATATAAATGAAGGTGATATTTTACTAACTATCGACCCTGAAAATCATCAAATAAATTTTAATAATGCTAGTCTTATGGTTGAGCAAACAAAAATAAATTTACAAAATGCAAAACTTAATTTTGATAGAAATAAAGAACTATACAATATAGGTTCAATATCAAAAGTTGCATTTGAAAACTCTGAAAACGCTTATAAACAAGCAAACATAGCTTATAAAAATGCAACTAATAATTATAAGCAAGCAAAAATCGCATTTGATAATACCACTATTAAATCACCTATTTCAGGTTATATTGCAAAGCAAAATTTTAATGTAGGTGAAAATGTTGCTATCGGAACTCCACTACTAACTGTAGTAGACACTTCTAAATTGGAAATTACTATAGGAGTTCCAGAAAAAAATATTGACTCTATGAAAGTGGGTCAATCCGCAAAGCTTAAACCACAATATAGCGATATAGAATATACTGGTCAAGTAACTAGCATTAGCCCAGTAATGGACGAAATGACTAATAACTATATAACAAAAGTTATAGTTGACAATCCTGATAATAAAATTAAATCTGGTATGAGTGTTGATGTAAAAATCCTTATAAATGAAGACAAGAAAAGTCCCGCTTTTAATAAACTAGCTCTAATTTTATACGGAAATCAAAAATATGTATATATAAATGATAACGGAAAAGCAAAACTTGTTCCTGTAACAGTTGGCGTTTCCAATGATGATTACTATGAAATTCTTTCTGGACTTAAAATTGGTGATGAAGTCATTACCGAAGGTTCTGGAATGTTAGAAGATGGTGCTACAATAGAAATAAATAATTCAAATAAATAATATTCGCAATAAAATACGAATGCAAATGCCAGAAATATTAGAAGCATTGAAAGTTTACTTTCGTAATAAAACGCAAATGCAAATCCTAATACATTAAAAAATGTTG
>PDWI01002268.1_pt1 | contig 54984 bp, 38 predicted proteins | sample 1430891 | NCBI WGS metagenome assembly PDWI01 (sample SAMN01162508, study PRJNA174530) | Oral metagenome, whole genome shotgun sequencing project. | biome: Marine environment; feature: Marine mammal; material: Swab sample of the gingival sulcus; isolation source: swab sample of gingival sulcus... | reverse complement strand
TGTGTATAATATGAAATTAGCAGTAACTTACGAGCGTGCCTCTACAGATATGCAAGATAATAGCGTAATCGACCAAAGGAGCGAAATTACTAGATATGCAGAACGTAACAATTATAAAATAATTAGACACTACGCAGATGACGGAATAAGCGGAGCTAGTGCAAATAAACGCCCGCAGTTTTTAAAGATGATTGACGATAGCGAAAACTCCGACTTTTCAGCTGTGCTTGTTTATGACTCTTCCCGCTTTGCTCGTAATCTTATGGAATTTCTAGCTTATAAAAAACTACTCCAAGAAAATGGCATAAAACTAATATCAATAACCGAGCCTCAAATTGACGGGGATATGGCTTTATTTTATGATGCAATAACTGGAGCTAGTAACGAAATGTATTTACGCAAACTATCCCGCGACGTAAAACGTGGACTTCGTGAGCGTGCTATTAGGGGTCATTATACAGGTTATGCACCTTATGGCTATGACAAGGTAAAACACGAAGATTTATTTATAATCAATGAAAAAGAAGCAGAGTTTGTAAAATATATGTATGATAGCATTTTAGACGGTCTATCGTCTTTTGATATTGTACTAGCTCTTAGGGAGCGTGGTGCTGTGAGCAGACGAGGACATAACTTTGACCGCAGAGCTATAATAAGAATATTAAAAAGCCCAACCTATAAAGGTTGTTTTACTTATGAATTTGAGGGCGAAAAAAAGGTAGCTCGTGCAAACAATATACCTAACTATATTATCGATATAGATACTTGGGAAGAGGTAAACGCTATTTTAATAAAACGTAGCGAAAAATATAAAAAATACGCTATGCCACAAAATCGTAAAAAGCATTGGCTATCGGGTCTACTTCGTTGTCCTTATTGTGGCAAAACTTTAACTTATCGCTCGGGCGGTAAAAAGTCTAACCCTTTCTATATATGTGCAGGTTACACTAATGGTGTTTGTAGAAAAAATAAAAGTATAACAGTTAGTAAGGTTGAGAGCCTTATACTGGAAAAGTTAAAAAAGTTTTATGATATACCTGTAAATAATTACGCTAAAAATATAACTGTAAAGCCTCCTAAAGTCGATATAGATTATAAGGCAGAGATAAAGAAAATAGATAAAAGTTTAGATAGAGCTAAAAAGGCTTACCTTGCCGAAATTGATACCCTTGAGGAATACAAAGAAAATAAAAAAGTACTTCAAGATAAAAGACAAAACTTGCTATCTAAATTCGAAGCGGATAACAAGGTTGTGAGAATTGATGAAAATTTATTTAAAAGTAATTTTATAAATGCCCTTTCAGTGTTAGAAGATAAAACCGCAAGCCTTGAAGATAAGAAGACCGTAGCAGCAACTTTAATCGACCGTATAGACCTTGATGTACGACGCTCAACGATTGATTTATATTTTTTTGCTTGATACCGTCCTAAGATGTTATTAGGTTCAATAAAAGGATGTATAGCCTCAAATTCTATATGAAACCACGCTAATTTAGTTGCTATATTATCATTATTTTTTCTATAGTTTTCCAACAATTTCTCCATTTTAGGAATTATTAAATAAGGTTGAACTGGTTCATGAAACGGTCCCATTATTTTAACTGGAACTCTTCTATAAACACCCCTATCTTCTTTTTTATCAGCTAATACAAGATAATGAATATTCTTGATTACCGTTTCAGTTAATTCTGTATTTTCCGATACCAACTCCCTGACATAATCAATAGCCTCTTTATGTCCAATTACTTCAAGATGTTCTTTTAAAGATTTTTTATCAATGGTTAAACCTCTAAGAACCATATCCGTTTCTCTAAGTGTTAAAGTATTGCCTTCAATAGCATTTGAATTATATGTATATTCTACTAAAAATTGTTCATTTAACCTTTCAATTTCACATTTAGTAAGAGGTCTTTTTGATTTAAGTATAGCTAATTTTTTATCTAATTGAATAGAAATTGTATCCGTTTTTTTATATCTTTTATCATTTGGCTTTACAGCTTCTTTAGGTATTTTCCAAACTCTGCCAACTTTAAATGCACCTTCAATTCTACCTTCATTACACAAAGTCCTAATTCTTCTTTCCGATAATCCCCATTTTTTTGATATATAATTTACAGTTACATACATTATAAATAAATCTCCTTTCACAAATATTATACCATGTTAACGGAATAATACTAAATATATCGGAGTAATATTATCGCTTATCGGAATAATAGTAAAATAAAAGAGGGGAAATCTCACCCCTCTTTTGATTTTATACTATTCTCAAATAAATTTGCTAATTATAACATTTTAAATATACCTTAATAGCATAAAAATCCGTAATCTATGATGTAAAATAGTATCAATCAACTATTCTCATACCTATTGCAATTCTAAATCTGCATTATATTTATAAAATCCCTCTCCACTACTCATCCCCAACTTACCTTCATCAATATATTTCTTTAGCATTTTTTCCATGCCCTTAAAATTATATGGTGCAAACATAGATGGTACTTTTACATACATTTTAACAATATTATATGCAGTAGTAAGACCTACCGTATCTAATATTTTAAAAGGTCCTTTAGGCGACCCCGCACCATTTTCCCAAGCCTCATCAATGTCTTTAGGTTCAGCTACTCCATTAACATATAAATCCATTGCTGCAAAAAGTAAAGGAACTAACATAGAATTAAGCAAATATCCCGCTTTTTCCTTTTGTATAGGTATTGGAATCATCCTTATAGCTTTTGCAAATTCAATAGCTTCATCAAAATATTTTTTATTTGTTTTAGAATGTGGCATAATTTCAGTCATATTATTTCGACAAATTGTATTGGCAAAATGAAAAGCTAAAAATTTATCTGGGCGACCTGTATATTTCGCTAACTTAGAAGGAAGCATAGTTGAAGAATTGGTAAATACAACTGTTTTTTCATCAAGCAGTGGTGCCATTTGCTTGTACATATTAATTTTAGCGTCCTTATCTTCTGCCATAGTTTCAATAACTAAATCAGCATTTTCCAATGCACTTTTTAAATCTAACTCAAATTTTATATTATTATATGCTATCTCAACTTGTTCCAAACCCTCATCTTTATTAAATTTATCAAAATCGGCAATTGCAGGACACCAATTTTGCCTAGCCTCACAATCCGACAAGTTGTCCATAGAATTTATAGCTTGCAAATAAGATTCCCTAGCGTTATTTATTTTAGCTTTTGCACGTTCAACACTGCCTTCACTTCTAAGCCAAATAGTTACATCAAATCCCGAATATGCCACTTGAAATGCAATTTGTGCCCCTAACACTCCACCGCCTACGAGTACGATTTTTTTATAATCCATATTTATGTCCTTTCAAATTTATACTTATCCTATTTTAAAAAAAATTTACTAACTCTAATTTTTACAATTCCATTATATAAACTAAAAAAATTTAAGCAATTATCAATTGAGAATATTGCTAATGTATATCTATAATTCTATCCAGTATCTATTCAAATATGCATTTTTTGAAGAGTCAAAAATTGTACTTTCAAATAATCCACCATTGTTTAAAATAGTTTTAATGCTACCAGTATTGTCTTTCAAACAAACAACTAATATTTTTTCTAACCCCATATCTTTACATATGGGCAGAATATCATATAACATTTTAGTTGCATATCCTTTTCGTCTTTCTGAATGGCAAACATAATAACCTATATGCCCACCAAATTTTTCTAAAAACTCATTAATATAATGTCTTATTTGAACAAGCCCAACAACCTTATTATCTGATTTTCTAAGATAAATAAAATGTGTTGATGGCACATATTTTTCAGGACAGGTTTCTTTATTTGAAATTTTCTCTATTTTTTTCAACCATTGTTCTATATTAGACATTTTCCTTAAAGAAGAACAGGCATTTGTATCTACATCAAATTGAATAATTTCTTCTCTAAATTTTTGTATTTCATCTTTATATTTTATTGTAGGTTTCACTAGCAACATATCATTTTTATAATAAATTATACACTTCCTCCTTCTAAATCAATCAATTTTCTCTTTATATCTACTCCCCCTGCATAGCCTCCAATTTCTCCATTTGACTTAATAACTCTATGACAGGGTATAACTATGGCTAATGGATTTTTTGAATTAGCCAATCCTACTGCTCTAAATGCCTTTTCACATCCTATTTTCTTAGCAATTTCCGCATAAGATACAGTATAACCATATTCAATTTTTTTTAACTGATCCCATACTCTTTTTTGAAATTCAGTTCCTATAAGTAATAATGGTAAATCAAATTTTTTTCGTTTACCATCTAAGTATTCATCAATCTGATTTTTCGCAACATTTATGATGTTATCTTCACATTCTATAAACTCAGCATTTAATAATTTTTTAACTTTATCATCAATAGCAACCTTATTTTTTTTATAATAAAACCCTAATTTACAAATCCTATCATCATATGAAGCAATAATTAATTTCCCTATTTTGGTTTTATGATATGATATATTAATATTATTCATCTTATAACTCCAAACTCATATATAACAAACTGTACATAATAATATCTAATACTAATCTCAAATTAATTTACTAATTATAACAGTTTAAATTTAATCAATAAAGTTCAATCATAGTCAATAATAATTCTCTTAATAAAATAATAATAAATTTATAAAAAAATAACACTATTAAATTTCAATTATTATATATTTGCATTATTATAATATCAACTTTATAAACTTCATATGAAATAATCAAATGCCATAATGAAAATTATTATTAATTGATATCAACATCTATAAATAATATAAAATACCCTAAAAAAGAGGGATTAACCCCCCTCTTTTTTAAATATTAAAACCCATTATACTATATACAATTACTATAAATATATTTATGAACTAAGCTACATTAATATTTAATTTACTCTCTATATTATGGCAAAAATTATATACAATTCTCGATAAAATTATCTAAGATAAAATCAATAAACAATAAATCATTTTAAATAAAACTAAACTACATTTTATTATTATTTCTTAAACAGTCAAATATTATTATTAATACTTTCACATAGCATCACTAATATAAACATAAATTTAAAATTTCTTACTTTCATATTGTTTATTTAATTCTCAAAGCATAAATGGTTAAATTTTGGTTATTTTGGTTTATGATTTTTATTTTATATTAGCCTCAAACTATACCTTTATAATAAAATTTCACTCTAAACTCTTTTAGCTGAATAGTTTGAAGATTCTTTAGTAATCTGAACATCATGTGGATGAGATTCTTTAAGCCCAGCACCTGTGATACGAATAAACTGTCCTCTATCTTGAAGAGCCTGAATATTTTCTGTTCCACAATATCCCATACCAGCTTTTAATCCACCTATTAATTGATAGACCATATCCTTAATCTTTCCTCGATACGGAACCATGCCTTCAACGCCCTCAGGAACAAATTTTTTGGTATCATTTTGGAAATATCTATCACCACTTCCAGCTGCCATAGCTCCCTCAGAACCCATACCTCTATAGACTTTAAAACTTCTACCCTGATAAATGACCATTTCCCCTGGACTCTCTTCAGTTCCAGCGAGCAATGAACCCAACATAACACTATCTGCACCAGCTACAATAGCCTTAGGTATATCCCCAGAATACTGGATTCCCCCATCAGCTATAACAGGTATATTATATTTTTTACCAACTTCCGCACAGTCCATTACAGCGGTCAATTGAGGTACCCCAACACCCGCAACAACTCGAGTAGTACATATTGAACCAGGTCCAATCCCAACTTTTACACAATCAGCTCCAGCCTTGATTAGATCCTCTGTTGCCTCTGCAGTTGCTACATTTCCAGCAATAAGTTGTAACTGGGGATATTTTTCTTTAATACTTTTGACTGCATTAATTATATTTTGACTATGACCATGAGCTGAATCAAGGACAATAACATCTACTCCCGCATTATATAAAGCCTCTATTCGCTCATCCATATCGCTACCAATACCAACCGCTGCTCCAGCTAAAAGCCTGCCTTGATCATCGGTTGCACGATTGGGAAATACAATCAATTTTTCTATATCTTTTATTGTTATTAGACCCTTTAATTTGTTATTTTCATCAACAAGTGGCAATTTTTCAATCTTATGAGCCTTTAAAATATCCTCAGCTTCTTTTAAAGATATTCCTTCCCAACCTGTAACAAGATTTTCAGAAGTCATCACCTCACCAATATCTTTTGTATGATCACTCTCAAAACGAACATCTCTATTGGTAATAATACCGACCAATTTTTCATCTTTATCGACAATTGGAACACCTGAAATTCTGTATCTTTCCATAAGTGCAAGTGCATCATTTACACTATCAGTTGAAGTTAAAAAGAATGGATTTACTATAACTCCATGCTCACACCTTTTTACTCTGTCAACTTCCAAAGCCTGCTTATCTATCGACATATTCTTGTGAATAATACCAATTCCACCCTCACGTGCCATAGCAATAGCCATCTGTGATTCTGTAACGGTATCCATACCCGCACTCATAAGTGGAATATTAAGTCCAATTTTATTTGTCAATCTCGTCTTTAATTCAACATTATTTGGAAGAACTTCTGATTTTTGTGGTACCAGTAGCACATCATCATAAGTTAAACCTTCTCGTATTTTATTTGACACTCGACCCCTCCTTTTTGTAACATCAATTATTGTATAATATTTATACTCTGTATAAATTCACAAAATATTAATTGCCTTACATTATCAAATACAAATAATACTGTCAAGATTTATTCACATTTTATGCTATTCTCAAATAAGAATAAATTCATAAATTCGATTTAAATAAGAGCAATATACATATAAATTTCGTCTTTTATAATATACATAATTTATTAAATTTCGTTAAAAAATCTTATAAAAATTCTATCTTTATACTTATCATTTATCCAAAGACTCTACTTCTTCTACTTCTTTTGGTTTTAATAAAAATGACCATCTAGTTTCCACGGTTATAATAGAAAGTATAATAATAAAACAACCAACCGCCATGACCTTAGTAAATGGCTCTGTAAAAATTATTATACCCAATATTGTTCCAAATAAAGATTCTAAACTTAAAATAATCGCAGTATGGGTAGTGGTAGTATATTTTTGTGCCATAGTCTGAATCAAAAATGCAGCACAGGTACTAAACATACCCAGATAAATTATACCCTTAATTGTATTTGGAGCAGGCATTGTTGGAACTCCTTCAAAAACAAAAGCCGTTATAAATCCAAGTATGGTTGTAACCACAAATTGAATAAAAGTAAGCACCATAGGATCCATTTTATGCACAAATTTCCCATTAGAAGTTATATGCATTGCAAATCCTAAGGCACAAACTAATGTCCAAATATCACCTTTATTAAAGCTGAATATAAAATTAAGTGCTTCTGAACTAAATAATCCCCCGCCAGTTGCAAATAAATTAGAACCAACATTTAACAAACTAACGCCAATAAAACACAAAACTGCACCAACTATCGCAAATCTATCAGGCCATTTTTTATATATTAACGCAACTAGAAAAGGTACCATAACAACATTTGTGCCTGTTAAAAATGCTGATTTACCAACAGTTGTATGATTGATGCCAATAGTCTGTGTAATAAACCCAAAAAATAGTATAACGCCTACAATAGTGCCGCCAATAATGTTTTCCTTGGTTATAGTTTTAATCTTTTTAAATGCAATAGTTCCAACTATAATAGTTCCTAGCAAAAATCTCCAAGCGACCATATACATAGGCCCAATACCTGATAAAGTTCCCTTAGTAACGACAAATCCTGTTCCCCAAATCATCGCCACTAAAAGTAGCGACAAATCTGCAAGCAACATCTGTTTTTTAGTATGATACATAAATCCCCCATCATCGCAACATATTATCAACATTAATAAATACTTTACAAATATTTACTAATCTAGCTTAATTTTGAACCAACCCCTAGTCAAAATTAAAGCTTAACCCTTACAGACATTATATTCCGATTAATCATTAAAATCAATTAAAGCTACCACCATTTTTATAAATAATATAAAAGCTTCCCTCACAATGAAAAAAAGCTATTTTGCCAATATCTCCATATTGGCAAAATAGCTCCAATATTATCTTTCAAACATATCTATCCCAAAACCAGCTCACCATCCTCTACAACAATATCAATTCCCATACCATCGTTTACACTACCCTCAATTATTCCTCTGGCAATTATCGTTTCAAGATTATGCTGAATAAATCTTTTAAGCGGTCTAGCACCAAAATTAACATCATATGCACTATCAACTATAAACTTTTTAGCATTATTATCTAAATGTAGCTTAATCTCCTTATCAGAAAGCCTATTTTCTACATCTTTTACTAGCAAATCTACAATTTGCATGATCTGAACCTTGCTAAGTGGCTTATATAGAACAATTTCATCAAGTCTATTAAGAAATTCTGGTCTAAAATGTGCCTTTAATAATTCAAAAACTCTCTTTCTAACAGAATAATCAATCTCTAATTCAGAATTTTCCCCCTCTAACATAATAGTAGCATTATTTCTTAAATCATCATTATCACTTACATCATTACTATTTAATTTTTCTTTATCCAAATCTTTATTATCTAAATAATTTGAACTTGCCACTCCGTTAATAAGCTCATATGAACCAATATTTGAAGTTAAAATGATAATGGTATTTTTAAAATCCACCGTTCTGCCCTTAGAATCCGTTATCCTACCGTCATCTAAAACTTGCAAAAGTATATTAAATACATCTCTATGTGCCTTTTCAATTTCATCAAACAATATCACACTGTATGGCTTACGTCTTACAGCTTCAGTGAGTTGACCACCCTGCTCAAATCCCACATATCCAGGAGGTGCCCCTATAAGCCTTGCAACAGAATGACTTTCCATATACTCACTCATATCTATTCTTATGATATTTTCTTCAGAATCAAATAATACCTCTGCAAGTGCCTTTGCAAGTTCAGTTTTACCAACTCCAGTAGGTCCTAAAAACAAGAAACTTCCTATTGGTTTAGAAGGGTCTTTTATACCAGCACGAGAGCGGAGTATCGATTCTGCAACCCTAGTAACCGCCTCATTTTGTCCAATAACTCGTCTGTGTAAGATTTCTTCCATATGCAGTAGTTTTTCCCGTTCTTCTTCAAGTAATTTATCCACCTCTATTCCCGTCCAATTAGACACTATCATGGATATTTCTTCTTCTGTAACGCTATCCCTGATCATCTTTGTAGATCGTTCCATCTTTGATAAATTATCTTCTGCGTCTTTAAGCTCTTTTTCAAGTTCTGGTAAACGACCAAATTTTAGCTCTGCCGCCTTATTTAAGTTATAATCCCTTTGAGCCTGATCGATCTCATAATTAACCTGCTCAATTTCCTGTTTAATATCATTTACCTTTTGCACAGATTCTTTTTCAATATTCCATTTGACTTCCTTTTCATTAAATTCATCTTTAAGATTTGCCAGTTCCTCTTCAATACATTCTAAACGCTTAACTGACCTCTCATCCTTTTCAGATTCAATAGCTGCTTTTTCAATTTCAAGAGTCATCATTTTCCTTGAAATTTCGTCCATTTGAGTCGGCATTGACTCAATTTCCGTCTTAATAATAGCACAAGCTTCATCGACTAAATCAATTGCTTTATCTGGTAAAAATCTATCTGAAATATATCTATCCGATAAATTTGCAGCTTGAACCAAAGCCTGATCGGTAATGCTTACACGATGATATATCTCATACCTCTCTTTTATTCCACGAAGTATTGTAATCGTATCCTCAACACTTGGCTCATCAATCATTACAGGTTGGAATCTTCTTTCTAATGCAGTATCCTTTTCAATATACTGTCTATATTCATTTAATGTAGTCGCACCTATACAGTGAAGTTCTCCACGTGCCAAAAGAGGTTTAAGAAGATTGCCCGCATCCATTGCACCATCTGTCTTACCAGCTCCAACAATAGTATGAAGCTCATCGATAAACATTATTATATTTCCATCACTATTTTTTATCTCATCTAAAACAGCCTTTAATCTCTCCTCAAATTCACCTCTAAACTTTGCCCCAGCTATAAGTGCTCCCATGTCGAGTGCAAATATTCTTTTATCCTTTAAACTATCTGGAACATCACCATTTACAATTCTTTGAGCAAGACCCTCTGCAATGGCAGTTTTACCAACTCCTGGCTCACCTATTAAAACTGGATTATTCTTAGTTTTTCTCGATAAAATCCTAATCGTTCTCCTAATCTCATCATCCCTGCCTATAACTGGGTCTAGTTTATTATTCTTAGCACGCTCAACCAAATCCATGCCATATTTTTTAAGTACATCATATGTGCTTTCTGGATTTTCATTTGTAACTTGACGATTACCACGTATCCTCTTTAAAATATCCTTGATATTATCTTCTGTTACACTGTGTTTTTTTAATAAATTTTTAATATCATTATTTTTAATTTCAAATAATGCTAGGAGTAAATGCTCCACGCTTAAATACGCATCTCCCATTGAGCTTGCAATATTTTGTCCCTTGTATATAAACTGATTTGACGATGTGGATAAATATACCTCCTGCTGACCTAAAACCTTTGCCTTTTTATCAATAAGTGATATAAGTTCTGATTTAAAATTATCAATTATGACAGATAAAGATTCAAATATCTGAAATACCAATCCAGACTTATCCTTTAATAGAGCTAATAATATATGCTCAGGTTCTATTGTACTATTTCCATATTCAACTGCTATATTTTGTGCATTATTTATTGCTTGATGCGTGCTTCTCGTTAATTTATTATTATCCATAATATCCTCCTTTTTAATTGTTAGCACTCTATATTAGTGAGTGCTAATTTAATATTATTGTACCACATCTTGTGCAATATGCAACATATAGCAAATAAATTCACAATAAATTCACATTTAGCAATTTGCAAAAAAATAATATCAAGTAGACACATAAGCATCTACTTGATATCACTGTTATTTTTATTAACTTTTCTTTAAACTAACTACTTCTTCTTTGGTGAATCTTCTTATCGCAAAGAACTCCACTATCTGTCGTACCAGCCATATAATAAGCTACTACTTCAAATATTTAACCTCACCATTTTTATACTTATCCCAACTACCATATGAAATCAGTATTTTTACATCATCTTTATTATGGATGGCATCTTCATTGTAAACATAAACTGGTAGCTGACCCATTTTTTGATTATGGTCTATAAATACATCTATATCTTTTTTTTCATACTCATTTAGCAAACTATCCTCATTAAGGCAATTTTCCAATGTATCAAGCTGATTGATTAAAACATCATCGTTTTCAATCTCTAAAATCTGACCGTAAACTATTGAATTACCTCTATCAATATAAGCTGGATAGTCTTTATTTTTTAAATGATATAAAGTACCTAGTATATATCCACTACGATTTGATAAAACCTTACCACTTAAATACTTATTGTAATTTCTATAACCATCCATCAAAGTTCCATATACAAATATTAATTTGGTTTTCAATGAGTATCACCTATCGCCATATCTATATCTAGCTTATTGTTTATAGTAGTTAAAATAGCTATTTCTAAAGCTCTTGATATTTCTTCTAATTTCATATGAGGTGTATCCTTTTTGCTTACAGCCTGTGCAGAAGAATAAGGAACATGAATAAACCCACCACGTGTATCCTTAAATTCTTTTTGCAACATATACATAAGTCCATAAAACAAATGATTGCATACATATGTTCCAGCTGTAAATGACGGTTGTGCCGGTATTCCTCCATCATGCAATGCCTTTACGATTGCCTTATTAGGAAGTGTAGAAAAATAAGCATTTTCTCCATCTTCACGAATTTGCTCATCACTTGGCTGATTCCCCTCATTATCTGGTATTCTAGCTTCATTTTTATTGATAGCCACCATTTCAGGAGTAATATTATATCTTCCACCAGCTTGACCTACACATATTACAAAATCTGGATTATTCTCTTTTAATGCATCGCTTAATTTGTCGATAGATTTATAAAAAACAGTTGGAATTTCAAGCTTTATAATTTCACAGTCCAGTATCTTATCAGGTAATAACTTAACTGCCTCAAATGCTGGATTTGTACTCTCTCCCCCAAATGGATCAAAACCTGTAATTATAGCTTTCATATTAATCCCTTCTTTCAATATGTCATTTTAAATCCACTAAAAAGCCAAAGTATACATTAGCACCATATGAACTACCAATAGAACAAGTGCAAATGGAACTTGTGCGATAATAACTTGATTTTTATTTTTAGTTTCAAGTATCGCAGCTGGAACTATATTAAAATTCGCAGCCATAGGAGTCATAAGAGTTCCACAATATCCCGCAGTAAGTGCCAACGCACCAGCTATTGCTGGATCTGCACCTTGCATATAAACAAATGGCATACCAATACCAGCCGTAATTACCGCAAATGCTGCAAATGCATTTCCCATAATCATAGTAAAAATAGCCATACCTAAACAATATGCTATTACTCCAAATAAAATGTTTCCCTCTGGTATAATTCCACCAATACTAGATGCTATAACCTCACCTACTCCAGCCTTATTAAATACACCACCAAGAGCTGTTAATAACTGGGGTAAAATAGAAGCTGCACCTATTTGAAGTAATAGTCTTGAGCTATCATAGGTCATCTGTTTTGGAGAAGCCTTAGTCATAGCAAGGGTTATAATAACTGCTAAAAACGCCCCTGCACCAAGCCCTACAAGCCCACCAAGAGATTTAACAAATTGACCAAATATAAATGCAACCACTCCGATTGTAAGTGCAGGAATAAAAATTTTATTTCCTATTTCTTTTGATTTCTCTAATCTAAAATCTTCTTTAGCATTTTCTAAAGAACCAAAAGTAACTTTTTTCATGGCTGTTAACACGCCCATTATCAAAATTAAAACTCCCACAAATTTAGGTGGTAAATATTTTCCAGCAATAAATATAAATCCAAATAATCCCCAAAATAAAGTTGTAACCTTAGGCGCTGGGTGTTCTTTATCATTCCAAGCATAATATGCTCCCGCTATTGCAACGAGTCCAGCAATAATATACATTATTTCAAGCAACGTACTTTTCATTATTTAGCCCCCTTTTTAGCAGATTCTATTTTTGCAATTTTTTTGTCGACAAAAATATTTTGTATAACGGCTAAAATAAATGCCACAATTGCAATTGGTAAAGATGCACCAGCCACCGCATTTGGAGTTACGACAATACCTAGTTCTTCGAGCGTTCCAACTATAAGAAGTACACCACTTGCCGCAATAAACACATTCTGTCCAAAGAAATTACCATAATTTTCAGCAGAAGCCGAATATCCTTTAAGAAGTTCCAAGCTCTTTTCATGAAGTTGTCCATATTTATTTTCAGCAGCACCATTTACCATAGGATTAATAAGCGGTCTAATAAACTGAACATGGCCACCTAAACGCAATGAAAATGCAGCCGCAATAATACGTATAAAAGTATATGTGGAAAGCACTGTTCCAGCTGTTGCAGATTTTATTTTATTAATGAGATACGCTGCTCTTTCTCTAAGTCCATATCTTTCAAGCAATCCAATAACCAATAAAGTTAATAAAAATAATGACATATACCTCTTACCTACAAATGAAGTCCCTAGTATCTCTAAAATTTCTCCAAAACCTAGTCCACTTACAAGTCCTGTTACAACACCAGCAACAAGTACAGTTGCAATAGTATCAAACTTCATAATAAAACCTATAACTATAATTAAAACACCAATGAGTTTAATCCACTCCATACACGCCTCCTTTAATAATTTATTCAATATAAAACCAACGTTTCATATATTGTATCATAAAAATACATATTTTTTAATATTTATAACTAAGTTTATCTGTGTAAAGGATTTTTTTATAGCCTTTTTTTATAATATTTAGCGACTTCACTCATCGACAATATCATAATAATGTAAAAATTATTATTTAACTTAGAGTTTAATTTGGTATAATGTTATGGTTAAGGAAATAAAGCAACTGTTGTATATCATATATTCAGGAGAAAGTACATGAAAACTAGGAAAAATATATACCTTATTTCGATGACTTTTTTAACAATGCTACTCTTTGCAATAACTGATGGTGGAAGAGGCATACTTATGCCAGCATATAAAGAAACTTTTAATGTTACAGATTCTGCAGCAGGAATCCTTTTTACCATGTCATCGTTTGCATATTTTATAGGTTCATACATAGGAAGTATAATTTGTCAAAAAATCGGTCAAAAACCTGTTATTTTAGGGGGAATAGTTATAGCGGGATTAGGTGTTTTTAGTGCATCACTTACCATGGCATTTTGGCAACTCGTAGTTTGCTTTGTCATTACAAATATAGGTTTTTCAATTATGTCAATTGGTATGAATACCCTTATCCCTCTTATGCCAGCCCTATATTTAGGCGTGCTTATGAACCTTTTACACTTTTTCTATGGACTTGGTTCTGCAATCACTCAAAGAACTACGGGGTTGATGTTATCCGCTGGGATTAGCTGGAGAGATATTCTATTGTATTTTAGCATAGGATATATCATAATATTTATACTATATGCTTTTACTACACCACCAAATAAGCATATCGCCCCAGAACCTCACGAAACGAAGATTCACCACTGGAAATTATTAATTATAGCAAGTGTATCACTGGCATTTTATGTAGCTGCAGAAATTCAAACGGCAAATTGGCTTTTTAATTACTATCAACTGGGATTAAATATTGACACTAAAACGGGTTCGCTATACGTGTCTTTATTCTTTGCATTTTTTACAGTAGGTAGATTATTTGGGGGATTTGTTGCAGAAAAATTGGGATATTTGCGTTCAGTAACTATTACCATGATAATTTCCCTCATACTATACACAACAGGTATTATATTAGGTCGTTCTGGTATGTTAATCATAGCAATATCTGGTCTATTTTTTAGCATTGTTTTTCCAACCATGATTTTAGTCATTCAACAAATGTTTAAAAATAGTGCATCAAAAGCCACAGGCATCGCAACCATGGTAGCATCGATAATGACCATGACTTCTGGAGTGGGAATAGGTATTTCTAATGATAATTTTGGAGTAAAAACCACAATTTATTTTATACCACTAGCACTTATAATATCGATTTTACTTATGATACCAATAAAAAAATATGTCAATAAATATAAACTAAATATAAAATAATAATTATTAAATTTCTAATATAACAGTTTAAATAATAACACAAAAGACATATAATACTTATCTCAAGTAAATAACTATCTATTAAATGTTCAGTTTAAACAAATATAATTATGCATATAAAAGAATTTGTCATTTATAAAAATTCATTAAGAAAGCCTACTATTTGAGCAAAGTGAGTTTTGGCTTTTAGAAATTTTTAAATTTAAGGAGGAAAAAATGAAAATCGGAATAATCGGAGCAATGGAAGAAGAAGTTACTGAATTAAAAAAACAAATGACATCTGTAACAAAACACGATAAAGCAAATATGACATTTTACGAGGGAAATTTACTAGGACATGATACAGTCCTTGTAGTAAGCGGTATTGGAAAAGTAAATGCGGCAATATGCACTCAAATACTAATTGACAAGTTTAATGTTCAAAAAATAATAAATGTAGGAGTTGCAGGAGGATTAAGCAAAGAAGTTCACCCATGCGACATGGTAATAGCAACTAAATTAGTATATCACGATGTAGATGTAACACAATTTGATTATCCTAAAGGACAAGTTCCTAGAATGGACACATTATATTTCCCATGCGATAAGGAGTTATGCGACTTAGCAATAAATGCTTGCAAAAAAATTGATGGAATCAATGTATTCCACCAACCGATTGCATCTGGAGATCAATTTTTATCAAATCCAAAGCTCATGATAAATATAAATAAAACATTTGGTGCATTTGCAGGCGAAATGGAAGGAGCTAGCATCGCCCATGTTTGCTATTTAAACGATATACCTTGTGCAGTTATCCGCTCTATTTCAGACAATGCCATTACAGGGGATCTAATGGATTATGATAAATTTTCACAACAAGCCATTAAACACACTGTAATCGTAATTATAGAAATGCTAAAAAATTTAATCTAGCATCTCTATATCATATCCATTTTTAGTTGAATATTTCACATTATACATTGCTTTATCTGCAATTTTATATAACTCTTCATACGTTTCAAAATCATGTGCAATAGCAGCACCAATCGAAACGGTAATTTGTTTGTCAATATCATCGATTTTTATCTTTCTAACACCTTTAATTATTCGATTAGCAATATTATCTATATCTTTTTTCTCCAAAAGTCCACCTATAAACAATGCAAATTCATCTCCGCCTATTCTTGCAGATAAATCAGTTTCCCTAGATACGCTATGGATGACATTAGCAACAGCTATAATAAATTCATCACCAGCCTTATGTCCAAAATTATCATTTATAAATTTAAAATTATCTATATCTATAATAAATAGCGTTCCTGTTATTTTATCCATGTTATGCATTTTAAAATTAAAGCTTCCAAAATTTAATAAATTAGTCATAGAATCCCTACTTGCCTTATCTATTAAATCTTCTTTTTCTTTCATCATTTTATCGATATTTTGAATTTTACCTATTGCATATAAGTTTTTATTATTAGATGATTTTATTATTTTAATAGTTAAACTATACCAAATTTCTGAGACTTTTAATTTTATCTCTTTATCTAATCCATCTTCAATCAAATTTCTAACTCTAACAATCCAATCATTTTTATTTATTTTGGCATATTCATAAAATTTCTCAATATTATCACATTCAAAAAACTCAGTTGTTTTATTTTTAACAGAAATTTTATCTTTTTCATAAGAATATTCAAAAATTTCTTCATTGCTCATCTTTGATAATTCATTAAATCTTTCATTTTCAATAGTCATCTGTTCAGTAATTCTCATCTTATGTCTTATAATTATAAGTAAAACAGCGACTATTAACGACCCTACAAATATCAACACCACAATTGTTCCAATAAAATGCAATTTGATAAAATATTTAAATGAAAAATTAATATTAGCCTTTGTATTATTATAAATTATTTTTTGAATTTCACCACGAGATATTTCTGCTAAAGATTTAGATATAATAGAAAACAATAAAGGATTTGCACTTTCAGCAACACCAAAACATAATTTTTGATTAAAATCATCAACATTATTAAATGCTAAATAATTATATTCTGGTTGTTTTAAATAATATTCAGCTTGATAATTATTAATAAAAGTACAATCTACTTCACCATTTTTTAAAGCATCCAAACATAAAGAAATATCACTATAATATACAAGTTCTAAATCTGGATATAATTTTTTTATATTTTCTGTTATATAATCTAATTCAACGACTGAAACTCGCTTTATATTTTGTGAGTTTAATTTAGAAACTTTAACAATCGTAGAGTTTGAAAAAGGTTGTGTTATTTTAACATTATTTTTCTTAGCCCAATCAAAATCATATGATATTGATGTAATAAATGTATCCGTCCCTTTCTTTAAATCTTTTAAAATCTCAACACTATTTTCCTGTGTTATAACTCTTAATTTAAGTCCTGAAATTTCTTCTATTTTTTGTATTATATCTGGAACAATTCCCTTACATTTGCCAGTTTTTTGATCAATATACTCTATTGGAAACCAAATAGAGTCATATAATACAAAAACATCAGGATTACTTTCAATATATGCTTTCTCTGCATTATTAAAAATAGCTTTTATACGCAAATCCCTTACAAACCATTTATCATATATTTCTACCGTAAAATTGGGATTAAATTTATAAATTTGATTTAAAGCATTATTAAGTTCCTTTAATAATTCTTTATCTCCTTTCTTAACAACATAATAATAAGGTATAGCATTAAACTGTGCCACCTGTAAATAACCAGTAACAGAATCAGTATTACTAGCCAAAAAAGCATCTATCTGCTTATTATCTAATGCTTTGGCAGATTCTGGAATATTATTGAAAACAACTTCTTCATATTCAAAATTATTATCTTTTGCATATTGTCTCAATGCTTTAGTTTGATAAGTTCCTTTTTCAACACCTATTTTAAGGTTATCAAATTTATTAAATTCATCAAAACTAATACCTGCATCAACTGGAAAATATAAGTTAGAAAACTCTGTTCCACTGGACATATATGCAAAATCAAAATCTTCTTCCCTTTCAGGTGTTTTATTAACAACCCCCATAATATCTATTTCACCATTTTTAAGCCATTCATAACATTCAAAAAAATCGCCTTCTACAAATTCATATTCCCAACCTGTATACTGAGAAATTGCCATTAAAAAATCATAATCATATCCATAGTAATTTCCAAGTTCATCTTTACCATGAACTTTATCACCTAAAACCTCAAACCAACCAACCTTTAATACTCTTTTCTCCTCAGCAAAAGAAGATTGACCATTAAAGCATAAAATCATACCAAACAAAACCAATATCATTAAATACAGTATATTTCTATTTAGCATTTTCTTATTAATATTCATAATAAGTTCCTATTCTCAATACCTTTTTTTTACCTTCTTATTTTAAATAATTTATTTATAATATTTCTTTATTAATATAAGTTTTTAATGTAAAAATTATCTTATAATGCAAAATCAAAATTATGATATACATTTTGTATATCATCATCTTCCTCTAATGCATCAATTAGTTTATTCATATTTTTTACATCATCATCACTAGATAACGATGTCATAGTCTGTGGCAAATATCTAAGTTCTGCCATAGAAAAAACATATCCCTCATCTGACAGATCATCTCTAACCATTGCAAAATCAGCAACATCAGTTATAATCTCATAATATTCATCTTCAATGAACAAATCTTCCGCTCCAGCTTCTATAACTGCCATTTCAACATCTTCATCACTAAGATTATCTGATTTATCTATTACCAAAACACCTTTTCTGTCAAACATAAAACTAACACAACCATTAGTTCCAAGATTTCCATTTGCCTTGGTAAAATAACTACGTACTGCAGCAGCAGTTCTATTTGTATTATCTGTTAAGCACTCAACCAAAACAGCACAGCCTCCCGCTCCATACCCTTCATAAGTAAGTTCAGTAAAGATCGCATCTCCTAGTTCTCCAGCACCTTTTTTGATTGCTCTATCTATATTGTCATTAGGCATATTTGCAGCCTTAGCCTTTTCAACCGCACTCTTTAAAGCTGGATTATACTCTATATCAGAGCCACCTTCACGAGCTGCCACCATAATATATCTACCAAGTTTAGTGAAAATTTTAGCTTTTTTAGCATCTTGCTTACCTTTTCTATTAATGATAGTCCCTATGCGTCCCATATATTTCTCCTTATATTGCAGCCGATGTTACCGAAATTTCTTATATTCGCAAAATAAATGCCTTATATTTTTCAATATATCCACGGGCAATGTTGATAAACGAATAAATGATAAAAACCAAATCCAAAATCATTCAGTGCCATTTTAGCATTTAATGATTCAATACTATTTAAATTTTTTATAAACTTATCATCATTATTTATAACTAAGCTCTCTGATAACTCAAAAACAATATTTCATAATCTACTGTAATATTCTACCACAAATCCATTCTCTAATCAATGTGCGATAACTTTAAGCACCAAAATAAATCCTTTAATGTTAAAATAAATAACAAAAATCTCTATTTGATATTAACATAATTTAAATTTACAATAACATTAAACAGTATATAGAATTTACGTATTATGTAAATTATATTAAAAGATAAACATTATCATTATTAGATGGTATAATTATAAATAAAATAAATATTAACTGATAATAAGGACTCAAATATGCAATATATTAAAAATAAAATAAATGAGATTATAAAATTGCCAGAAATTTTAGAAAAATATATTAGTAAAGAAGACATCATTGTATTTGATATTGAAACGACTGGGCTAAGCCACAAATATCACAAATGCATATTAATTGGATTTATTACCTATGAGGATAATTCATTTTTTGTCCATCAAATTTTTTGTGATTCTAGCTTAGAAGAAAGTCAACTTTTAAATTCATTTATAAATATCACAAAGGACACTTCCATTTTTATCACTTACAATGGCGATAGTTTTGATATTCCATTTTTAAATAGCAGGCTTAATAATAACAAAATAAATCATAGCATATTCAAAGAACAAAATTTTGATCTCCTACGTCTTATTCGCTCTCAAAATGATTTATTAAATTTACCAAATTTGAAATTAAAAACCCTAGAAAAACATCTTGGTATAAATAGAGAGGATACAATAAGCGGAAAAGAAAGCATGGATTTATATAGACATTATGAAAAAATGGGCGATGAATCAGCAAAACGCAAAATTTTACTTCACAATAAAGAAGATATTATATATCTTTTAAAATGTATATCCATTGTCAAACAAATAAACGAAGATGAGTTGCTGGATTTTATACCAATAAAAATTAATTTAAAATACGAAAATGATAAAATTCAAAAAAATGCATATTTATCAAATGTAAAAACAAAAGGAGATAAATTAATTATAATGTTAAAAGCTCCTAATCTATTAAATATGGATTATAGACACTATGATAGCATTTTATCACTAACATATGATGAACACTCTCAAACACTATCTTTAGAGCTACCAACATTCATTATACAAACAGAGTATGAAATCCTTAGATTTATTGATGTTGATTTATTAAAAATCGAAGATAAAAACTTCAATGAACTGACAATTGAAAAAAGATTGCAATATCTTTGCAGTAAAAAACAAAATAAAATAGAATGTTTTAATAAAATAAATATTACAAATATAACTTCAACAATAATCAATAATATTTTATTTAATAACTAAACTACCGACTCTGTTGTTTTAAAACTTCATAAAGTATAATCCCAGCAGCAACAGATGCATTAAGAGAGCTAACTTTACCACACATAGGTATCTTAACTAAAAAGTCGCATTTTTCTTTTACTAATCGGCTAATTCCGGAGCCTTCACTTCCTATAACCACGGCTAATTTACCCGTTAAGTTTGCCTTATCGTATAACTGACTAGCATCTCCATCTGTACCCATAACCCAAAAACCATTATCTTTTAACTTTAATATAACTTGAGATATATTATTAACTCGACACACTGGAGTGTACTGTATTGCACCAGCACTTGTTTTTGCTACGACAGGAGTAAGACCAACATTTCTACGCTTTGGGATAATAACCGCATCTGCTCCAACTCCATTTGCAGAACGAAGTATACTTCCTAAATTATGTGGGTCATTAATCTCATCACAAACTACGATTATAGCATTTCCTTTATTCTTTATGTTTTCTAATATATCATTCAAATCGGCATATTTATGAGCTGCTACGAACGCTAAAACACCTTGATGATTATCGGACTCTGATATTTGATCTATCTTTTTTTTATCAACTGTTTTTATAGGTATCCCATTATCTTTTGAAAGTTTAAATATCTCTCCCATTGACGACTTATTAATTCCTTTAGCCATCCATATACTATCAATTGAATGCCCTGACCTAAGTGCCTCAATAACAGGTCTACGTCCCTCTATCTTACTCATATTTTCTCCTATTTAATTAATATACTTACCGTATTATAATGCCTATATCATAATGTCTAAAATATTCCCTAATAATAATCTCAAATTAATTCACTAGTATAACAGTTTAAATAAAGGCTCAAAAGACATATAACAAATTCGTCATCTATGATGTGAAAATTTTTTAATAATTCGTTAAAAAGTTCTGCTGTCTGAATGTAATGAGTTCAGAAATTTTTAGAATTATAAAAATTTAAACGATATAGATAGAATTTTTTATCTAGTCATTTGAGGGATATTTAAACTGGTATAACTCAACAAACGTTCTTATTTGAGATTAGTATTAACACTTATATTAAAACCCAACTTTAACAATAAAACAACATACAATTGAAATAAACGACACACCATACATAATCAAAATTGCATCGTATATATGACTTGCCTCAGGTTCTTCTAAATCATCACCCATAGTTGGCTTATCGCTTACCACACCAAAATATGAAGCCTTTCCTCCAAGCTGAATCCGCAATGCTCCCGCAGTTACCGACTCCGCAATGGGGCTATTTGGACTATCGTGATTTCGTTTATCCCTTAAAAATATTTTTAAGGCATTTTGTGTATCAAGCCCTAGCAAAACAGAGATGATAAGAATAAATCCAGCAGTTATTCTAGCTGGTATATAGTTAATCACATCATCAAACTTTGCACTTGCCCAACCAAAATCCATATATCTTTCATTTTTATATCCCACCATTGAATCAAGTGTATTAACTGCCTTAAATGCCCAGCCAAGGGGCGCACCACCGATAAGTATAAAAAATATTGGAGATACAATACCATCTATTGTGTTTTCACTGATGGTTTCCACCGTCGCCTTAACAATATCATCTTCTTTCATAATATGAGTATCCCTACTTACCAAATAAGATATTGCCTGTCTTGCCTCAGGTAAATCCCGAGCATTTAGTGCCAAGGCAACTTTCCTAGTTTCAACCGCTAAACATTTTGTGGCAAGTATTTGATAAATCATTATAGCTTCAATAATTATCGCCAATTTATATGATATGTCATTTGCAATTTTTAATATTATAAATGGAATAAAATAAGAAATTCCAGTTACAAGAATTAATAAAATAACTCCCAATATTTTTTTGTGTTTTGAAGAATAATTAGCTTTATTGATTTTTTGAGATTTTTTGCTATTATCAATAATATTTTGGCTACTCGTTCTAATGTAATCATCTGTATTTTGAGCATTAATATTAGACTCTACTTTTTCACCTATCAATAATTTTTCTAAAAAGCTAATTAACTTACCTATAAATCTTACAGGATGTGGTAACCAGTATGGATCTCCCAATAATATATCCGCAACATATCCCATTGATAACTGCCACATAATATTTTCCTTTTATCACTATAACTCATTTACTAAATTCAAAATATTTTATTTCATATCTAATTTATTTTTACTTTTCCCGCTAATAATTTTTTGTATTTTATTAATTTCTGTCAAATAATCTTTTTCTACTTGAGTAAGAGTCTTTTGAGAATATTTTTTATATTCTAATTCTACTTTATCAATCATATTGTTTCTGGAAATTTTACCACTACCACTTAATAAATTTTCACCTGTTGCCAGCAATATTTTATCAACATGATTAACCCAATCTTTCATAGACATTGGTATTTCTTTTTGTGCCTGCCTCTCTGCGAAATCTAAATATCCAGATACTAATTGATTTAAACCCTTTAATTCTTTTTCAATTAAATAATTTTTAGCTATCTTAGACTCATATAGTGTTGGCAATTCGCCTTTAAAAGTGGTTAGACCCATAAAATCCTTTTTACTATCAACACGATTGTATATAAGTTCACTTGCAGTATTTTTATGAATTGCATAATGCATCTTATTTTGAACCGTCGCAAAAAATACTTTTGCTTCTTCACTCTTAGAATCATAATCAATACTAGTTGCAAACAAATCAAGTATTTGACGATAAAAAACTTTTTCACTAGACCGAATATCTCTTATCCTATCTAAAAGTTCTTTGAAATATGAACCTCCACCAAGATTTTTAAGACGTTCATCATCCATTGCAAAGCCTTTAATAAGATACTCTTTTAAAATTGTAGTTGCATAATTTCTAAACTGCACCCCACGTATAGAACGCACTTTATATCCTATTGCAAGTATCATTTCTAGAGAATAATAAGCTACTTTTCTTTCAACAGCTCTAACTCCTTCATTTTGAACTGTCAACTTATAGTTTACAGTTCGTGTTTCTTCTAATTCCCCATCAGAAATTATTGCTTTTATATGCTTGCTTATATTCTGCTTAGAAGTTTGAAAAAGTTCTGCTATTTCCAATTGATTTAGCCATATCATTTCATTTTCTAAGTGAAGATTTATCTTAGCTTTACCATCTTCTGTATTATAAATTATAATATTATCACTCATCACTAAGCTCCTTTACATAAGAAAAACCACAATAGTTATTCTTACATAACACTAGCCCCTATCAATAATCTCATATATTTTATCCATATCAAGATGATTTCGAACTAAATCAGCCAAGTCATTATATGCCTGTTCCTTATATTCTTCAAAACTTTCAACTTCGCTTTCAAGATGCGATAATCCCTTTTCTTCCCTAATTTGATTTAAAAATCCTCTACAAAATTCAATATCATCAAATATTCCATGCACATATGTTCCAAACACTTTGCCAGTTTCATTTATCGCACCATCTAATATATTGGTTGGTTTATCCAATTTTGATAAAATATTCACAAAAGGTTTTACCCCCTCATGTCTAGTAGTCTGACCCATATGGATTTCATAACCTTTAATGGAAATACCACTTAAATCCTTTAAATTACCATCTAACTGAGTTAAAATGCCAGTTACCTGCGTAGTTGTCTTTTCGTCTTCAAAAACAGTGTCTATATCTAAAAGTGCAAGTCCATTAGTTTTTTCAATATGACTTTCTGTATGATATGGGTCAGATAGAGTTCTGCCAAGCATTTGGTATCCTCCGCATATACCAACTATATATTTCCCACGCCTAGCCAATCTATAAATCTGCTCTACAAGTCCTACTCTTCTAAGATAAACCATATCTTCTATCGAATTTTTAGAGCCTGGAATTATAAGTACATCAGGATCAGATATACTCTCTCCCCTCATAACATATCTAACATTTACATCAGGTTGAGTTTCAAAAACTTGAAAATCAGTAAAATTAGACACATGGGGAAGATATAATATCTCAATTTGAATTTGCTTATCCTTATCTTGTACCTTAGAAAATCTTTCTGAAAGCGAATCCTCATCTTCTACTCTAATATCCGCATATGGTAAAACCCCGAGTACAGGCAGTTCCGTAAGTTCCTCAAACATATCAAGCCCAGGCTTTAATATATCAACATCTCCTCTAAACTTATTGATGATAAATCCCTTTACTCTTTTTTTCTCATCTTCATCAAGCAATAAAAGCGTTCCATAAAGCGAGGCAAAAACTCCGCCTCTATCTATATCGCCAACTATTAAAACTGGTGCATCCGCCATTTTAGCCATACCCATATTAACTATATCATCTTCTTTTAAATTAATTTCAGCAGGACTTCCAGCCCCCTCAATGACGATTACACCATGCTTTGATTTAAGCCGATTATAAGCATTTATAATATTTTCTTTTAACTGATTTTTAAATTTATAATACTCAACAGCAGATAAATTTTTATAAACTTCTCCCTCAACAATCACCTGAGATTTTTTATCGCTAGAGGGTTTTAATAGTATTGGATTCATATCAACATGAGCATCAAGTCCAGCAGCCTCAGCTTGAACAACCTGTGCCCTACCCATTTCAGCACCTTCTTTTGTTATAAATGAATTAAGTGCCATATTTTGAGATTTAAAAGGTGCAGGACTATGACCATCTTGATATAAAACCCGACAAAGTCCAGCCACCAAAACACTCTTACCAACAGAAGAACCAGTCCCCTGTATCATAATTGACTTATTTTTTAGATTGTATTTACCATTATTATACACGCTCTTACAAAATCCTTAGCAAAATCTATACTCCCCGAAAAATGAACATGAGCATATCCCGCTAAACAATTTTTATAGCGGTATCCACAGTCCCAATGCATATGTTCAGCGCCAGCTCTAGCCCTGTAAACATCATAACTACACTGTGCGTCCTCATCGCCTGTAACCTTAGAACGATGAAATTCATGAGCCTTAATCCTTTTATTTTTATCTACAAAAGCACCCTCATTAACATCTACATTCACATATCCAAATCTTTGAAGTCTTTTAGTCATATGCGTATCAAAATCAAAAACTCCACACATTTCATAATTTTTTTCATCAAGGGTTTCGATACTTTTACTCAAATACATAAGTCCACCACATTCAGCGTACGTTGGAAGCCCCTTTTCAATGGCGGATTTAATAGATTTTCTCATACTGACATTTTTTTCAATATCCTCTGCAAAAACTTCTGGAAATCCCCCTCCAATATAAAGTCCACTTATCGCCTCTGGAAGTTCACTATCGTAAATAGGCGAAAAATACACCAACTCCGCACCCAATTCAACTAATGTATCAAGACCATCATCATAATAAAAATTAAATGCCTTATCCTTTGCAATGGCTATTTTAATTTTATTTGTATTTATATAATCTTCAGAATTAACCGATTTATCACTGGCTTTATTTTGAAATTTATCCGTTTTTTGTCCTTTATCGGCTATAAAACTTTGCTTTATCTCATCAGTGCATTTCTCAACTTCCCGTTTTTTCTCAATTTCCAGCTTATAATTCTTAACAAATTCAGAATTTATATGTTCAAATTTACTTCCTTGTTTTGCTATTTCAAGTATTGCATCTATATCGATGGTCTCCTCAACCATCTGTGCTAATTCATCAACTTTTACGTCCAATTCATCAACTTCTACCGCAGGAATTAGCCCAAGATGACGACTTTCAAGGCTAATGGAACTTTTTTTGTTCAAATATCCAACGCATTTGATACCCGTATCTCTCTCAATAGATTCTTTTAATAAGTCATAATGCTTTTGACCGTGCATATTATTTACTATAACGCCCGCAATATTGACTTTTTCATCATAATTCTGATAACCCATCACAAGAGCCGCTGCACTTGATGACATACCCTTACCGTCTATAACTAAGATTACAGGTGCTGAAATAATTTTTGAAATATGAGCCGTACTGCCATTATCCCTTTTAGTTCCAAGCCCGTCATAAAGCCCCATTACACCTTCAACAACCGATATATCTGCTCTACTTGAATGTTTATAAAAAATTTTTTTAAGCTCATCTTCCCCTAGCATAAATAAATCTAAATTTCGGCAAGTATTTTTAGACACAAAGCTATGAAAGGCGGGGTCAATATAATCAGGTCCCGACTTAAAGGGTTGAACTATCAAATTTCTATTGTATAACGCCCTTAAAATACCAGTGGTAATGGTAGTTTTTCCCGCACCGCTATGAGTTCCCGCAATAACAATCGTAGATGGCATTTATCCTCCCTAGTTAATCATTTATATAAAATGTATATTTATACATATATCAAATTAATTTGCTATATATGTCAGTTTAAAAAAAACAGTTTTATACATCATTTATATTTATACATTAAACGCTTCCAAAACAGAAAATCCAGCAGTATGCTCAACCTTAACAATTCCGCCATTTATTACTTCAAAATGCCAATATGCATTATAATCCCCAACTAAATCCTTAGATAAAAACGTTCTAATAACACCCGAATGAGCAACTATCAATACCGTTTTATCATCTTCTGTATTTGCCTTAATATCATCAATGGCAGCATTCGCTCTCTCATATAAATCGACCAATGACTCACCTTTAGGGCATCTTACCCTTAGAGAATCAGCAGACCACTCCGCACCGAGTTTAGGGTCTTGTTTCATCATTTGATTATAAGTTATGCCCTCCCAGTTGCCAAAATTCATCTCTCTAAGATCCTCTCTTTTTATAATTTCAAGCGGACCATCAGGATAATACCTGCTATTATATGAACATAATAAATCTCTTATAATTTCAGCTGTTTCAACGGTTCTCCTAAGATCACTGGAATAAATATAATCAATATCCTCTTCACGCAGACGCTCTGCAGTTTTTTGTGCTTGCATAACTCCAAATTTATTCATTTGCACATCTGAAAATCCACAAAATTGCTTAGATAAATTCCAATCAGTCTGACCATGCCTTACAAAAATAAGTTTCATACTAACCTCCTAATAATCATACACACTCCAGTAACACCACTTTTAATAAAATCAAATATTTAATTAATACGATTTTCAAATTAATTTTCTAATTATACCAGTTTAAACAAAACTCAAAAACATATAATACTAATCTCAAATTAATTTTTTAGTATATCAGTTTAAATAAGACCTCAAAAGACATATAACAAATTCGTAATCTATGATATGAAAACTTGTATAGCAACCATATAACAAAAAAGTTGCAACACTTCCATAAGTTCAATATAAGAACCTAAAATATCTCCTGTAATTCCATCTATTTGTTTTTTTACACGATATCCATAAATTTGAGCAAAAACAACTGCAATACCTACAAAAAATATTGACAGATAAACATTATCAAACAATGCCCAAACGATTATTCCCGTTACAATAGCACTGACAATAACATGATATATCGCCACATTTCCTATGAGCCAATTTCCAAGTCCGTCTTCCCTCGCATACTTAAATCTATATCCTAAAAAAACAACTCCAAACCTTGAAACTATCGGCATAACTAAAAGCAGATTAAACTTAATCGAGGCTGGAATAGTATAAATAATCGCCACCTTTAGCATTAAAGTCATAATCAGTGCAATTACACCATATGTTCCAATATGGCTATCTTTCATTATTTCAAGCATTCTTTCTTTTTTTCTGGCACTGTAAAGACCATCAAAGCTATCCGCTAATCCATCTAAATGAAGCCCCCCAGTCAGTATTATTTCTGCAATTACAATTACAATACTTGCTACCAGTGGACTTATATAAGGCTCTATAAAATAATTAATACCAGCTAATATAATACCTATAACCGCACCTACCAATGGCAAAAACACAACTCCTCGTCTAAAACTTTTAGGATTAGCTGGAACTGCAATCGGTATTGGTATTCTAGTGAAAAATTGAAACATGAGTATTAAAGACTTAATCATAATAACCTCGTAAAATTATCCCTTTATCTTTATAGGTATGCCCGAAACCACAAAATAAACCTCATCAACTTTATCTGCCATTTTTTGATTTACCCAACCCGCAATATCTCTAAATGCCCTTGCCATTGCATTTTCAGGTACAATCCCCATGCCCAATTCATTTGTTACAAAAATAACATTTGAATTAATGGACTTTAAAGAAAATATTATCTGGTCTATTTCATCAAAAACTTTATTTTTTATACTATCTATCTTATCATTTGAAGGATTATCCCAGTCAATTTCGTCTAATAAAAATACATTAGTCGTCAAAACCGTTAAACAATCAACCAAAATAGCATCATAATAAACTTTACCACCCGAAATATCACTTAAAAGCTTGCCAACTCCTGTGGGCGATTCAAAAGTGTCCCATAAATCAGGTCTCCTATCCCTATGAAGTTTAACTCTGGCTTTCATTTCATCATCAAATACTTGAGCTGTCGCTATATATGCTACTTTTTCACCGCTTTTCTCACATAATTTTTCGGCAAATGAACTCTTCCCACTTCTCGCTCCACCTGTTACAAGAATTGATTTTTTTGACATAACTTTTCCTTTTTAAACTAATTTTATAAATTATTATTTAATACTAATCTCAAATAAGAATTATTATTGAGTTATATCAGTTTAAATATCCCTCAAATGACTGGATAAAAAATTATGATATTATCAAATGACTTTTGATCTACTTATTTTTCCAACCAACTTTAATTACATCTCCACTCTTTAATTTATCAGTATATCTCGCTTTTTTGCCATTTAAAATAAGTTCAGGCATTCCCTTTGGATTTTTTAAATCAAAGTCAATATGATTAAAGATATCTACAAATACCATTTCTCGCTCTAAATCCCTAATTTCAATGGTTTTACCATTTACTACTATAATGTAGTCATATGTTTGAACCCTTTCAAAACGTGAGGCAAAAGGCGAATTATAATCAGAATCCTGTTCAGATTTATATCCTAATTCTTCTTCATCATAATACTCTTCTACATCTTCTAAATCCTCATATAAATCATCACTCAAATAATCCTCAGTATCTACTATTTTAGAATCCTTTTGAACTTCTTCGTATTCAAGTTTTTTACCTAATTCATCTGATTTTTTATCAACTCCATTAAAATTTTCTTTTATATCAGATTCAGTTTCATTTTTTTTATTTAATTCTCCTTTAATTTGTTTATTTCTAATTGAGGACTTATTTTGTTCTTTATCCTTATTTTTATTATCTATTGAATATTTTTTTTTAACTTGTTTATCAGCTTGAGTATTAATTTGACTTTTACTTTGATTTTCAGCTTTATCACTTACTATATTATTAGAATTTTGTTTTCCCGACGATTTTTCTAACTTTTTTTCATTTTTATTCTCAATTATTTTTATATCCTTATCAAGGTTTTTTTTTATTGCTATCTCAGAATTTTGCCTTTGATTTTGTTCCTCAAGTTTTAACTTATCATTGACATTTTTCTTTTCTATATTATTTTTTTGCTTATCGTCATCATTTTTATTTAACAAACTATTTATAATAAGTTTATCCCTATTTTTGAGTAAAGAATTATGCTTTAACTTCTTTCCATTTCTAATAAACATATTATTCTTGTATGGCATTTTAAGAAAAACTGACAAATCTCCAGCATTCCTAATCTCACTATATTCAATCTTATCATTAGGAGATAAAATATAATCCCCATCTGCAATTTTTCCATTAACCTTGATAATTTGAATAAAATTAATTCTCCTGTTATCAACGCTTACGCCCGAACGCAAATCTATAAATTCCTTTAATTTAATAGTTTTCTGTTTACCCGATGTAGCTGGCTCAACAACTATCCTATCCTGATTTGCAATTTCACTGCCAAGTCCTGCAGGAACTCCATTAATCCATATCTTAGCGGGTTCACCATACGAGCCTGCAATCCTTCTTGGCTCACCATTTACAGTTACATTAAAAGATTCTCCCCTCTCAGAAAGTAGCTTTCTAGCGTGAAAACCAACCAAAATAAGAGCGTCTGATATTTTTAATTTCTTTGCATTTAATAATCTTACAGGAACTTCATTTACCATAACCTGTATAAAATCTTGATTTTGTTGCATGGATTTAGTAAAACCTATACCTAGAGGCGTTATATATTCTGGACCCTTTAAAGGCTCTAATTTAAATTCAATCCCTTCTAATGTTTCCGTTCCCTTTATTACAACCCTTTCATTTGGAATATCAATCGCCCTTGCTAAACTCTCGACAAATGATGGGATTTGACAACCTCCACCTATACAAAATACTGCACTTGGTGGCTTTTCATTTATTTCATTAATCTTATTGGCAATAGCTTCTACAATACTTTCAATAGATGGTTTAATAATATCTAAAATTTCATCACGAGTTTTTTTATGTCTTATACCAACTATATCAGTAAATTCCAAACTCTCTTCTTCCATCAATCTAATTTTTAACGATTCAGCGGATTCAAAATCCAGTAAAAATGCCTTTAATAAAGCTTCTGTTAATTCATCTCCCGCCTTATCTACCATCCCATATGATAAAATTGTACCATCTTTTGTAATTGCGACATCGGAAGTTCCAGCTCCAACATCTACAAGAGCTAAATTTAAAAGTCTAAGTTTTTGTGGAATAGAAATATTAATAGCTGCAATAGGCTCTAATGTCAAACTGACAACTGAGAGTCCACACCTTCCCATAACCGTATAAAGGCTATCTACAACTATATGTGGAAGAAATGTTGCAACTATATCCGCCCTCAAACTACTACCTCTATGCCCTTTGGGGTTAATAATCATGGTACCATCTAAAAAATAATTTATTACAGAATATCCAACACAGTGATACCTTAACTGTTCGGTTTCATTTTCTATACTAAGTGCATTTTGGGCTTCTTGAACTCCCTCCATTTCGAGAGTAGCCATCAATTCAACATCTATCTCCTTTGTCGGATCTAATTCTTGTGAAACAGAAACTTGATTAGTCTTTAAAGCTCTACCTGCGGCAGCTATGGAAACTTCTGAAAAAACTATATCCATACGTTCTTCTAAAGTTGATTTGACCTTTCCAACTACCTTAGCCACCTTATCTATATCGTGAATTTGTCCATCAAGCATAGCTCTATCAGGATGTTCAACTATTTCATAATCAAGCACTGTATACTTATCATCATTTTTTTGAGAAACAACCCCCATTACACTTCTAGTACCAATATCAAGAGAAAAAATATATTTATCCTTTACTTGCTCTGCTCCCACAATTTCCTCCTATACACAATACAAACAAACTTCATTTAACTTACAATCATCACAAAGTGGCTTTCTCGCCTTACATTGACGCCTACCATGAAAAATAATAGCATGATGCATCTTAGTCCATTTTGATTTTGGAATTTTTTTCATAAGTTGTCTTTCAGTGTCAAGCACATTATCAGCATATGTTAATCCAAGTCTATTTGATACTCTAAAAACATGAGTATCCACCGCAATAGCTGGTATCCCAAACGCATTGCTAACCACCACATTAGCCGTCTTTCTTCCCACACCTGCCAATTTAGTAAGTTCATCTCTATCGCTTGGCACTAAACCATCATACTCTCTTTGCAAAACCTCACACGTAGACTTTATATTTTTTGCCTTTGATTTATAAAGACCACAAGTTTTAATTATTTTCATCAAATCTTCAATTTGCATATCATTTATATCCTGAGGAGTTTTAGCCTTTTTAAATAATGTTTCTGTAACAATATTTACCCTAACATCTGTACATTGTGCAGATAAAATCGTTGCAATTAAAAGCTCAAATGGAGTAGTATAATTTAATTCAGCCTTAGCATCTGGATATAACTTTTCAAGTATATCTATAACAAAGTTTATTTCATCTTTTTTTAAATATTTTCGCCTTGCCATTACTTTTTTGCCTCTCGCAAAACAGACATTATAACTTTATCATGATATTTACCATGCCTGTAAAGCACATCTTTTAAAACGCCTTCAACCTTAAATCCAACCTTTTCATAACATCTTCTTCCACGCTCATTTAAAATATAATACGAAAGCTGTACCCTATGTAGATTTAATTCATCAAATGCAAAATCAATTAGCATTTGCAAAGACTCTGAACCATATCCTTGATTCCAATGAGTTTTATCAATCCAAATACCTATTTCAGCATTTCTATTTTTCCAATCTATTACATTATATCCACAAACACCTATCATCTGGGCTGTTTTTATAAGTTCAATAGCAAAACTATAATCACTTACATAACCCACTGCCGTTTGAGATTGTATAAATTTTAACTCATCATTAAAAGTAAGAGGAAATGGCGCTCCCTCATAAACAGTAGATTTAACATCAGGGTCATTATAATGTGATGTTATAAAATTAACATCTTCTTTAGTTAAAGCTCTAAGTCTTACTTTACCACCCGTATACATATCCTTTTTCATAAAATTACTCCATATCTTTTAGTAGTAGCACATCTAATATATTATAACATACAAAATAATAATAACTTTCACTTAAATTTTATATAATGATAAATTTAAAAAAAAGCACAGTCCACATATGCGAACTGGCTAAGATGATTGAAAAACTAGAAAATGAATTTAAACTAATCTCAAATTAATTTGTTTGTTATGCCAGTTTAAACAAACGTTTTTATTTGAGATTAGTATTATAATCAAATAGAAATGATATTATATAAATATGACTATTAAAATAAAATTATTTACTAAACAATATCATGCTTTGCAAATAACTTTTCTACAAAGAAAAATCTATATATAGTTGCATAAATAGCAAATATTCCGAGAGTTACCCACCATGAAACAGGATATACAGTTAATGCAAACAATACATTATTATTCATTGGAAGGATATAATATATCCAAAAGATTCTAAATAAACACACCCCTATTAGACTCAAAATCATCGAATCAAAAGTGCGTCCAAAACCTTTTAATTGCCCTGATATAATCGTTCCAATCATATAAATTACATAATATGGCGCTATTAAATGCATTACCTTTGCAGTCATAATAATTACATCAGTATCTTTTGTAAATAACGATGCAAGAAACTCAACTCCAAAGTACAAAAACACAGATAGTGGAACTAACATCATAGAACCAAGAGCCATACCCACATAAACAGATTTTTGAACTCTCTTCTTTTTCTTAGCACCAAAATTCTGAGCGACAAAGGTCATAACCGTCATACTCATGGCATCAGACATAGACCATATTATAAAATCCATCTTTCCACATAATGCCCAACCAGATACTCCAAGCGTTCCAAATGAATTAATTGCACTTTGTGTATAAATATTACTTACTGAATAAAGTGCAGATTGTGTTCCAACTGGTATACCAAGTCTAAATATATCCTTCAAATGCTTATTGTACCAAATTATCTTATTTATATAATATTTATAACATTCATTTGCTCTGGCAAGATTTAAAACGACTAACGCACTGGATATAAACTGTGCGATAACAGTTGCAGCGGCAGCTCCGCTAACACCCCATTTGAAAATTCCAATGAATATTGCATCAAGGACAATATTAATCACAGAACTTATCATAAGATAATAAAATGGTCTTTTGGTATCTCCAACTGCTCTAAGAACTCCCGAACCAATATTATAAACAAATGAAAAAACTGTACCTAAAAAATATATTCTTAAATATGATAGACTCATTCCTAAAATATCGCTAGGTACATTCATAATATCTGAAAAAAACGGAGCTAAGCCAATACTTAGTATCATAATAAATATTCCACCAATAATAGAAAATGGCATAAGGGTATTAACTACATCAGATACGTTTTTTTCATCTTTGGCACCATAATACTGTGCAATTAAAATGCTACCACCCATTCCAACTGCTATAAATACATTAATCATCAACTTAATATATGGATAACAAGCATCAATAGCTGCAATAGCACTAGCTCCAGCAAAATTTCCAATCAATAAAGCATCAACAAAATTATATGATTGCTGAATAATACTTCCCAAAAAAATCGGCATAAAATATTTAAACATCGCTTTAAGCAGTGGAGCTTCAGTGATTTTATTTTCTGTAATTTCTTTCATATGCCCATTGCCCCCAAATATATAATAAATATAGATTTTATAAATATTTATAAAATTTATATTTATATTAACCCCAAATTTAATATAGATATTAATTATAATTTAAAGCAAATATTAATACTTTCTGTATAAAAATACTCTATGTATAAAACTTATTACATTATACACAATATCAATTGAAAATTCATCTATATTATTAGAAAAATTTACGTAAATATTTATAAATTATTACGCTAAAATCATAGATTTACTTTGCCAATCCGCCAATTATAGAACTAAAAATAACAAAAAAGTTACAACATAATAAATATATTGACAAAAAAAATAATAGTTGTATAATCATAACTGTACCAGCTTACATAGTACAGATAATATTACAAGAAACGAGGTGGCTTATGTTCCAAATAAGTTCAGAATCGGGAATCCCGCTATATGAACAAATAATAACCTCTGTCAAAACAGCCCTATTTAACGGAAGTTTAAGTGCAGGTGAAAAACTACCTTCCGTAAGGGAATTAGCAGAGTTTACAGGTGTAAATCCAAATACCATCAGCAAAGCATATGGATATTTGGAAAGAGAGCATCTAATTGTTACCATAAAAGGCAAAGGTTGTTTTATAGCAGAAACTATACCAAGACAAACTGATGAAATTATCATCAAAGAAACAAAAGAACAACTAAAAAAAATAATTATGGATTTGTACCATCTGGGAATTGACCAAGACGGCGTAATTATGATGATACAAGAACTATACGATGACATATTAAAGGAGGATGATCATGCTTAAAGTTGAACATCTTTACAAAAAAATAAACAACAAACCCATATTATCAGACATTAATTTTCAACTGCCACTTGGTTCGATAACTGGACTCGTTGGAGAAAATGGTGCGGGCAAAACTACATTATTGAGACTTCTTGTAGGTATACTTAAATCCTCATCTGGAAGTGCGACATTTAATGAAAAAGATATATTTAACGAACCTGAGATAAGACAGGATATAGTATTTATCTCAGAGGAAATGGAATACTCTAAATACAGTAGATTTAAGGATTTAATATCATTTTATAAATCAGTATATCCAAATTTTGATGAAAACTACTGCCATGAACTAAACAAAAAATTTAATATCCCGCTAAATACAAAAATACAAAAATTATCTAAAGGTATGAGAATGAAAGTATCAATTATGCTCGGCATATCTTCAAAACCTAAATTACTCTTACTTGATGAACCTACAACAGGTCTTGACCCACAAAGCAGAAAAGATTTATTTTCAATACTGGTAGGAGAAGTTTCAACGGGAAATATGTCAGTTATTATTTCCAGCCATCTACTACATGATTTAGAAAATATATGCGACCATATCATTATGCTAAGACATGGCAAGGTTGTAAACTATGAATCCCTAGATAAGATAAAAGAAAGCCTTAAACAAATCCAAGTTTGTTTTGCATCCGAAATTTCAAAAAACTTACTAAATCATCCTGAAATAATAAAATTAAAAACAATAGGACGAGTTGCATATATAACAATATCAGGAAATAATAAAGAATTTATCAAACAAATAGAGAATATGGATATATTATTTTGGGAACCCGTAGGAATGCAACTTGAAGATATTTTTATCACAACAAACGAAATGATAGCAGGAGGCAAACAATGAATAATTTAATTATTAAACCACTATTTAAAAAGGAAATATCACATATAAAATGGATTGTTTTACTAATGATAGCAGCTTTATTGTTACCTATTTTAGCTAGTATAAACACGAGTATTGCAGAAATTGAAATGCAAAAAAATGACCCAAATTCATATGCATATTATTATCAAATGAACTCTTATGACCTTTTAGAAATGCCTTTTTATGATTTATTAACATGGCTTACACTGCCTATTTTGGTCATCATTCAATTTTTCTATATGAGAAAAGATAGCGTTGGAAATATGCTTGCAAGTCTGCCATATAAACGAAAAGACAGAATTAGAACAAAATATATTGCAGGCATTATAGCGATTACACTGACATATATTACAGCATTTATAGTGATTAGTGCATCATACTATTCATCTATACAGCCAATATCGGGCGAATATAAATATATCCCGATTTGGCTAGTTGTAGCACTAACAAGCATGATATTTCAATATAGCTTTATATTCCTTATCGCTACACTTATAGGAAATAGCGTATTTGCTGGTATATTTGGATTTTTAGCAATATACACACCCATATTCCTAGTTGGCTCATACGCATCGCATATAGATAGATTTTTTAATACAAATATATCATATTTATTAAGTGATAGCTTATTCCCTAAAATATTTATACCTCAATTTTATGCAATACAATTCCAAAATATTAATTTCTTAGATTCACAAAATGAAGTATTCTCAAAATCAATATATACAGTTATACTGTATATGATATTATCAATTGTATTTTACAAACTTGCACAATTAGCCTTTTCTAAAAACGAATTAGAACACAATGGTAATCTATGTATGTTTAAATGGGCGGAAGTAGTATTTGCAATAGGTTTTACACTTTGCTTTGGGTCATTAGCACTACTTATTTCCTCAATTTTTATGGACGGTTGGTTAGAACCTATTATGACCATTGCAGCATTTATATGCTATCCACTTGGTTTTTTCTTCTCAAAGAAAATTATGCAAATGACGGGCTATCAGTCAGATTTTATTAAAAAGAACCTTTTAAATAGGAAGTCAATCGCAACAGAGCAATAATATTACTCTTAATCTCAAATTGATTTATAAATATGCAAGATTGAATAAATACTCAATAGACATTCTTATTTGATAATGGTATTAGATAAATGTACGTCGTAAATAAATTTAGAAAGGACGAAAATATGGTGTTTTCAATTGGATTTATGATAATCCCAGTAATTTTTCTAGCCCTCGTGGGAGTCGGACTGTACGCAATGTTTAATTCTAAAAAGTAATAATAAAGCAACTTTGGAATAAATAATAATTTCCAAAGTTGCTTTAATTTTATATACGTATTTTCCTACTTGTTTCTCTACTACAACTTAAACTCAGATACTTCCAGTTGCAATGCACTAGCAATGTCAGCCAAATTACTACTCGCACTTGATATATCATTAATTGAATTAGTTTGAGTCTCAACGCTTGCACTAACTTGTTGAGTTGTTGCAGCATTCTCTTCAGCAACAGCCGATAGATTTTGAATAACACTTATTATTTTAGCATTCTTTTCCTCGACAATTTGTGAACTATCGCCAATCATCTGCACTATTTCTTTACTTCTGACTACCGCTTCTTCAATTTCATTAAATTTATCCTGAGTTGTAATAGTTTGTTTCTCTTGCTCCTCAACAATTTCTCCTACTTTTACTATAGTATCAACAGCACTGTGAGCCTTCTCTTTTAAAACTTCTATAATAACTCTAATTTCCTCTGTAAATTTATTGGAATCTTCTGCAAGTTTTCTGATTTCTTCTGCAACTACCGCAAATCCTTTACCAGCCTCACCTGCACGTGCCGCCTCAATCGCAGCATTAAGAGCAAGTAAATTAGTCTGATCTGCTATGGACTGTATCATTTCACTGGCTTTTGAAATTGCCTCTGCACTGTCATTTGTTTCTAAAATAATTTCATTAACTTTTGTTACCGCCTGTTTATTATGCTCGCCCGCTAATACTAATCCTTCAAGAGCAATTTTTCCTTCATCTTTTTTAGTATTAATATTTTCTGCTGAAATTCTTAAATCTTCTAAAATATCTATCATATTTCTTAACTGGTCAGAACTCTCCTCAACATTATTAACAGCCTCCGAAGTCTCCTCAGCTTGATTTGTAGCACCTTCTGCAATATTACTAACAGCATTACCAACTTCTATTGCAACTTCATTTGTGTTTTGTGCAGTTGCCGTTAGTTCTTGAGCAGTTGCTGCAGTATTTGAAGCATATTCATTTATATTTCTAACTATATGCTGAAGATTTTCAATCATCATCTTCATTGAACGAATAATATTTCCAATCTCATCAACTTGATTAAAATATTTAATTGCCTCTTTTCGCTCTTCTTCTTCATTTAAGTTATAATGTGAAACCTTATACATAACAGTTTGTATAAGCCCTAATGGTTTAGATATCATTGTATCAATAAAATATTTAATAGCTAAAATAATAATTAGAAGAATTACTATATAAATAATTATAAATTTATATATATTATTTTTTGTTTGTCTTACGAAATCATTAAAATTAGATACCGATATTACTATCCATTTTTCAGTTGCTCCTTCAATATTAACTGGAGAAAATATATATTGCATATCTTTTTCAGTTAATTCTGAGTATTCAGCAAGAAAAGCGGATTCACCTTTCATAGCAATATCAAAATGCTCTTTAAATTGTGGAAATATTTCAAATTCATCTGAAAGTATCCTTTTTTCATCTTTACTGTGTCCAGCAACTGTTCCATCATCACATACAAGCACATAATAAGATGAATCAAAATTTTTCTTATACTTTTCCATATATTCTTGTACTTTTTGTAAATTCATATCACATTGTACAAGCCCCACTATTTTCCCATCACTTTTAATTGGTATATTATAACTAACTAAAAGCATATTCTTTCCATCTATATCTATATAATATGGATTATCTATGTATATTTTGCCCTTTTCTATAGCATTGGTATAGTAAGAATTTTTTGATGGATCTTCCATAGATTCTGATGGTCTAATGACAACATTACCATCACTATTATATGAATACAGTGCAAATCTTCCCTTACTTGTAGAATGCGTATTATTATTTGTAAATTCTAAATCCCTACCATCAAATGCATTAGGTTCAAAGAACACACCTAATCCAAAAATTCTATCATTTGAATCAAAAGCAGCTATAAGGTCTCTAGTTATTAAATCCCTATCCCTTTCACTCTTAGGGAGTTTTAATTCTTCCTCAATCATTTTTTCTAATGTTATAGCAGTTATATAAGATTGAGTAAAAAAGTCCGATAATTCACTTGCCATTATCTCCGTATCCCTTGTAACAATTTTAAGCTGTAAATCTGATTCATTTTTATAATTACTTACAGAAGTATAAACTGTCAAGAGTGTAAAAATTATCAATAAAGCAACAATAATTCTAACTCCCACTCTCAAACTTAAAGATTTTAATTGAAATTTTTTAAACATACCACAGTCCTTTCAAATCCCTTTTAAACTAATCTCAATTAAATATAAATACAATTGTTGACTTAAGCAATTTCATATGCTATGTAAAAGCTTATTATTACTTGAGAATAGTATTGTCATATCCTATTAACCTAATTTTTCCTATAGGATTTATTAATTTATTAATATTTAGCATAATAAAAATTACACAAAAAAACACCCTCTAAATCAAGAAAGTCGAAACACCATCGGCTTATTAAAGTAAATATGTCATTACATACTACAAGTACTCGACTCCACTAGGCTTTTACGGGGAATTATTTTTTCTACTATGTTTTAAACACACACCTATATATATATATATATAGTTTTATGCGGGCTTCAAGGCTTTTTGCAACGATTTCATTTTTAATACAATTTAATTCTTCCATATTAATCTCATACTAAATCACTCTATGTAAAACACGATAATAATACTAAAACAATAATAATTATAACATTGTATTAGCATAAATATGTAATAATTTAACCTTTTGCAATTATATCATAAAAATCATTTATTTCAATCGGTTTATAGAAATAAAATCCTTGAATATAATCGCAACCTGCATTTTTAACAAGTATTAACTCTTCTTCTGTTTCAACTCCTTCAATACATACTAACTTACCAAATTGGTGACAAGAATATACGATAGATGTTATAAAATCCCGTATTTCCTTAGAATTTGAAAGTCTTCTCATAATATTTTTATCTATTTTAACTATATCTGCTGGATATTTAAGAAGTATATCAAGCGAAGAATAGCCAACACCAAAGTCATCAATTGCCATTCTCATATTTAATTTTTTAATATTTTTAATAAATTCTTGTAATTTTTCAGGATAAACATCATCATATCCTTCTGTTAGTTCAAGAATTAATTTATCACCGCTTACATCCCATTTTTTTAGTTTTTCATTGATAAATGGTATCAATAAATCATCATCTAATTGTTTATAACTAAGATTAAAATGCAAATCTACATTAGAAGTATAACAATCTATTCTCTTAGCCACTTTTACTACTTGCTCAAATACAAATCTACCCACCTCGTTTATAAAACCTGTTTTTTCAAGTATAGGAATAAATATAGCAGGCGATATATCTTTTTCTTTATATTTCCAACGCAAAAGAGCCTCAGCACTCTCTACTCTATGTGTAGTTGATAGGACAATAGGTTGGATGACAATTCTAAAATTATTAAAACCATTATTCACATCTAGCATAAGATGACGCTCTAACTCTTTTTTATCTGCATATTCTTTAAGTAGTAAAGATGAATAAACTATTTCTTTATCTTTATTTTCTTTTCCAATTTCAAGCAAATTTATTGCATTTTCTATAATATCCTCAGCTGGTACAAATTTATCATACATATCCAAAATTCCGACAACACATGAACGCGGAAATATAATACCATTATCTTTATATTCTTTATGTATAATATTTTTTATTTTTAGAACTATGCTTTCTACTGTTTCTTTTAACTCACCTTGTATAACTACCAAAAATCTTAAACCATCAAGTCTAAAAAACTTATAATTATTTGAAAATTCATTTAATAATTTTGATAAAGTATTTTTAAGAAATTTATCTGTGAAAATTCTTCCCCTTATTTCATTTATCTCATGAAAATTCATAAACTTAAAACATACAATATTCACTATCTCATTATTTTGTTTTAAAACACTTATTTCTTTAATTACACCTTGCTCTTTTAATAATCCCGTAGTCGGATCAATAAATACTACATTTTCAAGCTTAATAACATGACCAGAAAAAAACAGAGGTTTGGTCTTCTCCTCATCCCATCGCATAACACCAATACAATGTATCCAAGATATCTCTCCATCACCGCTTTTAATTCTATATATTAAATCATGAGTTTCTTCTTTTTCTGTAATTATTCTATTAAAATCATCTATAAAAGTTTTACGATCTTCTTCAGTCGCAATCACAGATATCCAATGCGGATTCAAATCATGAACTATATTTTCTGTAAGTCCTAAAGTTTCTTTCATTTCATCAGAAATATACCATACATTTTTTTGCATATCGCACATAAATAAATAATGATCTGACCTTGAAACCGATTCAATAAACCCTCCCAAGTCAAAATAATTTTCACGTATAAATCTTTTTAATTTTATATCTCTAGTATTTTTGTAGATTTCACCTATATCAGGATATGTTCTTATATCTTGTAGTTCTTTTATATTCTCAGCATTTTCATTGTATTCATCTAAACTTTCAAAAAAAGAAAATCGCATAGCAACTAAATTCAATATCTCTAAGCACTTTTCTAACTCTTCATCATTTTCTAATTTGGGATTGTCTATTCCTACAAAACCCTTAACTTCATTGCCAAGAAAAAAGGGAACTGCCACTATTGACTTTACATCTTGTAATTTTAAAATACCATATAAACTTGAATCCGTATATTTTATATCTTCTATATTTTCAATAAAAACAAATTTATTTTGTTTAAAATTTTCTATTAACTTATCAAATTGTAATAAATTCTCATTTTGTAGATTTTCTTTTTCAGAAACAACATCTTTGTTACACCATTCATGCGTATTACAAAAAATATTATCACTATAGAATTTAAATACATAAACTCTATCACACAAAAATGATTCTCCTAGATATTTTAATAAATCATCTACCAAAATATTTTTACTTTCTTCATTTTTTGAATTTAAATAATTTACAGTAAATTCTTGTAAATAATTATTATACTGAGTAAATGAATAATTTACCATGCACATACCTCTAAATCTCATGTAAGTTCTACACCTACATAAGTTTTTTACATCTCGTAGTTAGAATATTACTAAAAGATTATACCACTAATTTATTGTTTTTTCTTAATTTGTTTTTTTTTTTTTGTAATAAAGTTTATACATTTTTGTAACATTTGTGCTAATCTCAAATTAATTTGCTTATTATAATAGTTTAAATAAGATCTCAAAAGACATATAACTTTCGTCATCTATGATGTGAAAATTTTTTAATGATCCGTTAAAAATTTAAACAATATATATAAATTTTTTTATCCAGTTTTTTGATGGTATAACTCAATATACATTCTTATTTGAGAATAATATTATATGTAAAATGCTCAAATTCCTAACATATGATAAATTAAATTTACTTATGTTGTATATAAATCAAATATATTCCATAATATTTAATATTAATTTATAATAATTTGCAATTTAAGATTTAATCGCCTTTGCAAATTCTTTAGCAAAATATGTGATAATAATATCCGCTCCCGCTCTTTTAATCGACATGATGCTCTCATACATTATATCCTCTGACAAAACTCCCATATCAATGGCATTTTTAATCATCATATATTCTCCACTTACCATATATGCGACCATCGGTAGCTCAAAGCGATTTCTAGCCTCTCTTAATACATCGAGATACAAAAGAGCTGGTTTAATCATTAGATAATCCGCACCCTCCTCTATATCGTACTCGATTTCCTTAATAGCCTCTTTTGCATTATGCGGATCCATTTGATAGGTTTTTCTATCTCCAAAATGTGGTGCTGAATGAGCTGCATCTCTAAATGGTCCATAAAGTGAAGATGCATATTTCGCTGAATACGACATAATTCCGACATTAATATGCCCAGCGTTATCAAGTGCGGTTCTAATCGCCATAACCCGCCCGTCCATCATATCGCTAGGTGCGATTATATCAGCTCCCGCATCTGCATGGCTAACTGCAATCTTCGATAAATATTTAAGCGTCTCATCATTATCGACAATACCATTTTCATCAACTATACCACAATGTCCATGACTGGTGTATTGGCACATACAAACATCGCTTATCACGCATAACTGCGGATATTTACTTTTAATGTATCTAATAGCTCTTTGAACTATGCCATTTTCTGCGTAGGCATGAGTTCCTAGCTCATCCTTTTCATTTGGCAGACCAAATACTATAATAGCCTTAATGCCCAAATCGTATATTTCCTTAATTTCGTCATCAAGCATATCGATAGACAGATGATAAACATCTTTTAATGATGGAATTTCTTGTTTAATCCCATCTCCTTCTACCACAAAAATGGGCTGAATCAAATCATTTACCGTTACATTAGTCTCCCTAACCATACTCCTTATAGCGGGGCTAACCCTCAATCTCCTACCTCTATTGTTCATTTATTTATCTCCCTTGTTATTTATTTCCTTTACATAATAAAACATTATTTACATATAATACTAATCTCAAATAATTTACTGTTATAACAGTTTAAAAATATTTCAACGACAGATAATACTAATCTGAAATTAATTTGCTTGTTATATCAGTTTAAATAAGACCTCAAAGACATATAACAAATTCGTCATATATGATGTAAAATTTTTTAATAATTTGTTAAAAATTTCTATTATTATTTGTCATTAATGATTCCCTAAATTATCGACTATGCTCTCAACTAAAGATTCAAGCGATATATTATCAGCTTCATAAATATTATCAGTGTATTGTTTTAAAGTTTTACTCGTCTTTTCTCCGATAGAAAAACATGGAACTACTGGAAACTCATTTTTCCCAATCCGATTTAACAGTTTTAATAAATTATTAACAGTTGATGAACTCGTAAAGACCATCGCATCTATTCCCTTATCTATCACCACTTTAAGAAGTTGCTCGGATTCATCGTCCATTAATGTATTATATACCGTTAATTGATTTATTTGGCATATATTTTCTAAATTATTTTTTATAATATCTTTAGCTAAATTTCCCCTTATAATAAGCACCTTATCGTCCTGAGTCAACTTTTCAGCTAAAGCCTGTGCCATAGACTCAGAAATTGCACGTGATGGTAGTAAATCAGCTTTAATACCATATTTTTCTAGCATTTTAGCAGTTTCACTTCCTATACAAGCAATTTTTACATTTGATAAAGCTCTAGCGTCATAATCAAGTGAAAATATGCCGTCCATAAACGCTTTAACGCCATTTGCACTGGTCGTAACAAGCCAAGTGTATTCTTTTAAATCATCAACATTAAATGTCAATTTGGTATCTTGATTTTCTTTTTCTTTATTCTCTTTTTCTTGTTTTTCTTTATATTCTATTTCATTGTGTTTATGATAATTATTATTAATTGATATCGACTTATTGTTAATTGATGTTTCTTCATTATTAATTGAGATTTTACCATCATCATTTAATAATTTTTCATAAATCCAATTATCGTATTTTAGCATATCTATTTTAATAGTAGGTATTTCTATCACATCAGCACCCTGTGCATAAAGCATCTCACAAAGTTTACTCTTTTGTGTTCTCGCACGTGTAACTACAATTTTTTTGCCATGCAAAGCCCTTTTTTCAAATGTACTCAGAATTTCCCGCTTATGCACAACATCTCCAACTACAATTATCCCTGGAGGGGTGATATTATATTTTACAACCTTTTCGTGTATATTTTCTATTGTTCCAACCACAGTTTTTTGTTGTGGGCTACTACCCCATCTAATAACCGCTACGGCAGTTTGCTTATTTTTTCCAGCTAGCATAAGATTATCCATAATATTTTTTAAATTACCTATACTCATTAAAAAAACAAGAGTTCCTTCGAGCTGAACCAACGCCTCCCAGTTCCATTTTCTATATCCTTTAACATCATGACCTGTCATAACGTGAAAAGAACGGGCAATATCCCTAAAAGTGAGTGGTATACCCGCATATGCGGGTGCTGCTATAGATGAACTTATTCCAGATATAACCTCAAATTTTATATTATTTTGATATAATATCTCAGCTTCTTCTCCACCTCTACCAAATACATAAGGGTCTCCACCCTTTAATCTGACTACACAATATCCTTCTCTAGCTTTATCTACTAAAAGCTGATTGATATCTTCTTGTTTCATTGCATGATTTCCAGCTTTTTTCCCGACATATATTTTCTGCACATTAGGCTTTGCAAATTCAAGCAATTTAATATTTGCCAAATAATCATATACTATGACATCAGCTCTTTTTATGGCATTAGCTCCTTTTATGGCAATTAGTTCATGGTCATAAGGTCCAGCTCCCACAAAATATACAAATCCTAATTTATTTTCATCACACATATAAACCTCTCAATACAAAAACTACACTATCTAATACCACTCAAATTAATTTACTAAGTATCACAGTAAACAATAACGCCACGCCTTAAATTTCTATATCCACACCATCGACTGCCATCTTAGCTTCCCGTGCAAATTTTTCAACTTGTATTAGTGCATCATCATATGTTCCTGTCCAAGTTTTTTTATAAGTTTTATTTCCTGTTTTACTTCCATAAAATAAATACATCTTTACTAGTTCATTTTGTATCTCAGCATACGCACCTATTGGAGTATGACAACCTCCATCGACTAATTCTAAAAATCTTCTTTCTAATTTGGCACTTCTTGATGTATCATAATCCGAAATGCTCTTTAATATAGACAATACCTTAATATCATCTTCACGGCACTCAAGGGCAAGCACCCCTTGTCCAGGAGCTGGAACGATTTCGTCATATGAAAAAGTGTAATACGAGGGATTATCAAGCCCCAATCTATTTATGCCAGAGCAAGCTAACACCGCTCCTTGCAAGCCTTCAGTCGCTATCTTAGCTATCCTGGTTTCAATATTTCCCCTAATGGGCTTAAACGAAAGGTCATCTCTTAAAATTTTAAGTTGTGAAATCCTACGTATAGCTCCTGTTCCTAAAGTAGCATTTTGAGGTATTTGAGCCATATTACAATAATTATCTTCCTCATAACAACTCCATGATTTATTCTCATCTAAAAATAAATCAGGAGAAAATACTAAAACATCTCTAGCATCTTCACGTTTGTTACCACATATTAGACATAGTCCCTCTGGTTGTTCTGAGGGCATATCTTTAAGTGAATGAACCGCAAAATCTATTTTCCCATCAAGCAATTGCTGCTCTATTTCCTTTACAAAAAGACCCTTGCCACCAATTTTATCAAGTGGTCTTTGAGTGATTATATCTCCTTTTGTTTTTATAACTTTTAATTCCACCTCAATATTAGGGTGATTTTTTTCTATTAAATCCGCAATTATCTGTGATTGGGTAAGTGCTAACTGACTACCTCGTGTGCCAAGCACTATTTTCTTAGTTTTCTCATTTTCAACCTTTTCAATAATTGAATAAAAATTATCTCTGATATAATTTTCACGATCTATACTCTCAGTGTATTTATCCCTTGCCTGTCCCCTTAAATCGTCATATAGATGCATTACTCGATCCATATCCTCTGGCAATGCCTTTTCTAAAAATGTACGTATCCATTTTGAAACTCCTGGACGTGTTCCACCACTTCCAATCATAATATGTAAATCGCCCCATCTAATCTCCGAGCCGTTTTTTACATTACCTTGATTTACATCAGCAGAATGATTAAACAAAATATCATTTTTTACACATAAATCAGCAATTTGATTATTGACATCTTGATTATTTGTAGCGATAAATACCAAAAATGCACCCTCTATATATTTAGGCTCAAAATATTTTTTAACGAGAGTTACATTATCATTATTATTAGCCAAATTTTCAATTTTATCAGTAAATGAACCCGATACCACAACTATATTAGAACATTCTTCTAATAATGCTTTCAACTTACGTTCAGCTACCCTTCCTCCGCCTACTATAACTACTTTTTTGTGTTCTAATTTTAAAAATACTGGATATGCCATATTTTCATCCCATTTCTTATCTACACATATACTCAACTTTATATCAAGCCAAAATATTTTAACAACTATAAAATAAATACCTACTTAAACATTTATACCACATTATAGAATTTACAAACTTCTGATATTACTCACACATATACTATTATATTTATTCATTTTCAGCCCAAAAGTCATAATATTTATCTAAATTCATTTTTCTCACATTTAATATTTGACAACTTTAATCTCTCCCTCAAAACCCCAGATAAACTGATCTAATATTAAAACTGAGTAACAATGTATATATAGACACACAAATCAATAAATTTATGATATCATTAATTTAATATGATATTTATTATATTTAGAATACTATTCAACTATATTAATATTTATTCTAAATTCTATGGGGGAATCTATGAAAATTTCAATCAAACTATTTATATTACCAATTTTAGTTATTTTATTATTTAGTAACATTACAAATATAGACTGGGCATATACACAAAGCGACTGGGATAAAGCCCTTAAAAAAACACTATATATAGATGAAATCTTTGATATATCAGAATTAGCATATAATACAGTTGGTACTAAAGAACTAAGATGGTTTTCATCAAATGACGATGTAGCGACTATAGATAGCAAGGGGATTATTGTAACAAAAGGTGCAGGTAAAACCCTTATTCAAGCCAATTCTAACGATGGTTCTTCCCTACCGCATTTTTCTCTAGGATTAACTGTATATGACGGCATTAGCGGTTTAGAATTAATAGCACCCAAGCAAGAATTATTTGTCGGTGAAAAACTTCAATTATCATGGATCGTTTTAGGTTCAAATCCTCAAGAATTATCACATGAAAATGTTACATTCAAATCTTCTCGACCAAATATTATTAGCGTTGATTCAAAGGGCAATTTATTGGCAAAAGAAGATGGTTTTGCATTTATATCAATTCAGGCAAACAATGATTCTGCACGAGATTTACTTAAATTTACTGTTAACAATATGGTTAAAAAGGTTTCAATAGAGGAAGTGCCTGAAATCTTAGCAATTGGAGAAAAATTTGAAGCAAAAGCATATATATTCCCAACAGATGCCATAGAAAAATCCATATATTGGTCATCATCATCAAATGCTGCAGTTTCACAATCCGGCTTAATAACACCACTAAAAGAAGGTATTGCATATATAACTGCCACAAGCAAAGATGGTGGAAAAAAAGACACTGTTAAAATAATAATCAACTCTTTGGTTAGAGCAGTCCAATTATCTGAAAGTCAATTGAGTTTAAAAGTAGGTGAAACACATAAAATATCAGCGACTGTTATCCCTAAAATAAAAGGAAAAGAGCCATTTCTTAAAGGCGTAAAATGGGAAAATAAATACCCAAATGTTGCAACTATATCTTCTGATGGAAAAATTACCGCTCTATCAGCAGGAACTACTAAGATAACCGCAATATCTGATGATGGTGGCAAAAGAGCAACTTGTACTGTTAAAGTAAGTGGAGGTATAAAATCAAAAGTTCAAGCAGCATTTACTGAAGAGGCCAAAAATATTCGTACTATCTATACCAATGAACCCGTTTTATTGCCATATACAATAACAAAACCTAGTAGCGATAATGCTGACCCTAAAGTAACGATAATTGGAAAAAAAGAATACAAATATAATATACTTGATAATGCGATTGAATTTACTGCCTTAGAAGTTGGCGATTTCGCTGTAATACTAGGTGAAGACAATAAGACAAGCTCTGTGTCTGTATCGGCAATCTCTAGGATTAAATCAATTAATATTTATACAGATGATTTAGAAAGAGATTCTAATAATAAATATAAATTTTATATTGGTCAAAAAGGTCAACTTTACGGTTCATGCGTGCCAGTAGAAGACAAATATTTAGACTCATTAAGGTGGAAAAGCTCAGATACATCAATTATATCTATAGACGATAATGGTAATTATAAGGCTAATAAAATCGGAGAGGCAAATATATCATTATTCACATCAGATATGTCTCATAAGAAAATAATTTTTATAGAAGTTGTTGGATTAGCAGATAAAATTTCAACTGCAAAAGATGTAAAAATGGGAACTTTTGTAGAATATGAACCAGAAGTTAATTTTACTATACCTAAACATCTACAAAATCAATTTTCAACTGCATTAAACCAAGAATATGAATTGAAAATCAAAAAAATATATCTTCATAAAAGCTATTTAAATACAGAAATTAGATATGAATTATCCAGAAAAAAAGAGTGGCGTGATGCTAAAAAAGACGGTTATGATAAAAAGAACAATTTAAAACCACCTATTAACAAATGCATTGATAGAATTAGTTATCTAAAATCATTTGCTAAAAATGACAATTATTATAATGATTGGTGCTTAATAGATACAGATACAAATAAATATTTATGGAATAGAAATTTTGTTGAAATGAAACCCATTGTAATATCAGGACACATAGTTACTGGTACCATGCCATGTTTAGCCGAAATAGAGGTAATATCAAAAGATGGAAATAAAACTACTACTTTTGAATTAACAATAGATGAAAAATTAAAAGATGAAATCATGATTAAAAAAGATGGTAAATGGGATCATTTTTACTCTAAATCAACAAAAAAAGATCAATCATTAAAAGCCCAAAATAATGAATTAGAAAAAGAACCTAAAAGTATTGTAGAAAAAGCTGAATTATATGGATTTGAATTTCCAAGAATCGTAGCCAAGCAAAAAGAAGAAATAACAAAACTTGAATTAATAAAAATATGTTTAAAAATGATAGAACAAAAAAATAAAACTATCATCCCTAATATCCAAACAAATATATTTATAGACACTGATTCTGAAGCTGCAAATAAAGCATTTCAGTTAGGGCTTGTATCTACAAATATCAAAAGAAAATTATATCCTAACAACACAGTCAAGCGTGAAGAATTGGCATATATGTTATATAAAACAATACAACTGACAGAAAAAACTTTAAATAAAAATAACTTTCACCCCATTGCATATAAGGATATAAATTCAATTAATTCTAAATATAAACAAGCAATGACGATTTTATCAATCCAAAATAACTATATTAAATCAGAATCAAAAATTTATATAATGCCTACTCAGAAAGTAAATATACAAGAAGCCATATCATCAGCTATAAATATTTTGGAAAATTTAAAATAGCACCTATAGATCTTAATAAATATTATAAAAATACTAATCAAATTAAATTTACCACTATAATAATTTAAATAAGTCCTTAATTGTATGTAAAAATTTTATATGTTCAAAAAAAAACAAGAGTGCCAAACTTTCGTAATCTTTTTCAAATTACTAAGTGTTTGACACTCTCTTTTTATGTATTATATTGAAATTAGTTAGCTATGCATTTTTATATATTCCACAAAATCTTGTTCAAACATAGGCTTAGCATAATAATATCCTTGTATTTGATCACAACCATGTTCCATTACAATCTGTCTTTCTATATCATCCTCTACACCTTCAGCAATAACTACTAATCCTAATGCCTTGCCAAGTGATATTATGTTGGATACAATCGCTTCTTTTGTGTGATTAAAACCGACCCCTGTAATGAAACTTCTATCGATTTTAAGTTTATCTAACGGCAACATTTGCAAACGGTTTAATGAAGAAAATTCCACACCAAAATCATCAATAGATATACTGCAACCCAAGGCTTTTATTTCAGAAAAGATATCCATAACAAAATCATCATCATTACCAACTGCACTTTCTGTAATTTCCAATTCACAATATTTAGGATTTATGCCCCACTTATTAAGAATATTCTTTAAAGTATCAAGTAAATGAAAATCCTGAAACTGTATCGCTGATAAATTAACGGCTATCTTTAAAGGTAATAAACCCTTTTGCAATATTTTAAGATGTTCTATAACCGCCTGCTCTATAACCCATTCGCCTACTTCTACAATAAGTCCTGTACGTTCCAATATAGAAATAAATTTATTTGGCGGTAAAATCCCAAATTCAGGTGAATGCCAACGCAACAATGCCTCAGCACCAACTATTTTTTCTGTTTTACAATCGATTTGCGGCTGATATGCTATTAAAAATTCATTACTACCTAGAGCATTATAAAGGCGATTTGTATACATTGCATTTTCAAGAATGATATCTTTATCCTCTTGAACACAAAAATGATATCGCATAGAAGAAATTTTCTTAGAATTATTCATAGCCAAATCCGCATTTTTTAATAATACATTTATATCTTCTCCATCATCTGGAAAAATTGAAATACCAATATTTAGATTAACTCTAAACTCATAATTATCAATTGCTATGGGTTGTGTAAATAAAAACAACAAATACTTAACCTTTTTTTCTATTTCTTCCTTAGAAGAAAAATTTGAATAAAATACACAAAATTCATCTCCACCAAATCTTGCAACTACATCATTTTCATCCGCTGTTTCAGCAATTCTATCGGCAACCACTTTCAATACTTTATCACCAGTATTATGACCAAATGCATCATTTATATTTTTAAAATGATAAATATCCATAAAGAATACTGATGCATACTGTAAATCGCCATATTCTATTTTACGAGTAACCTCTTTAATGAAAGCATCTATATTTTTCACTTCTGATATCTTATCATAATTTGCATTATAATATAATTCCTGTTCATGTCTTATCTTAGCAACTGTATCTGTAATCATATTAATTAAAAGTTTATTATATTGATATAGTACGTAACTTTTATCCCTATTATCAAATTCAAACACAAGTACACCGATAACCTTATTATTATGCATAACGGGTAAAGCAAAAAAACCTAATATATCATACTTTTTTAAGTAATATTCCATTGATTTATCAAAATTATGTATATCTTCTATATTGTATAAAGCAATCATTTCCTTATGCTTACAATCATTACAAGTGATTATATTATCAAATATAATTTCTTTACCTACAGCACTTACACCATCTTGATCTCTATAATAGGCTAGTTTAATTTCTTCTGTATCTTCGTTAATATAGCAATAATATGTACGCTTATTTCCAAAATTAGTATTACAAAAATCTAAATACTCGGCTGCCTTTTCTTTAACATTATCAACTGTTATATCTAATAAAGCCGCTGATAATTCAGTTAAAACTTTCTGCATATGAATCTGTGCTAGAACACTCTTTAGTTTATTAGCATATGATCCTCTAATTAAATAAATAGCAACAACACAAGTAAGTGCAAGAAAAATCCAACCTAAATAATCAGACCAATCCATATAAAAATAATATCTGGGCATATCTATCCATGTCCAAATTTGAAATCCAATCATCACCATGGTAATTAAAATCATATACCTAATATCATCAAATAAGATAGTTACAAGAATATAAAAGAAAAAGACCGCCCACATAATGATCAGCCCATCATTTTTATATCTAAAATGAACAAAATTTAGCATTATCATCGCCATAATGGTCATAAATTTATATACTGATTGAGGTTTTACAATAACTGCATGAATCCTAAAATGTATTAATCCTACAAATATCAGGATTACACTTACAATAATCTGATTTTGCATTCTATGTAAAATGGATATATGATGTAAATATAATGTAAAATATCCAAATATTATATATACATATCCTATCATGCGAAATAAATTTACTCTTGTATTATTATTCATAATACTTTCAGTCGAATCAACAGGCATAGAATCTATTACATTATATTTTATTAATATATATGCCATAAACAAAACAGGTAATAAAAGGATTACACAAGTTATCTGAAGTGTAGAGATATGAAACCATCTATTGACAATACCATCTATAAAAGTTCCCATAATAAAAGATGCAAAATAAAATACAAACATCAATTTAGTTCTTATGTAAATTCCGCCTTCACTATATTCATCAAATTGATTAGACCATTTATGTATCATACTTAGTATAAGTAAACTAAAAAAAAGTGCATAGCCGATAAAAAATACATTCATAAAAGAAATCGGCGTTAAATTAGTCCAACCCCACTCTGTAAACACCATATTAAATTGCTTACTAGAAAAATCTCCTAAAGTTGCAAATCCTATAATAGCTATTACAGATGGAGAATATATAATAGCCAACTTATTATAACTTATCGCTCTATTATCTGTTATAACCATAAAAAAATGATACATTAAAGGATAAAAAATTCCCCAACCAAGCACGGAAATTTTCATATAAAAATAAGTTGAATTATGTATATCATTGGCATCTACTTGCGTTACTATTGCAAAACAACCACTCCAAATAGATAAAGTAACACAAAGAGAAAAGAATAACCTATTTATCCTACTTTTAGGATTAAGTACAATTCCATAAAGCCCTACAATTATGTAAACCATACTAACCAGAAGAAAAATACTTGATGCAACTATCGCTTTATTAATAAGCATGAATCTAACCCCTTATAATAATACAATGTAGACAATTGGGCTATTAAGCTATTAAGCTATTAAGCTATTAAGCTATTAAGCTATTAAGCTATTAAGCTATTAAGCTATTAAGCTATTAAGCTATTAAGCTATTAAGCTATTAATATTATACATTAAATTTGTATTTCATGGTTAATAATTATAAAAAAATTTTTGTTTTTTAATAATTATACTAATGGCAAATTAATTTGATAAGTATAACAGTATAAATAAACTCAATGCCATATAAATTTCATCATCTATGTAGATAGAATTTTTATCGAATCTATTATGATTTTTTTATCCTTCGAGTGTATATTTTCAAGAAAAAATGAGATATAGTATAAATCATCATATAATTTTATGAAATTCAATAACACTGCATAATTAGGAGGTTATATAAATGGATATTAAAAGTTTGGAAGAACTATATACTTTATCAAAAGAAAAA
>PDWI01000674.1_pt1 | contig 54994 bp, 34 predicted proteins | sample 1430891 | NCBI WGS metagenome assembly PDWI01 (sample SAMN01162508, study PRJNA174530) | Oral metagenome, whole genome shotgun sequencing project. | biome: Marine environment; feature: Marine mammal; material: Swab sample of the gingival sulcus; isolation source: swab sample of gingival sulcus... | reverse complement strand
AATTCCCGATTCCGTTAGGTATTCAATCTCCTTCACATTCACCTCCGAAAGGATAAGGTTCTTCACCTTCTCGACTTGTTCGGTGAACTCGTCACTGTTTACCGGAATCATGATCTTTGCCAGGGGTTGACGCACCCGGATGTTGGTTTTTTTCCGCAAGGAGAGAACCATGGAGCTAATCTGTTGGGCCAGTTGCATTCGCTCTTCCAGTTTCTTATCGATCAGCGTCTCTTGTGCTGTTGGGAAATCTGTGAGGTGTACAGATGCTACATGCTCTTTTTGTGAGGTTTCGTTGAGGTCTAAGAAGAGGCGTTCGGCAAAGAAGGGGGCAATGGGGGCAATCAGTTTCGCCACGGTCTCCATGCAGGTGTAGAGGGTCTGGTAGGCCGAGATCTTGTTGGCACTATAGTCTCCTTTCCAAAATCTTCTTCTGGAGAGTCGCACGAACCAGTTGGAGAGGTGGTCGCTCACGAAGGTGCTGATGGCCCGACCGGCGCGGGTGGGCTCGTAATTTTCGTAGGCCTCGTCGGTTACTTTTATCAATGTATTGAGTTCCGAGAGAATCCAGCGATCGATCTCCGGGCGCTCCTGGATGGGGATCTCTGCCTCTTTGTACGTAAATCCGTCGATGTTGGCGTAGAGGGCAAAGAAGGAGTAGGTGTTGTACAGGGTTCCGAAGAACTTTCGTTGTACCTCTGCGATGCCCTCCAGGTTAAACTTCAGGTTATCCCAAGGCTGTGCGTTGGTGATCATATACCATCGTGTAGCATCGGGGCCGTACTGGGCAATGGTTTGGAAAGGATCGACAGCATTGCCCAAACGTTTGGACATCTTGTTCCCATTCTTATCCAATACGAGTCCGTTGCTGACGCATGTTTTGTACGCCACCGAGTCGAAGGTCATGGTGGCGATGGCATGGAGGGTATAGAACCATCCCCGGGTTTGGTCAACGCCCTCTGCAATAAAGTCTGCGGGGAAGTAGGTATCTAAGTCTTCCTTGTGCTCAAAGGGATAGTGATATTGGGCATAGGGCATGGCACCCGAGTCAAACCAAACGTCAATGAGGTCGCTCTCCCGATGCATCGTTTTTCCCGAGGGCGCCACCAGTACAATCTCATCCATGTAGGGGCGGTGCAGGTCGATCTTTTGATAATTCTCCGCACTATAATCTCCGGGGGTGAAGTCGGCCATGGGGTTTTTCGTCATAATGCCTGCTGCCACGGACTTCTCAATTTCCTCATAAAGTTCTTTCACGGAACCGATGCAGCGTTCCTCTTTTCCATCTTCCGTTCTCCATATGGGGAGCGGGGTTCCCCAGAAACGTGAGCGGCTCAGGTTCCAATCCTGCAGGTTCTCCAGCCAGTTGCCAAAACGTCCTGTTCCCGTAGCTTTAGGTTTCCAGTTGATGGTCTTGTTAAGGGCGATCATGCGCTCTTTGACAGCCGTTGTACGGATAAACCAAGAGTCCAGCGGGTAGTACAGTACCGGTTTGTCGGTTCGCCAACAGTGGGGGTAATTGTGGGTGTATTTTTCGACTTTAAAGGCCTTATTCTCATATTTCAGCATTATGGCCAAGTCGATATCAAGGGATGTTTTGGGGTCTGAGGCCTCCGGGTCGTAATCGTTTTTCACAAAACGTCCTGCATACGCCTTATAGGCTTCCTCATTCACAAAGCGGGTGATAAAGTCGTCCTGAAGGGCTTCCAACGGATAGAGGCGGCCACGCAGATCTACCATGGGGCGGGGCTGTCCATCTTTGTCGATGAGCAGTAGGGGCGCAATACCGGCCTCCAGGGCAACGCGCTTATCATCAGCACCGAAAGTGGGCGCAATATGTACGATTCCCGTACCATCCTCGGTGGTGACGTAGTCTCCACTGATCACCCGAAATGCATCACCGTCGGGTTGGACCCACGAAATAAGTTGCTGGTAACGAAGACCTATTAACGCTTTTCCTTTCAGCTCTTTGACTATTTTGAACGGAACTTTCTTATCCCCCTCCTTATAGGCATCCAGGGGTAAGTCGGCATTTTTGGGGTTGAAGTGCGCATTCATGAGATCTTTGGCCAGCAGCACGGTGATCGGTTTTCCTGTATACTGGTTGAAGGTTTGTACCACCACGTAGGAGATGTTGTCTCCCACGGCAAGGGCCGTGTTGGAAGGGAGTGTCCATGGAGTGGTGGTCCAGGCCAGAAAAGTCACTGTGCCGTGAGCCTCCTCAAAAAGGAACTCGGATTTCTCATCTCGTACCACCTCAAACTGTGCTGTGACCGTGGTGTCCTTTACATCGCGGTAGCATCCCGGTTGATTAAGCTCATGCGTTGAGAGTCCTGTGCCCGCAGCAGGCGAGTAGGGCTGGATGGTATATCCTTTGTAGAGAAGCCCCTTTTTGTAGAGCTCTTTTAACAGGTACCATAGGGTCTCAATGTACTTGTTCTCAAAGGTGATGTAAGGATCGTCGAGATCGACCCAATAACCCATCTGTTTGGTGAGCTTGTCCCACTCATCCTTGTACTTCATCACCTCGGTACGACAGGAAGCATTGTATTCCGCAACAGTGATGCTTTTTCCAATATCTTCCTTGGTGATTCCCAGTTTTTTCTCAACACCCATCTCTACGGGAAGACCGTGGGTATCCCAACCGGCTTTACGTTTTACATAGTACCCTTTGAGGGTTTTATAGCGACAGAAAATATCCTTGATGGTTCGTGCCATCATGTGGTGAATCCCTGGCATACCATTGGCTGAAGGCGGCCCTTCAAAGAAGATAAAGGGCTCCTTTCCCTCCGTTTTTTCTAGTGATTTTTCGAAAATGTTTTGTTCTTCCCAGAACTGTTGAATCTCGGTACTTGTCTTCGGAAGGTTGAGCTGACTATAATCAGGATATTTTCCCATCGTTATTAAATCTTTGTATCTTACCAATTGAAATAGAAGTGCAAAACTATTAAAAAAGATCGAACTGACAAGGTATAACATAAACCGTATCCCTCTGATGTGTCGAAAGTTCCGTTATTTTTGGAAAGCTTGATAATACTTTTGCAGTGATGTGATACAATATTTTAATTTTGTGCGTTAATATTATGGGGAGATAATTTAGAAAGACTATTTAATTTATGATCAATTCAATACTAAATTTTTTATCGCTGTTTTGTGCCGCTGTTTTCGTGCCGGAAGTGCCGGCTCCTCAGGAGATGGCTTTGATGGCTGTGGAGCCGGTGGTGCTGGAGAAGCACTATATTGAGCCGGCTTATGACTCGATGTTGGATAGCCTGTCGAAAGAACCCGTATTGGATACGCTCTCCGCTGATCTTGTGTTGACCCGTGACAGTCGTGTGATGGCAATGCTTGACAGTTTAGCTTATGGTAATATTTTTAGTCAGTATCCTTTGGCCTATGGTGGAGGGGAGGGGGGTCCTTCTGACGAGTTGTATCCGAAAAAACCGGTGAAGTTTCATGATACGATTGTGTCCAGCCGTATCGAACGGCTCAATGCGGAGACCCCCATAGACCTGGTGTTCAACCGTGATGTGCAGAAGTTTATTCGAGTGTATGTGGAGAAAAAACCCATGCTGACTTCCCGAATTTTGGGGTTGGCCGATCTCTATTTTCCGCTCTTTGAGGAGGTGTTGGATCGTTACGATATGCCATTGGAGTTGAAATATTTGGCTGTGGTGGAGAGTGCGTTGAATCCTACGGCGGGATCACGAGCGGGAGCCAAAGGATTATGGCAGTTCATGTATGGTACGGGGAAAGTATATGGTTTAAAGGTTTCGTCTTATGTGGATGATCGGTTTGACCCTTATAAAGCTACCGTTGCAGCCTGTGAGCATCTCACCGATTTGTACGATATGTATGGGAATTGGTCCCTTGCCTTAGCCGCCTACAATAGTGGGGCAGGAAATGTGAATCGTGCCATTCGGAAGGCCGGGGGAGTGAGAAATTACTGGGTTATTCAACCGTTTCTCCCCCGTGAAACCCGGGGATATGTACCGGCATTTATAGCCGTAAACTACGTGATGAACTATGCCAGTGCGTATGAGATATACCCGGAGAAATCCTTTTTTAACTTTTCGCAGGTGGATACGGTGACCGTTAGGGATGTGTTAGCCTTTGAGCAGTTGCATGAGGTGTTGGGTATTCCCATGGAGGCATTGTCCTTTCTCAATCCGGCCTATAAGCTAAAGGTGATTCCCGCTACCGGAGGGAAAAACTATCTCCTTCGCCTTCCTCAGCTCTATATGGGCGACTTCCTGAATAATGAGCAGGCAATTTATAATTATAAGACGGCCAAAGGATTGGAGCGAGAGAAGATGCTTGCCCAGATTAAAAAGGCGCAAGAACGTACGGTTCACGTGGTTCGAAGCGGAGAGAACCTGGGACTGATCGCACGGAAATACCATTGTAGTGTGAATAATATCAAGCGTTGGAACCGCTTGAAAGGTACGATGATTCGTCCGGGACAACGGCTTATCGTCTACCCGAGGGGAGCCTATTATCCCGCTGCGCCCTCTACCACGAGGACCTCCTCCACTGCCAAATCCACCAATGGTTCTTACGTGGTGAAAAGAGGGGATAACTTAGGGAAGATTGCCGCTGCCAACGGGGTCTCCATTGCACAGCTAAAAGCATGGAACAATCTGAGAGGAAATACCATCCATCCTGGAGAAAGGTTGGTGGTAGCTGCCCCCTCTTCAAAGGGAAAGGGCTCGGGGAAGTTTGCTTATTACACCGTGGAATCGGGTGACACTTTGTGGGAAATTGCCCAAAAGTATAATGTGACTGTTCGTCAAATCCGTGATTGGAATAACATTCGTAATGCACATAGATTGACGCCCGGTCAAAAGTTAAAAATTGCAATATAAATTATAGAACTGTTGAATAATGAAGAGATTTATTCCTTTTTTCATGGCGTTATCATTGCTTGTTATGCTCTCTTCTTGTGGAGAGGTGGGCAAAGAGAGGCGCAATAAACTGCTTGAGAAGCCGGGCTCTTCGGGCGCTACCTATGAGATGCTTGTGGTTTGTGGAACAAAGGTCTGGGAGGGGGCTATCGGAGAGACTATCCGTACCCATTTTAGTCAGCTTGATAGTACCATTAATCAGGGAGAACCCCTTTACACGACCCCTCATATTACGCAGGAGACATTTGATAAAAATTCCATGTTTCAAAATCATCGTAATGTGCTTCAGGTGGTGGTGGACCCTACCAATACGTCTAAGTTGGAGCGGGTGGAGGATAAGTATTCAAAACCACAGCGGATTTTTCGTTTTAGGATACGCAATGAGGCCGATTTTATGACACTGTTTGATACACATAAAGAGTTGATATATAAGGCTTATGTGGAGGCTGAGCGCATCCGGATCAACCGCTTCTTTTATGGGCAGCGAGATGGCAAAATGGCGCATTTTCTTCAAGAGAAGTTTGGTCTTACATTGACGCTACCCAACGGTTTTCAGGTGGCAAAAGAGGCTGAAAACTTTGCCTGGTTATGGCGTAAAACACCGAAGATAGACTATGGCATATTAGTCTATACCGAACCATATGAGGATACGGTTCAGCTTGATAAACAGGCAATTGTGCGGCTTAGGGATATCATTACTTTTGACCACATTCCGGGAGATCTTCCGGAGAGTTATATGCAGGTGGTGACGGATAAGTTCCCTGTGTCGTCGTATCCCATTGCGTTTAACGGATTCTATGCGATGGAGTTGCGTGGACTTTGGGAGACGGTGAAAGACTACATGGGAGGCCCCTTCTTGCACTATGCTATTGTGGATGAGAAGAATAATCGTATTATCCACCTGGATGCTTTCTTGTATGCTCCTGGGCAAAATAAACGAAATGAACTTTTACAGCTTGAGGCCATTCTTTACACGCTTAAAATCACGGATCCAGCGTAGAAGCAGTGATATTTCTTCTTTTTTTATTGCGTATCAAATACTTTTCTTACTTTTACCGTCCATTTGAGAACAAGTGGGCGTGGTGTGTCGCATCCTAATATCGGGTTACGTGCGGCTGCGCGCTTTATTGTAGTGTTGTATTTTTGAATTAAACCCTATACACGATGAGATTATTTAGAATAGTGCTGCTGTGCGTAGCTACGGTGGCAATTACGTCAGCTGCTCTGCAAGTGCAGGCGCAGAGTAAGAAAAAGAAGACTATGTATACCCCTGAGTCGGGGATTCCTGACAAGCCGACCATCGATACGCGTATCGATAATATGAGTTATTGGCGTCGTCTGGCCCATGAGGGGCTGGTTCCAGTAGCTCCGGAAACGCGTATTCCTAAGGCGACCCGCCGGGGATCCATGATTACCGGATCACGGTTGGTGGTGGATGATTCGCCTGATGTGCCGGTAACGAGTGAGAACAGTACACAGACAGAGAACTCCATCTTTGTGGATCCTAACGATAAAAACCGGATACTCCAGTCTAATAACTCCACAGAGAATCCCGTGGGAAGCCTCTTTGGTGCCAACTACTTCTATTCGTTGGACGGGGCCGTTACCTGGGGTGGATCCATTCAGGGTGCCGGAGGAGGAAATACGGGTGACCCTACCACTGCCATCAATCGTGACGGACGGATGTTCGTTGGATTCATTCACTCCAGTGGAGGACAAGGAATCTCCTATAGCGATGATGGAGGGATGACATGGATACCGGTGTTGGTAGCCTCTTCTCCCGGTGGATGGGGATCCATGTTGGATAAAAACCACATGTGGATTGACAATAGCTTGTCAAGTCCTTACGAAGGAAACCTTTACAACGCCTGGACAAATTTTGGTGGTGCTAACGACCGGGAGATTGAGATCTCGCGATCGACGACCAATGGTGAATCCTGGGAGGCCGCCATCAATATCTCCAATGGAGTGAACGCCGGAAGCCATAACCAAGGAGTCAACATACAGACTGGTCCCAATGGTGAGGTTTATGCCGTATGGGCAATCTATGATTCTTGGCCGAGTGACGAGAGCGCCATCGCCATGGCACGCTCTTTTGATGGAGGAGAGACTTGGGATGCGCCTCGTAGGATCATTAGCAATATCAGAGGTATTCGTACTACGGAAACATCCAAAGAGATGAGGGTGAACTCATTCCCGGTAATGGCTGTGGATATTTCCAATGGTACCAACAGTGGAAATATTTATATCTGTTGGGCCAATATTGGTGTTCCCGGTGTAAATAATGGTCCTGACATTGATGTATATGTGGCCATTTCAACGGATCAGGGAGAGACCTTTGGAACCCCCATTCGTGTTAACCAGGATGAGATGGGACAGGGAAAAGAGCACTACCTGCCATGGATTACTTCCGACCCTGTGTACGGGAATGTTGCCGTAATTTTCTATGATGATCGCAATGTGGGATCATCAGAGGTGGAGACTTTTTGTGCGACTTCCGTTGACGGTGGCCAGAATTGGGAAGATTTTAGGGTGAGTGATGTGGCTTTTACACCCACCCCTATCCCTGGTCTTGCCGCCGAATATATGGGAGACTATCTGGGAATTGCTTCGCGCGACCGAATGGTTTATCCTGTATGGCCTGATAACCGTCTTGGCTACCATATGACCTTTGTTTCTCCTTTTGAGTTGGGTCCTCCGCCGGATCAACCCTGGGTGACCTACGTGGATGTATTGGTTAATGATACCGTTGAAGGAAATGGTAATGGTCATCTCGACTATGAGGAGTCTGCCTCTCTGCACATGACCATGAAAAATATTGGGGATACACCTGGTTATGGGGTGAACGTGACGCTCTCTTCGGAGAACCCCTACGTGGAAATTCTTCAGGCAGAGGCCTCTTTTGGTGACTTGGAATCGGGTGATGAACTTACGGTGACCGATGCATTTTCTGTTTCATTGGCCGACAATGTGCCCAATGAAGAACGAATTATATTCACTCTTACTGCGGTGGATGATAATGATACGACCATGGTTAGTAACTTCTCCCTTCCTGTTTCTGCACCGGAGATGGTGGCAGGTGGGATGTCGATAGATGACCCTACCGGTAACGGTAACGGAAGACTTGATGCAGGAGAGACCGTAGAGATCGCTTTTGAGGTCTCCAACGAAGGAGCCTTCTCCCTTGAAAATGTGGTGGCTTCTCTTGTGTGTCCTTCTAATTTCGTCACCCTGAATACGGATGAGGCGGAGATCGAGCTGTTGGATGCTGGAGAGGTGGTTTCTGTGATCTACTCCGTAACGGCCGACCCCGCTACACCTGTTGGGACCTCTGCTGAGTTTATCCTTCATCTGGAAGGCGGTGCTTATGAGGTTGAAAAATCGTATCTCCACCTTATCGGCCTGGTGGTTGAAGACTGGGAATCCGGTGATTTCTCCAGCTTCGATTGGCAGTTCTCCGGGCAAGGAGAGTGGAGTTTGGTGGAAGATCCTGTTTATGAAGGAATCTATGCGCTTAAATCCGACGCCATTAATGATCAGCAGTCCGCAGAGCTCTCTTTAGATTATGCGGTAGCCCGCGATGATGAAATATCCTTCTTCTATAAGGTAAGTAGTGAGCAATCTTATGACCATCTGAAATTCTATATCGATGGCCAAGTGGTAGGACAATGGTCCGGAGAGGAAGACTGGAGTGAAGCTACCTTCCCTGTGACCGAAGGAGAGCATAATTTTAGGTGGACCTATGAAAAGGACATGTCTGTATCCGGTGGTATGGATTGTGCCTGGATTGATTATATTATCCTTCCCCCCTTGCGGGTGACCAGTGCTTATGCGGGAGAAGATTTGGGGACTTGTGAGCTCACTTCGGTGATCCTGGAAGGGGCCAACGCCACTTATTTCGATGAGATTCTTTGGGAGACCACCGGTACCGGTATGTTTGATGATGCGACCCTGGTGAATCCCACTTATACGCCTTCTCAGGAAGATATGGACGCCGGTATGGTGACACTTACCATGACGGTTATTGGCCCTGCAATTACGGCTTCTGATGTGGCGGTTCTTACCATTAGCCCGGCTCTGGAGGCTCTTATGCCCGAAGAGGGTAACATCTGTGCCGGTGACGTATACACTGTGAGTGATGTGGATGCTATGCACTATGCTGAGGTGTTGTGGAGTACCGATGGAGATGGTGCCTTTGATGATGCCTCTATCTTGATGCCTCAGTATACGCCCGGAACCATGGATCAGGAGAATGGCGAAGTAACGCTTACCGCAACATTTGTGGCTCTGGAGGGTTGTGAGGATCTTACGTTGAGCCAGTTGCTCTCTATTCATGCATTACCTACTGCACTGCTCTCTGGAGCAGATAGCGAGCTCTGTATTGGCGATAGCCTTTCTCTTTCTATCGAATTGACCGGTGTGGCTCCCTGGACACTTTCTACCACTGATGGGGAGATCGTTGAGGTTACGGAGAGTTCATTTAGTTACTATTATACACCTACAGAAACGCTTGATTATGCTATCTCAGAGGTGGTTGATGCTCAGGGTTGTACAAACGAAGGTGAAGGTGTGGTACAGTTGACCGTAAATCCACGTCCCCAGGTAGAGCTCGGGGAAGATCAGACCATCTGCCATAACCATACGATCCTATTGGATGCGGGAAGTGAAGGAAGTACCTACAGTTGGTCTACAGGAGAAACCACACAGACCATCGAGGTGGACTCCACCGGAGTGGGCTTCAGCGGTATGAAGACCATTACCGTGACTGTGACCAATGAGTTCTCCTGTGTAACCGAGGATGAGATCGTGATCACCATCAAGGATTGTAGTGGTTTGGATGATTTTGCCGAAGCCATCGGTTTGAAGATCTATCCTAACCCCACAAATGGTATATTAAACATTAGCCTTAATGCGAAAAAGGCAGAAGACTATCGCGTGGAGATTAGGGATAACCGAAATGTGCTGATACAAGAGATAGGCCTGGGAACCATACGGGGATCCTACCATGAAAAACTGGATCTTACCCATTTGGTGGATGGTGTATATCTGTTGACCCTGAAAACTGCGGAGAACACCTACCCTGTAAAAATCGTAATAAATCGTTAATTCGATTAGAGGAACCCCGGTACCCATTGGTTTACCGGGGTCCTTTTTGTGTATAAAATAAGTGTTTCCTATTTAAAGATTGAAAATGATGCAAAGCAAATACAGTACCCTGCTACTATGGGGGGTTCTTGCGGTGGCTTTCATGGCTGTTGTCTCCTGCATGCGCCCCAAACCGGAAGAGATGATCGTGGGTACATGGAAAGTGGACACCATTATCTCAGAGATTTTTGACCAAGAGCAGAAAGAGCTTATAGAGCAGGCTTTAAATGTGCAAAAACAGGTCTATTTTATCGTGAGTGATAATGGCCAAATGGATATTGTCTCGCCTGTTGGCGCGCGAAGTGCAAACTGGGTGATGGATAATGATAGTTTGATCTTGAAGGCTACCTTTATCGATACCAAGCAGGAGAGTCAGATTAAGTTTGAAGAGATCTCCGAGGAGGTTTTGATCCTCAAAGAGGAGTCGAAGTTAGGTAAGTTTACAACAAAGTACATAAAAAGATAAACGTAATCACGCCTTTGTATTAATCCGCATGGTTCATCCTTCCCCCCTCTTCGCAGGTTATGGTGTGGATTAAGACTAATCGGGGCAGTGTGGTTGATCCCAAAATAGTAGATGTTATGAAAATTTCTTTGGGGAGTCTCCTCTCCCTCCTTTTGTTGTTCTCTCTTTTCGTGAATGCTCAGGAGAAGAGTAAGTTGACCCATATCCCCTCTCCCGAGGAGCGTGCCCGTTGGCATGAGATAGGGAAAGATTTTGTTCCCACGGAAGCGCCTACAGCTCCGGTGAGGAATATTGCTGAGTTTGAGCCTACGGAGGCGATTCTGGTGCGCTATCCCTTTGGGATTCCTGTGACCTTAATCAAAGAGATTGCGGATGATTGTAAGGTGATTACGGTGGTCCAAAATGCAACACAAGAGGATAATGTTCGTACGGAATATACTTCCAATGGCGTGAACTTAGAACATTGTGAGTTTATCCATGCCAATTCCGATAGCTACTGGACTCGTGACTATGGCCCTTGGTTTATCGCTGATGGTAACGATGAGGTGGGTATTGTGAATTTTACCTATAACCGTCCCCGTCCCAACGATAATCAAATTCCTATTCATGTGGCCGCTCATTTGGGGGTCTCCTACTATAATATGAACCTTGCACATACCGGAGGAAACTACATGTGTGACGGTTACGGGAATGCGGCTTCTACCGATTTGATATGGGAAGAGAACCCCTCGCTGTCGCATCAGGATATCGATGATTTGATGATGGAGTACCTGGGTATCGAGCAGTACCATGTAACTTCCGATCCATTGGGAGATTATATTAAACATATTGATTGTTGGGGGAAGTATTTGGCACCCGATAAGATTATGATAGGCCAAGTTCCTGAGACCGATTATCGTTATGAAGATTTTGAGGCGGTTGCTGAGTATTTTGCCAATACCGATAGTCCCTATGGAGAGCCCTATCGGGTGTATCGTGTCTATACGCCGGGAGGTTCTCCTGCAACACCCTATACCAACTGTTTGATTGTGAATAGAAAGGTCTTTATTCCCATGAGTGGTAGCCAGTGGGACGACGATGCCATTGCCACTTATGAGGCAGCTATGCCCGGTTATGAGATCATTGGGGTGTCTTTTGGTTCTTGGGAGAATACGGATGCGTTGCACTGTCGTACTCATGAGATTGCCGATAGAGAGATGCTTTACCTTCACCATTTGCCGGTGGTTGGCGTACAGCCTCTTCAAGGTGGCTATGAGGTGGCTGTTGATATCACCTCTTATGGTGATCATGAAGTATATGCTGACTCTGTCTACGCTGTGTACCGTACCAATGGAGGTGCGTGGGATACCCTTGCAATGGTATTTCAGGGGGATCGTCGCTATGCGGTGACGCTTCCCGTTGGCGAAGAGGGAACGAAGGTGGAGTATTTTATCCATGCCGCTGATATGTCGGGACGAAGTGAAGAGCATCCCTATATTGGCGCTTCGGATCCCCATAAGTTTTATGCGGGAGATCCCGTGGGAATTGGCTCCCATGAAATCTTTGAGGGAGGCGTTTTATGTTATCCGAACCCGGCACATGAGATGGTCAATATCGCCTTTATGTTGGATGCGTCATCCACGGTCTCTGTGGTGTTGAGCAACCCTTTGGGAGAGGTGGTGCAGTCGCCGGTGAAGGCACATTATAGCGCAGGAAGACATAATTTGCGATTCTTTGTGGGCGACCTACCTTCGGGAATCTATTGCTACACCTTGACTTCCGGTACCCATACCCTGTCTGGCAAGTTTGTTCTCTCTCATTAGAAATGATCATTTTCTAACCCCCGATTTCCGTCGGGGGTTTTTTGTTTTCCCGCGATCTGTTATCTTTGTTTTGTGGAAAGAACAAACAACGGAGTAATACCTTCTTACACCCGTGATTATGAGGTGTTAAGTTACCATTGTGACCCCTATTCCCAACTGCGGGTCTCTTCCCTGTTTTTTCTTATGCAGGAGTCCGCGTGGTTTCATAGCCATCGTATGGGGATTGGTTGGGATCATCTTATGGCGTCCCGGAATAGTTTTTGGGCACTTACCCGCTTGAAAGTGGAGGTTCTCGGCTCTCCTGTGAAGTGGGGCGAACGCCTTACGGTAACCACTTGGTCGAGGGGCACGGATGGGATACAGTTTTTTCGCGATTGGCAGGTGTTTGATCAGAAAGGAGTGTTGCGTGCCATTGGAACAGGTACCTGGGTGATTGTGGGGGCAGATAGTCGACAAGTGCAGCGTAATAGCGATTTGGCATTACAATTCCCGCTGCAAGGAGAGCAGGTGTTTCCGGGCGTATTAAAAAAGATAAAACCCCTTGTTGAGCCTCTATTCTCCGACTATTCTCCCATAAGGTATAGTGAGATGGATGTGAATAAACACATGAATAATGTGAGTTATCTGGTTCGTTTTCTGGATGAAGAGAGTGCGGCATTTCGAGCCGATTATCGGGTGTCCGGGGCGGAACTTAACTTCTTTAAAGAGGTCACCGCTGAGGCCTCCGTACGTGTGGGGAGAGTGGTTGATGGAATGGTGCGGAAATATGCAATCTTTCGGGAAGAAGATGGTGGAGAGCTGTGTCGTGGAAAGGTGGTTTGGACTCCGCGCGTGCAAGAAGATGATAAACGTGAATAGATTCTTATGGCCTTAAATGTAATATGGGTAGCCTTCTTTGTCATTGCCTTTGTGATCGCTTTGATAAAACTGCTCTTCTTCGGGGATATGGCGATCTTTCCGGAGATGGTACAGGCTACCTTCGACATGGCGGAGTCGGGTTTTAAACTCTCTTTGGGGCTAACCGGAGTGATGACCCTCTGGTTGGGACTGATGAAAGTGGGAGAGCGGGGAGGTATGGTAGATCTTATTGCCCGCGCTGTGAATCCCCTGTTCCGGCGTTTCTTTCCTGAAATCCCGGAGAACCATCCCGTGCAGGGCTCCATTATGATGAATGTGGCGGCGAATATGCTGGGTTTGGACAACGCCGCAACACCCATGGGGCTTAAGGCCATGTCTCAGATGCAAGCCCTGAATAAAACCAAGGATAGTGCCTCTAACGCCATGATTATGTTCCTTGTGTTGAACACCTCAGGGCTTACCCTGATTCCCATCAGTGTGATGGTTTACCGAGCTCAACTGAAGGCTGCCGACCCTGCAGATATCTTTTTGCCCATCTTGATCTCAACCTTCATCTCCACACTAGTGGGGATTCTTACTGTTTCTTTGGTGCAGAAGATCAATCTGTTAAAAAAGGAGGTTTTCTTCTACCTGGGAGGCTTTACCCTCTTTGTTGCGGCCATGATCTGGCTCTTCACTACGCTCCCCCAGAAGCAACTGGGCACCCTCTCTTCGGTTGTGAGCAACGTGATCCTTTTCGGCATCATCATGCTATTTATTCTTTTGGGAGTAAAAAACCGAGTCAATGTGTATGAGGCCTTTATTGAGGGGGCAAAGGAGGGGTTTACCGTGGCTGTAAAGATTATTCCCTATTTGGTGGCGATTCTTGTGGCCATTGGCGTATTCCGTGCCTCCGGAGCCTTGGATTACCTGGTGCACGGCATGGCGTGGTGCTTTTCTCACTTGGGTGTTGATAGCGCTTTTGTGGATGCCTTGCCCACTGCATTGATGAAGCCCCTAAGTGGCAGTGGTGCCAGGGGGATGATGATAGAAACCATGACGACCTATGGCGTGGACTCCTTTGCAGGGCGCCTTGCCTGCACCTTTCAAGGGGCAACGGATACCACCTTTTACATTATTGCGGTCTATTTTGGCTCCGTGGGAATCCGTAAAACACGTCATGCGGTATGGTGTGGCCTGGTGGCTGATCTTGCGGGCATTATCGCCGCCATATTCATGGCATATCTCTTCTTTGGTTGATGGATTCTGTGTGTGATCGCTGAGAAGAAATTGTGTTGATGAAATGAAAATGAAATTGTGTTGACGATAGGATAAAAAGATAAACCGATGAAAAAGACCCTATATGTAGATAGTGAAACATTACAACGCTTCACCACCGATGTTTTTGCGGGCGCCGGTGTGCCGAAAGAGGAGGCTAAGATGTGTGCGGAGGTCCTTATTGCCGCAGATAAGAGAGGAATCGACTCTCACGGTATCAACAGGTTAGTGCCCATCTATTATAATCGTATTAAGGAGGGTATTTTAAACCCGATCACCCACATTGAGGTTGTGAAAGAGGGGCCTGCTACGGCCGTGCTTGATGGACATGACGGGATGGGGCATGTGATTGCCCAAAGAGCCATGCAGATGGCCATCGATAAGGCCAGGATCTACGGGCTGGGGATGGTGGCTGTGCGGAACTCGTCCCACTATGGTATTGCCGGATACTATGGATTGATGGCGGAGCAGCAGGGGATGATCGGCATCTCGGGAACCAATGCGCGACCCTCCATTGCCCCTACCTTTGGGGTGGAAAACATGCTGGGAACCAACCCTCTCTCCTTTGTGATGCCTTCCGATGAGGCGTTCCCCTTTTTTCTTGACTGTGCCACTTCGGTGATACAGCGGGGTAAGATCGAATATTATGCCCGGCAGGGGAAGGACATTCCCGATGGCGTGGTCATAGGCCATGATGGCAAGACGCTCACCCGTTCTCAAGAGATTGTGGAAGCTTTTTCCCGGGGTGCGGCAGCTCTGGCACCCCTTGGGGGAGTAGGAGAGGATAACGGGGGCTACAAAGGGTATGGATATGCTACCGTGGTGGAGATTCTTTCTGCTGCTCTTCAGGGAGGAGCCTTCCTTCAGATGCTTACCGGAATGCGTGACGGGAAGAAGGTGCCGTATAATTTAGGACACTTCTTTATGGCCATTAACATTGCCTCCTTTACCGACCTGGAGGAGTTTAAAAAGAGCACCGGTGATATCCTTCGTGGGCTGAGAGAGAGCAAAGTGGCTCCCGGCTCTGAACGTATCTTTACCGCAGGGGAGAAAGAGTACCTTGTTGCGCTTGAAAGGGAGAAAAGCGGTATACCGGTGAATGAAACGCTCCAAAAGGAGATCAAACAACTGATCGGTGAGTTGGAACTGAAGGGATACGACGAACTCCTAAGGAAGATAGAAGGGTAAATTTCCCCCTTTCCCGAGGAGGTATATTAGTGGTTCTTCACGGTTACAAGTTGCGTTGGACTTCCGCCTCCGATCTTTTTTTATTCATCACTCATCGTCCGTAACTTCTGCAGAAGATAATGCCTCAATCGTTACGTTATCGGTTTCGTTTGGGCTTTTTGGTGTTTCTTTTCGCCTTGGCCCTTGCGGCATTCTTCTCCTTTTTCTTGTGATAACCATCCTTTTTGCGGCGCTCTTTCTTCTGAGCCAACTGATCCGGCTTGGATTTCTCCACCACCAAGGGCTCCCCCTGATAAACAGCCCCATTGGATTTCTTTAGCAATAGTTCGGAAAAGTCCTGGTCAATCTCAAAGAAGCTGAAGTTCTTCATCAAGTCAATCTTTCCGATCTCAATATTGCGTTTCTCCGTGGTGTCATTGATTAATCCGATGAGTTTGGGCTTGGTAAGTCCGTTTTTACTGCCCTGGTTGATGAAAAACCGCTCAAAAGTGATCTTTTTCCCTGATTTTTGGAACTTCTCCCGGTCACTGTTCTTCTCCTTTTTGGCCGCCACATTCAGGTCTCCCCGGTTTTTATAATACTCCAGAAACCGGTTGAACTCCACAGAGACAAAATGTTTGATCAGTTGCTCTTTATCAAGCCATTCCAATTTTTTATAAATGGTGGGCATAAAGGGCTCAATACGCTCCTCATTCACCTCCACCTTTTCCATTCTGTCAATGAGTTTGTAGAGTTGTTTGGCGCATATCTCTTCGCCATTGGGAATCATTTTTTTGACAAATTTCTTCCCTGTTATCTTTTCCAGTTCCCGAATTTTGCGTGTTTCACGTGTATGTATAAGGGTGATGGAGATCCCTTTTTTTCCAGCTCTCCCTGTTCTGCCACTTCGATGGATGTAGGCTTCCGTTTCATCGGGTAGGTTGTAGTTGATCACATGAGATAGGTCGTTCACATCGAGCCCCCGAGCCGCCACGTCGGTGGCTACTAGCAGCTGCAGGTGTCGTGAACGGAAATGTTTCATCACGGTTTCGCGGGCCGATTGGGTTAGGTCGCCATGGAGAGCATCAGCATTATAGCCATCAGCCATCAATTTATCGGCCACTTCTTTGGTCTCGCGCCGTGTACGACAGAAGATGATTCCGTAGATATCCGGATTCACATCCACCACCCGTTTCAGAATTTCGTAGCGATTTTTAGCCAACCCCATATAAAATTCATGGGATACGTTTTCAGCTCCGCGGTTCTTTTCGCCTGCGGCGATCTCTTTCGGCTCTTTCAGATAGTGATCGGCGATGCGTTGCACCTCTTTGGGCATGGTGGCAGAGAAGAGAAGGGTCTGCTTCTCTTCCGGGGTGTGCGAGAGGATGGCGTCCAACTCCTCCTTAAACCCCATGTTTAGCATCTCATCGGCTTCATCCAGCACCAAGTAACGTATGGACTCTACCTTTAGTACTTTTCGTTTGATGAGGTCAAGGGCTCGTCCGGGGGTGGCCACCACAATGTGTGCGCCCCTTTTCAACTCATCCATCTGCCCAACAATACCCGCTCCGCCGTAAACGGCCATGATACGAAGCATGCTGTTTTCCTGGGCATAGCGTTCCATCTCTTTGGTGATCTGAATGCATAATTCCCGCGTTGGTGAGAGGATAAGAGCTTGTATGATGGCCTCCTCAGGGTTGCACTTTTCAATAATGGGCAATCCAAAAGCTGCGGTCTTTCCCGTTCCGGTTTGTGCCAAGCCAATAAGGTCACAGTCAGTTTGTAAAAGAAAGGGGATGACCTCTTGTTGGATGGGGGTTGGCTGTGTAAAGCCCAATGCCTCCACGGTTTTCAGGATCGATTCGCTCAAGCCTGTTTGGTTAAATGTTGTCATAATTGTTATCGATCCTTTTTAAGATTAGATGATGGGTAAAAAGCATGGAAGTCCTCTTCCATAGCTATTGTGCGGTTCTCCGCGCATTGGTTTTCAGGCGCCAAAGGTACGGTAAAGAGTTGAGAAATCGATTTTTTTCTCTGAATCCCCCATTGGGAAAGGCCTTTGGCTAACCGATTAGTGTCCGCCCCAGCCGGGTATTAATTCGTTTTTGTATGGCTTGAAGTGCTTTGATACGATCCATCATTGCCAGGTTCTGTTCCTCATCAGTTGTCTCTTTTAATGCTTTTAATAGCTGTGTGAGTTCTTGATTGACTTTGCTGGATTTGAAAGATAACATACTCCGTAGAACGGCCTCTGCCAGGATATCTTCCTCTTTTTTGATAAAGATCTGGTTTTTGGCCCAGTTTTCACTCAGGTTATGAGGGGTGGTAATCATGTCGATGACTGCTTGGCTGATGGCCGGGTCTGTGTAGTTGATAAGGTATTCTCCCGAAGTGAACATCCCCTGTTCCAGCCGTTCCAACACCAAGTCGTAAATGGCTTGGTAGAGGGTATTCTCAAACTTCAATTCATCGTTGGCAATCTCTGTTAAGATAAAACTTGCCACATCGATCTGTTCCGGTTCTCCCTCTTCCTCCTCCGGATCTTCCTGAGCAAGGGTGATTTGTGTCTCGGGAAAGAGCAAGAGCAACCGCAGGAGGGCTCGCTCCTGATCCTCTCCAACGGTAAGAATATCCTCCTCTTTCTTTAAGAGAGAGGGGCTCTTGGGGGGCTCTACGGGATCCGGAATGCCTTTCCCATATTTCCCGGTGAATTTCTTTCGGTAGAGCTTGTTGATCTCGGTGACTAAGGTCTGCTCTGGAATATCAAGCAGGGTGGAGCACTCTTTTACATAGACCGAGCGGGTGATACGGTCGGGAATCAGCGATACGGAGGTGACGATATCACGAATAAGGGCAGATTTGCGGATGGGATCATTCCCTGCATCCTTTTGTAAAATCGCGGTCTTGAAGAGGATGAAGTCTTTCGCTTCTTGGGTGATATATGCTTCAAGTTCCGAAGTACGGTGGCTTCGGGCGTAGCTGTCGGGATCTTCGCCATCGGGGAAAAGTACGATGCGCACGTTCATTCCCTCCTCCAGAATCATATCAATTCCCCGGAAGGAGGCCTTGATCCCCGCGGTATCGCCGTCGTAGAGGATGGTGATGTTGGGAGTGTAACGTTTGATTAGCTTGATCTGATCGGTGGTGAGGGAGGTTCCCGAAGAAGCTACCACATTGGTGATTCCCGCCTGGTGAAGCGAGAGAACGTCGGTGTAGCCCTCCACCAAATAGCAGTTGTCCTGGCGAACCATCTCCGTACGGGCAAAATAGATTCCGTAAAGAACCTTGCTTTTGTTATAGATAACCGACTCCGGGCTGTTGAGGTACTTGGGCTTGTTTTTATCGTTAGAGAGAATACGCCCCCCAAAACCGATAATTTTTCCCGAGAGGTTATGGATAGGGAACATCACCCGTCCGCGAAACCGATCGTATTTTTTCTGTTCCTTGAGAATGGTTAGCCCGGTTTTCTCGAGATATTCGAGCTTATAACCTTCGCCTAATGCCTCTTCCGTAAAAGCGCTCCACTCCTCGGAAGCGTATCCCAACTGAAATTTCTCAATGGTCTCCCCACGAAATCCCCGTTCTTTAAAATAGCTTAACCCCACACTCTTCCCCATGTCGGATTCGTGCAGCAACCGGGTGTAGTATCGCTGTGCAAAAAGTGATACGGTCATCAGCGCATCCCGCTCATCTTGAAACTGCCTCTCCTCCTCTGAGAAGGCCTCCTCTTCCACCTCGATGTTGTATTTCCTGGCCAGGTATTTGAGGGCTTCGGGGTAGGAGAAATGTTCATGCTCCATGAGGAATCCCACCGCATTGCCGGCCTTCCCACAGCCAAAACACTTGAAGATCCCCTTTGCCGCTGATACGGTAAAGGAGGGCGTTTTTTCGTTGTGAAAGGGACAGAGACCCAACAGGTTTACGCCTCGCTTTTTTAACGATACAAACTCCCCTACCACCTCTTCGATGCGGGTGGCCTCCATAATCTCCTGTATTTTATCTTGCTTTATCACAAAAAACGGTAGACAAATGTACGTGATAATTTTTAATGCACACACAACCTCATTAAAAACAACGGTGTCACGGGAGGAAGGGATGAACGTTGCTGTTTACAGGGGGGATCCCCAAAGGAAGATCCCTCCCAAATCTTGGGGTACAGCCTCTTTCAACTCTCGTATCTGAAATCCTGCATTTGCAATGAAGTGTCGTATTTTTTCGCCCTCTGCAAGGTATTTCAAGGAGCCTGCGATCAGTACGGTTTTTCCTGATAATCCACAACAACCTCCGAAGAGGCCGTAGGGGAGCCCGGGTAATACAATCTCCTGGGGGAGTACTGTGCACACCTGTTTCCCTGCCTTCCTGCACCGTGTGGCAATCCCTTCATCGGAGGTAATCAGGTGTGTCGAATCCAAAAGGAGGGTGCTACAACGTGTATACCCCTGTGTGACGTCAATAATCTCTTGACCCCGATAGTGTTGAAGGATGGTTTCCTCAGAGAAGGGGGTGTGGTGGATCAATAGGGTTCCTGTTCCTGCGGCATTGTATGCGGCCAGATGGGGATGTCCTGCAGTGGATGGCCTTTTCCCGACGGTGTAGGCAACGTGGTGTTTCTGAAGAGCGGCGACCACTTCCCGGGGTGTGTTGGGTGCTATAATGAGGGTGGTCCCATCGTAGAATAGAGCCGTATCCGGATGCCCCGATAGCGCCCCCTCCTCCAAAGGGTGGCGGAATAAAACAAGCTCGCCCATCTCCGCCAAAGAGGACGCAATCGCGTTATCGACCCGATAATCCACCACTATCAGCCTGTCTTGTCTCCTCTCCATGAAAAAAGGTTGTTATTTTATTCGAAGATACACTATTTTTGTACCTGACATACCTTATTTTCGATCGACGGTTTAAAAAGGGCCGAAGATGGATGTAAATTGTCGTGGTTAGTCGTCATGAATTGACGGATTTAAAGGGTAAGTGGTGTCTGTTCATAACGCCATAGTTTTTGAGCAGCGTCTGTGTAGAAAGGTTGAATTCAAGGCTTGCGAAGGCTGAAAAATGCGAGTTTACCAGGGTAAATGATCATTTGGAAGACAAGCGTAACGAAGAAGTCGGACGTTATAGACAGTCTCTAGTTAATGTTTTTTAGATATATATGATGAAGAAGCGAGATGTGGCATGGGTTCTTGTCTCTTTGGGGTTTTTGGCCTTGATGCTTCCCTCTTGTCGAGAGAAGATTACCTATCCTATTATACCTCATATTGAATTTGAAGATTTTACGATGCTTTTTGGGGCGGATAGTACCATAGAGAAGGGGGTGTTGACCCTCTCTTTTACCGATGGGGATGGCGATTTGGGAGAAAAGAGCGTGGATGGGACTAACCTTCCGCCGCCCCCTTTCAATCTTTTTATCGACTATTTTGAGTTGCAAGAGGGTGTGTGGAAGCAGCTTGTCAATGCGGAGGGAGACACTCTTGTGTTCCATGGTACGCTTCCCTATCTCACCCCTCAGGGGAAGAATAAGAATATCAGTGGCCTCATCGAGGATACGCTGTTTATCAATCCGCAACATGATCACGACACCTTCCGTTACGAAATATACATTAGAGACCGTGCGCTGCACGAGAGCAATACCGTGGTAACCCCCATTTTTGTAAAGCCTCGGTTGTAGGGGGCCTGCTTTACCTCTTACCCTTTTTTTCATGGCGATTTCCTCCTGTTGTGGGTTATATTTTTCCTTTTGGGGACATTAAAGGGTGATGAAAGGGAGGGTTTTTGTGGTTTCGGGGGTGGCATTGGCGGCCATGTGTGCTTCCCAACTGGTGTGGAAGTATGGGGTCGCATCATCGGAGGAGGCTCTTTTTGCACCGGTGGTCGCTTTTGTGGATCGCCATACTATTTCCCTCCTCTGTGCTCACGTGGAGGCGATTCTTGAGGGTTTCTCTTCGGGTGAGTTTATGCGGGTCGGGGATACCTTCTATTTCTGCGGGGGGGGCTTTGTCCGGATCACTTCGGGGTGTACCGGCACCAAGCAGCTCTTTCATTTTCTTGTTCTTATGATTACCTCTCTTTCCGGAGGCGGTTTTGGGCGTAAGGTCGGTTTTATCCTCTTTGGAGCGATCCTTCTTCAGAATTTTAATATGTTGAGAATAAGTTTGTTGTGCTTTTTCGTGCAGGTTTTCCCGACTCATTGGTCTTTTTTTCATACCACAATTTTTCGTTTTGCATTTTATGTTGTCCTATTTTTGTTGTGGATTTTTTGGGAGGAGGTGTGCTCTTCGTTAAAGAACAATAGTGATGATTATAGTTGAGAATTGTTACATAAGTGATGATATCTGTGAGGTCTGTTTTGTCTGTGATGTGAAGAAATGCAGGGGTGCTTGCTGCGTTGAGGGGGATGCCGGAGCGCCTTTGGAAATGGAGGAGATTGGTTTGATGGAAGACTATCTGGAGGAGGTAAAACCCTATATGACAGAGGAGGGAATCGCAGTGGTTGAGTCGATGGGGGTTTTTGATTATGATGTGGAGGGATGTTTTGTAACGCCTTTGGTAAAGGATCGGGAGTGTGCCTTTGTCTATTTTGAAGAGGGAGTTACCCGATGTGCCATAGAAAAAGCATGGGAAGAGAAGAAACAGCCATTTCAGAAACCCATCTCCTGTAGTCTCTACCCCATTCGTATTACCTCTCACGAATCGTTTGATGCCCTCAACTATCACAAATGGCCCATCTGTAAGGAGGCACTGCGCAAGGGGCGAAAGCAGGGAGTTCCCCTCTATAAGTTTCTTAAAGAGCCCTTGGTCAGGAAGTATGGGAAAGCCTGGTATGATAAGTTGGTGAAAGCCGTTGGAGAGCTTCCTTAACCTCTCCCTATCCCTGACCCTTTACAGGATATCCAGCCGGTAAGAATCCATCTTGATAAAGATAAAGAGCAGGATAGAAAAAGCCCATAAAGAGGAGCCCCCATAGCTAAAGAACGGGAGGGGGATACCGATGACAGGAACTAGACCGATGGTCATCCCGATGTTGATGGCAAAGTGAAAAAAGAGGATAGAGGCTACTCCGTACCCATAGATTCTGGAAAAGGAGGAGCGTTGCCGTTCCGCAATGTAAATAATCCGAATGAGTAGCCCCAGGAAGAGGGCAATGAGGGTAGTGGTTCCCAAGAATCCCCACTCTTCTCCTAAGGTACAGAAGATAAAATCGGTACTCTGTTCCGGTACGAAGTTGAATTTTGTCTGTGTGCCTTGTAGAAATCCTTTGCCCCAAAGTCCCCCCGAACCGATGGCAATCTTGGACTGATGAACGTTGTATCCCGCTCCGTAGAGGTCGTCTTCAATCCCCAGCAGTACATTGATCCTGGTTTTTTGGTGTGGCTCAAGGATATGCTCAAAGGTGTAGTCAACGGTAAAGATAAAACCGATGGCCATAACTCCCCCGGCAATAAGCGTTAAGAGGGCCTTTCGATTCTTCCTGACGAGCCATATAATCCCGATGATAAGGATCAGCACCCCTCCCAACACGTAGTATTTACCCAGTAACAGGGTGAGGATGAAAAGGAGAACTACGAGGACGGCCAATATAAAGATCGCGGGGGAGAATCCTTCCCGATAGAGGACTAAAATCAGGGAGGCATACACCAAAGCTGATCCGGTGTCATTTTGTAGAAAGATGAATGCAGCCGGCAGGAGCATGATGGTGAACGCTGTGGCGGTATGGCGGAATTTCTCAAGGCTGGTGGTCTGGGAGGAGAGATATTTGGCCAGGGCAAGGCAGGTGGCCACTTTGGCAAACTCCGAGGGCTGTATGGCAAATGAACCGATCTGAAACCAGGACCGTGAGCCGGCAACCTCCTTCCCCACCACTAAGACCACCAAGAGCATGCCCATAAGCAACACGTAGATGGCGTAGGAGAAGGAGCTGAAAAACTTGGAGTCCGTTAGAAGAATCAAAGCGATGAGAAAAAAGGAGGTGCCAATCCATAACAACTGTTTCCCGTGGTTTACGGAGAGATCAATGAGTTGGTGTTTCTCTGGAGAGTAGGTCGTGGTATAGATGTTTATCCAGCCCAGAAAAACCAGGATCAGGTACAAAATGACCAGCACGGGGTCTATATTTGAAAAAATGGCGCCTCTTCGTTTCATGGGCTCTCCTCCGTAGGTTGGGTTTGGATAAATATGGCATTGGACATCTTCTCCTCCAATGCGGTTCGTGTGGTTCCCCCCGTGAGGTATTTCTCAATCATCAGTGAGGCGATGGGAGCCGCCCAGGTCGACCCGAATCCACTGTTCTCTACCACCACGGCAATGGCAATTTTCGGATTCTCCTTGGGAGCAAAGGCAATGAAGATGGAGTGATCCTCTCCATGGGGATTTTGTACTGTTCCCGTCTTGCCGCAGATGGAAATACTGTCTACACGGGCATAATACCGGCCTGTTCCGTTTTCCACCACTTGTTCCATGCCGTCAATAACCATTTTAAAACTTTTTCTTGAAATCCCCGTCTCTACGCGCTCATGGGAGGGGAGGGTGGGGGAGGTGATACCGTCTTGTTGTTGTATCTGCTTGATGAAATGCGGCTTAATATAATAGCCTCGGTTGGCAATGGTGGCTGTGAGGTTAGCCATCTGTAAGGGGGTGAGGAGCAGTTCTCCCTGGCCTATGGCTAAAGAACGTACCGTCAACGCATTCCAATGCCCCTCGCCATAGTAGCGGTTATAGTAGGCATCGTTGGGAACATTCCCTGCTCGTTCACTGAAGAGATCCGTCTGGAACTTGTGACCTAATCCGAAACTGATCACATACTCCTTCCACTTATTGAATCCAATCTGAGGCTCCTCATATTTGTTGATGATCCCTTTGAATGTATTCCAGAAAAAGGGGTTGCACGACTCCTTGATGGCATTGACGCATCCCAATGGGGTTTCGTGATGGTGGGTGCATCGAATGGGTTTTGACTCCGGGCCATTGCAACTATATCGGCTGTACGGAGTGAGAACCCCCTCTTCAATGGCAATGGCGGCATTGAGCAGCTTGAAGGTGGATCCAGGAGGGTAGGTGGCCATGCTTGTACGATTGTAAAGCGGTTTGTGCTCATCGTTGCTCAGCACCTTATAGTTTTGGTTGCGAATCCGTCCTACCAGAAGGTTGGGGTCGTAGGTGGGGGTAGAGACCGCGCAGAGAATCTCCCCTGTTTGGGGCTCAATGGCTACGGCACTCCCTTTTTTGTGCTGCATAAGAAACTCTCCATAAACCTGTAGGTCGATGTCCAGGGTGGTAGTGAGGTTATTCCCTTTCGTGGCTACGGTGTCATAGGCTCCGTCACGATAGGCTCCCTTGGCCCTATTATGCACATCCACAAGGATAATCTTTTTCCCCTTCTCTCCCCGTAGCTCCTCCTCATAAGTGTTCTCCAGCCCACTGATGCCGATGTAGTCTCCCGATTTATACCACTGGTCTTTTTCGATATGGTGGGGGCTCACCTCGCCCACATAGCCCAACGTTTGGGCCGCCGCTGCGTAAGGGTATTTTCTCACCGTACGCGGTTGTACGAAGAAACCAGGAAATTTGAAGAGCTTCTCCTCCAAATAGGCGTAGTCCATTTTGGAAATCTGCCCCATAAATACGGAGGGTTTATAGGTCGAGAACTCCTTGGCTCGCTGGTAGTATTTCAGGTATTGCTCTTTGGTGATGTTCAACAGTGCACAAAAGGCGGCCGTGTCGATATTTTTAGCCTCCCGCGGAATGATAATTAAATCATATACTGCTTCGTTCACCACCAATAGCTTTCCATTCCGGTCGTAGATGAGTCCGCGGGCCGGATATTGGGTGACCTCACGGGTTGAAATCCTCTCTGCATACACCTTATAGGTGTCATCAAAAACTTGTAAGATCATAAGCTTTACCCAGAGAATCAATCCAACAAGGATAAAAGTCCCTATGATAAAATAGCGTCTTATGCTAAACTGATCTTTACGCATCCGGAATAATTTTTTACAAAGATAGTAACCAAAAATGGGTAACGAAAAAATATCTTACATTTGCCAAATGACAAATCAAGAAGACCTTTTTAAAAAGATTATATCCCATGCCAAAGAGTATGGGTTCGTCTTTCCCTCCAGTGAGATTTATGATGGATTGGGAGCGGTATATGACTACGGACAGTTGGGTTCGGAGTTGAAGAATAACATCAAGAGTTATTGGTGGAAAGCTATGGTACAGCACCATACAAATATTGTGGGGATTGACTCCGCCATCTTTATGCACCCTACCATTTGGAAGGCGTCAGGCCATGTAGATGCATTTAACGATCCCATGATTGACAACAAGGACTCCAAAAAACGTTATCGCGCCGACGTGTTGGTGGAAGATCATATAGCGAAGATTGAAGGCAAAATTGAGAAGGAGGTGAAGAAGGCCCGGAAGCGGTTTGGAGAGCGTTTCGATTATGAACAGTTTGTGGCAACAAATCCCCGGGTATTGGGGTATAAGGAGCAGATAAAAACCATCGGTACCCGACTCTATAAGGCGATGGAAGAGAATGATCTGGCAGATATTAAGGCTCTTATCGAAGAGTTGGGTGTGGTGTGTCCCCTCTCCGGATCGCGGAACTGGACGGATGTGCGTCAGTTTAACCTGATGTTCTCCACCCAGATGGGCTCTTTGAGCGATGAGGCTAGCGCGATTTACCTTCGCCCGGAGACGGCTCAGGGAATCTTTGTCAACTACCTCAATGTACAAAAGACCGGCCGTATGAAGATCCCCTTTGGAATTGCCCAAATTGGAAAGGCCTTCCGAAATGAGATCGTGGCGCGTCAGTTTATCTTCCGTATGCGGGAGTTTGAACAGATGGAGATGCAATTCTTTGTCCGCCCTGGCACAGAGATGGAGTGGTATAACTACTGGAAGGAGACGCGCATGAAGTGGCACCAATCCCTCGGAATTCCGGAGGAGAGCTATCGCTTCCATGACCATGAGAAACTGGCTCACTATGCGAATGCAGCAGCAGATATTGAGTTTAAATTTCCCTTTGGCTTTAAAGAGTTGGAAGGAATTCATAGCCGTACGGACTTTGACCTTGCCTCCCATGAGAAGTTCAGTGGCAAGAAACTGCGTTACTTTGATCCTGAGATGGAGGAGAGTTATGTGCCTTATGTGGTGGAGACCTCCATTGGTGTTGATCGGATGTTCTTGAGTATCCTCTCTTACGCCTATAAGGAGGAGAAGTTGGAAGATGGCTCCGAACGGGTGGTAATGAATATTCCTCCGGTAATTGCTCCGGTGAAAGTGGCTGTTCTGCCATTGGTGAAGAAGGATGGACTTCCTGAAAAGGGGAAGGCCATCTTTGATACCTTGAAGATGGACTATATGTGTCAGTATGATGAGAAGGATGCCATTGGCCGTCGCTATCGTCGCCAGGATGCCATCGGAACCCCCTATTGCATCACCATTGATCACCAAACGTTGGAAGATAATACCGTGACCATCCGCGAGCGTGATACCATGAAACAAGAGCGTGTCTCTGTGGATCAGGTCTCTTCCATCATTGCAGAGCGCATTCGTCCGCAGGCTTTATAAGAGCACGTAGGGATTAGAGCATTGCCTTTGCTTCCATAAGGATCCTTTGGGCTCTTTTATGGGGGATGTGGAGGGGGGTGAGCTTCTCCGGATTTTCTGCGATCTCTTTGCAGAGGACGGTTCCCTCTGCCATCAGTAGCTCTTTCTCTTTTTGTGTCAACGCTTTTAAGCTGGTGATGGGATGGAATCCACTTCGGTCGATCATCTCTTTCAGGCTGTTTCCCCGAGGGAAATCCCATGAGATTAGCGTCAACCCTGCACAGACACCATACTTTTCGGCGTCTTCCGTAAAGCGGGTGTTGGTGACCAGCATGGGTTCAAACGAGACTCCTTGCAGTTGGTTGTTGGCGGCGAGTTGCGCTTTGATATCCTGCATTCGGGAGTGCACATATAGGCTGATTTTTACGTCGTTCTTGGCACTTTCTGAGCGGTGGAATTTACACTCTACCATAAGGATTTTTCCCTTCCCTCTTCCTACTACATCCACTTCGTGTGTTACGCATAGGCCCTGTACCACTTTGCTGGTCTCCACACGGTAACCTTGCGCCTCCAAAAGGCGAGAGACAAAGTGTTCGAAGGGATAGCCCGTGGGTCCCATCTGCTGCAGAGCCTTCTTCAGCCGATAGCGACCCGCTGAGCGGTGGTTGTTGCGGTAGAGGATCTTATAGGCGATCTGGTAGATTTTTTTTGTGGAGATACCGTCATAGGCTTGTCGTTGCACCTCTCTTAGTACGGAGCCGATTTCCTGATCTGAGGCCCCTGTTCGGTAGAGGGCATCCTGCAACTTCTGTGGCTCAAAAGTGACCAAATCGCCATTGTTTTTTCGAACATGAATGTTGGTGAAGGCACTGTTCATCGTTCTGTGTGATGGGGGTGGGTGAGTGATCGTACAAGCTCTTCTTATAGAGAGAGCCTGTACGATTCGCTATTTTATCCGTGATAGACCTTGGGCTCGATTTCGCCGTTGAGTACGAGCAGACCATTCATGGCCAGGGCTCCCATCTCATCTTCACCGGGATAGACGGCGAGGGGGGCGATAAATTCGACTCGTTCTTTTACGTAGGCTGTCAGGATTTTATTGTGGGCAATGCCTCCTGTCAGGATGATGGCGTCTACCTTCCCTTTTAGTGCCGTGGCCATGGCACCGCATGCTTTGGCAATTTGGTAAGCCATGGCATTTTGTACCAGAATAGCTTTGGGATCACCCTCCTCAGCTTTTTTTTGTACTTCGTAAGCACTGTTGGTTCCGCAATGAGCCATGAGTCCTCCTTTGCCCTTAAGCATTGCCTTTACCTCTTTTTTCGTGTATTTTTTACTGAAACAGATATTCACAAGCTGTCCGGTGGGGAGGCTTCCCGAGCGTTCGGGCGAGAGGGGACCTTCGCCATCAAGGGCATTGTTTACATCAATAACCTGACCCTTTTCATGAGCACCTACAGAGATTCCGCCTCCCAGGTGAGCCACGATGAGATTCATCTCTTCATATTTCTTGCCCACCTTTTCGGCGTGTGTCCGTGCCACTGCTTTTTGATTTAACGCGTGAAAGATGGAGAGGCGTTCAAAGAGAGGATGCCCGGAAACACGCGCCACATCCTGAAGCTCATCTACCACCACGGGATCTACGATGTACGCTTTAACCTTTCCGCTAAGCTCCTTGGCGATGTCATCGGCGATGAGCCCACCAAGGTTGGAGGCATGTTCTCCCAGGGGGCTGTCTATAAGGTCGGCCTTCATGGCATCGTTTACCTCATAGATACCACTGGGAATGGGCTTTATTAAGCCCCCACGTCCTATGATAGCATCCAATGTATTGAGATCAATACCGGCATCTTTTAATTCCTGGATGATAATGTTTTTACGAAACGAAAATTCATCGGTGATCTTTTCAAAGTCTTTGAGCTCCTCCGCTGTGTGCCGTAGCGTTTTTATGAAGTGTTCTTTTTTGTCTTCATAGACCGCTATTTTGGTGGAGGTGGAACCGGGGTTTATTGCTAATACTTTCATAATTAATTTTTTTATAGGTGATTATTAAGCCATTAAACAGGATAGTGCAATGCAGTAGTATTTGGACGCCTCGCTTTCGCTTCTTGACATGACTACCACTGGTTTCTCGGTGCCTTGGATGAGCCCTGCCAGTTCCCCCCCTCCAAACAGCATCAAGCCTTTGTAAAAGCTGTTACAGGCTTCGAGTGTTGGAAAGAGAAGGATATCGGCATCGCCTCCCACCGGGGTCTCAACGCCCTTGATCGTCACACTCTCTTTGTCACAGGCGAGGAACACATCCAAGGGCCCATCAACGATACAATCAGTGAGTTGTCCTCGCTCTGCCATGGCAGTTATAAGTGCGTAATCCACCGAGTTGGGAAAGTTGGCGTTGACCTTTTCCGAGGCACCAATCAAGGCAATCTTGGGTTTGGTAATGCCAAAGGCGTGTGCCATATCCCGTGCGTAGCGGAGCATGGCCAGTTTTTCTTTTAGGTCGGGAAAGGGAAGAACTGCCGTATCGGTGATAAAGAGCAGTTTGTGATATTGAGGCAGTTGAAGAGCACATACGTAACTCATGGTGGCCTTGGGTTTCATAAGGCCCTTCTCTTTGTGGAGGACGGCCTTCAGAAATTTATTCGTATCCACGAGCCCCTTCATCAGCACATCAGCTTCGTCCTCCTTCACCATTCGCACGGCAGTATCGATGGCCTTTTGGGCATCGGGTTCGTGGATGAGCGTGAACATATCCGGGGAGATGGAAGCTTCCCGGGCACGCCGGATAATCTCTGCTTGGTCACCAATCATCAACGCCTCCACAAACCCTTCTTGAATGGCCTTGGCAATGGCACCAATGGTGTTGGGATCCTGAGCATAAGCCACGGCAATACGTTTCTTTATGCCCTGATTGATCAGGTGTTCTGCAAGCTGATCTAACGATTGTATGGGGTGTTGTTGCATCGACTAAAAGGGTTTTATGCGTTCATTGCTGCAAGGGCAATAGAGTAAAGTTTGGTTTGCGTAGAGTCGCCTCGCGAGGAGAGTACACAGGGCACTTTGGCTCCCATTACAATAGCTCCAAGCTCTGCCTTAGCCAGTTTGGTATTGACTTTATAGAACACATTTCCCGATTCGATATTGGGGAAGAGGATACAATCTGCATCACCGGCCACTTCTCCGTGGAGTTTCTTAATTTGGGCACTCTCCTTATCAATGGCGACGTCAAGAGCGAGGGGACCATCGATATAGGCATTTTTAATCTGTCCCCGATCGCCCATTTTGGCGAGGATCGCGGCATCCACACAGGCTTCCATCCCCGGAGACACCTGTTCCGTGGCTGCAAGGATCGCCACCTTGGGTTTCTCAATACCCAAAGCCCGCGCTGTCTTAATGAGATAGTTGGTGATGGCAATTTTTTGCTTTAAGTCCGGGGCGGGGATAATGGCCACATCTCCCACGATCATCAACTTGTGGTAGTTGGGGTTCTCCATTACGGTTACATGGCTCAGTACCGCTTTGGGAGGCATCAACCCATGCTCCTTGTTGAGGATAGCCCGCATATATTTGTCCGTACTTACAAGTCCCTTCATCAGGATGTCGCCCTCTCCGTTGCGGATCAACTCTACGGCCTTTGATGCCGCTTTCATCTCATCGGGCTCGTTGACAATGGTGAACTTCGTGGGTGCTATCCCCTCCTCTTTGCATACGCGGAGGATGGCTGCTTCATCTCCCACAAGCGTTCCCTCAATGAGCCCCTTATCGACGGCCTCGTTGATGGCTCCGATAGAGTGTGAGTCACAGGCATAAGCGCCCACAAGACGCTTTTTGGGTTGGCTTTTCAGCCTTTCAAACATGGAATCAAGTTTGGTTATGGTCATAACAATAAATAGATTTTATGAGGTTTATAAACTTTTCTGCTGTAAAGGTAGGAAGAACCACTCTTTCTTTCCTTTTCTCTCCCCGTTTTTACGTAAAAATTATTTTGTGTGGAAGTCAATAACACGATGGATGGCTTCCACACACACAGGACAGAAGAGATCCCCCTTGAAGGTGTTCATCATACAGTCCTGCATGGGTCGGTAGATTCCTTTTTCCACGTACCCGGCTCCTTCAAAAGCTCCAACAGTGTGCAGATACTCTTTGGTGGGGGGCGTGGGGATGGGGGTACCGGCCTTCACCTGGTGTTTCCACTTTTTTTCAAAGTTTGTCAATGTGGTAATATTGGGCTCCCAGGGTTCTATCCCCTCTGTATAAAAGTCGTTATAGCTGGTTTCGCTGTCATAATATTCATCGGCAAGGCCTGCAAAGGCATGGCCAAACTCATGGATGAACACTTTTTGGGAAGCAGGATGGCTACTTGCACTTACAGAGTAGAAGTTGTAAATGGCACCCCCGCCATACTTTGTTGTGTTGACCAGAATGTAGATCTGATCGTAGGGGGCGTTGGCTGCCAGATCGCGTACCGTATAATGATCCATTACCATATTATACCGTTCTGAATCGAAGGTGTAAAACGAAGAGCCCAGGAGGGTATTCACATAGATGCTGTCGGCGGGAATATCCGTTCCTGACTCCAAAGAGGGTGCCATAATTGCATGAATATTGAAGGCCTTTTTGCAGGAGGCATAGGGTTCGAAGGAGAAGAGTGCTTCCTTGAAACGATGGCAGTCTTTCTCAAACTTCTCCATCTCCTCCTTGGTGTATCCATCGGGGAGAATCACAATGTCTACTGCTTTTGAGGGATCCTCGTTTCCCGTGTGAATCGCTTCTACGGGATAGGGCTTTCGCATCTCCGTGGTTACAAAGTAGTCGTTAGGATGGTATGTTTTACGGAATACCTCCATAAAATGGCCCTGTTTAGAGCGGCAATAGAGTACAACTTCCGCCTCTTTTTTGGGGAGGGGCATCACTACGGACTCGTAGAAACTTCGGTCGGTCTCTTTGGCTTCCACGGTGGTTTGCCACTCTCCAAATAGGGAGCTAAAGCCCCGACTGAAGAGCAATGCTTCACTCTCTTTGTCAAAGACCTTGACGAAATATTTTCCGTAATAAAGGGTGTCAATAAGGTTGTTTTTGTTCCCTCCCCAGTGGGGTTCAATACGAAACCCCTCGAAATAATAGTGATGCGACGAATGGTTACCGGCATGCACATAGTCAAGGCGGAGGCTTTGGGGGTGAAAGTGGGTATCAAATTGGGCCGACGAGACAAACCCTGTTGCCATAAAGAGAAGGAGAAGTAGCCGTTTCATGACGATTTTTCGGCTAAGTTAACGAATAAAGCGATATCCCCCTCGGTAAAAAAAGTTAATCTTCTGAGTAAAGGCGCATCATGCGGCGATAGGTGGAGAAGACTTTCGCCCTGGAGACGAAGCCCACATACTTTCCATCGCGCACTACCGGAAGGTTATAGTTTTCCGAAAGGCGGAATTTGTTGGCTACATCCTCCACCGGCTCATTGATATCGATAATCGGTTCAGGCATAAAGGTAAACTCCTTGACTTTATGGGTTTTATAAAGTTCAGGCTTAAACATTATCTTTCGTACGTCGTCAAGAAAAACAATGCCATGAAAGTTATCTTCGTGGTCAATGACGGGATAGATGTTGCGGGTACTGTTGGAGATCGCTTCGCAAAGTTGGCCCAACGTATCTTCCGGGTGTACCGAGATAAAGTTTTTTTCCACCAGTTTGTGGGTTGCCATCATGGATAAGACAGCCTTATCCTTGTGGTGGGTGATGAGCTCTTTGCGCTTTGCCAATTGGAAGGTGTAGACGGAGTTGGAGACAAAGATGCGGACGGTGGCATAGCTAAAAGTTGCCGTAATCATTAGGGGAAGAAACATCCGGTAGCCTCCCGTGATATCGGCAATCAGGAAGATTCCGGTGAGCGGGGCATGGAGTACACCGGCAATCATTCCCGCCATCCCCAGCAGTGACATGTTTTCCGGGAAGAATACGGTTCCTCCTAGCATCTTGGTGCCCAGAGTGAAGAGTACACCAATGCTGGCACCCATGAAGAGCGTAGGAGCGAAAATTCCTCCTACCCCACCGGCACCAAAGGTGATGGAAGCCGCAACAACTTTCAAGAGGATAAGGGCGAGGATCAATAACATCAGCAGGTAGGGGTCATGTGCCATATGGGCAAAGAGGGTGTCCTCAAATAATCCTGCGGTGGCCTCCCCCTTCAGGAAGGCGTTGGTGATTTCATACCCCTCCCCATACAGCGCCGGGAAGAGCAAGATTAGCAAGCCTAGCGATAGCGCTCCCACAATCCATTTTGTATAGGCGTTGTGGAGCTTCTCGAAGAAGTGGTGTATGCGTATGTAGATCTTGGTGAAATAGACAGAAAAGAGCCCGGCGATGATGCCCAAAAGAATATAGTAATGAATCTGTGAAAAATCAAAGGCGGTAGTCACCTCAAAGGGATAGAGGACGTTCTGTCCCAAAAAAAGGTAGCTGGTGAGTATGGCGGTGGAAGAGGCTAACAAAAGAGGAATGAGAGCCGCCATGGTAAGATCAAGCATGATCACCTCCAACGCAAATACGATGGCTGCCACCGGCGCCTTAAAGATAGCCGCCATGGCTCCGGAACAAGCACAGCCCAGTAGAAGGGTCTTCTGCTTGTAGTTAAGGTGCATCAGCCGTCCAATGTTGGAACCATAGGCAGCTCCCGTGGCTACCGTAGGCCCCTCTAGCCCCACAGACCCTCCAAAACCAACCGTGATGGCACTGGTGATAATGGAAGAGAACATGTTGTGTGGACTGATACGCCCGTTGGCTCTGGAAATACTGTAGAGTACGTTGGGAATACCATGTCCCACCGGCCGGCGAAGAACGTAGCGGATGAAGAGAACCACCAACAGGAGGCCAATGGGTGGTAAGATGATATAGGCAATGTGATAATCCTCCACAATCCGGTTGTTGCGCAACAAGTCTGCAATGAAATGTACACTCCTCTTGATTAAAACCGCCGCAATGCCCGAGGCAAAGCCGGTGAGGATACTTAGTATAATCATAAACGTACGGTCAGAGACGTGCCGCAACCGCCAAACTAAAAACCGCCGATAAATCCTTTTGAATCGTATTCCCATGGTAGTGCAAATGTAAAAGGTTTTTTGCGGAATGAAAAGAGACCTCCTACATCCTCTCCTCTTTTATGAAAAGCTGATGGTGAGTGCCTGTACGCCAAAGATCGAAAAGTGTTTTTACCTCTTTCCAGTGCTCTTTTTTTGCCGTGGGAGAAGGAACCATAAACCTCTTGCTGATGTTTAATCGCTGTTCCCGTTGCCGATATTTGATCTCCACGCTACCAAACGAATTCTTTGCCCTGATATCCGTTTGTGGGATTACGAAGCGGTACCCTTCCGGGATGTTCACTTCGAAGGAGTAGCTGATCAATAGAGGATTACCCAAGTCGATGTCAGAGGTTCGGCTCTCCTGTAGCGTGGAGGGCTGGAGATCAATGGGGTCGCTGTCGAGATGGGGCAGAGAGAGCAGGTAATATCCGTTTCTTCCTTCTTCCGGATGCTCTCCCGAAGTTCTGAAGGTTACCTTTACACCTTTGGGTTCTATCTTTTCCAGTTGGGTGACATCCGCAGGTTTTATCGATAACTCTTTGAGCTTGTCGAGATATTCGGTGGTATCATTCTCCTTGAAGCTTGGTCCGTGCTTTCCCGATAGGAATAGGGTGCCCTGGGTGGTCAGCTCTTCGGGGGTGAAGTGAAGGGTAAGTTGCAATTCTCTTTTGAGACTTGTCCGGGGTAGGGTGGTGAAACGAAGGCTTTCGATGGCTGCGTCCAGGGTGAGGGTGTGGTATCCGGGATACTCCTCCGAGGCATCGGTATGATGCTCACGATTGGTGGCGAGATAGGATGTCTGCCCATCCTTGGTCTTTACTTCAACAAGATAGTTTATGATTTCGTTGAGGTTTCCCGCTCTCTTGTGGGGTGTTCCCGGCGCGAATAGGGCTACCGGTGTGGCTCGCAGGTCTACAGCACGAAGCAGTGTGGTGAGCAGGAGGGCATTCTCAGCCTTCGTCCCCCCATTACTTTGCCAAACCTGCTCCGGGGTTCTTAGCTGATACCCCAAGTGTTTTTCCGCGATATTGAAGTGGCGAATCTCGTTGGCCACCAGAGACTGGATGGCACTGATCTTTTCCTTTTCCGTGGTGGCCTCTTTGGTTTTCTCTGTCGCTGCCTGAAGCATAGCGGGTGAGCATTTCAACTGAAAGGCCTCTTGGTTGACATAGCGGTCAATGAGCCGGTGTAAGTCCTTGGAGGAGGAGAAGGTGAGTGTGGGATACTCCTCTCCTTCCGTCGGTTGCCACTGATCGTGCGAGCGGGGGGCAAGGTTGGGGAAGGTAAATGTATAGACGGTGAACCCATCCTCTTGCATAATCTCAGGAGCTGTTCTTAGTTTGGTGATATGGTAGTTAAGGGGAGTCCCCTCCGGAAGACGAACCACAACCTTCATCTCCTTGACCGGGTCTTCCTGGGGGAGGGTGAGGTTGCCCATTAGCGCAGGAAAGAACCCTGCCCGGGTGTCGATCACATAGTCCAGGTGGATGGTGGCTCCGACCTCAAGTCCGGTATGTGTTACCACCATCTCTCGCAGGTGTGCAGCACGGGGAAAGTTACTGCATGTACGGGGGAGAACCGCGTTGAATGCATTTTTAGGGGTCTCTACCTTTTTCCCGTCGGCCATAAGGGTATAGGCCTTATCAATGGATAGGGTCTGTGCCTCGGGGTTGAAAAGGATAAAGCTCTCGCCGTAGCTTCGGTGAAAAGCATAATGGGTTTTCAACGTGAGGTTTTTGACCTCTCGGTATTGCATCCTGCCATCAGGGAAGAGGGTATAATGTTTTTCTAATCGGTTGATGATGGCATCACTCTTTTGGGCGATGGTGGGTGACGAGGCGAACAATCCCACAAGCCATAGTGCCCATATATAATATCTTTTTTTATTCATCGGGTTTGATTTTGGAATTAACGTGTGAATATAACTGGTTCCTGCATCATGTAACGCTGGCTCTCAACGGCGAGTTTGTAGTTTGGCCACTCCTCCGGTTGGAAGATGCGTTTCTTGATGGTGATCTCTTGATGGAATGTAAGCGTTCTCCGTTTAACGTTGTACGAACCTTCGTAGGCTGCTCCTGTTCCCGAAATAGCTTCTCGCTCAGGGATAAAGACTGCCTTTTTATATTTGGGGAGTGTGACCTCTTCGTCCATGGTTACCCATCGTGAGAAACCATCTCTGAAGGGATAGGCTCTTGTCTCGTAAGAGGTGTTGGTGTAAAGATGCCCCATGGCACGACGGAAGATTCCCTTGGCTGTCAGGGGGGTAAAGATAATCTCCTCCTCTGTAACGATGGCATAGTGGGGGATTTCGTAGGTATAGGTGATCTTGACCGGTGTTTTAAGGTAGTCCTGTTGCTTGGTGTGAGTCACCTCTTTAAGGAGGGCATTAGGAGCCACTTTGAGGAACTCTTTTTCCACGTTATCTTCCCAGGTAGCAATGGGGTAGTAGGAGAAAATACCTCGTACCGAGGCATCCGACTGGCCCTCCGCTTCGATGGTGAGTGTACCACTAAGCGTACCGTTTTCGTGAATCTCGGAACTTCCATGGATATGGAGGTAGTGTTCCTTGGGCGGAGAGATGGGGGTTTCCATCAGATCCGCCCCTTGCGGAAGCCCCATAAGATAGTTTTGCTGCTGTTCCCGGCTTGACCATAACTCCCGTACATTGGGAACCCAAGTGGGATCCAGGATCTTATAGGTTCCATCATGCAGTTGTACCACGCTAACACTATGGTTAAACTGATCGGCGGGGATATAATCGATTCTTGAGCCGGCCATAGTCATGGCCGCATAGGCCTTGAATCCTGCAGCACGCAGCATGGTGATGAGCATGCCGGCCTTATCCTTACAAACGCCGCATCGGTCTCGGAAAGTCATCTCTCCGGTATGCAGTGTATAGCCCTCGCCTTCACCCATGCTGATTCCCGAATAGCGGATCTCGTCGGCACACCAGTGGGTTAATTTGGCAATACTATCCATCTCGTCGGTTGCTCCTGTGAGAATCTCCGCTACTTTCTGATCGATCTCCGGGGTGGACTCAAAGCTGCCGTAGTCCTCATTAACTCCGTAAAACCACATGGATTTGGCATACCAGTCAGGACTGGTGGAGAGGAGCAACTTGGGGGCCACATCCGACCATGCAACCATGCCCGATTCGTGCTCTTCGGGAAGAATGTCCCGTTTGGTAAAGCTATAGGTGGTGTAGTCTTTTTCTTTGATGATGGTGCTGTCCACGGTTCCATGATAGAATTTGTACTGTAAATGCTTCGTATTGGGCACTTGAACCTGGTAGACCTTCTCTAAAATGGGTTCCCGGCTAAAAAATGTTACGATGTCATAGTAATGTCCCCGCATGGGAGGAATATATTTTTCGTCGTCTTGATTCTCGGCAAGCAAGGCGTAGGTGAATCCTTTTTTAAAAAAGGAAACCTCCACCGCATCTCCGGGATTAAGGCGTCCTATTTCGATCATCTTCTCCCTGGCTCCCCAGTAGATAGCCCTTGCAGGAGCTGGATAGTCCATGGTTTTTGAAACGTCCAAAGAGGTCGTCCGCCCATCCCTATGATGAATGGTGACAGATTTGATATCCACATACGCAGATAGAGGGTCATAGCCATATTTGATCACACTGAGCCCAAGAGCTCCCTGAGGTGTTAACACTTTGTATAATACGTGATTATCTACATAACTCAGTCCCGTTTCTTGTACCCTCACAAGGGTGGAATCAAAAAGGGTGATCTTTCCCGAGGAAGGAAAGGTTTCATGATCTCCTGCATTGGCAATTAGGGATTTAATATCTTGCGCATGAAGCTCCATGGCAAGAATCAAAAGACAAAACAATAACAATCTTTTCATATTCGCCGTTTTGTGGTGGATTAAAATCAGGCTAAGTTACAATAATCCCGGGATGGTGTGGTTTTTTTCTTTTTCCTATTTAAGATAAATGGTTTGAGGAAACCTTTTTTGATGGAAGAGAGATACGTTGTTTTTCTTTCATAATCTGTTTTTTATGACCTTTTAAGCCCTTGGGAGAGAGCATAAATTATGCAATAAAAGATCTTATTTATCCTTTTATTGGATAGAATTGTTTATCTTTGAGTGTTAGTAGAGTATTCATTAAAGAAAATGACCATGAAAAAAATCTATTTACCAGCAATTATTTTGTTTTTAATGGGGGTTAGTGTTTCTGCACAAGAATTACCTCCAAATCCAGAGCCTGGAAAGTGCTATGTGAAGTGTATCACCGCTGATGAATTTAAGGATGTTACTGAGACCATTGTAGTATATCCTGAATATAAGAAGTTGGTAACCTATCCCGCAACCTTTAAAACAGTGGAAGAGCGCGTGTTAGTAAAAGAAGCTTCTAAAAAATTGGTTTATGTACCCGCCGTGTATGAAACCGTTGAGGTGCCCTATATCAAAAAGGCTGCAACCGAAAACCTGGAAGTTGTCCCCGCAACCTTTGGCCAAGATAGCAAGACCTTTGAGATATATCCTAAGGTGGGTCGTTGGGAGTATACAAAATTGGAAGATTGTCCCTCTGCAAATAAAGAGGACTGTATGGTAGCCTGTTTTGTAGAGTATCCTGCTAAAAACCAGGTTGTTCCTTTTACAACTCTCACAAAGGATGCCTTTACGCGTCCTGTGCCTGTACCTGAAATTCCTGCTACGTACAAAAAACAGGTCGTAAAGGTTCCGGCAAGAGTGGAAGAGATTGAGATTCCCGCAGTTTATGATGTGATCAAGCGTAAAGTTGTGGATCAACCTGCCCGTACCGTAGAAGAGGTGGTTCCCGCAGTTACAAAAACAGTGACCCGAACCATCCTTGCCAAAAAAGGAGGCATGACCGTATGGGAAGAGATCGACTGTAATCTGGTTACCGGAAATCCTAATATCCTTCCGATTTTTTATGAGTACAACAGTGCGCAGATTACCGCTGGTTCAGGGAAAATTATTGACGAGTACCTTTTGAGCCTGATGCGTGAAAAACCCGGTATCCGTATTGAGATTATGTCCCACACGGATTCAAGAGGAAATGATGAGTATAACCAGGCCCTATCGCAACAGCGCGCCCAGTCTGTAGTTAACTATCTTGTTAATAAAGGAATAAGCCGTAGTCGATTGGTGGCTAAGGGATATGGTGAGTCACGTCTGGTTAACCGTTGTGGCAATGGTGTGAAGTGTACAGAGTCGGAACACCAGCAAAATCGTAGAACAGAGTTCCGCATTATTCAGTAACGGAAAATAGGACTCTTTAAGCAAAAAAGTTGATACACCCTCTGTGTATCAACTTTTTTGTTTTTATTGGATAAGAAAGCGGGTAATAATCAATTTTCGCTTTTGTCGCACAATGCCAAACTCATTAAGTAACTCTCCCTCCATTAGATCGTTGAAGTGAATATGGACATCCCAGTCGTGGCGTGTGTAATCTTCTCCAAAGTACTTATAGACCTCCTTCTTGGTGTCGCTGAGCAGGATGCAAAACTCGGCGATTGTGAGGTTGTCGGCCTGTATTCTGTTTTCACTGATGAGGTGGTTGGCCGTATTCTCCTCTCCCCAATTAATTTGACGGCTGTTCCATAGCTTCTCCTTGTCAATCACCTTCAGAATAAATACCTCTTCGGGATTTGCTTGTGGTATAATCTGAATATTAAACTGTTGACTCAGCAGTGCGATGAGGGTATCGGGGTTTGTATCCCATATCCTGGCAGGACTCTTCATCTGGATATAGAAATCATCGTGTTTATCAGATGTTACTAAGTGTTTGGGTACGCGGTATATTTTGGCGATGAGATTGAAAAGAAGTCCGTCATACTGAACCGTTCCGGGAGTTCTGCTGAACAGTGATAGGGGCGTGTGAATCCGCTCTATGGTGATCTCAGAGTCCTCCTCCAGCGGGAAGACCTCTTGAGAGGGGGGGGAGGGCTGTGATACGGAGAAGAGGTCGTCAAGGCGGGATAGGGGGTTATGGCTGTGTTGATAGCTCCGGGCAAATCGTTTGAGCTTATCAAGAGAGAGACCCGAAGGATGGCCACTCCATAGTACCTCCCCTTGATAGGATAACAGTACGGCATAGGGGCGACTTTGAACGTTAAACTTCCGAATAAGAGTTCCTTTTTCATCCCGCAATACCATAAGTTGTATGGGGCTTCGTTTCATGTAGTTATCTACTGCTTTATGGGACTCATCGGTTACCGAAACCATAAAAACCTCCTCTTTTAACTCCTCTTGAAGAATTTCCAACTGTTTTGTAGCTGCTTTGCAGGGGCCACACCAAGTGGCCCAAAAATCAATAAGGATAAGTTTTTGGTTGCTATAGTTTACAATGGAACTGGAAGAGTAGATTTCTGAGATTTCAAAAGGAAATTCTTCCCCATGGCTTTTTAGGCCGTATAGCAATAGGATGAGGAGGGGGAATAGTTTGAATAATTTCATAAGTAGTACCTTATAGGAAAGAATAGTCTTCAAAGAGCAGGCCAAAGATATAACGTTAGCTAAAAAAATACCGCCCTATTTTATATAAGGCGGTATCTTTATGGCGGGATGGGGGTTATAGTTCTCCTTTTTGGTGGCGAGCAGAGATAGCCTTTAGCATATCCTCTGTCATCGTGTTGAGGTTCCATTGAGGGGTCCAACCCCACTCTTCGCGTGCCGCTGAGTCATCCAGATTGTCCGGCCAACTGTTGGCAATGGCTTGTTTAACCGGTTCTACGTTGTAGCTCATTTCAAAGTTGGGGAGGTGTTTTTTGATGGCATTGGCGATCATTTCCGGATCGAAACTCATGGCAGAAACATTGAAACAGTTTCGGTGTACGAGACGTGTGGGATCCGCTTCCATCAAGTCAATGGCTGCACTGATCGCATCGGGCATATACATCATGTCCAGAAAGGTTCCCTTGTCCAAAGGACACTCAAACTTCCCTGATTTTATGGCTTCGTAATAGATCTCTACCGCGTAGTCGGTGGTGCCACCACCGGGCAGTGTCACATTTGAGATAATCCCCGGATAACGTAAACCACGGGTATCCACTCCGAATCGTTTGAAATAGTAGTCACTTAGTAGCTCTCCACTCACTTTGGTAACACCGTACATGGTAGAGGGGCGTTGAAGCGTATCCTGAGGGGTATTTTTTCGAGGTGTGCTGGCACCAAATGCACCGATAGAGCTGGGAAAGAAAACTGCACAGTGGTTCTCTCTTGCCACTTCCAATACGCCAAAATGGCCATTTAGTCCCACCTTCCATGCCAGCTGGGGTTTCTGCTCCGCCACCGCAGAGAGCAGTGCTGCAAGATTGTAGATGGTATCAATCTTGAACCTCTTGACGATCTCGTCAAGTTTTTTCGTATCACAAACGTCAAGCGTCTCCGTGATGCCTGCCCGGAGATTTTCCGTCAACTTAGAAGGATCCAGATCGGTGGCGACCACATGATCATCTCCATAGCGTTTTCTCAGTTCCAGGGTGAGCTCTGAGCCAATCTGTCCTGCAGAGCCTATTACCAGTATATTTTTCATCGGTTATATGAATTAAAGTTTTTGGAATCCAGTCAACTCAGCAAATTTAATAAGTTTTTTAACTTGTAGCGATCTCTCTCTTCGTGTTTGTATGAAAAGTGTTCATTCTGTGACGCTTTTGCCAGAGATTCCCTGATGGAAAGAGAGGAGTAGTATCCATGGGATAAATCCGATTTTCTAACTTTTTGAGGTTGAGATTTTAAAGGTAATTGTGATAACTTATTTATAGTCAATGGTTTTATGGGTCTATAGCCCTGTGTTGTGTGAGGCTGGGACAGCTCTTTACAAAAGGAGTGTATAATGAAATGGTGGGTGTTTTCTTGCGAAGACGAAATAGTTTATCTTTGTGCAAAAGCAATTCATAAAAATCGATTGATCATGTATACAAAATTTCAAGAACACCTTCAGCGTGAACTTCATGCCATCGAGGCAGCGGGCACGTACAAAAACGAACGGATTATTATTTCTCCTCAAGGAGCCGAGATAGAGGTGAGTACCGGAAAAAAAGTACTCAACTTCTGTGCGAATAACTACCTTGGCCTCTCCAATAATCCGCAACTCATAGAAGCGGCTAAAAAGGCTATGGACTCCCACGGCTATGGCATGTCTTCGGTACGGTTTATTTGTGGAACCACCGATATTCATAAGGAGCTTGAGCAGAAAATTGCCGAGTTCTTCGGTACGGAGGATACCATCCTCTATGCGGCCTGTTTTGATGCCAACGGAGGTGTTTTTGAGCCGCTCCTGACGGCGGAGGATGCGATCATCTCCGATTCGCTGAACCACGCTTCCATCATTGATGGGGTTCGTCTCTGTAAAGCGGCCCGTTATCGTTTTAAGAATGCGGATATGGCGGACCTCGAAGTGCAACTCCAGGAAGCACAAAAGCATCGTTTTCGCTTGATTGTAACCGATGGTGTCTTCTCCATGGACGGAAATGTGGCTCCATTGGATAAGATTCTGGCCCTTGCTGAAAAGTATGACGCCATGGTCATGGTGGATGAGTCCCACTCTGCCGGCGTGGTGGGTAAGACTGGGCGTGGTGTTACCGAATTGTACGACTGTAAGGGAAAGTGTGAGATTATTACCGGAACCCTTGGAAAGGCTTTTGGCGGTGCCATTGGCGGTTTTACCACTGGAAAGAAGGAGATTATTGATATGCTTCGCCAGCGTTCAAGGCCCTATCTCTTCTCCAATTCCATCCCCCCCCTGGTGGCTGCCGCTGGTGTTAAAATGGTGGAGATGATGAGTTCTACCAATGAACTTCAGGATCGCCTCCATGCCAATACGGATTACTTCATGGAGAAGATGAGTGCCATAGGTTTTGATATTAAGCCCACAAAATCTGCCATTTGTGCCGTGATGCTTTATGACTCTAAGTTGGCTTCCGATTTTGCCACGAGATTGTTAGATGAAGGAATCTATGTGATCGGATTTAGCTTCCCCGTGGTGCCTAAGGGAGAAGCCCGAATTAGGGTTCAACTCTCCGCCGCTCATGAAAAGGCTGATCTGGATAAAGCCATTGTGGCCTTTGAGAAGATCGGTAGGGAGATGAAGGTGTTGAAATAAGGTTTGCGGATTGAACGAATCCAAAGGCTATATGATATAAACCTATGAAAAAAGGCTGTCTCAAAAAGAGACAGCCTTTCTTTTTAGCATAAGAGAATGTGTTAATCTTCCTCTTCCTGTTGTGCAGCGTACTCTTTAAGAAGCTTATCCTGTACATCCGAAGGTACCTGACGATACTCATTGAATGTCATGGTATAAGTAGCACGGCCGGAGGTCAACGAACTGAGTGTTGTGCTGTATCGGTTCATCTCTGCCTGTGGCACCTGTGCACGAAGTTTTTGGTATTTTCCATCGGGATCCATTCCCATGATGATGGCACGGCGGTTCTGAAGGTCGGTCATAACCCCACCCATCATATCTTCAGGAACAAGTACCTCTACGTCGTAGATGGGCTCCATAATTTTGGGCCCTGCTTGTTTGAAGGCATCGGCAAAGGAGTACTTTCCTGCTAATTTAAAGGAGATCTCGTTGGAGTCTACCGGGTGCATCTTTCCGTCATAAACGTAAACTACAATGTCACGAGCGTAAGAACCGGTGAGAGGGCCGGTCTCCATTCGCTCCATGATCCCTTTGAGGATCGCAGGCATAAACCGTGCGTCGATGGCTCCTCCTACGATACAGTTGTTGAAGATCAGCTTTCCACCCCAGTCCATTGGATACTCTTGCGTATCCCGAACAGGAATATCAGTGGGCTTGGCATAATCCTCTACGTAGGGTTGTACGCGCATGTGAACCTCTCCAAACTGGCCGGAACCACCGGATTGCTTCTTGTGGCGATAGCTTGCATTGGCAATCTTGGTAATGGTCTCGCGGTAAGGAATCTTGGGGGGGAAGAGTTCCACCTCAATTTTATAGTTATTGTCCAGGTACCACTTCATGGTGTTGATATGAACTTCTCCTGCTCCACTTACAATCTGTTGCTTGAGCTCTCGGCTATATTCTACACCCAATGTGGGGTCTATCTTGTGTAACTCGTTAAGCGCCAATCCTAGTTTCTCATCATCTGAACTATTTACGGCCTTGATGGCGGTCCAGTAGATCGGTGGCACCTGGTAGATGGGGCTCAGTTTTCCGTCATTGCTCTTGGGAAGAAGAAGGGTGTCGTTGGTACGCGTCTCTTTCAACTTGATGGTGGCTCCGATATCACCGGCTACAATCTTGCTGATCTTTTCCCGATTCTTACCGGCGACTACCAGTAGTTGGGGAATACGCTCTTTGCCATCATTCTTCGCGTTCATAAGATCCATTCCCTCCTCAATGACTCCGTTCATCACTTTGAAATAGATCACTTCGCCCAAGTGGGATTCGATGCCGGTTTTGAAGATGAAAGCAGAGGTAGGTTTTTCCGGATCACAGGTGAACGCCACCTCTTTGTCTGTAATTTCTGTCTTTCCTTCGCCAGGTTTTGGACAGGTGTTGAGGATGAAGTTCATAAGCCCTTCTACGCCCATATCTTGTTTCGCAGCAGTACAGAGTACGGGGAAACATCCGCGTTGTTGGAGGCTCAATTTTAATCCGCGTGCAATCTCTTCAGCAGTGAGGGTGCCCTCTTCAAAGAACTTTTCCATAAGACTATCATCACCCTCTGCTGCAGCTTCGATAAGCGTTGCGTGGAGTTCCTCTGCCTTGTCGGCTTCGGCACCGCTAATCTCTTCCACGGTGGGTTTGCCACCCCCCTTGGGATATTTGTACATCTTCATCTCCAACAGGTCAATGATGGTGTCAAAGTCCGCACCTGCATTCACAGGATACTGGGCAACCAAGACCTTATTACCGAAGAAGTCCTTCAATTCGGTGATTACATCATCAAACTTCGCTTTTTCATGGTCCAGACCATTGATGACAAATGCCAGCGGCTGCTCTACCGTTTTGGCTGCACGAAAGTGCATCTCCGTACCCACTTCAACACCGTTAGAGGCACTCACGAGCATGAGACCCGTTTCACATACCCTCATGGAGGCATAGGCTTCGCCCACGTAGTCAATGAAACCGGGGTTATCAATGATGTTTATTTTCGTATCCTTGTATTGCGTATAGAGAAGTGTTGAGCTAACCGAGTTTTGACGGGCAAGCTCGATGTCACGGTAGTCAGAGAGCGTGTTCTTATCTTCTACCGACCCTTTACGGGAAATCACACCGCCCAGGAAAGCCATACTCTCCGCAAGCGTCGTTTTTCCGGTTTTCGCCCCTCCTAGAAGAGCTACGTTTCTGACCTCATTTTTTTGATAAACTTTCATGCTTGTAGTGGATTAATAATTTTATGCAACTGATATTTATTCATCATTTTTTTTACGATGGCTGCAAATGTATAAATTTCTGATTAATAATAAAAGAGCCATTAAGATCTAGGGAGGATTCCCTCCTTGCCAATAAGTGAACGGATGGTGGCCCATGTTGACTCAGGGATTCTTGCGCCATAGATCTCGATGACTTTTCCGGCTAAGAGGGCTCCTGTTTCACCGCATCGCTTCATCTCCCAACCATTGGCAAGGCCATGCAAGAAGCCTGCCGCATAGAGGTCTCCCGCCCCGGTGGTATCCAGTGGTTCTGCAGGGATGGGAGCGATTCGGGTCACCTCGCCATGGTGTTTGATGCAAGACCCCTTTTTGCCCATTTTCACAATGGCCCAGGAGCAATTCTCAGCAATCTGATCTAGGGCTTCGTAGGGCTCCTTACCGGTGAAACTTAGGGCCTCTTCTTCGTTGGCAAAGCAAATATCCACGTAGGAGGAGACAATCTCTTTCAAAAACGCAAGGTTGTCGTTTACCACGTTGAAGGAGGCTAAATCAATGGAAACCAAAAGCCCTGCGTCTTTGGCGGATTGTATGGCCTTGGTGATGAGGTCATGGTTATAGACTAAGTAACCTTCAATATGGAGGATGTCATATCCGTTGAAGATCGCCGGAGTGATTTTCTCTAAGGGAATATCTATGGCCGCACCAAGGTGCGTGGCAAAGGTGCGTTCGGAGTCGGGCGATACCAGTGCCACCGCCCTTCCGGTAATTCGTTTACTGTCGAAAAGAAGGGGGATAACGCCATTCCCTTCAAGGGCTTTTTTATAGAAATCTCCGTAGGCGTCGTCGGCTACCGCACCGATGAAGGCCGAGGAGGTTCCCAGATGAGCTAATCCGGAGATGGTGTTGCAGGCGGAACCTCCTGCGGTAAGGGTCGATTCAATGTGGAGCGTTGCTTCTCGTAGGGTGTTGGAGAGGGCCTCCTCCACCAAGGTCATGCTCCCCTTGGGGAGCTTAAATTCATGGAGCAACGCATCGCTGGGGAGGGGTGTCATGATATCCACTAAGGCATTTCCAATTCCAATGATTTTCATAGTGATCTGTTTTCTAACAAGGAGACAAATGTACATGATAATTTTTAATGCACATACAGGCCTCTTGCATTTATCCCATGGGAATGAACTATCCGTAAAGTCGGAGTTTTGAGGAGCCTTTATAGAACAACGCCAAGTATCGGTTAACGTCTTGTTTTTAAGGGAAAAAATACAGAACTTTGTTGAGGCTAACTCAAATACCTGCCGTCATGAAGAACCGATACATGCCCCAATGGCTTATCATTGTCATATTATCGATAGCGACGCTATTGATCACCTGCACAAAAGAGCCTAAGATTGAAAACCCTCCGGTGGCCAATTTCTCCGCAACCCCCCTGAATGGTGCTGCTCCATTAAAAGTGAGTTTTACCGATAAATCACAGAATAGCCCTGAGAGCTGGCGCTGGGATTTTGGGGATGGCATCACCTCCACAGATCAGCATCCGGTTCATGTTTATGCTGCTCCCGGAGATTACACTGTTACCCTCGCTGCGAGTAATGCCTGTGGTACGGATAAGGAAACCAAGGTGGATTATGTTCATCTGAAAAATTTACCGGTAGCCAATTTCTCCGCAACCCCCCTGAATGGTGCTGCTCCATTAGAAGTGAGTTTTACCGACGAATCACAGAATAGCCCTGAGAGCTGGCGCTGGAACTTTGGGGATGGCACCACCTCCACAGATCAGCATCCGGTTCATGTCTACGCTGCTCCCGGAGATTACACCGTTATCCTCGCTGTAAGTAATGCCTTTGGTACGGATATGGAGGTTAAGGGGGATTATGTTCATGTGGAAAGCCTACCGGTAGCCGATTTCTCCGCAACTCCCCTCAATGGTAATGCTCCGTTAGAAGTGAGTTTTACCGATGAATCACAGAACAGCCCCGAGAGCTGGAGCTGGGACTTTGGGGATGGCTTCACCTCCACAGAACAGCATCCGGTTCATGTTTACATTGCTCCCGGAGATTACACCGTTATCCTCGCTGCGAGTAATGCCTTTGGCACGGATATGGAGGTTAAGGTGGATTATGTTCATGTGGAAAACTTACCGGTAGCCGATTTCTTCGCAACCCCTCTCAATGGGGATGCTCCATTAGAAGTGAATTTTACCGATGAATCACAGAACAGCCCTGAGAGTTGGAACTGGGATTTTGGGGATGGCACCACCTCCACAGATCAGCATCCGGTTCATCTCTACGCTGCTCCCGGAGATTACACCGTTATCCTCTCTGTGAGCAATGCCTTTGGCACGGATATGGAAACTAAGGTGAATTATATTCATGTGGAAAACCCTGCTTGCCCCTTCACCGTAACTGATGTTGATGGCAATAGTTATCGTACGGTTTTGATCGGTGATCACTGTTGGATGCAAGAGAACCTTAGGGTAACCCACTATCCCAATGGGGATGCCATTCCCTATATCACGGATAATGGAGCTTGGGCGGCACTGGAGGATAATAATATGGCGGATGCCTATTGTTATTATGGAGATAATCCTAATACTGAATATGGTGCACTATATTCCTATGCTGCGGCAATTGCTGATAATTGGACACGGGATAATGCTGATGGACAGGGGATTTGTCCTGACGGTTGGCATCTGCCTACAGATGCAGAGTGGAAAGTGTTAGAGGGAAATGTGGATACCAAATACCCCGTTGGAGGTCTTGTGTGGGACGATGAGGGATGGCGAGGTTATGATGCCGGGGCTCATTTGAAATCAACTACGGGTTGGAATAATGGTGGCAATGGGGATAATAGCAGTGGTTTTACCGCTCTTGCAAGTGGTTATCGTGGCTATGGTAGTGGTGGTTCTTTCTTTGCTGGTGAAAATGGTTACTGGTGGTTGGCTGAAGAGGTTAGTGATAGACGTGCACGGTATCGACGCCTGTTCCATGAAAATCGTACTGTGTATCGCTACCACTACCAAATGTCAAGCGGCTTTTCTGTGCGGTGTGTTCGGGATCAGGGGTTAGATAATTTTCAGCTAAGATAACAATGCATAATAGGGTTGATAACGCCCTCCCCAATCTCCTTTTTCCCTCTGCTCCCCGGCTATGTGATTTTTTGACGCCATGCCGTGGGGGAGCGGAATAGCAGGAAAACAGTGGGGATGGGAGATGGCTCCATAAAACATGGTACGCTTTTTGATCCATTGCCCCTGTAAAGGGATGTTTCCCGCTGCCTGAATTGTCTATATTAAATCTTCGCTCTTATGATACGAAATGCTTTGGTCGCCCTCTCGCTCCTCTTTTTTATGTTGGGGGGAGGGTATGATAGTGATGCTCAAACTCCGGCTGATGATTATAAAGCCCAGTGGGAGGCCGTAAAGGCCTATGAGAAAAAGGGAAAATCTCGTTCAGCCCTCAAGGAAGTGGAAAAGATCTACGCTTTGGCCTCTTCTCAAAAGGATGATCCCCAGGCTACAAAGGCAGTGATCTATACCCTTAAGCTGATGGCCTCCTTTGAAGAAGAGTATCTCGTTAAGGGGGTGAAATATTTGGATGAGGTTTTGGCGGGTGCGCGCTCTCCCATGAAAGAGATCATTTACTCCCTCAAGGCGGAGATGCTCTGGAAATATTATCAGGACCACCGAAGAAGCGTTATGGAACGGGAGAAGGTGGATCAACCCATTCCCGATGATATGGCGCTGTGGAGCTACGATGACTTTGCCGTTACGGTGAATGCATGTTATCGGAAATCCTTAAACGAGGCCCTACAAACTATTCCCGTGAAAGCCTGGGCACCGATCCTTCTCGAAGGGAAAGACCAACGGTTGAGACCTACTCTTTATGATTTTCTTGCCTTTAGGGCATTGACACACTTTGCCAATCCTGAAGCGGTTCTCAATAGGTCTGTGCATGAATTTGCCGTGGATGAACCACAATTTCTCGCTAATTATAAAACGTTTTTGACGCTGGACTTGCAGACAGAACAGAAGAGTGCCGCTTGGTACTACCTGTCGATCATGCAGAAACTGATGCGTTTTCATGCCTCGGATGTGGATCCCTCTGCCCTGGTGGATGCCGACCTTATCCGGCTCAGATATGTCTATGATAACAGCTCTTTTGAGCAACGGGATGAAGACTATCTCTCCAATCTTATGGCGTGGTTTAACCATGAGGGGAGATATGATATTCTGGCGGAAGCGGGTGTGATGGCTGCCAACATGAAGGCCAACGCAACAGAAAAGGAGGGTTGTCCTCCCTGTGAAGCCATCGCTCTTTGCGAGGAGGTCATTAACCGATTTCCCCACACCCAATCGGCCAAGGAGGCACAAAGAATTCGGGAGGGCATAGAGGCACAACGTATGGTGATTCAACTCCCGGAGAGAGTCCCCTCCAATACGGAGGAACTGTTTATGGTTTCCGTGGCCAATGTGGATCACCTCTATTTCCGGGTTATCCCATTGGATCATGAGGAGTATGGGGCTGCGAGGGGGTATCATGAGGAGCCCCTCCCCCAACGTTATCTCTCTCAAAAGGCGGTGACGTCATGGGATGAGGCATTTTCCATTCCCAAGGACTATCAAACGCATTATCTGGAGCTGCCTTTGCCTCCACTCCCTTATGGTTATTATGCCCTTTTGGTTTCGCCCAGTGCGGAATTTGACGAGGATGGGGTGTTGGCTTTTACCCAGTTTCAAGTGACCGACATGAGTCCCCTGTTTATGGTTGCCAACGAGGAGACGCAGCTGCAGGTTAAAGATGGTTGGACGGGTCTTCCCCTGGAAGGTGTTACCGTTGCTGTTTTTCGAAATGATTATAGACGGGGAAGAGAAACGATGGCAGAAGGTGTGACGGATAAAGAGGGTGCCTTTTCTTTGAAAGGGGTTGCCAACAAATACAATACCTATGTGCGATTAGCCAAGGGGAAGGATGTGTTGATCTCCCCTATAAGTGGCGGTGGATACTATCAATCTCCCCACAACATAAGTTATCAGAGCTGGATCTTTCCGGATCGGGCTGTCTATAGGCCGGGCCAGACTCTTTCGATGAAGCTGCTTCTTACGCAGCGTCGTGAGGGTGAAGTGATGGTGGCACCGGGAAAGAGTGTGCGGGTGGAGTTGCTGGATCTTAATTACCAGGTGCGGGATGAACGCTCTTTAACCACCGGGGACTATGGCACCCTGCAAGGCACTTTTGTGATCCCGCCTGATATCCCCACCGGGAACATGATTCTCAGAACCCCCTACGGCAGCCGCACATTGCAAGTAGAGGAATATAAACGTCCCTCCTTCGAGATCACTTTTGACGAAGAGAAACCACGTGCGCATCAAGAGGATCCCATGGTGGTTGCGGGAAGGGTGCAGACTTATTCCGGGGTGCCTTTGGAGGAGCTTCCGGTGAAATATCGGGTGATTCGTTCTGCCTATTTCCCCTGGCGGTGGTGGCCGGGGCCTTACGTAGAGGGTCAAAAAGAGGTGGCCCTTGGGGTGGCCCATACCGATGAAGAGGGGGCTTTTACCCTCTCCTTTGTTCCCTCCCCCAAAAAGGAGGGGAAGGACTTCTTTGGTTATACCTACACCGTGGAGGTGGTGGTTACAGATCGTGCCGGTGAGACGCATGAGCAGCAGAAAACACTTTGGGATGTGGTGAAGAAGATGGTCGTAAAAGCTGACTTGCCTGAAGTTCTTTTCACCGATGGTGAGGAAGAGGTTCGTGTGGAGGTGCTGAACTCGCTGGATAGCCTTGTGGCTTGTGAGGGATCTCTTACCGTAGAGAAACTTAAAGTTCCGGAGAAGGCCTATCGGGAGCGTTTGTGGAGTAACAAGCCCGATATTTTCTTGTTGGAGAGGGCTGAGTTTGTCCGTCGTTTTCCCCTTGATTATGTGGAGCCACCGCTTCCCTATTCGGCGTATGAGTCGGAGCAGTCGATTTTCTCTTCTCCCTTTGATAAAGGAAAGATTGTGCTGAAAAAGGAGCAGATGAGACGTTGGGATCCGGGGATCTATAGGCTGGTTGTGCAGGCCGTCTCCGGGGAGGATACCGCTTCCCTGAGGAGGGAGTTTGTGGTGGTGGATCCCTCTTCCAACCACCCTTCGGAAAAGAAGATCTTTGAGGCCTATTTTAAGGATGTGGCCTATGAACCGGGAGATACGGCTTCCCTGTTGGTGAGCTCGGCAGGTAAAATGCAGCTACATTATCTCCTCAATGATGGCAATATGATCCTGGATCAACAGGTAATTTCGCTGGATCATACCATGAAGGCGTTGCAGATTCCCATTAAAGAAGCTTATCGAGGTAATATCTTTGCCACTCTCTATGCCACTCTTGATGGACGCACCTACAAGAGAGAGTTGACCATCCATGTCCCCTATACCCACAAAAAACTCAACGTGGAGTTCCTCTCTTTCCGTGAAGTAACGGAGCCGGGCAGTGAGGAGTCGTGGAAGTTAAAGGTGACAGATTTCCGGGGAACTCCGGTGGAGGCAGAGATGTTGGTGGCTATGTATGACCGTTCGCTGGATGTTATCGCCCCGTTGGATTATCACTTCTTTCCCTTTGTGAGGCGGTATAGTACGGTCGCCGTGGATGCGCCATTGGACGGACTAAAATACCATGGCTATCACGGTAGGCCTTCCCATTATGTGCAAACCAGGCCAAATCGCCACTATGACCGCTTGCTGTGGTCTCCCTTTATGGGGTATGGCCCTTGGGCAAGGCAGTATGATCTGTTGGGTAAATCATCGGCTACGGTAGGTGTGATGAATATGATTGAGTCGGAAGAGTTCGTTGTGGAGGAGGATGCCTCCATGGGAGTAAAGAGAGTCGCTGCTGAGAGCCCGTCCGAACAGCCGGCGGTTGTCCTGCGAAAAGACTTTAGGGAGACTGCGTTTTTCTATCCCATGTTGAAGACGGATAAGGAGGGTTTGGTGGATATTGCGTTCACCGCTCCAGATGCTGTGACAGGATGGAAGGTGCAGGGGCTTGTCCATACGGGTGATTTAAAGAACGCCGTCTTTGATACGGTGTTGGTGACCCGGAAAGAGGTGATGATTACGCCTAATATGCCCCGTTTTGTGCGGCAAGGCGATGAGTTGGTATTGGAGGCGACGATTCATAATTTGCAGGGAAAGTCCGTAGAAGTGGAGGCTCTTTTGGAACTTTTTGACCCGGAAACAGGGCAATCCTTGAATCAATATATCGCTGGGAAGGATCGGAATATCCTTGAGGTTCCGGCAGAAGGGTCGGTGGCCTCCAGATGGACGGTGCAGCTTCCGGATCATCGCTCTTTCGTGGGGGTACGCGTTTATGCCAAAGCGGGCCATCATCAGGATGGAGAAGAACACGTACTCTCTATCTTACCCTCTCAAACTTTGGTTACCGAGAGTCTTCCCGTTAGTATGGGGAGGGATCAAACTCGGGGAACGTTTACCTTTGAGAAACTGCTGAAAGAGGGGGATAGACGGGATAACTTCGCTTTAACATTGGAATATACCGCCAATCCTGTTTGGTATGCATTGCAGGCTTTGCCCGTTTTGGAAGCCGGTGTCAGTAAGGATGCATCAACCCTTTTTGGCCGCTATTATGCCAATGCGTTGGCTTCGCATATTGCCCATTCCAATCCGCGTATAAAACGGATTTTTGATCAGTGGCGCAGCCGCTCTTCGGAAGCGTTACTTTCGGTATTGGAGAAGAACAAGGAGTTGAAGATGACGCTGCTGCAGGAGAGTCCGTGGTTAGCGGAGGCAAAGGATGAAACGGAGCAGAAATACCGTATAGCCCTGCTCTTTGACATGAACCGCATTGCGCAGATGAAGTCCGAGACGTGGGCAAAGCTGCAAGAGATGCAGTATCCGGATGGTTCCTGGCCCTGGTTTGAGGGGATGAGACCAAGCCTTTTTACGACCCTCTCTGTGGTGGAGAGTTATGCCCGATTGTATGCGCTCGGTGTGGAGCAGGATGTGCCCCACGAAATGGTGAAAGCGGCCTCATTTCTGGATGAGAAGGCGCAGGAGGCCTATCGTACCATGATGGATGAGGAGGGCTTTGACCCGGCAGATAAACACCTCCCTCCCTTTGTCGTTTCTTGGCTCTATGCCCGAAGTTTACTTGGTGACCATCTCAACAGTGTGGCAGAGCAGGAGTGGTATCGCTTTTATAGCGATCAACTCAAAGAGCATTGGCTCTCTCTGGGGTTGTATCAACAGTCGTTAGCGGCTATTATCCTCTATTACAATGTGGAACCAGATCTGGCTGAGGAGATTATTGCTTCCTTGAAGGAGCGTGCAATTTTATCGGACCAACGAGGAATGTATTGGCGGGAGTTGAACGCTTCTCCCTATTGGTATCGTGCCCCCATTGCCACTATGGCCTCGCTGATAGAGGCCTTTACGCTTATCTCCGGAGGGGAAGAGTCTGTTTCTCTAATGAAGAAATGGCTTCTCTCACAGAAGCAGACCAACCGATGGAATTCGGACATCGGTACGATACATGCCATTTATGCCCTGCTTTTGGAGGGAGATGAGATGCTTTCGGGGAGCAATGAGGTGGAGATTACCTTGGGTGATGAGTTGGTGGTGGACGGAACGGATCCCAAAGAGCCCGGCACAGGCTATGTCAAAAAGGTATGGCATGGTGAGGAGGTTCAATCTTCAATGGGAGAGATGCAGGTGAATAGCTCTTCCGATCGTTTTAGCTGGGGTGCGTTGTATTGGCAATACTACGCGCCGTATGATGAGATAGAGGCGGCCGGGAATGGCCTGACAATTTCACGTAAACGGTACCAGAAGATAAACACTTCCAAAGGACCGAAATATGTGGAGATAAAGGAGGAGGATAGAGTGAAAAAAGGAGATCGGGTGGTGGTGCGCATGCAGGTGACCGCTGATAGGGACTATTCATTTGTACACCTCAAAGATCAACGTTCAGCAGCCTATGAACCGGTGGAGAATCGTAGTGGCTATCGGTACCAGAATGGCAGGGGGTACTACCTCTCTATCCGTGATGCCTCCATGAACTATTACTTTGATTTCCTCCCTAAAGGGACATACCTCTTCGAGTATGAGCTGTTTAAGGTGAGAGATGGAGTATATACCGGAGGTTTGAGTACGATTCAGTGTGTGTATGCGCCCGAGTTTAACGCCCATTCGTCAGGATTCTGATTTCCTTTTTTGCTCGACTTTCGCAAGTTGAATAGTGTCCGCTTATAAAGTCGAGGTTTTGAGACGTAAGGTCGAAGCGTTTTGCGGTGGTTCATGCCGATTAACCGCTACAAGTTGCATTGATTTTACGTTTTATCGCTATATAAAAGCCATAATAGTCTGTTTGTGAACTTCCCTGAATAAGGTTGACCGTTTTTATGTTAAACATTCATTTAATATTTCCTTTTTAGACATCGGGTAATTCTGAACTTGAGTGAGGTCTTGC
>PDWI01000671.1_pt1 | contig 55167 bp, 55 predicted proteins | sample 1430891 | NCBI WGS metagenome assembly PDWI01 (sample SAMN01162508, study PRJNA174530) | Oral metagenome, whole genome shotgun sequencing project. | biome: Marine environment; feature: Marine mammal; material: Swab sample of the gingival sulcus; isolation source: swab sample of gingival sulcus... | reverse complement strand
CGACGTCCTGTGGGCCCTCCTACGCGACAACCGCGTCTTCACCCCAACCAAACCCGAGCCCCGAGTGGCTTGACAACATCATTGAGAATCCACCGGCGGTCACACCAATATCGGCAAAGCAGTCCCGCTATGCGGGTTCCACCACCACCGGATCCACGACCCCACTCACACCCACCAGATCGACACCAACCGTCACGGCATCAAGACCGTCCAGTTCAAACGGGTCGAATCCGAACGAGCCCGGCCACCGCAGACGGGACACCGACGATGCTGACCGAGAGCCCCAGCCCGCCGGATGTCTCGGGGTGCCCCGAACCGGGCGCCGCGCTAAAGGATCGGGATCCGTGCTCGAGTGTCGGCGACAGTGGCCAGATCGATCGTGGTGACGAGCAAGCCCGGCTCGTGGCCGAGTTGAGCACGCACCTGGCCCATCGGATCGACGGTGACGCTGCGGCCGATGCCGAGGGGGGTGGCGCCCTGTCCGGCTACCCAGGCTTGCCCGGCAGCCAGTAGCCAGGCTTGAGCGTCCACCGCCCGGGCCCGGGTCAGCAGATCCCACTGCGCTGCCTTGCCGGGGCCGTCGCCCCAACTGGCCGGCATGACGATGAGCTCGGCTCCGGCTCGGCCGAGCGCACTGAACTGGTCGGCGAAACGCACGTCGAAGCACGTCGCCAGCCCCACGGCCGCCGGCTCACTCCCAGCTATCGCGAGTTGCAGAGTGACTAGCTCGGATCCGGGGCACACAGTGGCCGATTCCTGGGCGCCGAAGGCATCGAAGAGGTGGATCTTGCGGTAGGCCGCTTCGCCTGCTGGTTGGCCGCCGGGATCGACGATGGCCGGGCCCACCGCGAGCACGGTGTTGTGGACCCGCCCGTCTTGGGCTGGCTCGAACATCCCGGCCACGATGACGATGCCGTGCTCGTGGGCGGCATCTCGCAAGCCATCGGCGAACGGCCCGTTGAGCGGTTCGGCTATTTCGCTCAACCGACTGCCGAAACAGGCCATCGTCGCCTCAGGAAAAGCCACCAGCTGCGCGCCTGCGTCAGCGGCCGCTGCTGTGAGGCGTCGCACTTGGGTGAGGTTGGCGTGTGGGTCTGGGCCGGCGACCAGTTGAGCGGCGGCCACAGTCATCGGGCGCATAGGTGTGACCGTGCTCACCAGTGATTGCCACCGCCCCAGGGAGGTGGCGGCGGCCCTGATCGCGTGCTGTCGACAGGGACCGGCTGATACCCCGAAACAGGGTGATTCGGAGCTGCCGTCGGCACCGTTGGCGACCCGGGTAGCACGGGCCACCCGGGCGGCACGGGCGGCACTGGTGACGCGTACCCCACTGGTGGCGTTGGAGGCACAGAGCCGCTAGGTCGGTCGGCTAAGTCGCCGGGGATCAAGCGCTCTCGCAACACAGCGTCACGGTGCAAGCGCTCGAGGTCACGGCGGCGGCGGTCGGCGACGACTGCCGCCAGGATGTACTCGGGGTGGTTCCCGGGAGGCGGCGGTGGCGACACGTAGAGCATCACTTCCTCGAGCAGTTCCTGCCCCATGGCCGCGCGCACGTGGGGAGTCATCGTGAACGCAGAGGGTAAGAAGGTGCGCACTTGCATGGCCAGATGGTCAGGCAACCGGGCGATGTCGGCTGACACGGCCCACCGTGCTAGGTGTGCAGGCATCGGCACGGGCGGGGGGAGTTGGATAGTGACCCGTTCGCGGACCACGTAGGTGCCGGCTGCCACGTCGCCGATTCGCTTGCTCCGAGAGTTGATGGCAGCTGCGATGAGGGCCGGTATTCCCCAGAACGAATAGAGCTCGATGAAGCCCATGAGCCCGCGGGTCAAGGCATGCCGGAAGGTGATCGGTCCGGCGTCGTCCCGAACGGTGCGCAGCCCGAGTGCCAACTTGCCGACGGTACGCCCCTTGGTGAGGGTCTCCATAGCCACCGGGTAGCCGATACACGCTCCGACCATCCCGATGATGGCCAGCCCTTGAGTGAGCGCGTTGTCGAATTGGGTGGACGCGAGCATGACGAAGTTGAAGAGTAAGTAGTTGGCCGCGCCGACGATGGCGAAGTCGATCAGCGCGCTCAGCACGCGCAGGCCTAACGAGGCCGGGGGCAGGTTAAGGGCCACGGCCTCGCCGGTGACCAGATCGTCCTCGCCGACTCCGAGTGTGGCGGTGGTGAGCTCGCTCAAGGCACCAAGGATATCGGGTCAGTTGCTGGGGCACGTACAGTGGCGTAGTGGACCTGGATGCCTACGTTGCCGCACATGCCCACGAGTGGGCTCGCCTTGAGGACTTGGTCAAGCGGGGCAGCAAGCTCAGAGGCACCGAGGCCGACGAGCTGCTCGAGCTCTACCAGCGCACAGCTACCCATCTCTCGGAGATCCGCTCGACCTGCCCCGACCCGAGCGTCGTGGCACACCTGTCTTCGCTCCTGGCCCGGGCCAGATCGTGCGCAGGCGGCTCGCGGGCCTCGTCGTGGCAGGACTTCATCCGGTTCTTCATGACGACCTTCCCGGCCGCCCTCTATCGGACCCGCCGCTGGTGGCTGGTCACAATGGTCACCTTCGTGGCAGTGTCCTTCCTCGTCGGCTGGTACTTCTACGTCAACCCCAACTTGGAGTCGACGCTGGCCTCCCCCGAAGAAATCCAAGAACTGGTCACTCACGACTTCGAGAACTACTACTCCGAGTATGCCGCCGGATCGTTCGCTTTCCGCGTGTGGACGAACAACGCATTCATCGCCGCCATGTGTATTGCTCTGGGCGTGTTCGGCCTCCCGGTCGTGTGGTTGCTGTGGGACAACTTGCTGAACATCGCGATCATCGGCGCCCTCATGTGGCGCTATGACCGAGCCGACCTCTTCTTCGGGCTGATCCTCCCGCATGGGATGCTCGAACTCACCGCGGTCTTCGTCGCCGCTGGGGTCGGATTGCGAGTCTTCTGGTCCTGGGTCGAACCGGGGCCACGCAGCCGCCTGACGGCTGTGGCCCACGAGGCCCGGGCCGCTATGTCGGTGGCGCTCGGATTGATTGTCGTCCTCTTCGTCACCGGCGTCATCGAAGGATTCGTGACCCCGTCGCCCCTGCCGACCTGGGTACGGATCGGCATCGGTATTTGGGCCGAGCTGCTCTTCTTCGCCTACGTCTTCATCGTCGGCCGCCAAGCCGCCCGCGCCGGCGCCACAGGAGACGTCGACGCGGTCGATCAGGGCGACGCCGCTCCGGTGGCCGGGTGAGAGCCGGGCACGATAGCTAAAGCAGACCCTTCGCTTTGAGCATGAGGTAGTGGTCGGCCAGTTTGGGTGGCAGCCCGTCGGGGGGTGAGTCAAGCACGTCGATCCCGAGTCGGCGCAGCACTGCGGCCGTGCGCTCGCGCAACACCAGGGTGCGTTCGGCTGCAGCCGCGGCATACACCTCTCGAACGGTTCCGCGGGCGGTCGACATCACGGACAATGCCGGATCGCTCACCGATGCCAGGACCACCCGGTGGTGAGCCGTGAGCGTGGCGAGCGTGGGCAGCATCGACTCGTGGATGGCGGCTGGTTCCAGCGGGGTGAGCAGGACCACCAAGGATCGTCGGCGCGAAGTGTCACTGATCGCGCTGGCCAGCGTCGGCCAAGACGCCTCCAACAGGGCCGGCTCCAGCGGCGCCATCGTCTGGACGAGGTCGTTGAGCAGCGTGGTGCGATTGGCCGCAGCCGACACCCGAGCCCGGATCCAGCGGTCGCCGGCGAGGAAGTCGACCCGGTCGCCTGCTCGTGAGGCGAGTGCGGCCAGCAGTAGGGCAGCGTCCATCGCCGCGTCGAGACGGGGCTGGTCGCCGACCCGGCCGGCGCTGGTGCGTGAGGTGTCCAGCAGCAGAATGACCCGACGGTCCCGCTCGGGCTGCCACGTGCGTACGACGACATTGCCGCGGCGCGCAGTCGCCCGCCAGTCGATCGAGCGGACGTCGTCGCCCTCGACGTAGTCACGGAGGGAATCAAATTCGGTGCCCTGCCCACGGATACGAACCGCCGACCGGCCGTCGAGCTGCCGCAGCGAGGCCAGCCGGGAGGGCAAGTGCCGGCGAGAGTCGAACGGAGGAAGCGCGCGAACGACGCCGGGCACCTCGATGGACCGCTGTCGCGCAGCCAAGCGGAGCGGGCCGATCGATCGAATGGTCACCCGGTCGGCGAGCCGGTCACCACGCCGGGTCGGCCGCAGTTGGGTGGTAAACCGACGGCGCTCTCCCGGCGGCAGCCGCAGAGTATGCCGCACGGCACCTGACCCAGCTGACGGTTGCCAGGCATCGCGCAGGTGCCCCCGGATCGAGCGGCGGGTCGGATTGGCGACCAAGAGCCGACTAGCTGTCGGCTCCCCGAGACGCACCGGAGGAGTCTCTTCTCGTTCGATGACGAGTTTTCCCGGCGACGGGGCCAGCAGCGCATCGAGAATCGCGAGAACCACACACAGCAGCGCCCACAAGACTACGGTGCGCCGGGTGGGGGAAATCGCGACGGCGAAGACACCCAGCGTCATGAGCAGCGGGAGCCGCCCGGTGACAGCCATCAGCGTGGCACCGGCACCGACGCGATCGCGGTAGCAAGCACCGAGTCGACTCCGACGCCTTCGAGTTCGGCCTCCGCGCGCAAGCTGAGCCGGTGGGCAAGGGTGGCCCGCGCGAGGGCCTTGACGTCGTCAGGGGTGACGAAGTCCCGGCCACTCATCCAGGCCCAAGCCCGGGCGGTGGCCAGCATCGCGGTAGCCCCACGCGGGGAGACACCCAGTGCCAGGGACGGACTGTCCCGGGTGGCCCGCGCAATATCCACGATGTACGCCGCGATCTCCGGGCTTACCCGGACGCCACTGACTGCCTCGGCGCCGGCGGCCAGGTCGGCAGGCGTGGCGACAGCCCGAATCCCGGCTGCATCAAGATCGCGGGGATCGAAGCCGGTGGCATGCCGCTGCACGATCTCGATCTCGTCCCCGCGCGGAGGCAGGGGCAAGACGACCTTGAGGAGGAACCGGTCGAGCTGTGCTTCCGGAAGGGGGTAGGTGCCTTCGTATTCGACCGGGTTCTGGGTAGCGGCGACCAGGAACGGGTCGGGCAACCTACGGGGATGGCCTTCGACCGAGACTTGCCGTTCCTCCATGGCCTCCAGGAGCGCTGCCTGGGTCTTCGGTGGTGTCCGGTTGATCTCGTCGGCGAGCATCAGGTTGGTGAACACCGGTCCCTCGCGGAAGGTGAACTCGGAGGTGCGGTTGTCGTAAATGAGCGATCCGGTGATGTCACCGGGCATTAGATCGGGAGTGAACTGCACACGTTTGGTCTCGATCGACAGCGCCTGAGCCACCGAACGCACCAGCAAGGTCTTGGCTACACCGGGGACGCCTTCGAGCAGGATGTGCCCTCGCGCCAGCAGACAGATGATAATCCCGGATACGGCAGCGTCTTGGCCGACCACCGCTTTGCCGACTTCGCTGCGGACAGCCAGCAGTGCTGATCGGGCGCGCGCGCTGGCTGAGTCCGGACTCACATCGGCGCCGGGGGTGTGCTCGGGGGGTGATCCCGGGACGATCTCGGTCATCGGTGATGGATCTCCTTCTCCAGGGCCGTCAGGTCGGCGGCCAGTTTGAGCAGCTCGGCGTCGGTTGTGGCGGGTGGACCGTGTAACAGGTATTGCACGGTCTCGCGGGGCCAGCCGCTGGTGCCCGCGACGGCATCGGCCAACGAGCCCGCATCACGTGTTACCGGGATCCCCAGATAGCTGCTGATCCGACGCCTGGTGGCCTCGCGCAACGCCGTGGAAGCCCATGAAGCGTCTTGGGCTCGGTGGTACATCCTGCCGCGGCTCTCCGTCGTTTCGATAGCCCGGATCACGACCGGCAATGGCTCGGTGACCAATCGCCCGAAACGCCGGCCGCGCCACCACATGACCGCGGCAACGCACAGGAAGACAAGCAGCACGAAGGCAGCCCACCACGTCGGATAGAGAGTGTCGTCGCGGGCTGCTTCATTCGGTGGCACGTCCCGGAGATCGGGCACGTACCAGACCAGTCGCGGGGAGTGACCCAACGCCCGCACTGCGAGGGCGGCATTGTCGGCTTCGGTGATCCGATCGTTGGCGATCGTGTCGGTGCTGCCGATCAGCACGACATCGCGCAAGCGGGAGGCCGACGTGCTCAGGTAGACGGCATAGTCATCGGTCACGAAACACGCGTCACGCGCAGATCCGTCCCGATACTCGCTGACGGTTCGCCCGAGCCGTTCGCTCGATCGGGTGTCGCCGGTGTCGCAGCCACTGACGACATCGATCCGCGGCACCGTTCGTTGGGCCACCTGCGGCAGGAGAGCGCGGACCACCCGGCGTTCCGGGTCGATGAGCACGAGGCGCTCGGCGACGCTCGCCTGCTCCCGCAGATCGAGCGCAGTCGCTTCCCGCAGATCGGCTGAATACGACACGACGACAGTCGTCTGGTCATCGACGCCCGCGCGGGCGAGAGCATTCGCACCCTCGGCGACAATCACCTCGACGCCATGGTCCGCGAGCACTCGGGCCACGGCTCGAGCACCCTTGAAGCCGGGATTCCCCGGGTGCAACGGCTCATCGCTGTCGCCAGACGGCTTACTCCACACGAGCAGTGCTCCGACCAAAAGAACGAGTGCGGGGATCGCGACCCAACGTAGCCAGGTCTTCACGGTCCGGGTCACTGAGGCACCCCCCAATGCTCGGTGCTGCCAGTGCCCACAGCCTTGAGTACCGGTCTGGCCGTGCGCAACGTCTCCGCGAGATCGCGCACGTGAAAGGCATCGAGCTGGGTGGCGGCATACCGGCCGTACCGGACCGCGTCGAACAAGTCCATGGCGCGCGCAACAGCTGCTGCGTGCTCGGGAAACACCGGCGAGAGCTGAGCGCCGATCTCGTGCGCCGTGAGCGACGGGGCTTCAGCGAGCAGAGTGCGATCGGCGGCGTCGCGGGCTAGGGCGCGGGTGAACTCGATGACGGCGTCGCCCCATCGACCGTCCTTGAGCGCGGCCAGCCCGCGGCTTCGGAACTGCTCGCACGTCAAGGTGAGGTCACCGAGAACAGCCCGGGACTCGGTTTCCTCTGGGTGGGTTTCGCGCCGCACCCGCAGGAGCAACAGCGCCAAGCCCACGAACACGAGCGCGAGCGCGCCAATCGTCACTGAGGGCGACACGTCGATGCCGACGATTCCCTCGTTCGGGGCCGGGTCGAACCGCTGGAACAGCCAATCGATGAACCGTTGCAACACAGATCGACGATCCTGGTATTCGGGATTGGCCAGTTCGTCGACGAGCCAGCGACGGGCTTGGTCGGTGTCGGGATCCAGGTCAGTGGGAAACAACTGCGCCAACGGATGCTCGGTCATCCCGGCCCGTCTCCGCCGGTGAACGATACCGGCCCCGGCGCGTTGGGTGTCCGCGCGTCGCGGGGTGTCGCCGCCGCTCGCAGGAGTACGACGTCGAAACCCTCGCTACGCATCCGGGCGTCGACGTACTGCAGGACCGTCGTCGAGGCGAGGAACGGGGCGTAGATCGTAGCTGTGCCGAGAAACGCGAGGGCCGTGGTCAGCAGCCCGGCCAGTTCGCCAAGGTAGTACGGGAGCTCGAGCGCGCTCAAGGTAACCCAGTAGAGGCCCAGCTGAGCCAGCAAGAAGATCCACGCGGTGAACAGCACGATGACGCCACACGTGAGGAAGGTGCCGACGATGGACCAGTAGTGTCGACGGCTCAGCTGCCAGGATCTGTTCCAGGCTTCACCCACTCCCCTGCGTTCAAGCATGATGGCTGGAGCCACGAAGACCAGCCGAGGCAGGACCCAGGCGTTGCTCGCCAGGGCTAGCAGAATGCCGATCAAGACCACGGCGAGTACTGCGAAGCCATCAGTGTTGATCAGCAGGGTCACGATGACGACAAGCAACAGCCAAGGCAGCATGGCGGCGGCAACGACGAGCGACTCGCCGACGAGCAACCGCCACAGTCGAGGACGCAACTCCCGCCAGATCGTGACGAAATCGCTCCGGCGACCGAGCGCTGCTTCGCCCACGGGGGGCGACAGCACTCCGGTGAGCAAGAGCACAGCGGAACCGGTGCTGGCTACGGCAAGCAGAAAGACGGCCCAGTCGGCACCGAGCAGACCCCCGAAAACGCTCCGGCTGCCGCCGATGACCAGTCCGACCAGGATGACGGGCAGAGCAGCGACACAGTTCACGACCGCAGCCCAACCCAGAACCGGCCCGGCATTGCGGCGGACGTGTTTGACGGCTCCGTCGAGCAGGTCGGCCAGTCCTAAGGGGCGCAACAGGATGATTCCCGGGCGGGCCGAAGTGGCCAACGCCATACGCTGGCCGGCGGGTGGCAGGATGCTGGCGCGAGGCCGCAGTCCGCCGGGCGGCAAATAGGACGCTCGGCGGCTGCGCTGCTGGGGCGTGGGTGCGCCCGGTGGCGGGCCGAAGCCAGTCATGGGCGGTCAGCCACGGGATGCCGCCGGATCGCGAAACCGCACAATAGTCGAACCCCTGTCACATTGCCGTGGCCGATGAGTCGAAACTACCAGCCGACTCACCCTTCCACCCTCTCGGCAGGTCTGTCGCTCGTCCTGTAGCCGATGCTGGGGCAGCGGACTCCATGACGCGGACCCGCTTTGACTTCCAGAGTGCCGATCGTACGGGAGGAACCCAGGGTCTGCGAGGATGTCCGGCCATGAAGAGGTCGAGCGGCTCAAGGGGCCCGCGGGGCTCAGGTGGCTCGGCGTTGCCGGGGATGCCTGCGCAGGTGCTCCGTAACGGTGGCTCGGTGACGATGGGAGTCGTCGGTGCGGCGGCGTTGGTCTTTGTGGCGGTGACCGCATGGCCGCGACACTCCTGGCTCGGGGGCGTGGCGGTGCTCGGGGCGGTGTCGTGCCATCTTGTGCTCATCCATCCGGCGGTGCGGGTGGATAGTGGGGGCGTGTTCCTGGCCAACCCGCTGCGCTGGGCATGGGTGCCTTGGCCGGCCGTTGAAGCAACGGGGTGGCGGTGGAGCCTCGAGGTGTATGCCGAGGGCCGAGTGTTCGCGGCGTGGGCGCTGGCGGCCAAGGTCGACCGGATCCGGCTACGGGACGGCGGCACTATGGGCACGCCTCGGGCGTCGGCCGGTCAACAAGCAGACCACGCCCGTTCAGGAACCGGACCGATGACGGCTCAGCGGGGTGCGGCGATTATCGACCAGGCCCAAGCCGACTGGCGGGCCCGCGTCGCTGGCACCGGCGTGACGCGGGCCACCCGTGCTCCGGATATGACCAACGAGGGCCGTGGGACGAGTGCTGGGGCAGCTCCCGGTGCCACGACTGCGGTCGACTCCGGTTGGCACCTGCTCAACGTCGGACTGCTCGGAGTCGGGGTCGCGGCCGTCGTCGTGGGCTGGTTCGGTCGATAGTGGCTTAGGAAGCAAATCGGTTGGAAGACTTGGGAGTCTGAGCGTCTCGCACGGCAGATCGACTCGACCGACTGGCCCTGGGCCCGCAGCTGGTCGATGACCGCGACGATCACCGGCCGCGGGGGTCGAGCTGCCCCGCGAAGACAATCGAGGCCCGGCCCAGGATCCCGGTGTCGTCCTTGACCCGGACCCGAGCCACCGTTGATCTGAGCCCAAGGTCAAGGTCTACCTCCAGGTGATCGAGTCGGTCAGGCGCGCCGACTATCAAAACCGCTGAGATCTCCGGGGTGATTCACCCGAGGCCTTCGAGCCGGGCAGACCGAGTCCACTATGTGCCACGACACCAGGGTGCCAAGCGATCTCCTTGCTCACCCATACTCCGGCTGGCAATCTCTGAGATGGGGTCATGGTCATGGGTACCTGGCCCCTCGCCTTAGGAAAAGGAGGATAGCTATAATGACTAATGAGAGCACAATGAAGACGCGTGTCGCCATCGTCACGCTCGGCTTCCTCGGACTTGTCAGCGCCGGGATTTCTTCGATGTACATCGCGGGCATGTTTGGGTTGTCGAGCGCGTTCGCGGCCCAAATCGTCAATGCGGTGAGCGTCGGCGGATGGGTGCTGGCCGCGGTGATGGCCGCTATCTCCGGCGGTATCGCCAGTGTAGTCGTCGCAACCGCGCGATGGGCAATTGCAAGGTGGGGTAAGGCGGCTGCGGTTGCCTGAGCGCACCTTGGTGGCCAGCGCGACGAGGTGGTGGCGCGGCTCCACAGTGGTGTCAGCACTCGCCGTCGCGCTGGCCACGGTGCTGATAGGCGCCGCCGTCGGCTTCGTGTCACTTCGGGGTGTGATCGACCCGGTATGGTCTGCCTCGGATCCTGCCGACGGCGATATAGTGGGGATCTTTACTACGAACCTACGGACGGCGGCCTCACTGTTCGCGGGAGTGGCGACTTTCGGGTTTTCCACAATCTTTGGGAGCCTACTCCTTGGTGTCTTCATCGGGGCGACGTTTGCGGTGGCGAGTGCGACCGTCGGCGGTAGCGCGGCCGCTGCTTCGATTTTCGCCTACGCGCCGATCGAATTCGCCGGGTTCCTTGCAGCGGCGACCGCCGGGCTGATGCCATCTGTGGCTTTGTTGCGGCACAGGGGAGGCGCCGGTCGGTGGCAAGCGTACATGAATGAGTTGCGACGGAGTGCATGGGCGGGCGGGTTGTCCGTCGTGCTGCTTATCGCAGCGGCAATCGTCGAAGGACTTGTCATTAGGGGACGTTTATGAGTGCTGAAGGCGTGGCCTCGGTCATTGAAGTGCCCGCAGCCCGGGCGTTTGCGACCTCGCGTTGGGTCTGGTGGATCTCGTGGCTGGTGCTCGCCGTCACGCTGGTGGCCCGAGTGCCGAGCCTGAAAGAGCTAGCAACAGCGAGATTGGCAGCCACGGGCGTCGCAGACTCAGTCGACAACCCTCAACTGGTCACGATGGTCGTGAACATCGGGGTGATGCTAGCCGTGGCGATTGCTCTTGGGCTCTACCTTTTGTACCAGTCGCTTGCGCGGGTCTTGGAGCGCCACCTGGTGTCGCTTTCGCTGCAGTTCGGATCGGTGCGCACGGGGTTGTTCTTCTGGGTGTCCGCTTTGGCTACGCTTCCACCGGCGGTCGGGGCTGCGATCGCTGGTGTGGTCTCGTGGCGCAGTTCCTCCTGGTACTACGTCTGGACAATTGTCGCGGCTTTCATTGCCGTGACTCTCTTCTGGCGACCGTTCGTCGAGCTCGCGCTCGGGAAGAAAGTGCTCATGTTGGCGTACTGTGTGGCATTCGCTTTGATGGGAGTACTTGTATGACCGGCTCTTTGGCGATACGTGCTGGGATCATTGGGTGCCTAGCGATGACGGCGCTGATCAGCCTATTGGTATTGCTGGCCCCATCTCTACAAGATGACCGGACGTTGCTGCTTGCGGTACTTGCGACCGAATTCCTATTGCTCGTGGTGAGTGCGGCGTTGTTCGCTGCCCGTGGCCCGTCGATCGCGACGATCGTGGTGTTCATCGGCGCCACCATGGCGTCGGGGATCAGTATCGGCGTGCAGAACGAGCACGTGGCACGGCCGCTGATGTTCATCACGGCTGCGCTGGAGGTAGTAGTGCTGACGGGGATGGTCATGGTCCGCGCGGACAGGCCGCCCGGCGATCGTCGCTCCACAATGTGAGGAGAGTGGCGAACAGGTGAGAGAGATGGTGCCATCACGGTGGAGCGTGGCCCGCGATCTCGCGGCGTTCGACCAGCTTCGCGTGTTGGGCTGGCAAATGCGAGTGCGCACCTTCCGAAGACTTGTGAGCCTTGCCATGATTCTGTTGCTTGTCGTGACAATCGGCGTCGGCGAGTTTGTCGCACACGCTGTCCTGGCGGAAGATCGGCTGCAAGGCCGCGACGTCGTCACGCTGTATGTGGTCTTGTTGTCATACGTGGCCGTGTCCTCGGTCATGCGGGAGATGTTCACTCGACGTCGCGACGTCATCTCGAATAGCCCTCTGCTTCCGTTTTTCCGGGCGCTTGACCTGCCGGTGGAGGCAGTGTTCTGGTATTGGGTAGTAATCCCGGTGATTCGAGTGGTTGCCGTGGCAGCAGCGGCCGGTGGCGGAGTATTCCTTGCTGTCAGCGACATGGTCCCAGCCTCGGCGTGGGCCTTGGTCACGATCGTGTGGCTGCTGGTCGGTTTTGGCCCGTTAGCGGCTGCGGCGATGGCCGCTGTGCCTGGGCGTCGGTTCGGTCGCGTCGGGTCGCTGCTCGCCCTGATGTCCATGGTGCCGGTTGTCATCGTCGCTTCTAGGGTCGGAGCGCAAGTCATCCAGCCGTCCGGCGTTGCTTCGGTGGTGCGGGATCTGTCGGTCCAACGCTGGTTCATCGCAACATGTTGCGCTTTAACAGTGCTCACGGGAGTCCTGGTGGTGGCCGGTGTTCGCCGAATGCGCCGCTGGGCGCTTGTAGTGCTCGCGGACCGGGTTACGACCAGACGACCGGTCCGACCGGTCCCGGTGTGGTCGTGGGTGGCGCTGGCTGGTGGTCGTCAGATTCTTGCCAGCGGCGCCGGACGGCTGGCGGGACGATGGTTGGTGGCATGGCTGGGCATCTGCGCGGTGTTCCTCGGAACCGGCCCCATCTTGGCGGATTGGGCCGGCGCCCCGAGGCTTGTGTTCGTGGTCTGCCTGCTTTCGGCGTTGGCGTTGATCGAGAGCACAGTCGGGGTCGCCGGGGTGTCAACGCTCCGCCGCCAGGGGGACGCGTTGGTCGGACTTGGGGCCCATCCAAGGGCTGTGGTGCTGGGCCTAGCCTGCCCGCTAGTCGCCATTGCGTTGATCATCGGCATCGGATGCGGTCTCGCCGCATGGCTAGCTGTGGGGCATGTCGAGATTGGCATGGTTGTCATCGCGGCGAACGTCGCGGCCAGCACGTTCGTCGCTGATGTTGGTTTCCCCGGTCGTGAGGGTGTCGACGGGACGAGGTGGTTGTCGTTGCCGGCGGCGATCGTGAGCTTGCTGTCCGGTGTCGCGGCATACGTGCTCTGTGCCGCCGGAGGTCTGGGTGTCATTGTCGCGGCTGTCGCGACTGCGTGTATAGGGATCGGAGGTGGATGGTGGATTACGACCACGTTCGGAATTCGGGGATCAGGCTTGTCGGGGTTAGTGCTGGGTACGGCTCCGGGCCGCGCATCCTCGACAACCTCTCGCTGACGTTGCCGCGGTTCGGGGTGTTCCGACTTACTGGCGCAAACGGCGTGGGCAAGTCGACTCTGCTGGACGTGTGCAGCGGATACCTGCCGGTGTCGTCCGGACGTGTCGAAGTCGCCGGCAGTGACCCGCGGACCGCCGAGGGCAAGGAGCGTCGCCGGGTAGTACGAGCTCACCCCGCCCTGTTCCCGGCGATGACTGTTCGTGATCACCTGACGGTCGCGGCTCGAGCGTCACGCACCCCCGTGGAGGCCCTCGCGCGTCGCGCCGAGCAGCTGGGGTTGAACGACTGGCTGGACTATGAAGTGGCCGCGCTATCGACAGGGACTGCGGCGAAAGTGTGGTGGCTGCTGTGCACGCCAGGACGGTTCGAGGTAGCTCTGATCGACGAACCCTTCGGGGCTCTAGACGCGCCGTCCTCAGCCATTGTGGCCAGCGAGATCAACGAGTTCGGTGCACGCGGCTTGGTCCTGCTTGTCACTCACACGATGCCGGCGGGTCTGACTGTCAGTGGCGAGATTCGTCTTGGAATGGGTGTCGTCAGCACCACGAAGGCACTGGAGGTGTAGCCGCGATGACCATCGACGTGTGCAATGTGACCCATACATACGGAGGCCGACGGGCATTGTTCGACGTGAGCTTCACGGTCCCATCCGGATCGGTGGCGGGCCTGATCGGACCGAACGGTTCAGGGAAGTCGACCTTGCTGCGCCGTGCGCTAGGTCTGGATGACGGGCCGGGGCACGTGACGTTCAACGGCGTTCGGTATTTGGACCTCACGATCCCTACGCGATCGGTCGGGGCTGTCCTGGACACTGGGGGAATGTGGCCAGGTGCGCGGGTGAAGGATCACCTGGGGGCGGCCGCCGCGGCGACGGGGACGAGCCGGAGACGCGTAGCCGAGGTCCTGGAGACGGTCGGACTGTCCGAGGCGAGCAACCTGCGCGTGAAGGCCCTCTCATTGGGTATGCGGCAGCGTTTGGCTCTGGCGACGGCTTTGCTGCCGCGTCCTACGCACCTTGTGCTCGATGAGCCCACGAACGGTTTGGATCCCCATGCGGTGCAATGGCTCGGCCGGTCGTTGCGGGCACATGCCTTCGACGGCGGGTGCGTTCTCATCTCATCTCACCTCATCAGCGAGATCGAGGTCATCGCGGACGACGTCTTGATGATCTCGCAGGGAAAGCTCTTGATGCAGGGACCACCACAGCAGATCGCCGCCCAAGCAACCCGGACAACTCTGCTGATCCTCTGCAGCTCACCGCTCCGGCTTGCCCGATACTTGACCGACTTGGGCGCGCGGGCGACTCCCGATCTGGGTGACCGGCTTAGGGTCGACGGGATAAGCGAGCCAGCAGTACGTGATGTTGCGAGAACGGGTGACGTCGAGATCGCCGAGGTCATTCCCGTCCCTGCCTCGCTCGAAGCCGCATACTTGGAGATTGTGCAATCATGACGAACCGTCAAGAAGAGCACCGTCCGTCCGTCATGGCTTCCGCATGGCAGTGGGAGGCCAGGCGGGCATTGACGCAGCGGTCGCTACGGTGGCTGGTCGGCGCTGGGCTGGTCGTCCAGGCAATTGCCATGGCCGCCGTCGCGGCGTACCTGGCGTACGACCCTATGCAGACTGATCCGTACAGAGAGGGTGACGTCGTTAGGCTCGTAGTCGCTGGCCCGCAGTCTTTGTTGATGGTCGTTTCGATTGCGGCGGCAGTGTTCGTCGGCGCGGATTTCCGTTTCCCCGGGGCTTGGGATCTGACGTGCTTGCACCAGCCCAACAGACGGTGGGCCGCCGCGGCTAAGGTTGCCGTCGTCGTCGCGTTCGCGTTCGTCGCGGCGCTGCTTGGGGGGCTGCTGGCCCTAGTGCTCATCGTGACGGTCTATAATTCGCAGCGTCCCGACGTGGGTCTAGGAGTATTGATAGCGATCATCCTAGCGCAAGCGGCTAAGACGGTCGCGTGGGCCGTCCTGACGGCGTTGATAGCCCTGATTTCCCGGTCAACTGTCATAAGCTCGGTCGCGACATTGGCGCTGGCCTGGGTGGTTGAACCGGCAATCCGAACGGCCACGACTATCAGTGGCGCCGACGGGTGGGTGGCCTGGATTCCGCACCTTCTGCCGTTCACGGCTGCGAACGCTTTTACGGTTTCTTCAGACAGCGCGGTATTCGCCTCGAATCCTCTTGGCCCGTGGTGGTCGGCGATGGTCGTGCTCGCCTGGATCTCGATTCTCATCGTGGCAACCGATTCCGGGCTGCAGCGGCGATCCAGGGCACCGAGCGGATCAGCCGGAGGTTCCTTCGGAAAGATCCCGATCGGAGAGTCCTGATGTTCATCTGGTCGGCCTCGCCAAACGGACGAGCTTATGGTGTTGACGATCACCTGGTGGCGTGCTTGCGTGAGGGTGTCGTATGCGCCGAGTGCGTCGGACAACGCGGTCAGCGCCGCTACGTGCGCCATGCCATCCCGTGCCGGACGTGCTGACATCCGCCGAGTTGTCGCCGTCTCCCTAACCTCGACGCGTAAGTGGTGGGTGGCCCGGGAGGGGCGGGTGTGGCTGAGTCTTGATCGCCCTTGGTGGCTCCGGTGGATTGGCGGTCCGACTCTCGGTCCCTCGTATCTCGACGTCGTCGTCCAGGAACGGCACAAACACCTCCGGTGCTTCGCGTCAGAGCTTGGGGATCGCCGGGTAGGGCGTGCCCACGTCTCTTCCAGTCTTCCAGCTCATCGAAGGCGGCCGAGGCGGCCTTGGCCGAGAAGGCGGTGGAGATCACGCGCGTGTCTGGGACCAGCGCCTCCCAGTACGTCGTGGACCCGTACCGGAAGCTGACGCGGATCACGTGGATGACACAGGTCTGCACGATCGCCGTCGGGAACACGGTTGCGACCGAGTGTGGCAGGCCCGTCAGCCCGCCACACACCACGGTCCCGGCGATCGGTGAGCACCGAGAGCCAGAACGTGGCCGACTCGCCGCCGCTGGTGCCGGCCCACTAGGACCACGCCTGCATGTCCTACCCCACCTTCTCGGTGATCCGGCGAACCCGCTCCCTGCCCATCCTGTTGCCGGTTTCTCGTCTTCTCCGCTGCCTTCTCACGACGACCCGGAGTTCGGGTACCGCCTGATCAGCGACAACCTCATCGACCGTGACGTCACCGCTAAGCGCCCCACCAGCGTCTGACTGACCGACACATTGCCGAACACCTCACCAGTGAGGGCACGCTGTCCAGGTGCGCCGTCACGGACGTCTACTCGGGCGGATCGTTGGCGACAGCATCGACTCTCGGACGACAGCGTCGTTGCGCTCGACGCTGAGGCCGCGAGTTCCCGCTCGCCGCGGGGCTTGCGTCTCCCCGGAACTACTCGTCCTTGATCTCCGCCAACACCGTGCCGCTGGTGACCGTCTCACCGACCGTGGCCGTGAGCCCGTGGATGATACCGGACTTGTGCGCTTTGATCGGCTGTTCCATCTTCATCGCTTCGAGCACGACGATCGCGTCGCCTTCGGAGACGTTCTCACCCTCCTCGACCGCGATCTTGACGATGGTGCCCTGCATCGGTGCAGTCACGGCGTCGCCCGAAGCGGCTGCGCCACCCTTGCTTGCCGATGAACGCTTCGGTGCGGCCTTGCGGGTGGGGGCACCGCCGCCGCCACCCCCGCCGCCGAAGCTCAATCCGGCCGGCAGGCTGACCTCGATGCGTTTGCCACCGACTTCGACGAGGACCTTCTGCCGTTCCTCCGGCTCGGCTGCCGCGCCCGGCTCACCGTCGTAGGGCGCGATGGTGTTGTCGAATTCGGTCTCGATCCACCGGGTGTGGACGGTGAAAGCAGCTTCAGGATCCTCCGGGGCGAAGGCGGGATCAGCGACCACGGCTCGGTGGAAAGGCACAACCGTCGGCATGCCATCGACGTGCAGCTCGGCAAGCGCCCGCCGCGAACGTTCGATCGCTTGTTGACGGTCACGGCCGGTCACGATGAGTTTGGCGATCATCGAGTCGAAGGCCCCGGCAACGGTGTCACCTTCGACGATGCCGGCATCCCACCGCACGCCAGGGCCCTGCGGAACGGTCATCGCCGTCACGGTGCCAGGAGCCGGGAGGAAACCCCGCCCGGCGTCTTCACCGTTGATCCGGAACTCGATCGAGTGGGCGTGGGGCACCGGGTCGCCGAAACCCAGTACTTCACCCTGCGCGATGCGCAACTGCTCACGAACCAGGTCGACACCGGTGACCTCTTCGGTGACCGGGTGCTCGACCTGCAGCCGGGTGTTCACTTCAAGGAAGGAGATATCACCGGCCGGACCGACGAGGAACTCACAAGTGCCGGCGCCGACGTAGCCGGCCTCGGTGAGGATCGCCTTGGACGCCCGCACCAGTTCGCGGTGCTGACTCTCGGTGAGGAACGGGGCAGGAGCCTCCTCGACGAGTTTCTGGTTACGGCGCTGCAACGAACAGTCCCGGGTAGAAACGACGACGACGTTGCCGTGTTCGTCAGCCAAGCACTGGGTCTCGACGTGCCGGGGCCGGTCGAGGAAGCGCTCGACGAAGCACTCGCCCCGACCGAATGCGGTCACCGCTTCACGCACCGCCGATTCGTAGAGCTCCGCGATCTCGTCCATCTCGCGGGCGACTTTGAGTCCACGCCCGCCGCCACCGTAGGCGGCCTTAATCGCGACCGGAAGGCCGTGCTCCTCGGCGAAGGCGATCACCTCGTCTGGGCCGTCGACCGGATCGGATGTGCCAGGCACCAGCGGCGCGTCGGCTCGGAGTGCGATATGCCGGGCTTTGACCTTGTCGCCGAGCCCGTCGATCGCCTCGGGGCCGGGACCGATCCACACCAGGCCGGCGTTGATGACCGCCTCGGCAAAGTGGGCGTTCTCGGCGAGGAAGCCATAGCCGGGGTGGACGGCGTCCGCCCCGGACTGCTCGGCGATCGCCAGCAGCTTCTCCTGCACAAGGTAGGAGTCCCCCGGGGTCGCGCCATTGAGGGCGTATGCCTCGTCGGCGACCTTGACATGGAGCGCATCCCGATCCGGGTCGGCGTAGACCGCCACCGAGCCGATACCGGAGTCCTTGCATGCACGGGCGATTCGCACGGCGATCTCGCCGCGGTTCGCGATCAGCACCTTTGAGATCTTCGCCATGGGCGGAGCTTATCGTCAGCAACCAACCCTGCTGTGGGCAGGCAGACACTGCTCAGTGAGTCCTCGCTCACGTACGCCGTTCGAACTTGCCCGGCGCACGCCTCACGCCCTGGCAGCTGCGAGGTCATGAACCAGCCGGGGCATCACCGCTTCGAGCAGGAAGCGGAGGCCGGTCCGGGCCAAGTCGATATGCAGCCCAGAGAGTTCGTCCCGGCTGTGGACGATCATCAGCAGCCTGGCCCGGAAGGCTCGCAGGGCGCTACTCGCTTAGATTCCAGCGAGCGGACTGGTCACCGGCTCGGAGGTTCCCGGCTGATCAGCGCCCGAGTGGGCCCCTTCCGGCAACACCATCCCCCCACCCCGGCCGATAAGACGGACCGTGCCATCGTCGGCCCGGGTGAACAGGATATGGATGACCCACGGGTGCGGCTTGAGCTCCTTGTCGCCCATGAGTTGGTCGAGAGGAGGGTTCCACGAGAGCGCGTTGTCGGGAAATCGCCGGATGCAGTGATAGCTGGCCGCAACAAGCAGGGTGTCGCCGGCACGTGCCGCATACACTCCGTTGTCAGCGGCCGGAGATCCCGGCACGCCATGCACCGCAGGGCGGTAGGCGCTACAGCCAAGCTCTCCGTGCGCCGTGCCGTCTGCCTCCGTGAGGATGCTGCTCCGGTACTCCGTGAGAAGTTGATCATCGAGAGTCACCCTGTCCGACCCGCCAAGCCAGTTGCGCACCTGTAGAGCTGCGACGGAGGCCCGTTCCAGGTCTTCACCGGCCGCAACAGTGCCGATGGGACCACGTGGCAGCTCAGCCATCCAAGTCCATCCCGACACCGCCATCAGCCAGGGTTCTCCCGGACCCGACTGGACGAACACAGCAAAATACGCGTCCAGCGGCGAGTCCGGCGACGCCGCAGTCGTCGGACTCGCCGACGGCAGAGGTTGGCCAGTCGTCGTGCTCACGTGGGCCAGCACCCACCGTGGGTAGCTCTCGCCCGGCGCAGTCAACTGCCGCTCGGCGACAAAGCGGAACTCTCCCGGCCCACTGTCGCCGCCGAGGGGCTCGAGCCCGAGTCCCGCCGCCAACTCGTTGTAACGAGTCTCGAACAGGTCACGGTCGAGCACGCCGGCCGTGTCGGCAGTCGGCCACAACGACGGGTCGAACCGCTTCGATGCCTCGATCGCCGGAGTGTTACGCGCGTTGTAGTCGTCGATCAGGTCGTTCAGGAAGCCCGGTTGCGCTGTCGGGTCGACGGCATCTGACTTGGCGGACGTCGGAGCTGCCGACCTGTCGTTCGTCGTCGTCGAATCGGATGATCGGTCACGTCCGATTCCGTCGATCACCAGGCATCCGGAGGTGAGCACCAACCCGAGCAACACCAGCGGCACCACCAGCATCGGCCACCGCAATCGAGACCCAACCCCACCAGGCAATGTCACTCGCATGATCTCACCGAACCACAATCGTGGCCATCGTGCACGAGTCATCCACCGCCAACCCAACTGCCGTCCCGATCCGGGTCGGCGTAGACCGCAACCATCCCCGCTGTAGACGGGCAGGCCGGTCCGGGACACTCGCGCAGGCCGCTCGCTCAGGCTCCAGCGGGCGGATTGGTCGCCGCCTCGGACGTTTCCAGATGGTCAACGCCTGAGTCGACCCCATCCGGCAATACCTTCCCGCCACCAGCTCCGATAAGGCGGACCGTGCCATCGTCGGCTCGGGTGAACAGGATATGGACAACCAACGGGTGCGGCTTCAGCTCCTTGCCGCCCATGAGTTGGTCGAGAGGAGGGTTCCACGAGAGCGTGTCGTAGGGGAATCGCCGGATGCAGTGGTAACTAGCCGCCACAAGCAGGGTGTCGCCGACCCGTGCCGCATACACTCCGTTGTCAACGGCCGGAGCTCCCGGCACACCATGCACCGCAGGGCGGTAGGCGCTACAGCCAAGTTCTCCATGGACCGTGCCGTCCGCCTCTGCGGCGATGTTTCTCCGGTACGTCGTGACGAGTTGATCTTCGAGGGGCACTTGCTCCGACTTGCCGAGCCAGTCGCGTACCCACCCAGCTGCTTCGGTGGCCCGCTCCAGATCTTCACCAGCCGCAACAGCACCGATTGGACCACGTGGCAGCTCAGCCTTCCAGGTCCGTCCCGACACCGCCCCCAGCCAGGGCTCTCCCGAACCGGACTGGACGAACACGCTGAACTGCGCGTCCGGAAATGAATCCGGCGATGCCGCAGTCGTCGGACTCGCAGATGGCAGAGGTTCGTCAGTTGCCGTGCTCAGGCGAGCGAGCACCCACCGCGGGTAGCTCTCGCCCGGCGCAGTCAACTGCCGCTCGGCGATAAAGCGAGAATCCCCCGGCTCACTGTCGCCGCCGAGCAGTTCGACCCCGAGCTCTGCCGCCAATTCGTTGTAGCGAGTGACGAACAGGTCACGGTCGAGCACACCGGCCGTGTCGGCAGTCGACCACAACGACGGGTCGAACCGCTTCGATGCCTCGTTCGCCCGGGTGTGGCGCGCGTTGTAGTCGTCGATCAGGTCGCTCAGGAAGTCCGGTTGCGTTGTCGGGTCGACGGTATCCGGCTCAGCGGACGTCGGAGCTCCGGTCCTGACGTTCGTCGTCGTCGTCGCATCGGATGATCGGTCACGTCCGATTCCGTCGATCACCAGGCACCCGGAGGTGAGTCCCAATCCGAGCAACACCAGCGGCACCACCAGCACCCGCCACCGCAACCGAGACCCACCAGGCCACGTCACTCGCATGACTTCACCAAACCACAACCGTGGCCGTCGTGCACGAGCCATCCGCAACCAACCCGACGGCCATCCCGATCCGGATCGGCGTAGACCGCAACCATCCCTGCTCTGGGCAGGCAGGCCCGGTCCGGGAGACCCACGCAGGCCGCTCGCTCAAGCTCCAGCGGGCGGACTGGTCGCCGCCTCGGACGTTTCCGAGTGGTCAACACCCGGGTCGACCCCTTCCGGCAACACCATCCCCCCACCCCGGCCGACAAGACGGACTTTGCCATCGTCGGCCCGGGTGAACAGGATATGGATGACCCACGGGTGCGGCTGCAGTTGCTCGCCACGCATGAGCTGGTCGAGAGGAGGGTTCCACGAGAGCTTGTCGTTGGGGAATCGCCGGATACAGTGGTAACTGGCCGCAACAAGCAGGGTGTCGCCGACCCGTGCCGCATACACTCCGTTATCAGCGGCCGGAGATCCCGGCACGCCATGCGCCGCAGGGCGGTAGGCGCTACAGCCAAGCTCTCCGTGGGCCTTGCCGTCAGCCTCCGTGAGGATGCTGCTCCGGTACTTCGTGAGAAGTTGATCATCGAGAGTCACTGTGTCCGACCCACCGAGCCAGTTGCGTACCTGCAAAGCTGCGACAGAGGCCCGTTCCAGATCTTCACCAGCCGCAACAGCGCCGATGGGACCACGTGGCAGCTCAGCCATCCAGGTCCATCCCGACACCGCCATCAGCCAGGGTTCTCCGGGACCGGACTGGACGAACACGGCAAACTTCGCGTCCAGTGGCGAGTCCGGCGACACCGTCGTCGTCGGACTCGCAGACGGCAACGGTTCGTCAGTCGTCGTGCCTAGGTGGGCGAGCACCCACCGCGGGTAGCTCTCGCCCGGCGCGGTCAACTGCCGCTCGGCGACGTAGCGAGACTCCCCCGACTCGCTATCGTCGCTATCGGGCTCGAGTCCGAGTTTCGCCGCCAACTCGTCGTAGCGAGTCCCGAACAGGTCAGTGTCGAGTACGCCGGCTGTGTCGGCAGTCGACCATAACGACGGGTCGAACCGCCTCGATGCCTCGATCGCCCGGATGTTACGCGCGTTGTAGTCATCAATGAGATCGCTCAGGAAGTCCGGTTGCGCAGACGGGTCAGCGGCACCCGGCTCGGCGGATGTCGGAGCTCCGGCCCCGACATCCGCCGTCGTCGTCGAATCGGATGATCGGTCACGTCCGATTCCGTCGATCACCATGCACCCGGAGGTGAGTCCGAATCCGAGCACAACGAGCGACACCACCAGCATCGGCCACCGCAACCGAGTCCTGACCCGACCGGGTGACGTCATTCGCATGATCTCACCGAAGCACAACCGTGGTTGTCCTGCAGGAGTTATCCACAGCTACCCGACTCTGACGCGGGATCAGGTAGTCAATCCGTTTTGTCATCGGCCAGCACCGCGGCGAGCGAGAGCTTGCCGCGCGGGTCGATCTCCTTGAGCTCGACCTGGATCTTCTGACCGACCTTGACGACGTCGTCGACTGAGTCGATCCGTTTGCCGCCGACCAGTTTCCGCACCTCGGAGATGTGCAGTAGGCCGTCCTTGCCGGGCAGCAGCGAGACGAACGCCCCGAAGGTTGTGGTCTTGACGACAGTGCCCATGAACCGCTCACCGATCTCGGGCATCTGCGGGTTGGCGATCGCATTGATCGCAGTCCGAGCCGCCTCGGCCGACGGGCCGTCGACCGCACCGATGTAGACGGTGCCGTCGTCCTCGATGGTGATGTCGGCACCGGTGTCTTCTTGGATCTGGTTGATCATCTTGCCCTTCGGGCCGATGACCTCGCCGATCTTGTCGACCGGGACGGTGACCGTGATGATCCGCGGCGCGTATTCACTCATCTCGTCGGGGCCGTCGATGGCTTCGCCCATCACGTCGAGGATGTGCAGCCGAGCTTCACGGGCCTGAGTGAGCGCACCCGCCAGCACCGACGCGGGGATGCCGTCGAGCTTGGTGTCGAGCTGGATCGCGGTGACGAACTCCTTCGTGCCGGCGACCTTGAAGTCCATGTCGCCGAAAGCGTCCTCGGCACCGAGGATGTCGGTGAGCGCGGCATACCGGGTCTCGCCGTCGACCTCGTCGGAGACGAGCCCCATCGCGATGCCGGCCACCGGAGCCCGCAGCGGCACACCAGCGTTGAGCAACGACAACGTCGAGGCACATACCGAACCCATGGACGTCGACCCGTTGGAACCCAGCGCCTCGGACACCTGCCGGATCGCGTAGGGGAACTCGGCACGGGTCGGCAGCACGGGCAACAACGCCCGCTCGGCGAGCGCCCCGTGGCCGACTTCGCGGCGCTTGGGCGAGCCGACCCGGCCGGTCTCACCGGTGGAGAACGGCGGGAAGTTGTAGTTGTGCATGTAGCGCTTGCGGGTCACCGGCGAGAGGGTGTCGAGCAGTTGCTCCATCTTGAGCATGTTGAGCGTCGTGACCCCCATGATCTGCGTCTCGCCGCGTTCGAAGATCGCCGAACCGTGCACCCGGGGCAGCACCTCGACCTCGGCCGACAGCGCCCGGATGTCCTTGAGCCCACGCCCGTCGATGCGCACCCCGTCGCGCAGGATCCGTTGCCGGACCAGCTTCTTCTGCAACGCCCGGTAGGCCGCCGAGACCTCCTTCTGCCGGCCGTGGAACGGCCCGACCCGGCTCTCGCTCTCGCCCTGCTCGGCCCACGGCAGCGCGTCGCCGACCAGCTCGAGGTGCACGGCGGACTTGATCTCGTTGAGTCTGTCCTCGCGCTCCTGCTTGCCGGCGATGGTGAGCGCGTCGGCAACCCGCTCGGTCGCGACGTCGGCGACCGCGGCATACACGTCGTCCTCGTAGTCGAGGAAGACCGGGAACTCGAGCTTCTCCTTGTCGGCCTGCTCGGCCAGCCGGACCTGGGCTTCGCACAGCACCCGGATGTGCTTCTTGGCCGCCTCGAGCCCGTCGGCGACGACCTGCTCGGTCGGGGCCTCCTTGCCCTGGTTCTTGACCAGGTCCCAGGTGGCGTCGGTCGCTTCGGCCTCGACCATCATGATCGCGACGTCGTCACCGACGATCCGCCCGGCAACCACCATGTCGAAGGTCGAGCGCTCGATATCACTGAAGTTGGGGAAGGCCACCCACTCGCCGTCGATCCGCGACACCCGCACGCCACCGATCGGGCCGCTGAAGGGCAGCCCGGAGATCTGAGTGGAGGCGCTGGCGGCGTTGATGGCGAGTACGTCGTATTGGTGGTCGGGGTTGAGTGCGTAGACCGTGATGATGACCTGCACCTCGTTGCGCAAGCCTTTGACGAAGGTCGGGCGCAGCGGCCGGTCGATGAGCCGGCAGGTGAGGATCGCCTCGGTCGTCGGGCGCCCTTCCCGGCGGAAGAACGAGCCGGGGATCTTGCCGATCGAGTACATCCGCTCTTCGACATCGACAGTGAGCGGGAAGAAGTCGAACTGGTCCTTGGGCGTGCGGCCCGCGGCAGTGGTGGACATGATCATGGTGTCGTCGTCGAGATATGCGACGACGGCCCCGTCGGCCTGCTTGGCCAGCCGCCCGGTCTCGAACCGGACAGTGCGGGTGCCGAACCGACCGTTGTCGATGACGGCTTCGGCGTATTTGGTGTCTGGACCCTCCACGGGTCCTCCTTTTCTCTCTTCAAAACCCCGGAGCATCGTCGTTGTGTCCGGGTCTTTCGGGTATGCCGTGTGCTCGCTGTGTGTGCGCTGGTGGCGGTTTCGTTCACCGCGCCGAGCGCGACAGACTCACAGCGAGCGGGGGCGGCATACCGCGGTCGGCGGGACCGGCGTGGCCCCGGGACCGTGGATATGTGAGAAGGCGGCTTCCACGTCGTGCGGAAACCGCCTTCGGGGTGGTCATCGGCGCAGGCCGAGGCGTTTGATCAGCGACCGGTAGCGCTCGATGTCGGTGGCTTCGAGGTAGCGCAGCATCCGCTTGCGTCGGCCGACGAGCAGGAGCAGGCCGCGGCGGCTGTGGTGGTCGTGCTGATGCTCGCGGACGTGCTCGGTGAGGTCCTTGATGCGCTGCGTCAGCATCGCGACCTGCACCTCGGGCGAGCCGGTGTCACCCTCCTTGGTGGCGTAGTCCTTGATGATCTGCTGTTTGGTGGCACTGTCCAACGGCATGAACTGACACTCCTTCGGGGGTTGCTGCGCGGTGCGCCAGGGTCGGTCCACCTGGGCTCTCTCGATCCGCGGCCGGTCGACGGCGTCGTTCAGGCTATCAGCAGCCTGGCGACCGCAACGAATCGCCGCACGAGCCGGGCCGATCTGGCCTCTCCAGTAGGCTGGCTGTGCTTCCGGATGCCCTGGCCGACGGACGGGAGGACGACCCATGGGTGGCCTCCTCGTCGCTGGCACCACCTCCGACGCCGGCAAGAGCGTCGTGACAACCGGGGTATGCCGTGCCTTCGCCCGCCGGGGGGTGCGGGTGGCCCCGTACAAGGCGCAGAACATGTCGAACAACTCGATGGTGTGCGCGGCAGCCGATGGCACGACCGCGGAGATCGGACGCGCTCAATGGGTGCAGTCCCTGGCGGCCGGGGTGACCCCCGAACCGGCGATGAATCCGGTGCTGCTCAAACCCGGCTCTGATCGGCAGAGCCACGTCGTGCTCATGGGGCAGCCGGCCGGCGAGGTATCGGCCCGGAATTGGACGGACGGGCGGCGCTACCTCGCCGAGGCGGCGTATGCGGCATTCGACGACGTCTCGGCGCGCTTCGACGTCGTGGTGGCCGAGGGGGCCGGTAGCCCCACGGAGATCAATCTGCGGGCCAGCGACTACGTGAACATGGGGCTGGCCCGCCACGCCGACCTGCCGGTCGTCGTGGTCGGTGACATCGACCGTGGTGGTGTCTTCGCGGCGATGTTCGGCACGATCGCCCTGCTCGAGCCGGCCGATCAGCGCCTCGTCTCGGGTTTCGTCGTCAACAAGTTCCGTGGCGAGCTGTCCCTGCTGAGGCCCGGGCTCGACACACTCGAAGAACTCACGGCGCGAAGGGTCTTCGGAGTGCTGCCGTGGGCGCCGACCCTCTGGCTGGATTCGGAGGACGCTCTCGACCTGGACGGCCGACGCGCAACCGCCCCTGGCGCGCGCCGGGTGGCGGTGGTGCGGCTGCCGCGGATCAGCAACTTCACCGACGTCGACGCGCTGGGGTTGGAGCCGGCGCTCGACGTCGTCTTCGCGGCCGACCCGGGCGATCTCACCGACGCCGACCTCGTCGTGCTGCCGGGCACCCGGTCGACGATCTCCGATCTCGCCTGGTTGCGTTCTCGCGGTCTCGACCGGGCTATCGCCGGCCACGTCGACAGGGGCCGTCCGGTGCTCGGGATCTGCGGCGGCTTCCAGATGCTCGGGCAGAGCATCGACGATCCGCTCGGCGTCGAGGGCAAAGCCGGCCGCAGTGTCGACGGTCTCGGCCTGCTCGACGTGCGCACCGACTTCGTCGCCGACAAGTGCCTGCGGCTGCCGGTCGGCGAAGGGCTCGGTGTGCCGGCCAGCGGCTACGAGATCCATCATGGCCGGATCACGGTCGGTTCCGGCGAGGCGTTCCTCGGTGGCGCGCGCTCGGGGCTCGTCTTCGGCACCATGTGGCACGGCAGCCTCGAAGGAGACGAGTTGCGCCGGGCTTTCCTTTCCGAGACGCTCGGGCTGGCGCCCTCGACCGTGTCGTTCGGTCAGGCTCGCGAACAACGGCTCGACCGCCTGGCGGACCTGGTCGAGGAGCATCTCGATATCGATGCCCTGCTGGACCTCGCGCACACCGGGGCCCCTGCCGGACTGCCGGTCCTCCCGCCGGGAGGCACTCAGCCTAAAACCACCGACGTTCCTGGGCCGACCGTGCGGTGAGCTGCACGAAACCGTCGCGCGGTGGCAGGTCTCGCCCCGCATGTAGCAGGTTCGGCCGGAAATGGTACCTGCGCAGGCGCTACTCGCGGCCGCACCTACTAAACGTGGCGCCCTTGCCTGCGAACCTGCGAAACAGCACCGACTCGATCCACAGCAACTGGTCGCGAGAGCCGTCACCGGCCACCGGTGCCGCAGCAGCAGCTGGCTCTCCTGATACAGCGCTCCCCCGACTCCGCTAGCTGTCACGCCCACCGATGTCAGTCACCCCTCGGACGTTGCCGGCAACACGTTCGCGATCCGACGCAGGGCTCGGGCAAGCAGTGGTACCGCCATCAGCGGGGACCATCTCGGCGCCTTCCTCGGTGCACGGCCCGCGGTCAGGTGGCTTTGAGGTCGTCCGGGTCGGTGCAGATCAGGCGACGAAGATGCAGAAAGGATGACCGGCCGGATCCGCGAACACGAAGAGCGGTTCGTTCGGGTGTCCGGTGCGATCAAGCCGAACCTGCGCGCCTAGCGCCTCGGCACGTTCGCGATGTCGCTGCAACTCCTCGACGCTGGAGACCGTGAAGTCGAGGTGGAGCTGCATGGGTACGTCGTCGGCCGGCCACGTGGATTGTGCCAACCGTTCGACCTGCTGGAACGCCAGCACGTTCGCGCCACGTTTGTCCTTCAGCACCAGCCAGTCTGCGTCGTCGGCCACACTGTCGGCGGGAAGCTCGTCGCCGGCACGGTACCGCAACCCCAGGAGCTGTCGGTAGAACTCGGCCAGGCCCCGCGCGTCAGTCGTGTCGAGGACGGTCTGGGCCAGTTCCGGGTATTCGCTCATGTCTCACCGTACCGATGTCCGCATTCGACCTGAGCCCAGCGGCCCACCGACGACGCCGTTAGCCCGTAAGCCCAGAATCAGATCGCCGCCGGGCCCCGAGACCGATCCCCAGGCACACGCCCGATGCGCCGAACGCCGCGAGCCAGCCGATCCGGCGAGCGATCCGGGTCGCCGCATCGATGTCCTCGGGTCGGGCGGCCCGGCCCTGCCCCATGATCGGGCGATCTTCGATCCGGTTGCCGTAGTAGCGGTTGGTGCCGCCGAGGCGGATGCCGAGGGCACCGGCGAACGCAGCCTCGACGACCCCGGCGTTGGGGCTCGGGTGGGCCGACGAGTCCCGGCGCCAGGCTCGCCACGCCAACGAAGCCCGTCGCGGGACGGCGATCAGCGTGAGCAGCCCGCTCAGCCGGGAGCCGGGCAGATTGACCAGGTCGTCCAGCCGGGCGGCAGTGCCGCCGTATCGTTCGTAGCGTTCGCTGTGGTGGCCCACCATCGCGTCCAAGGTGTTGACCGCCCGGTATCCGAGCAGGCCGGGGACGCCCGCCAGCGCACCCCAGACCAATGGGGCGACGACCGCGTCGGAGGTGTTCTCGGCGACCGACTCGATGACGGCGCGAGAGATTCCGGATTCGTCGAGATGCTCGGTGTCCCGTCCGACGAGGCGGGCGACCTGCTGGCGGGCCGGGCCGAGGTCACCGTCATCCTCGCGGTTCAGGCAGGCGAGCACGTCGGTGGCTTCACGCTCGAGGGTGCGTCCGCCGAGGACCACCCAAGTGGCCAGCGCTGTGACCAGGGTGCGAGCGGCCGGGGACGGTGCCAGACGTTCGGCCAGGATGCCGCCGGCCAGCACGGCACCCACGAGGCTGCCCGTGTGTGCGGCACCCCGGGAGCCGGAGTCGGCATACCAGCGGGCTTCCACGGCCTGGCTGAAGCGACCGAACCCGGCGACCGGGTGCCACCGTTGGGGGTCGGCGAAAACCCGGTCAGCGGCATACCCGAGCAGCAACCCACCACCACGGGCCACCATCGCCCCCGGGGCCCCGGGCTTGCGCGCCGACCAGCGGTGACGAACCGGCCCGGTCACCGGCCACACACCTGATCGAGCACGGCAAGGAAGCGTGCCGTGGTCTCCGGCGGCCGGACCGCGATCCGCACCCACCGGGAGTCCAGACCCGGGAACGTGTCGGCGCGCCGCACCGCGACACCGTGCTCCCGCAACTCGGCGTGGGCTCCTTCGGGCAGCCGGGCCAGCACGAAGGAGGCGCTCGAGGGAACGACCGTGATCCCACGCCCGAGCAGCCCACCCTCAAGCAGGTCGCGCCATCGGGACATGGCCAGCGCCCGTCGCCGGGCCTCGGTCGCCGCCACCTGGGCGTGGCAGGCGATGAGAGCAGCGATCGCCGGTGACGAGACCGACCACGGTGTCTGCTGCCGGGCGAGGTGGCCGACGACGTCCGACGGGCCGACGAGGTAGCCCGCCCGGATACCCGGGATCGACCAGTGTTTGGTCAGGCTGCGCAGCACGACCAGGTCGGGCCGTTGCTCGCGCACGAGTGACTCGCGCTGGTCCGGGACGACATCCATGAACGCCTCGTCGACGACGACCAGGCGACCCCGGCGGAGCAATTTGATGATCCGGTCGGCGGGATGGAGCACGCCGGTGGGATTGGTCGGGTTGCCGATGACGACGAGGTCGGCGTCCTCCGGCACGTCCACGGGATCGACGGCGAAGCCGGTCTCGGGCCGGCACAGCACCGTGGTCACCTGGTGACCGGCGAGCTGCAGTGAAACGTGCGGCTCGGTGAATTGCGGGTGCACGACCACCGGCTTGCGCCACGGCCGGAGCCGAGCGATGAGGCCGAACGCCTCTGCTGAACCGGCTGTCGGGAGCACCTCGTCGGCCTGTCGTCGATGCGCCTGAGCGATGGCAGCAGTGGCCGGAGCGGGGTCGGGATAGGACCTCGCATCGGCCAGTGACTCGTGCAGGGCTGCCTCGAGCCAGTCGGGACGCGGGCCGTCGTAGACGTTGACGGCGCAGTCGAGCAGTCCGGTGCCGGTCTCGGCATCGCCGTGGTGGCGCAGCGGGTCACCGGGTGGGGTGCCCTTGGGACCGGTCGTCTCGGGTGGTGCCGGCTCGGCAGGCGATTCGACGCGATCAGGCCGCTCGACGAGATCAGGTCGCGCGGGACCGGCGTGGTGGGGGGTCGCCGCGTGCGCGGCGTCGGCGAAACGTTGCGCCACGTGGGGATACCCAGCCCAATGCACGTGCAGGTAGGAGGCATGCAGATTGTCGGTGGTGAATCCGGTCGTGCTGCCGTCGATGTCCCATGCCGGAGCGTCACTGTGGACCGGGGTTGTCTGGGTGCGGTGGAACTCGTGACCGGTGACCTGCTCACCGGCGCGGGTCAACAGGGAATCGCTGACGGCGGTCGCCGTCGGGTAGCGCAGAGTCAGCCGCCCGGTCATCGCTGCGGTCGCCGGCAGGACGGCGCCCATGGGGGCGCCGTCGAGGGTCTCGGCGAGATAGAGCAGACCGGCACATTCGGCGACGGTTGGGATCCCCGATGCGACAGCGGCCCGCAGGTCGGCCAGCAACGACCGGTTGGCGGCCAGCTCGGCGGCATACACCTCGGGGAAACCGCCACCGAGGTAGATGCCTTGGGTGCCCTCGGGCAGGCCCGGGTCGGTGATCGGATCGAAGTCGACCACGTCGCATCCGGCTGCCTGTAGCAGCGTCTCGGTCTCGGCGTAGCGGAAGGTGAAAGCCCGTCCACCGGCCATGGCGATCACCGGACGTCCGGCACCGGCCGGGTGGACCTCGGTGGTCGGATCCCACGGGTCGGCGTCGAGGACGGGGGCGCTGCGGGCTAGCTCCAACAACGCCGGGAGGTCCAACCGTTGGGCGACCTGCTCGCCGAGCCGGTGCAGGAGGGCGACCGAGCTGTCGCGTTCGGCGGCCGGGACGAGCCCCAGATGACGCGACGGCGTCGCCAGCTGCTCGTCGCGGGGCAGGTTCCCGAGGATCGGCAATCCGGTGCGTTCCATCGCCGCGACGATCTCGGCGTCGTTGCGGGCAGATCCGGTGCGGTTGAGGATGACGCCACCGATCGTGATCGTGTCGTCGTATGCCGCCATCCCGGCTGCGATCGCCGCGACGGTCCGCGACATCCGGGTGACGTCGAGCACGAGGACGACCGGCGAGCCGGTGAGCCGGGCGACGTGCGCGGTCGAGGCGAATCCGCCGGTGCCGAGCCGCCCGTCGTAAAGCCCCATGACACCCTCGATGATCGCGATATCGGCACCGGCCGATCCGTGCAGCAGCAGCGGCACGATCCGGTCGGTGCCCACCAGGTGTGGGTCGAGGTTGTGGCCCGGCCGGCCGGTCGCCATGGCGTGAAAACCCGGGTCGATGTAGTCGGGGCCGACCTTGTGGCCGCTGACCTCGACACCGGCTAGGCGCAGGGCGGCCATCAGCCCGGTGGCGATCGTGGTCTTGCCCTGCCCGCTGGCCGGTGCCGCGACGACCAGCCGTGGCAGCGCTCGGCGATGTGGGTGCTCTGGGTGCTCTGAGTGCTTTGGGTGCTCTGATGAGCTACCGGGCATTCCCGCCGGGCTCACCATTCGATGCCTTTCTGACCCTTCTGCCCGGCGTCCATCGGGTGCTTCACCAGGGTCATCTCGGTGACCAGGTCAGCGGCCTCGACGAGTCTGGGGTCGGCGTTACGGCCGGTGATGACGACATGCTGGTAGCCGGGGCGTTCGGCGAGCACTTGCACCACCTCGTCAACGTCGACCCACCCCCAGGTCATCGGGTAGGTGAACTCGTCGAGGATGAGCAGGTCGTGAGTCTGTGCGGCAAGGCGTCGCGTGATCTCGGCCCAACCCTCCGCAGCGGCTGAGGCAGCGTCGGATTGCTCCGGAGATCCGCCGGCCCGGCTCCATGACCAGCCCGAGCCCAGCTTGTGCCACTGCACCGGCCCACCCTCACCGGTCTGTTCGTGTAGCTCGCCGAGTCGTTCGAGGGCGGTCTGCTCACCGATCCGCCACTTGGCCGACTTGACGAACTGGAACACCCCGATCCGCCAACCCTGGTTCCAGCCACGCAGGGCCAGCCCGAAGGCAGCGGTGGACTTGCCTTTGCCGTTGCCGGTGTAGACGACGACGAGCGGCCGGTTGCGGCGTTGCCTCGTGGTGAGGCCGTCATCGGGCAGCATGGCCGGCTGTCCGGCGGGCATCAGGACGCTCCGACGTGACCGCGGCTCAATGCCTCGTGTAAGTCAACGTCGACGACGGCGCCGATGACGGTGACCGCAGGCGTGGCCAGGCCCGCGGCTGCGACGAGGTCGGCGATCTCGCTGACCGGACCGCGGACGATGCGCTGCTCCGGCCAGCCGGCCCGTTCGATGACCGCGGCCGGCGTGTCGGGGGCTCGGCCGCGATCGATGAGTTCACGGCAGATCTCGTCGAGGTGATGCAAACCCATGAGGATCACGACCGTGTCCGAGCTGCGGGCCAGCACGTCCCAGTCGACGGTGGACACGCCCGGTTGCGGACCCACGTGCCCGGAGACGACGGTGAAGCCTTGGGTGAGCCCTCGGTGGGTCACCGGGATGCCTGCTAGTGCGGGTGCCGCGATCGCCGAGGACACCCCCGGGATGACCCGCACCGGGATGCCCGCCTCGGCGCAGGCGAGCCACTCCTCGCTGCCTCGGCCGAAGACGAACGAGTCGCCTCCCTTGAGACGCACCACGGTGGCACCGCGACGGGCGTGCTGGATCAGCAGCGTGTTGATGTCGTGTTGCGTGGTCGTCGGGCCACCGGGAGTCTTCCCGACATCAATGAGCACCGCCCCGGGTTTGGTTCGCGCCAGGCACGGCAGAGGGGCGAGCCGGTCGTAGAGGACGACGTCGGCCTCTTCGAGGGCACGCAACCCGCCGACGGTAATCAGGTCGGGGTCGCCCGGGCCACCGCCGACCAGGACCACACTGCCGGTTGCTGCCGGCGAGTCCGCGTCAAGCTGGCCACTGGGTCGCTGCGAGTCAGCCACCGGTCCGCCCGTCGGGGCCGCAGAGGGCGTTAACCGCGGCCGCGGTGATCGCGCTGCCCCCGCGTCGGCCATGGACGACGAGGTACTCCAGACCGAGGTCGTTCTCGGCCAACGCCCGCTTGGATTCGGCTGCGCCGACGAAACCGACCGGCAGGCCCAGCACCGCCGCGGGAGCCAGGCTCGGGTCGTCGGTCAGCACCTCGAGCAGGTGGAACAAGGCGGTGGGAGCGTTGCCGATGGCCACGACAGCGCCGCGCAGCTGCGGCCGCCACAACTCGATCGCTGCTGCGGCCTTGGTGTTCCCGAGGTCGGCGGCCAACTGCGGTAGCCGGGGGTCGGCAATATGGCAGACCACCGGGTTGTCCTGCGGGAGCCGAGCCCGGATGATCCCGCTGGCGACCATCCGTGAGTCGCACAGGATCGGGGCACCACCAGCCAGGGCCGCGGTGGCGGCGGCATACACCCCGGCCGACCAGGCCAAGTCGTCGACCAGGTTGATCTGCCCGCTGGCGTGGACCATCCGGGTCGCCGCCGGGTGCAACTCGACGGGAATCCGGCTCAGGTCCGCTTCGGCCTGGATGGTCGCGAAGGACTGACGGTAGATCTCCAGTCCGTCTCTCTCGTAATCAAACCGGGTCATCGTCGGCCTCCAGCAGCTCGACCATCCGGTCGCGCAACTCCCGGGAACGGCGCGGGTTCTGGTCGGCGAGCACCGCGATCGTCGCGCCCTCGACATCCGCGGTGGCCGGAGTCCAGGCCGAGCCCAGCTCGGCACGGTCGGCGCGAACACAGAAGGTGTGCCTGGCCTCGGCGGCGGCGGCGATCCGGGCATTGGTCGCCGGGTCGTCGGTAGCGGCCAGCACGTACCACGCGCCGTCGAGGTCCGACTCGTCGAAGCTACCCTCACGCCAGGTCACACTGCCGTCCCGGACCAACTCGGCCAGAGCTGGGTGCAGGCTGGGAGCGACGACAGTGACCTCGGCGCCGGCGGCCACGAGCTTGGGCACCCGACGCCGGTTGACACAGCCACCACCAACCGCGACAGCCTTCCGTCCGGACAGCAGCAGCCCGGACAGGTATGCCGGGGACCCCAGGTTGGTGCGGGCCTTCAGCATTCCTTCCCGGTAACGGGCGACGATCACGTCCACGAGCTCGGGGCATGCCCCGATCGGGTCCGCCACGCGCACGTCAGCCTCGGGATGGTCGGCACTCCACTCTTCGCAGGCACGGTGCACCCAGACGTCGAGCCGTCCGGTGAACAGGTAGTGCGGCATCACGACGATCTTCCGGTTGCCGACGCCGTACGCGAGATCGAGTGCCTCCGCCACGGTCGGTCCGGCGATCTGGATGAACGCCGGAAGGACGTTCGCGTAGCCACCAGCCTCGTGCAGGACCCGGCCCAGTCGCACGTGATCGGCGTTCGCCTCGGTCAGGCTGGTGCCCCGGCCGACGAACACGACCGTGATCTCCTCGGCCGACCAGCCCGCACCTGCCGCTTCGATGCGTTGCCGCACAGCCGAGACCATCGGTGCCGGCGCGCCGAGATGGCGGGTACAGACCACTGTTGCTGCTTCGTTCGTCTTCCGGCCGGCCTCGATCGCCTCCGGGATATCTTCGCGCACATGGCCGCCGACGCCGACCATCAGCGGCACGACGACGGCACTCGTGGCACCTTCCGACAGCACCGTGGACAATGCGGCGTCGATGGTCGGTTCGAAGAGCTCGACGAACCCGGCGATGACTCGCACGTCGGGCATGCGTTCCTGCACCCGCTCGACCAGGACCATGGAGTGCTCCTGCCCGGCCGGCAGCCGGGAGCCGTGACCTGCCAACACCAGCGCGGGTGGATCCGGTCGGGTCACGATGCGTGACGGGGTCGCGTCGTGTTTCATCGGCGCATCCAGTGGTAGTCGCGTGGGGTGACCATGACAGTGCGCTCCATTCCGGCAGGAAGATAACGGGTGGTTGAGGAACCGATGACGACAAGACAGTTCATGTCCACCGTCTCGGGGTCGAAGTCGCCGATCGTGGCCAGGGTAACCCGCTGGTCCGGGCGGTCAGCCTCGTGCACGACCGCGACGGGGGTCGTCGGTGGCCGGTGCTGAGCGAGCATCTCGATGGCGTCGGGAAGATGATGCAACCGGGTGCGGCTACGAGGGTTGTAGAGCACGGTGACCAGGTCGGCCTCGGCGGCAGCACGCACCCGACGCACGATCGTCTCCCAGTCGGTGTGCAGGTCCGACAGGCTGATCGTGACGTGGTCGTGCCCGAGCGGAGCGCCGAGGATCGCGGAGGCGGACAGGCTCGCAGTGACCCCGGGAATGATCTCCACGTCGATGCCGTCGGTGCCCTGTTCCAGGGTGGGCGAGGCCATCGCGTAGATGGCCGGGTCGCCGGAACAGACCAGTGCGACGTTGTGGCCCGACCGGGCCAGTTCGATCGCGGTGGCGGTGCGTTCCTCCTCTTTGCCCATCGGGGTGCTGGCGATCCGGGTGCCGGGCCGCATGAGGTCCTTGATCTGGGCGATATAAGGCCGGTAGCCGACGACGATCGAGGCGTCCCGGATCGCCTGTTGCGCTCGCGGTGTGGTGAGGTCGCGGGAGCCGGGGCCCAACCCGACGACGGTGAGCCGGCCCCGGGCGGGCAAGCGGCCGATCGCGCAGGTGGCTTGATCGGTTCGATGTTTGGGCACGACCAGATCGGCCCGGTGGGCCAGCACGGCTGCTTCGGCGACGCTGGGGGTGCCGACTGCGGCCAGTGGCGCGGCGCTCGGGTTGGGCACCGGCTGGGTGGACAGCACTTCGGCGGGATAGGTGACCAGCGGGACGTGCAGGTCGGCGGCCAGCTCGATCAGGCCCGGCTCGTCGGCTTTGGCGTCGACCGAGACGAGGGCACCGATCGAGGCGAGCGCGAGGCCGGCGTCGGTCACAGTCTGGTCGAGCAGGGCCCGCAGCGCGTCGGCGTCGACTCCTCGGTTGCACCCCATCCCGGCGACCAGGCTGGGCGGGCGCAGCACCACGGTGGGCCGGGCGGGCAGGTCGGAGTCTTCAGTGCTCTCTTCAGTGTTCTTGGTGCCCTCGCCAGTGCTCTTGGTGCCCTCGTCAGTGCTCTTGGAGCGCTCGTCGGTGATCACGACGTCGGCCACTGACTCGGCTGGTGCCGGGTCACCTGCCTCGATGAGGGAGACGTTCTTCGGCAGTGCGGGTAGTGGCCAGGGTTGGCTTCGCCGGAAGGTGACGGCGTGTCCGTCGAGGATGGCGCGGGTGACGGTGGCGACGTCACCCGAATACGACCAGCCCAGGGTGTCGAGCGCGGGTATGCCGAGGGAGTCGGTTGCCGTGGTCAGCACGGCGGTGGCTCCCAGTCCGTCCGCGATCCGCCGGGCGAGGTCGTTGGCGCCCCCGGCATGGCCACCGACCAGTGGGATGACGAATCGTCCGGCGTCGTCGATGACCACGACGCCGGGATCGGTCCGTTTGGATTCAAGCAGTGGCGCGATGATCCGGATGGTGGCACCCACGGCGAGATGACTGATGATCAGCTCGCACTCGTGCCAGGCCTGACGTAGCCCCTGGACGCCACCGTCGAAGTAGCGCGTGGTGGTCTGGGACAGGATCGCGTCGATCTGGGTGGCCCGGTCCCGGCTGGCAATCGAGCCGGTGACCTGGCCGATCACGTCCGCACCCCCGTGGTCACCTGGTGCCCGTCGACGACTTCGCGTGCCCAGTGGTAGCCCTCCGGCAATGGATCGGGTGCCGGTCCGGTGACGACGACGGCCCGGGCGGAATCCCCGATGTCGCTGGAGCTGTCGGTGAGGACGAGATCCGGTGCCTCCGGCGGGTCGTCGAGCGTGATCGCGGCTCCGGCCCAGCCGGCCAGGGCGGCCAAGTCGCCGGCCAATGGGCCGCGGGCCCAGAGCAACTCCCCCGGCTCGGGCAATAGCCGGGCGAAGGCCAGGGCAGCCGCTGGGGTCACGGCGCCGAGGGCCGACCGGTCCGCCCGCTGCGGCCGGGCCACCGTGCCGTCCCAGTCGCGGTCGGGGTCATCGGGGTGCGCGGCGAGCACGAGCACGACGTTCGGCTCCATGGGCTCGACCTCGTGGGCTTGCTCGGAGTCGAGCACGCGGACTCGTTCGTCGGGTTCGCCAAGTCGTTCGGCCAGCACGAACCAGCGGCGCTGCCCGGCCAAGCCGGCGGCGAGCTCGCGGATGCCGTGGTCTCCTCCGGTGAACACCGCGACCTTGGGGAAGGCCCGGGCCAAGTTGAGCGCCGGGCCGATCGGTCGCCCGTGCGCGCTGACCACGACGGCGTCGTCCCAGGGCAAGCCGACGGCGGCGAAGGCCGTGGCGATCGACGAGGGTGCGGTGACCACGGCAGGGCGGATGCCGCGGGCCCGCAGCGCCCGCACCACCCCGAAATAGAGGGGGTCACCACTGGCCACGATCGTCACTCGGGTCCCGCTGGGTAGCCCGCTAATCCGCTCGATTGCGGGCCGGAGTGCGCCGAGGGTGATCCGGCGTTCCGGTGCGACGTGCAGGGCGTCGAGGTGGCGGGTTCCGCCCACCACCCAGTCGGACCGGTCGGCGTCGGCTTCGAGCTGCGGGGTGGGGCGGCCGAGCAGCCCGTGGACGATGATCACGCTTGACTCTCCTGGTCGGTCGGGGGCTGGGGATGGACGGCGGCTCGATAGCCGTGCCGGAAGCCCGGATCGTAGAGGTGGCTGCGGGTGACCGAGCGCTCGGCCAGGGCCGGGCCGACGAGCACGACCGTGTGTTTCCACAGTTTGTGGGCGTGCATGGTCGCCGACAGCTCGTCGAGGCGGCAGCGCCACACCAGCTCGTCCGGCCAGCTCACCCGATAGCCGACGATGCACGGGGTGTCGGCGGGGTAGCCACCGGCCAGCAGCTGCTCCTGCAGCACCTTGTTCCGGGCCGCGGAGAGATAGAGCGCCATGGTCACACCGTGTGCCGCGAGGCCGCGCACGGTCTCACGGTCCGGCATCGGGGTCCGGCCACCCTCCAGCCGGGTGAGGATCAACGTCTGGGAGACCTCTGGGACGGTGACCTCGACCTCCATCCGCGCCGCCGCAGCCGAGAACGCCGAGACACCGGGAATGGTCCGATAGGGGATGCCGATGTCATCGCAGAGACGGCGCTGCTCCGCGGTGGCGCCGTAGATGGACGGATCCCCGGTGTGCACCCGGGCCACTAGCAACCCTTCGTCTCGGGCCCGCCGGTAGATGGGGGTGATGTCTTCCAGCGACTTGTCGGCCGAGTCGATGACCAGGGCCCCCGGCTTGGCGTCGGCCACGACTGCAGGCTCCACCAGACTGGAAGCCCAGATCACGATGTCGGCCGCGGCGATAACCCGGGCACCCCGCAGCGTGACGAGGTCGGCGGCGCCGGGGCCGGCTCCGACGAAGACCACTTCCCCACCAGACTGCTCGGTCCGCTCAGTGTGCTCGGTGCGCTCGGTCCGCTCAGTGTGCTCAGTGTGCCCGGTCTGCCCGGTCTGCCTAGCGGGCTCGGGCCCAGTGCCCATGACCGAGCTCATGACCGACCTCCCGGCGCGGTCCGCTCCGGCGTAACGAGCACGGTGGTGAAGTACGGAGCGTGGCTCGTGGTGACTTCGGACAACGGCAGCAGCTGCTGTCCCGGCAAACCGATGTCGACGCCGACGACTCCGGTGCGGTCGTGACGCTCGACTAGCTCCATCAGCTCCGCCAACCGGCCACCTACCTTGTAGGCCACGACCGTGTCCGAGTGCTCGAGCGCTGCCTCCACGGCGTCCAATCCGGCCGTGAGCGGCACCAGGGTCAGTGCTTCCCGGCCCTCGACCAGCGGGGTGAGGCTGGCTGCCGCCAGGTTCTGCATCGCGGTGATCCCCGGGACCAATGCGACCTCGAGTTCGGGGACCGCGGTTCGGGTCTGGGCCACCAGGTAGGAGAACGTGGAATAGAGGCTGGGATCTCCGATGGTGGCGAAGGCGACTGTGCCGGCTCCCTGCTGGAACGCCTCGACGACCGCCTGCGCCGAGGTCTCCCAGGCTTGCCGACGACGAGAGTCGGCACCAGTGCGCCGGGCCATACTGAACGGCACCCGGCGCAGTTTGTCGGCCGCCCATGGACAGGACGCGACGACGATCTGCTCGGCCCGTCCCGGGCCCTGCGCAGCGGTCTCGACACTCGGCACGAGGATGCGGTCCGCGTCCCGAAAGACCTGGACCGCCCTGAGGGTCATGAGTTGCGGGTCGCCGGGCCCGACACCGACGCCAATGAGCGTCGGTGGGCGCACAGCATCGATCTCCACGTGAGCCTCCCAGGTGTCCTCGCCTGTTGTTTTGCCCGGCAGTGAGGCGAGTTCCTGGCTCCCGGCGCGGGTGTCGCACGAACCGGTCACAGTGGCGGGACCGCCCCGGATTTGCCGTTATGCGCACCGGGTTCCTCGACACATCGCTGCGCGGCATAGTCTGACACACTCGACCGTATGCTGCCGATGTCCGTGCTGGTGCTCGGCGGGACTCGCGAGGGACGCGAGCTGGCGAGCCTCTTGCATGCCGCCGACGTCCCGGTGGTCACCTCGCTCGCCGGGGACGTCACGCAGGTGCGCCGTCCGGAGGGAGACGTCCGGATCGGTGGCTTCGGCGGCGCTGAGGGGCTGGCCGACTACCTGCGTAGCCACGCCGTCGCTGCGGCGGTGGATGCTACTCACCCGTTTGCGGCCCAGATCAGCGCGAACGCCGCCGCCGCTTGCACCGCGGTCGGCGTGCCGCTGCTGCGGCTGTCCCGGCCCAGTTGGGCCCAACGATCGGATGCCGGATCGTGGCACTGGGTGGATTCTCTCCAGCAGGCCGGCACCGTCGCTGCGCAGCTGGGTGACCGGGTGATGTTGGCGACCGGCCGGCAGAGTGCAGCGGGCTTCGCCGGGTGTTCGGCCCGGTATGTCGTGCTACGGGTGGTGGACCCGCCCGAGGGTCCGCTGCCGCCGGGTTGGACCGTCCTACGCGCCCGGGGTCCCTTCGCCTTCGACGATGAGGTGCAGCTCCTGCGCGGCCACGCCATCGAGGTCCTGGTCACCAAGGACTCCGGTGGACCGACCTCGGCCAAACTGGACGCTGCGGCTCACCTCGGGGTCGCGGTCGTCGTCGTGCGCCGGCCGGCACCACCGGCCGGTGTCGACTGTGTCTCGACAGTCACCGACGCGGCCGCCTGGGTGACGGCCCACAGTGAGTCGGGCGGCTGAGCGAGAAAGCCCGGATGATGCACGACCGGAGTCGTCAGTCCGGCCGATTCACCGACGGCGTAGCAGATAGGTGTCGAAGACCCAGCCTTTGCGTTCCAGTGCCGCTGCCCGCACCCGGAGGATCTCCTCCCTGACCTGCTCCAACGGACCGGCCACGAGTTGCTCGTCATCCGTGCCAAGGTAGGCGCCCCAGTAGATGTCCAACCCGGTCGGGTCGATCTTCGCGAATGCCTGGTGTGCATCGAGCATCGCGACGACGTCGTCCACGCCCGGCGGCATACCGTCGCGCAATAGCCGAGCCGGGTTGATCTGCACGGCCCGACCCTGACGGTTCAGCGGGATCCGATGTCGCGCTGCGAGGGCGAGCACACTGCTCACCCCTGGGACGACTCGCAGCGTGATCGGCCGATGCTCAGGTGCCGCACGCACCAACTGGTCGGCGATGACCAGGGTGCTCTCGTAGAGACTCGGATCCCCCCAGACGAGGAATCCGCCGGCTTCGCCGTCGCCGAGACCAGCGGTCAGGGCCGCACCCCACTGACAGCGCCGCTCGGCCCGCCACTGCTCGACGGCAGCCGGGTAGTCGGGGGCGCTACGCCACGGGCGGGGCGGGTCGGCCAGTTCGACGATTCTCGGCGGTACGGCGCGATGCCGTTCGACGAGGAATCGGCGTGCCTGGACGAGGTCGTCCAGCTCGTCTTCTTTGAGCACGACGAACAACACGTCGATGCGCTGGATCGCCCGGACCGCTTCGAGAGTGATCCAATCCGGGTCACCGGCGCCGATCCCTATCAGGATCAGTTCTCGGCTCACCGGGCACCGGCCGAGCACGCGGAGTCCTTCACGCCGGAGATTCTGCCGTAAGTGGCACCGACTAGCATTCCCGCTCATGAACACGCCTGGCCCCAGTCGTGCCCAGCTCACCGCGGGGCTGCCGGACCAGACCTTCGCGACCGATGGTCTGCTCACCAAGCGAGCGCTGCGGGCCTACGCCTTTGCCATGCTCAGCCCGGCGGGTGACGAACTGTTGTGGGATCTGGGCGCCGGCACCGGGTCGGTGGCCATCGAATGGTGTCGGCTGCACGCCGGTAACCGTGCGGTAGCCGTGGAACGAAACCCGGATCGAGCCTCGCGGATCACGACGAACGCGACCGCGCTACAGGTCGCCGACCGGGTCGAGGTGCTGCTGGGCGCCGTCGACGGTGTGCTGCCCGACCTTCCGGAACCGGACGCGATCTTCATCGGCGGCGGTATCGGAGAAGCGACCCTCGACCGGTGCTGGGACGTCCTGCCCCCGGGCGGCAGGTTGGTCGTGCACAGCGTGACCGCCGACTCCGACAGCCGGCTGCTCGCGGCATACCGGGCTCGGGGTGGCGAGCTGACCAGAATCGCGGTCGAGACGGCCGAACCGCTCGGCTCGTTCGTCGGTTACCGACCACTTCGGACTGTGACGAGTTGGGCCGCTGTAAAACCATGACTTGCGCGCCCGGGTGACCCCCGCGACCCCCTACCCATCTCCGGCCGAGCCGGCCCTATCCATCGCTGCGACACTCCGCCCCTCAACGCTCCTCTGGCCGACGCGGTGTGCCATCATGAAAAGGCCGTCCGTGGCACGGAACCCGGTGTGAATCCGGGGCGGTCGGGCCACTGTGACCCAGTGATGGGAAGCCAGATACGTGCGCGGGCGACGGTTCCTTGAGGCCACGTCACCTTAGAAAGGGAACTCTGCCGATGCATATTGCCGAAGGATTCCTCCCATTGGGGCACTGTGTTGCCTGGGGCGTTGTGTCCGCACCTTTTGTCGTCCACGGGGCCCGGATGACCATCCGGGAAGCGAAGGAACACCCCGATTCGCGACTGCTGCTGGCCGCCTCCGGTGCGTTCACCTTCGTCCTGTCCTCGATCAAGCTGCCGTCCGTGACCGGCAGTTCCTCTCACCCGACGGGGACCGGCCTGGGGGCTGTGCTGTTCAAACCACCCTTGATGTCGTTCGTCGCAACGGTGGTCCTCATCTTCCAAGCGCTCCTGCTGGCACACGGCGGGCTGAGCACGCTCGGGGCGAACGTGTTCAGCATGGGCATCGTCGGGCCGTGGATCGGGTACGCCGCCTGGCGCCTGTCCGGGGGTCTCGGATGGAACCGTAGTGTCGGGATCTTCCTGGCACTGGCTTTCGCTGACTTCGCGACCTACCTGGTCACCAGCCTCCAGCTCGCATTGGCATACCCCGATGCGACCTCCGGGTTGGCCGGATCGATCAGCAAGTTCCTCAGCATCTTCGCGATCTCCCAGATCCCGTTGGCCATCGCCGAAGGCATCCTCGGTGTCCTGCTCTTCCGGGTGCTCACCGACATCGCCAAGCCTCAGCTGATCCGGCTCGGGGTCCTGCGCGCCGCCACGACCGAGGCGGTGGCCCGATGACCCGGAAAGCCTGGACCAATGTCATCCTCTTGCTCGCTCTCGTGGTCATTTTCGGCGTGAGTTTCGTCCTCGGCGGGCAACGCACCGATCCCGAGGAGCGTTTCGCCGGCACCGACTCGGCGGCCACGTCCGTGATCGAGGAGTCGGGCCACGAACCGTGGTTCTCTCCCTTCTTCGAGCCAGAGTCCGGAGAAGTCGAGTCAGGCCTGTTCGCATTGCAGGCCGCTATCGGCGGCGGCGTCCTCGGTTTCGCTGTCGGTGCCCTCTGGGCCCGTCGGCGCGATGAGGACTCGTCGGGCGAAGGCACCCAGCAGCCGTCTGGAGCGAGCCCAGCAACTCCGCCGTCGATGGACTGATGGCACACGGCTTGGCACTGGATCAGGCGGCCTGGTCCAGCCCATGGCGAGCGCGGTCGGTGCGGGATAAAGGAGTGCTCTCGCTCGGCCTACTCCTGGTGGCGGTGTCGCTGCCTCCGGTGCCTGGGGCCGCAGGGGTGGGGTTGGTCAGTCTCGTCCTGCTCCTCGGCCCGATCCGGGTGAGTCCGGCCCGCCTGGGCCGGATCATCTGGATGCCGTTGCTGTCGATCGGTATCGGGGTGGTCACGGTAGCGATCAGCGTCAACTGGGATGGCGGCTTGCAGTTGGCAGTCACTCAAGAGGGTCTGTCGATGGCCGGAACCCTGGCCGTGCGGGCGCTCTCGGCGACCCTGGCGTTGTTCACCCTGGCCTGCTCCACACCGATGATCGACCTCTTCGCCGGGCTCCGCCAAGCCCGAGTGCCGGACCCGTTGATCGAGATCGCCAGTCTGATCTACCGGTTCGTCTTCGGCCTGTTGGAAGGTGCCGGTGCTATCCATCAGGCGCAGCAAGCGCGCCTCGGATACGCGACCCGAAGAGCTGCTATGCGCTCGGCCGCTATGGGGATGGCCGTGCTGTTCATCCGCTCGTGGGATCGGGCCCGGCGGCTCGAATCGGGGCTGGCCGGAAGAGGCTACGTCGACTCGTTGCGTACGCTCGAGCCGGTCAAGACCCGGTCGTTGCGGTTCTTGCTGGGCAGCATTGGGTTGTTGGGTGTGCTCGTGGCCGGCTCGCTGTTCTGGACCGTGACCCAGTGAGTCAGCGCCAGCTGAGTGCCCGCGAGCTCCGGGTCGCCTTCGAGGACCGGCTGGTCCTCGATGGTGCGAGCTTGGCGGTCCCCAGTGGTCAGCGCCTGGCACTGCTCGGCGCGAACGGCTCGGGCAAGACCACCCTGCTGCGCAGCTTGTCGGGGGCGATCGAACCGGACGGGGGCTGCGTCGAGGTCGACGGTCGAGCCGTGGACTACGGCCGGGCCGGGTTGCGTAGCCATCGGCAATTCGTCCAGTTGGTCGCGCAGAATCCTGACGACCAGTTGTTCGCCGCCGACGTGTTCCGCGACGTGTCCTTCGGACCGATCAACCTCGACCTGCCCGAGCAGGACGTGCGCCGCCGGGTGGTTGACGTGCTCGCCGTGCTGTCCATCGAAGACCTCGCCGACCGTCCGATCCACGAGCTGTCCTTCGGCCAGCGCAAGCGAGTCGCAATCGCCGGAGCGTTGGCGATGCAGCCCAGTGTCATGCTGCTCGACGAGCCGACGGCGGGCCTGGACCCGCAAGGCGTGGACGAGATGGTCGGTGCGTTGGAGAGCCTGCTCCGCGCCGGCACCACCGTCGTGATCGCCACCCACGACATCGATTTCGCGCTCTGGTGGGCCGATTCAGTGGCCATCCTCGTCGACGGGCGGATCCGGCACGGCGAGCCCACGGACCTGCTGTCCGACGCCCAGCTGATCGCCGCAGCCCGGCTGCGGCAGCCGACCGTCCTCGACGTGGCGACCCAGCTCGATCTGGAGCTGTCCCGCGTCACGGACGTGACGAGCCTGGTCGCGGCAGTTCGCCGCCGGATCGGCCGGATCACTCCCGATTAGCGCTGCCACCCGGCGACGCGGCGGTCAATGCCCGGCTGACCACCGCAGGGGTATCGATCATCCGGGGGCCGTACCAGGTGAGCGCTTGCCCGTCGACGAGCATGATCCGTTCACCGGGAAACTGCTCGGGACCGTCGTCGGCGTTGAACGCATACGGCTCGTCCGGCAACACCACGAGGTCGTGGGCGGGCAGATCGGCCGGATCGACCCGCGGGTAACGTTCGCCGTCCGTTCCGCCGTCGCCGAGAGCGTTGGCCACCCCGAGCCGCGCGAGCACGTCCCCGGCATACGTGTCCCGGCCCAGCCACATCCATGGCCGCCGCCAGATCGCCACGACAGCGGTATGCCGGGTCGGCCGACCGGGCGGGTGTGCCGCCCAGGCGTGCCGCGCCTGCCCCAGCCACTCGCGGTCCGGGGCTTCCAGGACCGCCAGCAGGCGTTCCAGGGACTGCAGGGCGGAGTCGACGCTGGACACGACGGTCACCCAGACCGGCACACCGGCAGCGCGCAGGGCCTCGACGTCGCGGCGGCGGTTCTCCTCCTCGTTGGCGATGACGAGGTCGGGAGCCAGCTCGCGAATCCGGGCTATATGGGGGTTCTTCGTGCCCCGCACCCGCGGCACGTCGAGGGCGGCCGGGTGCACGCACCACTCAGTGGCCCCGACAAGGATCCCTGCCGCGCTGCGGACGATCGCCTCGGTGAGCGAAGGAACCAAGCTCACGACTCGGCGTGGCGCTCGGGCCAACGGGACGGGATAACCGAGGTCGTCGTGGTCCAGGGTCACTTCGCCAGTCTGTCCCAGCACTCCCGCGGGAACAACTCGCCTCGATCGGATCCCGGCGGTTGCCCGGGATCCTGGCCGGCGGCTCCACGCAGCACCGCCCTCGTGGACTCACCTCATTGCACCTATCTAATTGCACCTATCTAGATGGGGACGAGGTCGCGACGCTGTTCGCAGCTTCCTCGTGTTTCACCCGCAGCGACGACACCGCCACCGTGCCCTGTGACGAGGCGTCATCACCCAAGGTCTGGTTCGTCTGCAGGTAAGCCCCCACTTTGAAATAGCAACGGCGGCAGCTGACCGGCAGGCGTACTGTGCTCTGGATCGGCGGCTCGTTTCCCTCGCCGGTGAGCGCAGCGTAGTTGACCACGGCCTCATCCTGCTCGACAAGGATCCGCAACCGGTAACGACGTCCCAACCGATAGTCGGGATCGAGAGTTTCACCAGTGATCGAGTCATTGGTCTTGACGTACAGTCGTCCCCGGTCTAGTCGGATCAAGGCGATGTATTCATCAGTGCCGTGGATCTGCGCGGCCACGATCGACGGGTGCACCGGGGGCACGGCGAGGATCGCTCCCTCAACCGCTAGCACGTGGCGACCGTTAGCCGCTGACCACGCCGCACGCGAGCCGTCAGGGTTCAACTCCCGCAACTCGGTTCGGGCAAACTGCGAGCCGGCTTGGACGAACCCTCCCACCGGCACGGTAAACAACACGGTGTCCCCGGCAGCATCGAGCCGAAATGACGGACTGCTGAACTCTTGCAGCTGTGGGCCGGCGAGTTCGACGGAGTGCCCATCATCCGCGGGTTCGGGAAGCGCGAGTTTCCACGGCGACAGGTCCAGCACACCGGCCGGCACGGCGGCGCCTGCGCCCGATGTTTCCCGGTCTGCGTCGGCCGCCGAGCAGCCCGCCGACGCCAGTAGACACGCGGTGACCGTCCCACGCGCCAATCGGCCGAGACGGCCCCTGCCACCCGACAGCAGACTCATGCGAGACTCCGTCGTCGTCCCATGGTGAGCAGCGCGGCCCACCCGACCACACCCACTAACGACGCCCCGACAATGGCCCACACCACGCGCAGTCGATCGGGGAGCCACTGCCCGCCGTTGGCTTGTTGGGTGTTCGATTCGTCGAGAACGATGTTCTGCACCGCTAAAGCATTGTCAACGAACCTGTTGTCGTGGGCTAAGGTGGTATCAGTGTTGGCGGGATCGATCCGCATTCCGACCCGATTGCGCTCCACTGTGTTTTGTTCGAACAAATTGTTTCCGGAGTCGGCGGTGACGATACCGTCCCCGCCGTTGTCGGTCACAGTGTTACCGGTGATAACGTTGTCGGTGGACTCCTCATCCATCATTATCCCATTTTCACCATTGAAACGCGAGACGGAATCTCTCACTGACGAGTTCACCACGTTGTCCGCGAAGATGATGCCGTGCGCGCCGTTGCGTTCGGCGGTCACCCGGATGAACGCCAAGCCAGAACTATACGTATGCGGATCCACTCCATAGAGCTGGTTACTATTGAACTGCGAATCAGTAACGGTCAGGTCATGCACATTGTTAGTGTAAAGACCGATGAAGTTGTTGTCGAAGCTTGAATCCGTCACGAAGCCGGATGCCCGTTGCGACCACGAGACACCGTAGCTGTAGTTCCAGTCCCAGCCCAGGTTCGTTAATCGAGAGCCGGAAATATCCATCCTCGATCCGTCCGTGGCCATGACAAACGGCTGGTAGTCGGGCACCGATGGATCACTGGGGCGCATGGCGTCCACGTGCACGTCGGTGAATCTCAACAGAGCCCCGTTCGTAGCTCCGATGAACACGCTCGGCGAATCAGTCATTTCTAGGCGGGGCACGCCAGGGCCGATCCGCAATGAGCCTCGATCAACGATCAGCGCACTATTCAGCCGATAGCCCTGTCCGGCGCCAAGGCTCGGCCCGGGCGGCGTGATCCAGTTCGGGTCGGCGATGGCGGCGGCAAGGTCTGGCAACGTCCAGGCATGCCTTCCGGCGAGCACTCTTGTCGTCGTGCCAGAGATGAGCAGTCGCACTTCCTCGGGCGTGATGATAATGGCTCGCAAGTCCAACTCAGATGGCGGGTAGTCCAGCCCGCGGGCGTCCGCAGAACGCCCCGAGGTAACCAAAGCGATCGGATCGAAAGACTCGATGAAAGGGGCGCGCTCGGCGTGGGCGAACCTGGACACCTCGACTGGGCGGATGCCCAAGGCCAACGACAGGTACCCACCGATCACCCCAGCCACGAGGCAGAGGATGGCGACTAAGCCGATAAAGCGCCGCCGCTGCATGAACCTGTCGAGGTCGGATTGGCTATCGTATTTGAGTCGATGCTTAATCAACTGGGCACCAGCTTCATGGCATCGTTCGCCTTGGTGATCATGACGAATTTGCGGGGCCGACCACGCAACACCGAAGCACCGATAATTAAGACGGGAGCCAACGCCGTAACGGGGGTCAGAATTGTGGCCAGCAGGCACTGGCCGATCCGGCGCCACCAATAGCTGCGAGAGTGCAACTGGCGGTTTGGGGCGCCGCCTGCATTAATCCATCCACACAGGCCGTAGCTGACGAACCACAACACAAGCGAAACCAAAAACACCTTGTGCACCTGCGGTGGCACCTTCGCGATGCCAGTGAGCAGCAAGATGGCCCCTGTGGATGAGGCAATTACAGACGCGAACCCGATAGCGTACTTCGCCGCTTTGAACATCGCCGGCCAAAACGGCACGATATCCCGATCGGCGATCGCGTCGAAGTTACCCCAGGTCCAGCGCCAGCGCTGATTCAGCGACTCCCTGAAGGTCCATGGCGAGACCAGCTGGATGGCCGCGTGGAAGTAGCCCCAGCTCAATCCAAGATGGGCCGCATTGGTGCCGAAGACGAGATCGTCCGAGGCCACGATCGGCCTGTCCCAAGTAACGATCTCCTCGGCCCTGCCCGTAATACATAAACCTTCACCATGGACAAATAGAGGTCGCTGCAGAACACCCTGTGTACAACTGCAATAAATCAGGCAGTTGCGGGTGCGGATGTTATCCAGGTGCGACAGCAAGAAGTGTCGCCAGCCACCGACGGCGAACCACCGGTTCGGCACGGTGACGCCTTGGCACACATCATAGTCACCCTCGAAAGCCCGGCGCACGTACGTCTTGGAAGGCAGTGTGTCGTCGTCGACGAGCAGAATCTTCACGTCCGGCCGGTTCAGACCGAGATCGGCACGCAGCCTCCTCGTGTATTCCAGGGCTCGCGCCTTGTCGATGGGTTGGCACTCGAAGTCCCTCGGCACGACGACTACCCGGTCGGCGTTCTCATAGTCAATGAAGTGGCCGGGCTCAATCACCACCCACACCTCGTAGCTCATCGGCAGCCCGTAGCCACGTAGTTCGTTAACTGTGCGTTGTACGAGCTCCGGCTCGCGTCCCACCGAGGTGATCTGAATGATCAGGTGGGTGAACTTACCGGGGGCGCGCAAGTAAAGCCATCGCGCCCAAGCAGCACCCAGGATCATCAGCAAGACCTCGACGGTCGGGATGAGGAAGAAGGCGAAGAGCAACCACTGAAGCACCGCAATAACGGAGGACTCAGGCATTGCGGACACCGCGCCCGCCCCACTGGGGAACATCGCGTCGCGCCCAATCGCGGTGGGTGGCGACCTCCGGCACATCCCAGCTGACCGCGTCACGGGCCACTATGGCATCGCTGGCCACGTGCACGTGGCTTCGGTCGATGCCGCTCGCCGACGTCAACGCGGTCACGGACATGAAGACCGCCTCAGCGTCCGACAGGGCGATCTGATGGGGGAGATCGACAGATAGCCCTTGCGCGGCCAACCCCTGCACTCGGTCGGGGTCAGCGTCGAAAAAGCGCACGTCATAGCCGTGCTGGAGGAATCCCTTGTCGGTGGGGGCCCCGACAACGCCGGCTCCGATGGTGTGTATTCGTGCCATTGCTCCCTCTCAGTGGTTCAGGACCCCGTCGGCGCTGGGGTTTACGGACACGGGGGGGACTGTACGTGATCAACCTGGCAAGAAGCCTCGGCGCGGTGATAGGTTCGGGCCGTAGCGTCGTGAATCATGGCTCTTGTCAATGTAATTCACGATAAGCCAGGCGCGAGATGATCTGGGTCATACTTAGACCCCGCAGTCTCCCAGGCCAACACCATCGGTGTCTCACCCACGGGTGATCGATAGGAGGGACCGCCGCCACAACTACCACGAGTACTCCGACAGCGTCCCGTCGAATGTCCCTGCAGCTACGCCCGCTTCAGTCGACCGTCGAGACGCGACTTTCACTGATGAGGAATAACTCACATCATCCCGTTGTTAGCACTCTCGAGGGCAGAGTGCCAAGCCGCTGCCCGCCCAGAAGCCGAGCTCGAGACCACGAGGAGGACTCCATGAGCACCCGTTTCGACCCCTTCCGTGAGATGGACCGGATCTTCTCCGACGCCCTTCGGACACCTGCCGCACACGCTATGCCGATGGACATCTATCGCACCGGCGAGACCTTCGTCGTGAGCATCGACCTCCCGGGGGTCGACCCGGCCAGTGTCGACGTGGACGTTGAGGACCGCACTCTCACCGTGCGCGCCGAGCGCCCGGCCCAGTCCGACGAGGACATCCAGTGGCTGTCGCACGAGCGCCCCTCCGGCACCTTCGCCCGCCAGCTCACCTTGGGCTACGGGGTTGCCAGCGACCGGATCGAGGCCGACTACGCCGACGGCGTGTTGACCCTGACGATCCCGGTTGCCGAGGAGGCCAAGCCGCGCAAGGTCGCGGTCACGCACCAGACCCGCACCGGCGCGAACAAGGCCATCGACACCGTGACCCCTGAGGGCGATTCGGTCACCTCCTGACCTGCTCTCGCCGGCCTCGGCCCCACCCGTCGAGACCGCGCTTCGGTATGCCGCGTCCGGACCCCCTGCCGGGCGCGGCATACTCATGTGCGCATGTTCGTCGATTCGCGAGCTTTCGCCATTCATCAACCGACGAGTGACGCGTCGATCGTCCTGTCAACCCCCACGAAACCGTCACCGGAGCGGCGGTTGGGGCAGCCCAGTTACTGGTGCTTGGTGAAGCTGATCCCGAACTTCTCGCGGTCGAGGCCCTGGCACATGGCCAGTCGGCCGTAGCTGTAGTCAAAGGGCTCGGCGAGGATCCTTCCCCCGGCGGCGCGCACCGCGGCGGCGGTGGCGTCGACGTCCTCGACCTCGAAAGTGACCGTCCAAACCGGAGGGCCGCCGTCGACGGTCTCGCCGATGCCACCGACGACCCGTCGTCCCTGGGGGACGATGAACATCGCGTAGCCGGCACCTTCGCCGGGAAGCTCGGTATACCGGTAGCCGAAGACCTTCTCGTAGAAGTCCTTGCCGGCCTGGTAGTTGTCTCCCAGTCCTTCGCACCATGCGACCGCGCCCGGCTCGCTGACCAGTTCGTATCCGCCGTGCTTGGCGGCTTCCCAGGTCCCGAAACGGGCACCGCAGACGTCCACGTAGAGCGCCATCCGGCCATGCACCCCGACCTGGGTGATCGGAAAGAGCGTCTGTCCGCCGGCCTCGTTGATGGCCGCATCGGTCGCTTCGGAGTCGTCAGTCGCCAGGTAGACGGTCCAAGCGCTGGCCAAGTAGGCGTCCGGGGCGCTCGGCGGTGACATGCCGGCAACCCGGGAGCCACGCAGGAAAGCATTGCTGTAGCCGCCGAATTCCTCGGCGCGTTGGGAGAACTCCCAGCCGAAGACGGCGCCGTAGAACTCCTGGCTGCGCTGCATGTCCGACACGCTCAAGTCGACCCAGCAGGGTGTGCCAGGTGGCCAGGCGCCCTTGTGCACAGTCATCGACGGCCTCCCTTGCATCGCAGGTGGACAACGCCACCCTAGTCCGCAGTCAGCGGCGGCGCGAGACCAGGTGGGCCGGAGCTTGTCCGCCTGCGCCGAACCGGTCCGTCAGAGGTTGATCATGTGTCCGGCGATCCCGTGCAGGGCTTCCTTGACCGCTTCACCGAGGGTCGGGTGAGCGAAGACGACCCGGGACAACTCGTCGGCCGTGAGATCCCAGGTCTGGGCGGCGTTGAGCACCGGCAGCAGCTCGGTGACGTCCGGACCGATCAAGTGCGCCCCGAGCAACTCGTTGTGCGCGGCGTCCGCGACGATCTTGACGAAACCGACCGCGTGCCCGAGCCCCTGAGCCTTGCCGTTTGCCGAGAACGGGAAGGTGGCCGTCTTGACTTGGTAGCCGGCATCCTTGGCCTGCTGCTCGGACAAGCCCATCGAACCGATCTGCGGCTGACAGTATGTCGCGCGCGGGATGAAGCGGTAGTCCAACTCCATCGTCTCGACACCGGCGATGGTCTCGGCCGCGACGATGCCCATCGCCTCGGCGACGTGAGCGAGCATGAGTTTGGCTGTGACGTCACCAATGGCGTAGACACCGTTGACGTTGGTGCGGCAGCGGCCGTCGACGGCGATAGCGCCCCGGTCGGTCAGTGCGACACCGGTCGACTCGAGCCCGTAGCCCTCGACGCGCGGCGCGAAACCGATGGCCGACAGCAGCCGGTCGGCTTCGAGCACCTTCTGCGCGCCGCCTGTGCTCACCATGACCCGCACCCCGGAGCCGGTGTCCTCGACGCTCTCCACCTTGGTGCCGAGCATGACCTTGACACCGAGCTTCTTGTAGTGCTTGAGCAGCTCTTTGGAGACCGCCTCGTCCTCGGTCGGCACCATCCGGTCGAGGAACTCGACGATCGTCACGTCGACACCGAAGTTGGCCATGACATAGGCGAATTCGACACCGATGGCTCCGGAACCGGCGATGATGATCGAGCCGGGCAGCTCGGGGTCGAGGATCTGCTCTTCGTAGGTGACGACGTTCTTGCTGACCTGCACTCCTGGGATCATTCGGGTGACCGAGCCGGTGGCGATGATGAGGTTGTCGAAGGTGACGTGGCGCTCCCGGTCACCACTCTTGACCGTCATCGAGGTCGGGCCGGTGAGTGTGCCCCAGCCGTCGATCTCGGTGATCTTGTTCTTCTTCATCAGGTAGTGCACGCCTTTGACGATGCCTTCGGACACCTTGCGTGAGCGCGCGTGGGTCGGGCCGTAGCTCATCGTCGCGTCGCCCTCGATGCCGAAGGTCTTCTTCTCGTGGGTGAGCACGTGCGCCAGTTCGGCGTTCTTGAGCAGCGCCTTGCTCGGGATGCAGCCGACGTTGAGGCAGACCCCTCCCCAATACTGCTTCTCGACGACTGCGGCCTTGAGGCCTAACTGCGCGCAGCGGATCGCTGCGACATATCCACCGGGACCTGCACCGAGCACCACGACGTCGAAGTCAGCCATGCAGGCAGCCTATCCGGGCGGCCGGTTTGCCGCCGTGCCCGTCGGGTTGCCGCCGTGCCGGTCGGGAGGCGTCGAGCTTTCGCGCAGCTAACGCGCCTGGGGCACAGGAACGCTGTCCCGATGCAGGTCACGCAACCCGGCATACGTGCGCGCACTGAAACCGAGTCGTTCGGCTTCTGCCTCGGTCAGTTCGCGACGGACCCTCGCCGGCACGCCCGCGACGAGCGATCGGGCAGGCACGATCACTCCTTCGGCGACCAGGGCTTTGGCGGCCACGAAGCTCCCGGCACCGATTACTGCGCCGTTGAGCACGGCCGAGCCCATGCCGACGAGTGCGCCGTCCGCCACGGTCGCACCGTGCACGATGGCAGCGTGCCCGACGGTCACACCGCGCCCGAGTGTCGCCGGGCTGCCCGGGTCGGCGTGGAAGACCGCATTGTCCTGCACGTTGCTGTCGGCGCCGATGACGATGCGTTCCCGGTCACCGCGTAGCACCACGCCGTACCAGATGCTTGCCCCCGATTCGATGACGACGTTGCCGACGACTGTCGCGGTGGGCGCCACCCAGGCGTCCGGGGCGACCTGCGGCACGAGTTCTCCGACGCTGAGGATCATGACCGCACGATAGCGTGGCGCACCGGTTCTCCTCGGGGCTTGTGGGTCTCACCGGGTAGGCTCGACGTTCGTTTCCTATCCCCAGCGCGCCCGAGGGGCGCCGAGGAGCAGTCATGCAAGTCCTCGTCACCGGAGGCGCCGGATTCATCGGCTCGAACTTTGTGCTTCGAGTCGCCGACACGCGCCCGGACTGGCAGGTCACAGTCGTCGATGCTCTGACGTATGCCGGCAATGAGGCCTCGCTTGCGCCGGTCGCAGAACGGATCCGGTTCGTGCGCGGCTCGATCGCCGATCAGGATCTGGTCGACGAGTTGGTCGGTGAAAGCGATGTCGTGGTGCATTTTGCCGCCGAGTCGCACAACGACAACTCGCTTGACGGCCCGTGGCCGTTCATCGAGACGAACATCGTCGGCACCTACCGGCTGTTGGAGGCCATCCGCAAGCACGGCGTGCGCCTGCATCACATCTCGACCGACGAGGTCTACGGCGACCTAGAGCTCGATGATCCGCAGCGTTTCTCGGAGACGACCCCGGTCAACCCGTCGTCGCCGTATTCGGCGAGCAAGGCCAGTGCCGATCTGCTCGTGCGGGCGTGGATCCGTTCCTTCGGTATCGAGGCGACCGTGTCGAACTGCTCGAACAACTACGGGCCGCGTCAGCATGTCGAGAAGTTCATCCCACGGCAGATCACCGGCATCCTCGACGGGGTGAAACCCAAGCTCTACGGCGCCGGACTCAACGTGCGTGATTGGATCCACGTCGACGACCACAACGACGCGGTGGTCGCGATCATCGAGCAGGGCCGGCTCGGCGAGACCTATCTGATCGGCGCCGACGGTGAGCAGAACAACCGACAGATGATCGCGCTGATCCTCGAGCTGATGGGCAAACCGGATGACTGGTTCGAGCACGTCAACGACCGGCCCGGCCACGACTTGCGTTATGCGATCGACTCGACCAAGTTGCGCGCCGAAACCGATTGGCGCCCGCAGTATCAGGACATCCGCGCCGGGCTGCGACAGACGATCGATTGGTATGCCGCCAACCGCGATTGGTGGGCGCCGGCCAAGGCAGCGACAGAGGCCGTCTACGCCCGTCTCGGCCGGTGACGATCTAGCGTCGCGGAGCACGCGCTGAGGAACCGGCCAATCCAACCCCCGCCGGTGACGATCTAGCGTCGCGGAGCACGCGCAGAGGAAGTGGTCGGTTTCGTGCAGGTCACCACGTGTAGTAGGTTCGGCCGCCGATAGCGCCTGCGCAGCTACCATTCCCAGCCGAACCTGCCAAATGCGGGACGGGACCCACCGTCCGACGACAGTTTCGAGCAGGTCACCACACGGTCGACCCATGAACGTCGGCGGAACGCGCTGAGGAACCGGCCAGTCCAGCCGAACGAGCCGGTTCCTCCGCAGTGGCCTGGTCAGTCGAGGCGAGCCCGGCGGCCCAGTCCGGCGAGTGTGGCCCCGATAGCGATCAAGAGCACGCCGACGAGCAGCCAAGTGTCGAAGGGGCCGCCGGTGTTGGGCATCTTGTCCGTGGTGTCTTCATCCGGCTCCGGACCAGATGGAGCCACGACGACTTCGCTGTCCTCGTCTCCGGTCGACGCGGCGCCGCCTTGGACGTATGCCGTGTTGTGCACTTCGGTGCCCGGCGCCGCGGTGATCGCGGCAGCCACAGTGATGGTAGAGGAAGCACCGGCCTCAAGCATCGCGTCAGTCGAACACCGGATGGTGCGGTCTGTGACGCCACAGTCCCAACCCGGGCCGGCTGCGGACTCGTAGGTCAGCCCGGTCGGCAACGGGTCCGTGACCTCGAGGGTCTCCGCCCAATCGCTCGGGCCCGCGTTGGCGACGGTCAGCTCGTAGACGACCCGACCGAACGAGACCTCGGTGGCGGTCTTGTCAATCGATAGTCCAACCCTCGGTTGCACGGTGACTTCATCGGTTGCCGCGTTGTCACCAGGATCAGTTTCAGCGGAATCACTGGCAACCATCGCCGTGTTCGTAGCCGACGGATACGCAGCAGCA
>PDWI01000670.1_pt1 | contig 55239 bp, 53 predicted proteins | sample 1430891 | NCBI WGS metagenome assembly PDWI01 (sample SAMN01162508, study PRJNA174530) | Oral metagenome, whole genome shotgun sequencing project. | biome: Marine environment; feature: Marine mammal; material: Swab sample of the gingival sulcus; isolation source: swab sample of gingival sulcus... | reverse complement strand
AAGTTTTTACACAGACTAGAAAGTCTGTGCTACCTAAAGTAACTTAGCCTTTCCAGGCTGAGGAAAGAACAAATTTAGTAACCAAAGTTTTTACACAGATTAGAAAGTCTATGCTACTTAAAAATGGCTTACCATTTAATGAAACAATAATTTAATATTATTATATTTATAAATGAGCAAAATAGAAATTACCAGAAGGAACCTTCCCCATATTTATATAAGCAATTCAACATACTTTATAACATTTAGACTAAAAGGAACAATTCCCCAGCTAAAATTAAATGAACTAAGAAATAGAGAAGAATTAAAGAGAGATTTTCAAACCAATAAAAAAGAACAATACACTAATTACGAAAAATACTTTGAAGAATACGATAAATTACTAGATAGTAATAAAAAAATAGAATATCTGAAATATCCCGAAATTGCAGAAGTTGTAAAACAAACACTTCACTACTACGATAAGAAACAATATAACTTAATTTGTTATACAATAATGCCAAATCATGTTCATGTAGTTTTTCAATTATTAAAAAAAGAAACACAGACTGGAAAGTCTGTGCTACACCAGGCTGAGGAAAAAACAGTCAGTAAAATAATGCAATCAATAAAAGGCTATTCAGCTCGAGAAGCTAACAGAATTCTGAATAAAAAAGGAAGTTTTTGGCAAAGTGAAAGTTATGACCACATAATTAGAGATCAAGAAGAACTTGAAAAAACTATTAAATATGTTATTTACAATCCGGTAAAAGCAAAACTGGTAGATAATTATGAAGATTGGCAATTTACATATTTATCCCAAAATTGGAAAAAGTAACTTAGCCTTTCCAGGCTGAGGAAAGAACAAATTTAGTAACCACAGTTTTTTTACACAGACTAGAAAGTCTGTGCTACCTAAAGTAACTTAGCCTTTCCAGGCTGAGGAAAGAACAAGCTCGGAACAACAAAAGCAAACACAGACTAGAAAGTCTGTGCTACTTAAAGTAACTTAGCCTTTCCAGGCTGAGGAAAGAACAAGTTTAACAACCAAAGTTTTCACACAGACTAGAAAGTCTGTGCTACTTAAAGTAACTTAGCCTTTCCAGGCTGAGGAAAGAAAACAAGTTTAGAATGAACAACAATTTTTATAAAAAAGGCACTATAATTAATATAGTGCCTTTCAAGTAAAAAACAATAAAAGGGAATTGATATTACTTTAACAACAACATCTTTTTTGTTGTAATTTTATTGTTGTAGCTAATTCTATAAAAATATAACCCGCTTGGTAAATTTTGGGCAGAAAAAGTTACTTTGTGAACACCTTTGGTTTCTTTTTTGTTTACAAGAGTTGCTATTTTCTCTCCAATAGAATTGTAAACCTCTAAAACTACTTTACCACTTTCTGGTAGTTCGTAATTTATTACTGTACTTGGGTTAAACGGATTTGGATAATTTTGCTTTAACTTAAATTCTGTTATAAGTTTTTCATCCTCTTTAACAGACACTAAACTTGCATCTTCTACAATATTTGCAAACTCATTCCATTGTTCAGTAACTTCATATTTACTTTTGCTTCCCGTTGGTACTTTTAATATACATAAATCTTTGGGGACATTGAAGAAAACATCATTACCAAGGCTGTCACTATTGGGTTCTGTTATCATACTTCTTATTGTGTCTAATTTGCTACAATATGCAAATGCCCATTTACCAATATTAGTAACCGAGTTGCCAATTGTTATTTCAGTCAATCCGGTACAACCAGAGAATGCCCATTTACTAATATTAGTAATTGAGTTAGGTATAGTGTAAGTGTAACTACCTGGTTTTCCACTGAGGTGTACTATAAGTTTAGTTTTATTTTTGTTGAATAATACTCCATCAATAAAACTATAATTTACGTTACCATCCTCGATGTTTATTTCAGTTAATCCTGTACAATAAGAGAATGCGCCATCTCCAATATTAGTAACTGAATTAGGAATGGTTACGGTGGTTAATCCGGTACATTTATAGAATGCGCCCTCCCCAATATCAGTAACCGAGTTGCCAATTGTTATTTCAGTCAATCCGGTACATTTAATGAATGCCCATTCCCCAATATTAGTAACCGAGTTGCCAATTGTTATTTCAGTCAATCCGGTACATTCATAGAATGCCCATTTACTAATATTAGTAATTGAGTTAGGTATAATATAGCTGTTATTTGTTTTACCAATTGCATATTGTATGAGATTAGTTTTATTTTTATTAAATAACACACCATCTTCCGAACTGAAATTTGGATTACTACTTTCTACAACTATTTCAGTTAATCCGGTACATTTAATGAATGCCCATTCCCCAATATTAGTAACTGAGTTAGGAATGGTTACTGTGGTTAATCCGTCACAATAACTGAATGCCCATTCTCCAATGGAAGTAACATTGTATGTCGTACTTTCATAAGTTACGGCTTCCGGAATGGTTATGTCTCCGGCAGGTTTTGTATCCCAATAAGGATAATCGTCTTTTTCCGATACTACTGCTACATTATTACCAGTTGTAACCTCGTAGTATAGTTGGTCTACTTTAAACTTTTGTGCTTGTACTATAGTTGCAATAAACAGAAATATAAAAGTTAACTTAATAAAATTTAGATGATGGTAACTTTTTTTCATATTGTAAATTCCTCCAAAATTTAAGTGAAAACTTATTAAGAACATTACAACTATTATTCCACATTATTAAGAATTAATAAAAATGCTAAAATGAGCTAAAAAGGCAATTATTCCTTTAAATTAACTGAATATTATTTGTTTTGAGTTGCAATTTTTACAACGAGCATAAAAGTAATAGTTGTATATTTTGCAACAATTGGGGCAAAAATATATAAACAGTAAAAAGTATTTGGTAACAACCTCGTAAAAAGTAGTTTATACAGAAAATATATTTAACTATCGTTTTTAATTCAGTTTAAAATCTAACTCTTTTAGATTCTAAAACAAATCCAGAATGAACAACAATTTTTATTATTTAGAGGTTTTAAGTAAATATTTTGGGTTACATCTGTCCAAAATAAAAAACACTGAATGACCTATATGCTTACTGAGCTTTAGCAAGCGGCAAGCCGATAAGCAAGGATAAGATACTTTACCTATTCATAGTCTTAGATTGCGGGTCAAGCCAGCAATGATGATATTTTTTTAGCAGTTTTTAATTTTCTCAGCCTGGAAAGGCTGAGTTACTCAAAAAATCCTTTTTTTTTGAAATGAGTAGCGACAAAGTTACCGGAATATCTACCTTTACTCTTCTGTTTTTTCCTTCTTCCGTTTTCTTGTTTTCCGTTTTTACGTCCTTTTGTCTCACATCTCAAATCTCACGTCTCCCTTTCACGTTTTACACTTTTCCTTTTTAATTTTTGATAGGGATTGTTTTTATCATCTTAATAAATCTTAATTATTTAAGTTATTTTACAAGCAAAACTTTTTATTTAGGACAGCATTAATTTTGGTGAAAATATTTCATAATATGTAAAGAATATTTTTATCATTCCAAATAATTTAATATCTTACAAAATCCACTAATAAAAAGATATGATATGTTTAAAAAAATACTTATTGCCAACAGAGGTGAGATTGCTGTTCGCATTGCAAAAGCATGTAAAGAATTAGGAATAACTTCTGTAGTTGTTTATTCTGATGCTGATAAAAATTCACTTCATGTTAGAGTTGCCGATGAAGCTTACCACATTGGTAATGCATCTGCAACAGAATCCTATTTAAATATTGATAAAATAATTTCACTTGCAAAAAAAGTAAATGTTGATGCAATTCATCCTGGTTATGGCTTCTTTTCTGAGAATGCAGAGTTTATAAGAAAAGTAAACGAGAATGGAATAAAGTTTATTGGTCCTTCTGCAGAATCTGTTGAAATGATGGGTAATAAAACTTCTGCCCGAACCATAATGAAAGAAAATTCAATATCCATTGTTCCGGGTACAACAGAACCAATAACCTCAACTTCCGAGGCAATTGAAATTGTTAAAGAAATTGGTTTGCCGGTTATGATAAAAGCTTCTGCCGGTGGTGGCGGAAAAGGGATGAGGAAGGTTGATACTTTTAATGAACTGGAAGCTTCTATTGAACGTGCACAAAATGAATCGAAAAAATCTTTCGGTAATTCGGAAGTTTATATCGAGAAGTTTATCGAAAATCCAAAGCATATAGAAGTTCAAATATTAGCTGATGAATATGGAAATTATATCCATTTATTTGAACGAGAATGTTCGGTTCAGAGAAGACATCAAAAAGTAATTGAAGAAGCTCCTTCCAGTTCATTAACTGAAGACTTAAGAAAAAAAGTTACTGATGAAGCAATACAAGCAGCAAAGGCTTGTAATTATTATAATGCCGGTACAGTAGAATTTCTATACGACCAAAAAGATAACTTCTATTTTCTTGAAATGAATACTCGTTTACAAGTTGAGCACCCTGTAACAGAAATGATTTCAGGTGTTGATATTGTAAAAGAACAAATTAAAATTGCTGCCGGAGAAAAATTAAAGATTAAGCAAGATGATTTAAAGATTAATGGTTTTGCAATAGAATGTAGAATTTATGCTGAAGATGTTGATAATAATTTTGCTCCATCAATAGGTGAAATTCTTCATCATCGTTTACCATCAGGACCAGGAATTAGAGTAGATAGGGGAATAGATGTTTTATCCGGAGTTTCAATTTATTATGACCCAATGCTTTCTAAATTAATTTGTTGGGGTAAAGATAGAGATGAAGCTATTGCAAGAACTAATAGAGCACTTGGTGAATATCAAATAGCCGGTGTTAAAACAAATATAAATTTTTTCTATTGGATATTAGAACATCCAAAGTTTTTAGATTCTTCTTTTGATAATAATTTTTTAGAAAATGAATTTATGCCATTAGTCCCAAATAAATGGCGTGCAGAAGTAAACTCGGAATATATGGATGTAGCAGCAATTTTATCAGCTTACTTAAAAGAAGAAGATAAAAATATTAAAGCAACTCAACTTTGTACATCAAATAATAATAATTGGAATGAATTAAATTATGAGTGATTTTGTTGTAACTATCGATAACAATATATTTTCAGTTAATACTAGTAAAACTAAAAAGGTAATTATAAACGGTTCTGAACAAAATTTAGAAATAGTAAAGTTATCTGCACATACCTATAAAATTATTCTTGATAATAAGATATTTCATGTAACCACTAGTAAATTAGCTAATAATAAATTCTCGTTTTTAATTGATGGGCATTATTTTGAAACTTTAGTAAGAACAAAATTAGAAGAAGAAGTTTCTAAAGTAATAACCAATGCTCAAAATAATAATGGAGTAAAAATTATTAAATCACCAATGCCTGGTTTAATTCTAAGATTAGAAAAACAGGTTGGTGATGAAGTAAAAGAAGGAGAGCCACTAATTTTACTAGAAGCGATGAAAATGGAAAATGAAATTCGTTCAACTGCTTCCGGAATTATTTCCGAAATTAATATTAAAGAAGGTGAATCAGTTGAAAAAAATCAAATATTATTAATAATAAATTAGTTATCTTTTCTGAATGAATATATATTAATATTCAATAATAAATTTATTAGTAATAATTGGAGGGCAGATGCGGAAAACATCTTTTACAGTAATTTCTTTTTTTCTATTTACAATAAGCATATTTGCTAGTGGTTTTCAAATTAACGAACATGGTACAAAAGCATTTTCCATGGGGGGAGCTTTTGCCGGATTAGCAAATGATCCTTCAGCAATTTATTTTAACCCTGCTGGTATTACACAACTAATGGGTACACACATTATTGGAGGAACAACATTAATACTTCCCAGCACAACATTTAGAGGTCCTTCACCCGATATTACCGAATATAAAATGGAGAGCCAATTATTTACACCTGTTCATCTTTATGCAAGTCATCAAATAAATGATAAATTGTTTTTAGGTTTTGGTCTTGGTAATAATTATGGATTGGGAACAAAATGGGAAGATGATTGGATTGGTAAGTATATGGCAGTCGATACTGAAATTAGAACTTTCTATTTTAATTTTGTAGCTTCATATGAAATTATTCCTGAACTATCAGTAGGATTTGGATATAATCTTGCTTATGGTGATGTTATACTTGGAAGGAGTGTTAATCTATCTCCTTTTAGTGGTAATGCATATTTAGAATTAGAAGGTGATGCAATTGCTTCCGGATTTACCGCCGGTATTCTTGTAAAACCAACAAAAGCTATTTCTTTAGGCCTTTCATATAGAAGTCAAGCAACTTTTGAATTTGAAGGTAATGCTGTACCTGAAGCTCCTTCTCAGTTTAATGGTAGACTTCCTTTTGGATCAATTACAGCTCCATTTACAACTCCTGAAAACATAACTTTTGGGGTAGCAATAAAACCAATGAAAGAATTAACAATAACTGCTGATTACCAATATGTTGGATGGGATAGTTATGACAAGCTTGAAGTTACATTTGATGAGTTTAAACCTACTGGAGAGCCTTATTTGCTTTCTTCTAAAAGAAATTATAATAATTCTTTTATTGCAAGATTAGGTGCTGAATATAAATTTAATAAAGATTTAGACATTTGGGCAGGATTTTTATATGACAAAAATCCAATTGAAGATGAATATTTAGATCCTACTTTACCTGATTCTGATAGATTAGGATTTAGTTTTGGTGCCGGTTATAAAATAAATGAAAACTTAACAGCTCAGGCAGGTTATTTATTTTTAAGATTTGCTGAAAGAGAAATTACAAACTCTAAAGAAAGTTATAGTGGAATTAAGAATAGTATTGCTCCTATGAATGGAGTATATAATCCATTGGCACATTTAATTTCATTAACACTTTCATATAATTTTTAAATAGGAGTTTATAATTATGAAAAAATTAAAATATATAGTATTAACACTTATTGTTGCAAGTTTATTTTTTGCTTGTGAAGATAGAACCGAGTTAACAGCACCGGCAGCACCTAATACGGGTAGTGCTGATTTTTCTAAATTTGTTACAATTGGTAATAGTTTAACTGCTGGACTACAAAGCGGTGCTTTATATGAAAGTGGACAAAAGTATTCTTTCGGAAAAATGATTGCTAATCAAGTTGGAACAGCTTTTGAGCAACCTACAATTAGTGATCCGGGAATAGGTGGAAGAATTGATGCAGTTACATTAGATCCTTTTACAACCAAACATCTTGCGGCTGATGCAGGTAAACCAACTAACTTAAACTATAGCGGTACCTATAATAATTTAGGAATTCCGGGAATAGTTTTAGCAGATTTGATTTATACAGAATCTAGTCCTTCTAATTTTGTAGGAAATAATCCTTTTATTAATATAGTTTTAAGAGGAAAGGGAACAGTTATACAACAAGCATTAGCAGCACAACCAACATTTATGACAGTTTGGATTGGAAATAATGATATTCTTGGTTACGCTACTTCCGGCGGTTTATTACCTTATACCCCCGAAGCAGATTTTGCTAATTTATATATGGGATTATTAAATAATATTTCTACTGCCGGTGTAAAAGATGTTGTTGTTGCAAATATTCCGGATGTAACTGCAATTCCATTCTTTACAACTGTTGGTGGTCAACTTTTACAAAAAGGTATTAAAGCAGTTGTTGGAACAAAAGCAGATAGTTCAGTTGCACTATTGGATTTAACAAAAAATTTACTAACATTAAGAGCATCTCAAGAATTAGCTGAAGGAAAAGGGACTGATCCATCTAAACCACTTTCAAATGGTGTAATTCTTGATGAAGGTGAAATAATTTTAGCAAAAACAATGGTCGCTGCTTATAATAGTGCTATACTTAATGCTGCTAATCAGTTTGGTTACAAATATGTTGATATGAATTCTTTCTTTAATGAAATTGCTGCAACAGGATTGAAAGGGATGGAATTTGATGGTATACATTTATCAACACTTTATGTTACAGGTGGATTGTTTAGTCTAGATGGTGTTCATCCAACAAATCAGGGCTATGCAGTAATGGCAAATAAATTTATTGAAGTTATTAATAAAGAATATAATGCAGAGATTCCTTATATTAATGTTTCAACTATTCCGGGTAGTATTAATTTAGCAAATTAATATTATTTATATACATATCTTTATCAATTGACAATTATAATAACGCTGACTATCTTTCGATAGTCAGCAATAATTAATAGTATATAATATGAAAATTTTACAAATAGCAATATTAGTTTTATTTAGTTTTACAGCATGTTCTATTTTTCAATCTGAAAAAAGTGATGAAGAAATATCTCAAAACAATGAGGAAGTTGAAGAGGTTTATGTTTTTGATGATGTTTCTGAAACTGGAGACCAAAATAAAATTAAAGAAGTAGAAAAAGAGTTGAATAATACTCTTACCCAAGAAGAAAATGTTGTTGAAGAAAAATCTTCTTTAAAAGAAACAATTGAGGAAACTTTTCAATCTGAGTCTTATTATCTTCAACTTGGAGCATTTAGTACATTAAAACGTGCTGAAAAATTTACTGAGGAAAATATTTCTAATGTTCCATTTCAATTATCTATAATTTTCAATACAAATACTTCTTTATATACAGTTAGAAGTTCTCCGTACAAAACTAGAGAAGAAGTAGAATTGTTGAAAGATAGCTTAAAAAGTAAAGGAATATTCAAAGATTCTTTTATTGTTTCAGAATAAATTTAAATTAAATACTTTTAGATTTAAAAAGGGAGTTTAAATGGCTTTTTCATTAAATAAAGTTATGTTAATTGGCAATTTAGGACAAGATGCCGAACATAGGTTTACAACAAATAACACAGAAGTAAGTACATTTTCAATAGCTACATCTAACAGTTATAAAGGTAAAGATGGCAATTGGGTAAATGATACAACTTGGCATAATATAGTTTTATTTGGTGCTTCCGATTATTTAAAAAGTAATTTGAAAAAAGGTAGAAAATTTTATATTGAAGGAAGAATTAATAAGAGAGATTACGAAAATAAAGAAGGTCAAAAAATTTACGTAACCGAAATTATTGCCGATAAATTTAATATAATTCCTCTCGATGCTAGTGATGGTTCATACCAAGCAAGCAATAATCAAAACTTCGCTAAACCGGAAGCAATTGATACATCAGCTTCTGAAGATGACGATTTACCATTTTAATTAACACATGTTTAACAACTTAGGTTATTAATACTTGGACGACGTCGGCTGGCTTTTTAGAGCAATAACTTTGATTGTTTTGCTCATTTTTTCCGCACTCTTCTCAGGATCAGAAGTAGCTCTTTTTTCACTTGATGAAAAGAAAATTGATAGTCTTAATAAAGAATCTGGTTTATTAAATAAATATATAAACAAATTATTAAGTAATCCTAAAAATTTGCTTATTACAATTTTAATAGGCAATACTATTGCTAATGTAGCAACCTCAATTATTTCAGTTTCGCTTGCTATAGATATTGCTAAATTGTATAACTACAATTTAGATTTTGTTTTGTTAGTTCAAATTATTGTATTAACAATTATTATAATTCTTTTTGCAGAAATTACTCCAAAAGTTTGGGCAAATAAACATCCTATTAATTTTTCTAAGCTTATTGCATTTCCATTGTTTTGGATAAATATTATAATTTCTCCATTTTCTAATATAATTTCCAATACTATACTTTTTGCTACTTCAAAAGTAAAATATGATAAATCAAGAACTGCTTTATCAGCTTCTGAAATTACAGAACTTGCAGATATTGGTGTTGAAAAGGGAACAATTGAAGAAGAGGAGCATGGTCTTATTCATGCATTAGTTTCTTTTAAATCTGTAACTGTTAGAGAAGTTATGACACCAAGAGTTGATATGGTTACTGTTTCTACGGATATTTCTCTAAAAGAACTTATTGATATAATTAAAGAATCCGGTCATAGTAGAATACCAATGTATGATGAAGATATGGATAACATTTCAGGAATTATTTATGCCAAGGATTTACTCCCATATTTGAATAAAACTGATAGCGATAGTGATTTTGACTTAAAAAAAATATCTAGAGATTGTATTTTTGTTCCGGATACAAAGTTAATTAGTGATTTGATGCAAGAGTTTCAGACTAAAAATATGCACATGAGTGTTGTTGTGGACGAATATGGTGGCACGGCTGGATTAATTACGTTAGAAGACATTTTAGAAGAAATTGTTGGTGAAATTAGAGATGAATTTGATAATGAAGAAGACTATATTCAAGCAATAAGTGAAGATAAGTTTTTAATGTCGGGTAAAGCAGATTTGGATGAAATTGAAGATACGTTAAATATTACCATAGATGTACCTGACGAAGATTTTGAAACTTTAGGTGGTTTTATTTTCAATCATGCCGGTGAAATTCCTGAAATTGGATATTCGTTTGAGGAATATGGTTATCATTTTAAAGTTGCTGAAATTGAAAATAATAGAATTAATAAGGTTGAAATAAAGAAAGTTTCAAAGGAAAGTTAATGAGAAAGGGATGTTTTATTTCCGTCATTGTTTTTCTAACATTTTTATCAATAGGTGTATTTTTTATTGTAAAGTTTTATGGTGAAGATTTACTAGAGCTTGGAAAAAATCAATTAGTAGAGCTAGAAAAAGATGATATTATTACAGATATTGAACAACTTGAAGATAGTAAATATACAGACTCCTTAAAAATTATAGTAAATAATTATTTTGAAAATATTGATTCGTTAGAAATTAAAGAAGAACTTGAAAGAATTGAAGAATTTGCTGATGATTTTGAAGTGATATTGTTGGATTCAAAAATTGATTCAGCTGAATTTGATTTTATAACTAATATACTTATCAAATATGAACGAAGAAAAGAAAACTGAAATAAAAGTTGGAATAACGGTTTTTATAGCTTTAATATTATTCCTATTTATTTATGGATGGGCTAAGAATTTTTCTATTATTTCATCTGATGAAAAAGAACTAAAGATAACTTTCCCAACTGTTGCCGGACTTGAAATAAGTGATTTAGTAAGTGTTAACGGTGTTAGAAAAGGATTTGTAAAATCGATTGAAACAAAAAACAATAGTGCTATAGTTTCTGTAGAATTTAATGAACCTGTTGATATAAGAGAAGATGCCGAATTTTCCATTATGATGCTTGATTTAATGGGAGGAAAAAAAATAGAAATTAGTGCTGGAAATTCTGAAAAAAATGTAGATTATTCTAAGTTGCAAATCGGAAAATTTGCCGGAGATATTTCAACAGCAATGGCAACTCTTCATTCCGTTGAATCAGATCTTGTTGCAACATTAGGAGAATTAAAAACTTCTTTAGAGTATGCAAATAATTTTATTGGCAACGAAAATTTTTCAAATAACTTAAAAGAATCAATCTCTCAATTAAATTCGCTTGCAGCAAATATAAATTATCTGGTAAATTCAAATAAAGAAGCTCTTTCGGTTACAATTGCTAATACGCAAGAAATTAGTGAAAGTACAAAAAATATTTTGAAAGGGAATAGTGCTAAATTTGCTTCTGTACTTGGTAAGTTAGATACTACATTGACAGTTTCAAATAACCTTATTTCTAAATTTTCTGATATTACTACTGAAATAACGGAATCACAAAATAATATTGGTAAAATAATTTATGATGAAGAATTATTAAAAAGACTTCAAACTTCACTTAAACAAATAGAAGAATTAACAGCCATTGTTAATAAGCAACTTAAATCAGGTGGATTAGAAGTTAAAGCTGATATTGATCTTTTTTAAGAAAGGAAAAGTAATGATATTTGGAATAGGAATAGATATTATAGAAATTGAAAGAATTGAAAAAAGTGTAAAAAAATTTAATGATATTTTTTTAAATAAAATATATACTGATACTGAACTTAAATATAGCTTAAGTAAAAAAAATAAATATCAACACCTTGCAGCAAGATTTGCAGCAAAAGAAGCTATTGCAAAAGCATTAGCAACTGGCTGGAGCAAAGGTTTTAGATGGAAAGATATAGAAATATTTAATGAAGAATCTGGAATGCCAAATGTAAAATTAAAAGGTAATTTAGCCAATTTCTTAGGTAATGATAAATCATTAAAAATCACTATGAGCCATTCTGAAAATTATGTAACTTGCTTTGCCATCATTTACGCAAATAATAAATAAGTAATATTATTCCTTCTTAAATTTTAATTATTAATAGGTGCTATTTTGTCCAAATTCCTTTTTATTATAAACCCTATATCTGGAAAAGGAAAGGGTAAAAAAGCTATTCCAATAATAATTAAGTCTTGTAATCAGAATAATATTGATTTTGCAATAATTGAAACAAAATATAGGTTACATGCTACACAAATTGTTAAAGAAAATTTAGATTTATTTGATTTTATAATTTCTGTTGGTGGAGATGGCACATTAAACGAAGTTGTAAATGGATTTACAAAAGAAAGCAACGCAGTTCTTGGCGTGCTCCCAACTGGTAGTGGAAATGATTTTACACAAAATATTGGATTTAAAAATAATCTAGAAGAAAATATTTCTATTATAATAGATTCAAATTCTAATATAATTCACGTTGATATTGGGCACGTTAAAATTATAGAAAAAACTTCTGGAAAAATAGAAAAGACTCATAGATTTATAAATAGCTGTGGTATTGGCTTTGATGCTTTTGCTGGATATTTAAATCAGACAAATAAAAGGTTAAGTGGTGTTTTTTCATATCTTTATGCTGTAATCAGAGCTTTATCACAGTATCATATTATGAATACAGAAATAAAGATTGATAATTATATAATAAGTGGTGAAAAACTATTGTTATCTATTGGAAATGGAATATGCTCCGGTGGTGGTTTTTATCTAAATCCTGATGCAAAAATAAATGACGGATTATTAAACTTTACTGTTCTAAATGGAATGACACGAAAAAAATTATTATCAGTTTTACCATTAGCATTACTAAATAAAGCAAAATCAGTTAAAGATGCTGAATTTTATGAAAGTAACTCAATAGAAATTTCCTTAAATGCCCCATATTATATTCATTGTGATGGAGAAATTATTTCCACACAAATGTTAAATGTATATGTAGAAATAGAACCGAATGCAATAAAAGTAATAACAAATAATTAGGTGAAATTATGTTTATGAAGAAACCGAGTCATCGAAGTTTTGATTATCAACCAAGATTTTATAAACCTGAAACGGATGAATCTGAACGCAGGAAAAGACGCTTAGGTTTTAAAAAAAATTATAAGCACTCAGGTTATCAAAAGAAAAGTCCATTGTTGTTTATTGTGATGTTTTTATTTATAGTTTTTTTATTATTAAAATGGAATGGTATAATCTAATAGGGAAAATATTAGTTTACATAATATACATTATAGGACATTTAACAATGCCGATTTTTAAGTCAAAAAAACTAAATTTTATTAGTATTACTATTTCTTATAGTTAAAGAAACCTTCTCCGGTTTTTCTACCTAATTTATTTGCTGCCACCATTTTCTTTAATAACGGACATGGTCTGTACTTAGAATCATTAAATCCTTCATAAAGCACATTAAGAATTGCTAAACAAACATCTAAACCAATAAAGTCAGCTAGAGTTAATGGTCCCATTGGATGAGCCATTCCAAGCTTCATTACAGTATCTATATCTTCGGCTGATGCAACATTCTCGAACAATGCAAATATAGCTTCATTTATCATTGGCATTAAAATTCTATTAGAAATAAACCCCGGATAATCTTTAACTTCTACAGGTGTTTTATCTAATTTTAGAGATAAATCTTCAATAACTTTGTATGTTTCATCTGACGTGGAATATCCTCTAATTATTTCAACTAATTTCATTATCGGAACTGGATTCATAAAATGCATTCCAATAAAATTATGAGGACGTGTAGTAGCGGCTAATTCTGTAATAGATATAGATGAAGTGTTACTCGCTAAGATACATGTTTCTTTAACTATATTATGTAAACTATTAAATATAGATAACTTAGCTTCTTTGTCTTCAATAATTGCTTCAATAATTAAATCAGTATCTTTTGATATTTTTTCAACACCAATAATTGCTTCTAAATTTTCTAAGGTTGACACTTTGTCTGTATCAGTAATTTGTTCTTTCTTAATTTGTCTATCTAAATTTTTAGTAATTGTAGATAAACCACGTTGAACAAATTCTTCTTTTTGATCTATTAATTGAACTTTGAAACCTTTTTGTGCAAAAACATGAGCAATTCCATTTCCCATAGTTCCTGCTCCAATTACTGCAATTTTTTTTATTTCCATTATAATTGTCTCTTATATTATTATCATTTATAATAAATATTATTTTTCTTCCTAAGTAGTAACCGAATTAAAACCTCTGAAAAATTATTTTGTGAAAGAAACATAATCAGTTATCATTTGGAATTTATTTCAAAATCTCATTTTTAAAATTCTGAAACAAGTCCGTAATGACACAAATTTTAATCTCTTGTTTTTTATCTCTAATATAAATTAATTATTAAGCTCTCTTCCCTTTCTTAAACTTAATATTTAGGAGCTATTCTAATTCAAAAGACAAACAACATTTTAATTTTCCACAAGGTCCTGTATATTTTGAAATATTGGTAGAAATATTATTCTCTATAGCAATATCAGTGGTAATCCTCTTAAAATTATGCAAAAAAGTGGAACAACAATATTCCCTTCCACATGTTGCAATGCCACCCATTTTTTTAGCTTCATCTCTTACTCCAATTTGACGTAATTCAATTCTAGTTTTGAAATGCGAAGCTAATTTTTTTGCTAATTCTCTAAAATCCACCCTTCCATCTGCTGTATAAAAAAAGAATATTTTTTTTCTATCGAATTGAAAATGAACATCTACAAATTTCATTTCTAAAGATAATTTCTTAACAAGTTCTAAAAATATATTTTTAGCTTCAATTGAATCTGTGGTATTGGTTAAATTTCGTTCTATATCTTTTTCAGTTGCGATTCGTTCAATTGTTGGTAGCGTATTTTTATTAGGTTCTTCTTTTTCTATCTTATAATCTACAATTTCTCCGGTTTCAATTACAGTAGCAAACTCAAATTCATTATTAGTTTTAATTACAATATTATCATTCGGACTAACATCAATATTATTTGGGTTCTCGCAAAAATGTATTCCTAATAAACCTTTACATTGTGCTATTAGAATATTGGCTTTTACATCTTCAAGATGGTTACTCTCAATGTCTTTTTTTTCACAAGTATTGCAACAATTTACAGAACTTTTTAATAGTTCAGATGTTATTTTATTTTGAACTAGCTGGTTATAATTATCAAATACCAAAACATTATTTAAGAATGAAGTGTTGCCAGATAATTTTTTTTCGGTCATTTCCTTTCAATTCCAATAGCAGCTATCTCAAATATAACATTCATCACTAAGAGATTCAAGCTAACATTTTTTAATGGAGCATTTCTAAGTTCTATTAATTTTGATACTAATTTATCTATTTCAACATAACTAAATTTCTTATTAAACTTTTCTATAGTATCTAGATAATTATCAAAATTAATTTTTCCTGTACTATATTTATTTTTAATTGTATCGTTTAGCCAAGTAATTATTAAATCTATTACTATCTGATAAGCCATTATTGAGCCAGCAGATACGATATTCGAAAATTCTTTTAGTGCAGTATGATATTTTCTTGCTAACGAATATCTAAGTATTAAAATGGTTTTTCCTAAATAATCATTAAAATTATTTTGAATTAAGTAAAGTGCCTTTGTAACGGAACCTTGCGAAAACGGCAATACGGGAGTTATACTTTCTGCATTAAGATTAAATGAATTTGTTAAAATATTTTCAACACTAGATGAATCTAAAGGCGAAAAATTTATTTCCCAACATCTAGATTTAATTGTAGATAAAAGTTTGCTAGGATCGCTTGAAATGAGTATATAAACAATTCCTTCCGGTGGTTCTTCTAAGTTTTTTAAGAAAGCATTTTGTGCTTCAACACTCATTTTATGACTATCTAAAATTAAGATTCCTCTATACGAGATTTCGTCAAAATTTAAGGATACAATTTTATTTATTTCACGAATGCTGTTAATCTTAATATTATTTGCATTCTTTATATCTATTTTGTGATATGGATTATCTGATTTTAATGTAAGTTCATTATTTATTTCATCAAGTACTTCTGTAGATAGTTTTGCAGTTGGTAAATCATTGTTTGTTTCAGATTTACCACGAGGTAAAGGAGTAATTAGTTTTACAAATGGCTCTTGTAATTTTTCTATTTTCTGTAAAACATTATCGGGAGCATCTTTATTAAGTAATTTAAGAAACTGAATAGCTGAATAAAATTTACCAATTCCCTCAATTCCGGTAAACAACAAAGCATGTGGTATGCGTTTATTAGTATATAATTCCTCTAAGAGATTTAATGCATTCTCTTGCCCTTGTATACCACGAAAAAAATCATACATTTATATCTCAAGTTTTATCTAGCTATATTCATCATCATCAAAATAAAAGAAATCTTCATCAGTTGGATAATCCGGCCAAACATCTTCTATATTTTCATATAGTTCTTCATCATCTTCAAGTTCTTTAAGATTTTCTATGACCTCAAAAGGACTTCCAATCCTATCAGCATACTCAATTAATTCTTCTTTCGATGCCGGCCACGGTGCATCAATAAGATAAGATGCAAGTTCAATAGTCCAAATCATTATTTATTAGGTTCCTTTTCTGTGAGTAAATCAAAGACTTTTATATCACTAAAAATAAAATTACTTGGATTAAGAAGTACTCCGTTATGCTTTACTTCATAATGTAAATGTGGTCCAGTTGCTAATCGGCCAGATTTACCCGATTTACCAAGTATTTCTCCCCTCTTAACTTTTTGTCCTTTTTTAACTAAAATTTTAGAAAGATGCGCATAAAGTGTTGTGTAACCAAAACCATGATCAATTTCTACAGTTTTACCATAACCTCCACGCCATCCTGCTCTTATAACTTTGCCATTTCCGGGAGCAAAGACATCATGTCCTGTATTAACTAAAATATCAATACCTGAATGTAATCTTTTAATTCGTAATATTGGATGCATCCTCATTCCAAACTTATCACCTATTCTACCGTTGGCAGGAAGAAGTGCTGGAATACACTTAAATAATTCTAAATTTTTATCTCTTGCTTCTTCAATATTTAAGTAATTTTCTTTCGCTAAAGTTACTTTAGATTTTATTAGATCAAGAGAATAATCAAAATTAGAAATCATATCCCCAATACTTGATACAGTCGCAGCATCTAGTTCATTAAACTTATTACCCCCAATACCAATGTTCTTTTCTTCTTTAGTTCTGGGTGATAAATTTACAGAGAGTCTTAATTCTTCATCTTTTAAATTGAGAGCTTCTAAATCTGAATTTAATTGAGAAATTTGTCCTGACATTTCTATAAACTTTTCTTTTAAAACTTTATTTTCTTCATATAATGCAAATACATTGGACTCAGGATATAAAATATTTTTTATAACTACAAAACTACTAACAAATAAAAATGCAAATATGACAGAAAAAACGGCTACAAGCCCTATAAACTTAGGATAGAAATTTTTAATCTCTATATACTTTAGCTTTTGCTCTGAATAATAAAATAAATTTCTTTTCATATACTTATATTTAATAATAAATTTGGTTCGGAAGATAACAAAACAGTCTTATTTTAGCAAGCGACTTTATTATTTAATTTTTTATCTATTTCTTTAAATGAAAATAACTAGAAAACAACTAATTAATTTACTCAAAATCATGTTCAAAATAATCGACTGATCTATTATTACTTTCTTTCTTTTTAGATTCTATTTTTGTCTTTAATCTTTGATTTAAAACTTCAGCAGCATCGTATCCATAATGCTTTAATACATAATTTAGTGCAATAACTTCTGCAATTACTGTAATGTTTTTACCTGGCACCATAGGAACTTTAATATATTGAATATCTACATCCATAACATTTGTTGTAACTTTCTCTAAACCGGTTCTAGTGTAATTACTTTGATCATCCCATACTTCCAATTCAATTACAACTTCTAATCTCTTTTGGAATCGTATAGCTCTAATACCAAACATGCTTCTTACATCAAGAATTCCAATTCCCCTAATTTCCATAAAATGTTTAACTAGCTCGGTGCCGGCTCCCATTACAATTCCTTCACCTTTTTTTGTTAGAATTACAACATCATCAGCAACTAGTCTATGCCCTCTTTCAACTAAATCAAGAGCTACTTCACTCTTCCCTATTCCGGATTTACCGGTAATAAGCATTCCTATTCCATAAACATCAACAAAAGATCCGTGTACACTTAATCTTGGAGCAAAATGATCATCTAAAAAATCTCCTACAAGATAAGAAAGCTTTGTTGTAGATAAACTAGAAACAAAAATGGGGATATTATATTTAATAGCTAATTCAATAGTATCTTTTTGTGGTCTGTTATTATTTGTAAAAATGATACAAGGTATACTAAAACTAAATAATTTCTCAGTTGTAACTTTTCTTTTTTCATTAGATAGTTTTTGTATGTATTGAATTTCTGTGTTCCCACAAATTTGAATTCTTTTATACGAGAATAAATCTACAAACCCGGCTAAAGCTAAACCGGGTCTGTGTAAATTCTGTTCTGTAATTGGTCTATCTAAAGAGACTTCTGGATTAATAAGCTCTATGTTAAATCTATCTTTCGTTGATTGATAGAAGAATTCTACAGTTATACTTTCTTTTCGAAAAATATTCTTTTCTGAAAAATTCATCATCTCTTTTTAGCAATTCGTTTTGATTTTAACGTTTTTAATTGTTTTTCTAATTTTGTAATAGTTTTTGATAATGCTTTGCTATATTCTTCACTAGTTTCTTCTGCTGTTAATATTTTGCCTGGAACTGAAAGTTTAATTTCTACAGTTTTTAAACTATCTTTTAAGTGAGTATAACTGAGAATAACATTGGCATCCAAAATATCATCATTGAATTTGTTCAGGGTTTGTAATTGTTCCTTAATTGTATCTTTTAAGGAATCTTTCGCTTTAAATTTTCTTGATGTTATTTGAATATTCATAAATAACTCCTTATGATTTGGGATGAGCGTTCTTATGAGCTTTTTTCAATCTTTCTATACTTACATGAGTATAGATTTGTGTAGTTGATAAATTTTCATGTCCTAAAATTTCTTTTACTCCCATTAAATCTGCTCCCTTATCCAACATATGGGTTGCAGCAGAATGCCTTAAAACATGCGGACTTTTCTTTGCCACATCAGACTTTTTTGATAAATATTTGTTTACTAATCTATAAACATATTTAGGATAAATTCTTTTTTTCGATTTCGTTAAAATCAAAGGATCGGAAGGTGAAGAGAAAGTTCTACTTTGTAAATATTCTCTATAAATTAACAATGCCTTTTCACCAATTGGTACTATTCTAGTCTTATTTCCTTTCCCTAAAACTCTTATGTTTTTACGGCTCAAATCAATATCTCCGTAGTTTAAATTACAAACTTCAGAAACTCGTAAAGCACTACCATATAAGAGTTCAAATATCAATTTAAGATCTGCATTATTATTACTTTCTTCCCCTATTAATTTAATAATTTTTTCGTAAGAATCAATAGTAATTATTTCAGGAAGCTTTCTATTAACTTTGGGATTATGAATTTCAGTTAAAGGATTTTCTTGTATTAAATTATTTTGCTGTAAAAACTTAAAATATCCCCTAAGAACTGAAAGCTTTCTTGATATAGACGTTCTACTTAATTCTTGATCATTTAATTCAACAATAAATAGTCTTACATTTCTTTCGAGTACATCTTTATAGCAGAAGATATTTTTCTTAGCAAGGAAATCTATGAATTGAGATAAATCCTTTTCATAAGCTACTAAGGTGTTTTCAGAAAGTCTCTTAACACCACTTAGCTCGGATAAATAATTTTTAACTGAATTGTTAAAAACAGATTTATTCATTAAGAAATACAGCCTTTATAATTTATTTACTTTCTTGTTCTTTTGATACAGTTTCCTCTTTTGGCTTGTTCCAACTAACATAATCACATTTTGGATAATTACTACACCCGTAAAAGAATCTTCCGTTTTTAGACTTTCTAGATACAACATCACCTTCTTTACAAGTTGGGCATTTAATCCCAAGTGATATTTGTTTAGTGTAATTACAATCAGGATAATTTTCACAACCAATAAATTTACCAAATCTTCCTGTCCGGATTAAAGTTTTATTTCCACATTCCGGACAAACTTCCCCTGTGTATTCGGGTTCTGATGTTTTTAATTCATTTGTAGATTTAATATTCTTACAGTTCGGATAACCGGAGCACGCAAAATATTTACCAAATCTTCCTATTTTTAGTTCCATTTCGGAACCACATTTTTCGCATAAAATCTTTTCTAATGAATTCTCAACTTCAATTAATCTTTTTGAAAAAGGAATATAAAAATCATCAAGAACTGTCTTATATTCATTGTCCCCAGAAGCTACTAAATCAAGTTCTTCTTCCATTTTAGCTGTAAAATTAACATCTAATATTTTAGGAAAATGTTTTATTAAAACAGAATTTACTCTTTTGCCAAGATCTGTAGGATGTAATTTTCTTTCTTTTGGTTCTATATAATATCTGTCTTGAATAGTTCCAATTATTGAAGCATAAGTACTCGGTCTTCCAATACCATTGCTCTCTAACTCTTTTATTAAACTACTTTCTGTATACCTCGGAAGTGGTTTTGTAAACTGTTGATTTTTTTCAACCGAAATAAAATCTAATTTTTGTCCTTCTTCTAATCCAGCCGGAATTTTCATATTGTCAATTCCGTTAGATGCATTTTCATTTACTTCGCTATATACTTTTAAAAAGCCTTCAAAAGTTACAACTGAACCGGAAGCTTTTAGAATGTACTTGCCGGCACTTACAGAAACATTGGTTGATTCTACATCAGCGGATTCCATTTGGCATGCTACAAATCTTTGCCAAATTAGTTGATATAACTTAAACTGATCAGCATCTAAAGAGTCTTTTATTTCAGTAGGTCTATAAAGTAATGAAGTTGGTCTTATCGCTTCGTGAGCATCTTGAACATTACTTTTGTTTTTCTTTATATAAGATTTAGGCTCTTTAGGTAAATAGTTGCTTCCATAATTCTCATCAATAAAGCTTCTTGCATCCTTAACAATTTCATCACTCAACCTTGTTGAGTCTGTTCTCATATAAGTTATGAGCCCAGTAGTTTCTCCTTTCTCAAGCTTTATTCCTTCATATAAACTCTGAGCAACACGCATAGTTTTTCTAGGTCTAAAACTCAAACGTCTTGATGCTTCGGCTTGTAGAGTACTTGTAATAAAAGGAGGAGGAGGATTTCGCTTAGATTTCTTTTTTGTAATATCAGAAATTAGATAATTATTCTCAGCTTCAATTTCTTGTACAACTTTTTTAGCTTCTTCTTCTGTGGAAATTGCGAAATTCTTCTTAAGAAACTTTTCCCAATCAGTTTCAGACATTTCTGGCTTTGGTTTAATTTTTAATTGCTTTCCATCTTTCTCAGCTAATTTTACTGTTAAAGTATCGCCACTATCTGTTGTAAACTCTGCAACAATTACCCAATACTCTGTTGGAATAAATTTATCTATAATTTCTTCACGTTCACAAATAAGTCTTAAAGCAACAGATTGCACTCTTCCGGCAGAAAGAGAATTACCAGAAGCCTCAAGAATAGCTCTCCATAAAATTGGACTAATTTTATATCCAATTATTCTATCCATTACTCTTCGGGCTCTTTGGGATTGTACTAAACCACTATTTATTTCTAGTGGTTCTTTCATCGCTTTTTTTACAGCATTTTTAGTAATTTCGTTAAAAAGAACTCTATAAATATGAGCCTTTGTTTTTCCTTCTAGAATTTCTACAACATCTTGTGCAATTGATTCACCTTCGCGATCAGGGTCAGTTGCTACAAATATTTTTTCAGATTTGGAAGCAAGTTTTCTTATCTTTTTTATTAAATCACCTTTACCTCGTATATTTAAAAGATGAACTTTGTAGTCATCTTCAACATCAACACCAAGTTTGGTTTTAGGTAAATTCTTTATGTGTCCAACTGTAGATTCAACAACATAATTTCTACCTAGGTATTTATTAATAGTCTTAGCCTTTGATGGGGATTCCACCAAAACAAGATTTTTAGCCATTCAAAAAATCCTTAATTTATTGTGTCTGATGAGTAAAGTAGAACTCTACTACCTGGAAGAATATCTACATCGAAATCAACTAAAGAAAAAAGTATTACCCAATTAATATCATCCTTAGAAACTTCTTCTTCAGGAAACATAGTCATCTGTTCAAGTAATAATTCAACATCTAATGGTTCTAATAAGCCAACATTTACTAAATGTTGAATATATTTTTGATTTTCTTTACCAATAATATCAATTTCTTCATCTGTAAGTATACGAAAACTTTTATTAACAGAAGTTTCTTCTTTTAGAAGTTCCATTCTGTTTGTTAAAAACTTATCAAAAACCAACCCAAGAGCAGCACTAACTGTCTGTTGATCAAATTCTTTATTTGTATCTAACGAATTCGTAATTTCTTCAATCGAATCATTATGTTTTAAGCCTTCTAAAATTTTTGCGAGAACTTCAACAATTTTTGCTGTCATATTTTAACTATACATGTTTTTTAAGTAATTAAAGTACTTTTTTACTAATTTATTTTCAAGACGTTTCATTTTTCGTTTATCGGTCATCTCTTTATCATCATAACCAACTAAATGCAAAAAACCGTGAATAACTAATCTTAAAATTTCATTGTGTAAATCTACTCCATATTTTTGTGCATAATAAGCTGCATCATCCAAAGAAATAAAAATTTCACCATCCAAGGTATAATTTTCTCCTGAATAATTAAAGGTAATAATGTCAGTTGAATAATTATGCCCTAAATAAGTCTTATTAACTGGAATAATCTGCTCACCAGTTAATAAATTAATTACCACTGATTCAATCTCAAAATTCAAATCATTTCTAAGTTTAGAAACCAATTTATGAAAATAAATCTTTTTGAATTTTAATGTAGTTGAATTTGTAATAGATAGATTTTTAATTAATCTTTACCTTTCTTTTAATAGTGAATCTACAGTTATCTTGGTGTATTTAATATATCTTTTTGCAGAAGCTTCAAAATTATCTAATTCTTCTTTAGATAAATCTCTAACGACCTTACCTGGAACTCCGGCAACCAATTTGCCCGATGGAACAACAAAGCCTGGTCTTATTACTGAACCTGCTGCAACCATAGATTTTTCTTCAACAACTGCTCCATCAAGAACTACAGCCCCAATTCCAACCAAAGTTAAATCTTGTATTGTACATCCATGTAGTTTTACACTATGTCCAACCGTAACATTATTTCCTACATTTAAAGGATATAAATTATTTGTTACGTGGAACATACATAAATCTTGGACATTTGTATTCTCTCCAATTTTAACATAATGTACGTCACCTCTAATAACACAATTATACCAAATATTTGAATTCTTTCCAATCTCCACATCTCCAATAATTTTAACTCCGGATGCTAAGAAAACAGAATCATCAATTTTAGGATAAAGATCATTGTATGGAAAAAGTTTGTTTTCTTTATGTAGTTCTAGATTTTGTAAGTCCATATTTCCTCTCATTGCACAACAGAAATGTTGTCTTTTAATAATTCTAATGCTTTATTAAATTGATTGTCTTGTTTAAGAATGGTTCTATACCAACCATTTTCTTTCCAATAATTCTTTGCAATATAAGCTTTTAATTGCAATTTTATAAAATCTTTATCAGAATTAAATTCAGATTGAACAAATTTTACTCCATTCTTAGATGCAAATCTAATAAATGATTTCAATAGTTTTTCACTAATTGAAAAATTATTTATAAATCTTAGAACATTTCCATCATATTTCTTAAAATAATTTTCTGATGAGTTATCAAGAAAATTTCTAATAAATTTATAATATAAATTTTTGCTTTTTAATAAAACGGAATAGTAAGATATGGCTTTGTTCTTTATGATATAGTCTGGTGTAATTCCCCCATTTGCTTTTATTTTTCTTCCGGCAGCAGTTGTGAATATTAAATCGGTAGAATCTGTTGTTTCAATATTATGTTCAAAATTATCGCCCTCTTCTTCTTTTCTTGCATTAACAACACCAAAGTAATCACTTTCCCCTTCATAACTTCTCTGTATTTCTCTTCCTGAAGGAGTATGGTATTTTGAAATTGTAATTCTTACAACTGAATTATCGGGTAGAGTAAATGGTTGTTGAACAAGACCTTTACCAAAAGTAGTTTCACCTACTATAATTCCTCTATCCCAATCCTGTATTGCTCCTGAAAAAATTTCACTTGATGAAGCACTTCCTTTGTTGACCAATACAGCTAAATCTATTTCTTCAAAAAGATATTTTTTGTTTGCTTTATATTCAATATCTAAATCGCTACGCCGTCCCTTAGTAAAGGTAATTAATTTATCTTCATCTAAAAATAAATCAGCTATCCAACAAGCTTGTTCCATATAACCACCTGGATTATTTCTTAGATCTAAAATTAACTTTTTCATACCCATTTTATATAATTTACCAAGTACATCTTTCATTTCGTAAAATGAAGTATTTACAAATTTAGATAATACAACATAAGCAATTGAATCGTTAGCCATCATTGCTATATCTACAGTACGAATAGGGATAATATCTCTAATAATTTTAAACTGCAATTCTTCTTTGATTGATGGCCTATAAATTGTTAGATTAATAACAGTTCCTTTCTCACCTCTAATGCCTTTAATAATTTCTCTACTGCTTAAACCAATTGCATTTTTATTTTCAATTTTTATAATTTTATCGCCAGGTAAAATACCTACTGCTTCACTTGGCGAACCGGTAATTGGAGTAACAACTGTTATAGTGTCATTCATTAAAAGATACTCTATACCAATTCCATCATAATTACCTTTAAATTGTTCTGTAATATTAGCTTGTTGTTGTGCCGGAATGTATAAAGAATGTGGATCAAGTTCTTCTAGCATTCCTGTAATAGCATGTTCTGTTAGTTTCTTTTCATCAACTTCTTTGTAATAGTAATCCTTAGCATAGTCAAAAACTTCATTAAATTTTTTGTCTGAGGTATATTCTTTATCATTAGATAAAATCACTGAGGAATTAAGCCCTAAATAAAATCCTATTCCAAAAATCAAAATTAAGATTAAGGAAAATAAAAACTTTGAATTCAACATGGAAAACCTTTAAAATTTTGTACAAAAGGAGAAAGAAGCAAAAAATTGTTCTAAATGCTGTGATTTAGCTAAAGACATATTTTTATAACTACAATTTAGAGTAAAAATCCAATTTTTTATTGGTTCTATTGAGGTTTTGAACTTGAAAATTCTAGAATACTCTCTTTCACCTTTAAGGAAATAAACTTCTTTTGAATCAAACGGTCTATGACCAATAAGAATATTACCACCGTTATTTCTTAAAATATTTCCTTGGTCATCTGTAATATTTGTTCCGTGAACATTATATGTAAAACCGCTAATTATATTTATTCTATGATGCGGTCTAAAAATTACGTTAAAGTTCATTGAACTTGTGTTCGGGTGTAAGTCTGAACTTAAATTATAACCTAAATTTGTAAAATTATTATCACTAATTCTATGTCCATAAGCGTAAGGCTCAATTTTTATATATTGTAACTCAAAATCTAATGGAACTATTGAGTTCAATTTGGAAATATATGTTCCAACACTAATTACTGTTTTGTTACCATACCAGCCGGTTCCAATTTTAGCAAAGTCAATATCATCGATTAATAAAGTAGAATATAATTTTATACCTTCAAAAGAGTTATTTTGCACATCTAAAAATAAAAATGAATTATCTCTATCTTGATTTGCATGCTCCGAACTTTTATAAAATGCAAATGGATTTAAGTAAGATAAATCAATATTACGGTTGGCATAAATTATCATTTCGCCTAACCCAAGTTGCAAATGTTTAGAAAAATTCAAACCAATTCTATGATAAGTTAAATATTTATCGCTCACTAAATTTCTACCACCTTGTAATGAATCATAAACTACAGTGTGATTTCCCAATAGTTTAGCATGAAAAAATGAGAAATTGAATATTTTATATTTTAAATCTAAACTTAAATAATCCATTCTCGGAGCATTGTTACTAAGAATTATTTTGTTTGCTCCATGTCCAATTAGTTTTCTATCATTCCCAATCTTTAATGTAGCATATTTATAATCTAACATTAGGAATGCCGAAGTTTCGTCAAAATAGTCGTTTCCGGAATTGCTTTTATCTTTTCTGTGGAACTTATAGTTATATTTTAAACTGGAAAATTTTCTAGCTAAATCTTTATTCCCAAAGAAAGAACCATTGGTTGTATTAATTTCAAAACCAATCTTATTAAAAAATGTTCCCCTAATTTCACCACCAAAACGATACAATAAAGAATTTTTATTACTACTATTTTCAATATCTGAATTTGTTAAATAATCTAGCTTACCAACAAAATTAACGAAAAATGATGTCCCTTTATCATCAAAAAATTTGTAAAGATATTTCTCACTTGGACCAATTAAATAATTGAAAGATTTTTCATCATATAAAGCTTTGCTTGAACAATCAGAATTATTTAGATCAATTTCAAATTCTATTAAAAAATCTTCAAGTTTATTTTTATCAATTATATCAAGCATGTATTGTTTATCAACTATTTCCGTTAAATAGTTTTTTATAGCAAATCTAGTTTTGGGTAATTCAAATGAATTGTAATTTTCAATTATACCGTTAGTGGACATTCTATCTAAAAAAAAATATATTTCATCTTCAGCCGATACATAACCGACTTGCGATAAACTAACTGTGGTGAAAGAAGTAATTAAAGCAAAAAATAATTTAAGTCTTTTAATCATCTAACTTGTTTCCACTCTGTTGATTTTGATTTTTTTATAAAAATAATATAAATACTATTTACTAGCCAAGTAAGCAGAATTTTGAAATGTCCCATTTCTCTATAACGCCTTGGAGATTCGTATATTATTATATCTTTTGCCGTAAATATCTTATACTTTTTTCTTATTCTTTTGTATAAATCAAAATCTTCTCCGGCAGCAAGATTTTCTTTGTAGCCATTAAATTCTTCAAATATTTTTTTACTTAGAATATGGCATTCCCCTCTTCCCATTCCTAAGCCAATAATATTCAGAAGCCAAAAATAATAATTGTAAAATGTAGAAAATACTTTATCAACAAATTTTTCTTCATCGGGAAAAACCTTTACAAAAGAACTTATTGCAGCAAAGTTAGAAGTAATATCTTCGGTCTCAATTTTTGTAAAAATTTGCTCTAGGTTTTCGGGATAAATATCACCATTAAAAAAAATTAAGAATTCTCCTTCTGCATTCTTTGCTCCTATATTTCTTCCCATTGAAATATTTTGCTTTTCGCTTACAGGCTTTTTTATAACTTTATCAACAGATTTTTCAGCAATAGTAAGAGTTTTATCAGTACTTCCACCATCAGAAATGATTATTTCATAATCATACTTTTCCCTAAGTTTTTTATCATTAAGCTTATCTAATAACTGAGGTAGTAATTTTTCTTCATTTAATGTTGGAATAACAATACTATACTTCATAAAAATCCTTAAAAAACAATAATAAATGCAGCAGTATCATTTGAAATTCGTATACCCGGCATAGGAAAATGTATATAATTAAGCGTATTTTTTATGAATTGCCAAGTTGGTCCGTATAAAGGGATTGTCTCTGCATCAAAATCTAACGCTATGTAAATATCTCGGAAGCCTCCACCAAATCCATTCCAATTTCGTAATCCCATTCCAACAGAAACCATTAAAAATTCAGGCCAATATTTTGAAATTGTTTTAGGCAATAATTGTTTCATTCTAAAACCTAACCAAACTTTTTGTCCTTTATAATCATCGCTAATAGTTCCGTCATGTTTTCCTTCTCTATAATCTTTAGAGGGAAAATAACTTACTCTTGGTTGAATATGTTTTAATGTAGGATAATAATATTGCCCTACGGTATATAAAGCCCCTAAAAAGTCTGCTGCCCAATCTCCGGGACTAAACCCCCAATTAAGTCCGTATCCGTCTTCTATTTCCACAAATGTTTGGAATGCAAAAGCTCCTATTGCTCCATAAACAGCACTTTCTTCTATAGTCATATTTGCTTGCTCCAAACCGGCAGAAAGTCCATGAGCAATTAAAGATGTTGCATAAAAATGACCTGCTTTATCAAGCCAAAGTGCATACTTCCAATCATTTACGATTTTAAATTCTGAACCTTGCTTTTGCCACCATGCATTTGCTTGATACAAATGAACGGCTGTACCTATCCCAAGTGTTATTCCACTAATAATTCCTAGAGTTGTATAATTAATTTCTGTTTCAAGGGGATTTTGAACATCTGTAGGAAGAGTTTTTGCCATCATGCTTATCGGAACTCTTTTATCATTGATATGCGGGCTTATATCAATTTCTTTTTTATCTTGAGCATTTATTCTGAAAGATGATACAAAAAGTATCATCAAGATAATTTGGAATGTTATTATATGCTTATTCATCTCGATGATACTCACTAAATTATTTATTTTTCTGGTCTCATTGTTGGGAAAAGAATTACGTCTCTAATAGAAGGTTGATTTGTAAATAACATTGTAAGTCTATCAATTCCAACGCCTAATCCTGCTGTTGGCGGCATTCCATATTCTAATGCTCTTACATAATCATCATCAATTTGATGTGCTTCTTCGTCACCTTCATCTTTATATCTTGATTGTTCCATAAATCTCTCTTTCTGATCAATTGGATCATTCAACTCACTAAAGGCATTACAAATTTCACGCCCCAAAACAAAGCCCTCAAATCTTTCCACAAGACCTTCTTTTGTTCTATGCATTTTTGCTAACGGTGAAAGCTCTACAGGATAATCAGTAACAAAAGTTGGCTGAATTAATTTTGGTTCAACAACTAATGAGAATAATTCATCTATTAATTTGCCTTTACTTTCTCCTCCAGAAAGTTTTGCTCCTCTATTTTCAACTTCTTTAAATAATTCCTCTTTAGAAATTTCTAAAACATCAATGCCGGTAGTTTTTCTTAATTCATCTATCATTGAAACTCTATCCCAAGGTGGAGTAAAGTCAATTTCTGTTCCTTCTATATTTAACTTTGCCGAACCGGTTACTTCAATTGCAATCTTGTGAACCATCTCTCCAACAAATTTCATCATCCATTCATAATCTTTATATGCTGCATAAAGCTCCATCATTGTAAATTCGGGATTATGAGTTTTATCCATTCCTTCATTTCTGAAATCTTTTGCAATTTCATAAACTCTATCAAAACCACCTACAATTAATCTTTTTAGATAAAGCTCATCTGCAATTCTCATGTATAGTTTCATATCAAGTGCATTATGATGAGTTACAAAAGGTTTTGCAGCAGCGCCGCCATAAAGAGTTTGTAATATTGGAGTTTCAACTTCTAGGAAATCGTTACTATCAAGAAAATTTCGCATAGTAGTTATAATTTTGGATCTTTTTATAAAGACATCTTTTACTTCGGGATTAACAATTAAATCAACATATCTTTGTCGATATCTTAATTCTTTATCTGCAAATTGGTCAAATACTTTTTTATTTCCATCTTCATCAATAACTTCTTTTGCAATTGGAATTGGACGTAAAGATTTGGCAAGTAGTGTAAGCGAAGTTGTATGAACTGAAATTTCTTCAGTTCTAGTTTTGAATACATATCCTTCAACACCAACTAAATCACCAATATCTAGTAATTTGAACATCGCATATTGTTCACCTATTTCATCTCTCTTCAAATAAATTTGGATTCTTCCTTCTTTATCCTGAATTTGAGCAAATGATGCTTTTCCCATTTTTCTAATAGCCATAAGACGACCGGCAATTTTAACTGTCTTCCCTTCTAAAGCATCATAATTACTTTTTATTGTCATGGAATAAGAATCAGTACCAAATTGATATTCGTAAGGTAAAATTCCTTTCTCTTTAATTTCTTTTAACTCTTCATGTCTTCTTGCTATAAGTATATTTAACTCTTTTTCGTGTTCGTGATTTTCCAACTTTCCTCCAACTACTATATTTCTATCAAAAATTTTATTCCCATTTTATTGGGAGCATTTATTTTAAAACTATTTATATAAGTTTTTTAATTCTTTTGGGGTAATTACTCTATACTCCCCTTTTCTAAGATTTGATAATGTAATTGTTCCAAATCTTAATCTATGTAATTCTCTTACTCTGTAATTTATTTTATCAAACATTTTTTTTACAAAATGATTTCTACCTTCAACAGTTACAACTCTAACAACTGAAAAGTTATTTCGCTTTGGATAGGTAATGCTTGTAAAAATACTTTTTCTGTGTTCAATATAAACCCCTTTTGAAAGTTTAATACGATCTTCTTTTTCTAAAGGTTTATCTAAAATTACTTCATATTCCCTTTCAATTCCATTCTTAGGGTGAGTAAGATAATTAGTTAACTCTCCATCATTTGTTAAAATTAAAACACCGGTTGTATTAAAATCTAATCTTCCAACCGGAAATATTTTCTGTTTAGTTTTTATTATATCAGTAACGGTAGTTCTATTTTTTTCATCTTTTGTGGTTGTAATTACTCCCTTAGGTTTATTCAATAAAAAATAAACCTTTGCTTTTGATTTAAGTAATTCTCCATCTATTGCTACTTCGTCCTTTTCTGTTTCTATTTTTGTTCCAAGTTCTAGTATAATTGAACCATTAACCGAAACTCTTCCGGAATGAATAATTTCATCGGCTTTCCTTCTGGAAGCTACACCACACTCAGATAAATATTTATTTAGCCGAACTATCATGCTCCTCCGAATTTATAATATCTTTTTCTAAATTTTCTTCAACTTCATTCATCATAATTTTTCTTTTTTGTTCAATAAAATCTGCATCTTTAACTATTTCATCAATTTCTCTTGGTTTCGGAAGATCACTTAATTTATTTAACCCAAAATAGAGTAAAAATTCATTTGTAGTTCCATAAAGCAATGGTCTCCCAATTGTTTCGGCTCTTCCCTTAATAGTTACAAGACTTTTCTCTAAAAGAGTATTAATCATGTAATCGGAATTAACACCTCTTATACTTTCTATTTCAGGTTTTGTTATTGGCTGTTTATATGCAATAATAGCAAGCGTTTCTAAGGCAGCTTGGCTTAATCTACGTTTTGTTTTTTCTGTAGATAAATACCCAACATATTTTGCATATTCTGGTTTAGTGCCAAAAACAAATCCTTCTGCAATAGATAATATCTTAAATGATGATTCTTCAGAAGAATATTTTTCGTTTAAACTTGCTACACTTTTTTCAACATCCGATGAAGTAATACTTGTATCTTTTCCATCTATTTCTTTAATAGCTTTTATTATTTCACTAGATGGAATAGGTTCATCTGATGCAAAAATTAATGACTCAATAATAGATTTGTAAATATTATCCATTTTGCAAATTGTAAATTTCGAAATCATTAAATGTGGTAGATTCGTTTAATCCAATCTTACCCATTTTTATTAACTCTAACAAGGCAATAAAAGTTACAACTACTCTCATCTTTTCAGTAAATCCTTTTACTAAATTGATAAAATTAATCTTTTCAAATTCTTTAACTTTAGCAAGAATAAAATCAATTTGTTCATCTATGCTTACATTTAATTTCTTAACTTCATGAACTACTTCTTTTGGTTTTTCTTTTATTGCATTTTGAAACGCTTTAATTAAATCAAAAAGTGAAATATTTTTTAATAGTAAATTTAGATCAGGCTGCTGCTCTGCTTCATCTTGTTCATAATTACCTCTATAGGTAACTTTACGCTGATTAGATTCTAAAAAAGAAAACTCTTCAGTCATTTCTTTATATCGCTTATATTCAATTAAAGCATTAACTAAATCAGCTCTCGGATCAATTTCCTCACCCTTTTCATCTATCTCTTTTGGCAGTAGCATTCTAACCTTAATTTGCATTAAAGTTGATGCCATCAAAAGAAAATCGCCAGCAATTTCTAAATCTAATTGTTCTAATAGACGAAGGTATTCAATGAATTCTTTTGTAATTCTCGAAATAGGAATATCATAAATATCCAACTCGTCTCTTCTTATAAAAAAGAGTAATAAATCAAGTGGACCTTCAAAAGTATTTAATTTTATTTTATACAATTGGTATTCTAATTTTTCTATTTATTTGATTTAGTTATTAAATTTTTTTAAAACGAATAGAAATTTACAAAATTTACAGATTTAATAATGATTTAAAATAGAAAAGTCTAATTAGTATTTTACCAATCAGACTTTTCTATTTAATTATTAAAATAAATTTAATTTACCCGTTCTGATTTCCTAATATTAAATTCTTCTTGTCTTCCGTTTTGTTTATTTCCGGTAAATCTAAATACCCATCTACCTACTAATTTTTCAGGATAAGACCAATCTATTGTAACACCATTGGGGATGCTTCTAATAAAGCTTAAATTAAACTGGTTCCCATTTGGAGCAGTTATATACAATGAATCTGTAATTACTGCTTGATTGAATTTAAAATCAAATACTAATCGATCAGCACTATTCACTTTATGGGTAATTTCCACATCAACATCCGGTGTAATATCTCGCAAATATATATTTTCTAAATTCAGAGTCTCACCTCCAATAACTTCTGCAAAAAGAGTTGTATCAGCAAAGTGATTTAATTTAAGAGTAATTAAATGTTCACCAGGCTCAAGATTTGTAATAGTCTGAGGTGTAACTTTATTTAAATTATTATTGTCCAAAAATATTTTAGCACCTATTGGATCGGATGAAACAAATATGTTTCCTAATTCCATAAAACTAGCAGTTAAAGACCTTTCTGAATCAACTTCAAATGTTATCGGATTATTTGATGAAATACTTTGTCCATTTTCTTGCCATTCAACAAATTTAAATCCATCATTTGCATTTGCAGTTAAACTTGCAGTTTCAAAATGTTTATAGAATCCAATACCATCAATACTCCCAGAATTTGTTGGAGTTACTTCTGCAGAAATTAAATATTCTTTAAGTTCAAAATTTGCAATTAAAGATCTATTCTTAGTAACTTCAAAAGTATATATCGATTCTCTTGAAACCTCATTACCATCTTCTGTCCAGTTTACAAATAAGAATCCTTCATTTGGAACTGCTGTAAGTGTTGCCATCTGTCCTAAAATATAACTATTAGCACCATTAACTACACCACCATTAGCAGGAAGTGCTTGTCCATCAATTACAAAGATATTTTTCAAAACAATATTTTTGGAAGTAAAAATTCCTGCAACTACCTGAACAGTAAATATGGTATCTTCATATTGGTCAAAAGATAGTTTAACAGAATATGTTTCCGGAGCAGGAAGTGCAATGGTATCCGGTGTAAATAGATTTTTATCTTCACCATTAATAAATATCTTTGCACCTTCTGGAGTTGAGGTTAGTATTAATCCACCTGTTGAATCAGCAATTGTTAAATCAATATTCTTTGTAATTTTAGAATCTCTTTCTAGTTCAATCTGAAAACTAACTTCTTTCCATGAATCTTTTTTTACCGAAACATTATAAATTCCTCTTTCTAAATTGGATATTGTTAAAGGAGTTTGTCCATTAAAACTAACACTTCCACCACCATCGTTTACATTCCTTTGGACTAAAACATTGGCACCCTTTGGCTTGGAAATAATAGTAATACTACCCTTTGGGTCTTGTTCTGATAAAAAGACTTTTAAATTATGTTCGTTATTTTCCTCAACAGATAAAGTTGTATCAAAAGAATTAAAGTCACTTAAATTTAACTCAAGCTTATATTTCCCATTAAATAATTCATTTATTCTTAAAGGGGTTTTACCTTTGTATTTACCATTTAAGCTGACACTTGCTCCTTCGGGATTCGATGTTATAAATATTGACCCAAAGTTTGGTAAAACATGATTTTCAACGCAGGTAACACATAGTATTGCAATTAATGCAAATACTATAGCTAAATATTTTCTATTATATATTTTAGTCTTCATTTTTTTAGTCTATTTTTCTAATAATAATTCTTCTATTTTTCATTTTTCCATATACAGATGTATTACTTGCAATTGGTGAAGAATCACCTAGTCCCATTGATTGGAAATTAGATGCAGATAATCCTTTAGAAACTAAATAAGATAATATTGCATCTGCTTGCGATTTAGTTACTCTATTTGCCTCAGTTCTAGAAGTTTGTTTGTCAATATGTCCTTCTATTCTCCACCTAGCTTTAGGATATTTCTTCAATTCAGTAACAATTCTATTTAGCTCTCCAAAAGCACTACTCTTTATTTGTGAAGAGTGTGAAGAAGCAAAAGTAGTTTCTGAGTGTATAAGAAATTGTCTTGGAATACTTGAATATTTAGCTTTCTTAGACTTAGATTCTTTCTTTGGTTTAGGTGTTACTGTTACATTTACTTGTTTAGGTTTTTTCTTTTTAACAGATTTAGGAGCAACATCCGGACATCCATCTTCATCTTTAAAGCCATTAAAAACTTCCGCTTGATTTGGACATAAATCTTTACTATCAACAATTCCATCCTTATCATTATCAGGATCAGGGCATCCATCTTCATCTTCAAAGCCATCAAAATCTTCTGCCGAATCCGGACATCCATCTTTTGAATCTTCGATACCATCACCATCATTATCAAGATCCGGACATCCATCACTATCTTGATAACCATCAAAATCTTCTGCAATATTTTGACAAGTATCATCAATATCTAATATTCCGTCACCATCGTTATCAGGATCAGGGCATCCATCATAATCTTGATAACCATCTAAATCTTCTTCTTGATAAGGACATTTATCTTCATCATCTAATATTCCATCTTGATCACTATCTTTTTCATTCCATAATCTGTAAGAAAATCCGACTAAGCCAGTAAGATAAAAGTCTTCATATTTCCCAAACTTAATGGCATCAATATTATCATTTTGAATATAATGATATGTTATACCTATATTGAAATCAAAATCTTCATTGATCTTAAACTTTAAACCACCAGTCATATCAAATGATAGTGAATTCTTTTCACCACCATTTTGAATATTATAAAACCGACTTTTTTGATTTTGGCTGTCAAACCCTAACCAAAGATATGACATTCCCGCAGAAATATATGGAAGAATATTTTCTTTAAAAATACTAGAATATGTTATTCCAACACCTATCCTCCTTACTAGTGAATTAAAGTTAGAAGGCAATCCCAAATTATTTTTTGTTCCACTTAAAGTTTGTTGAGACAAATTAAGGTTTATCCCAAAAACATTATTCGAATTTGTAGAGAAAAAATATTTACCATCTATACCGATGGAAATATTGGGCTCAGGTGTTTCATAATCTGTAAAAGGAAAGTTCCCCCCACCTTCTATGGACAACAAAAAACTATTTGAAAGAGGATGAATTTTACTTATGTCATTCTGTCCAAATAAAACCGAAGTAAGAGAAAATCCAACGATTATAAACTTTAATAGATTTTTTATTTTCATTGTATAAGTATTAAGTTATTGTTTATTTAACTAAAATTAATTTTCCAACCTTACTAAAATTCTTATCACTACTTGTTGATTGTATAAAAATTCTATAGAAGTAAAGTCCACTTGCTAAATCATTTGCCGAAAAAGAATTATTATAATTTCCTGAAGGTAAAACAACTCCATTCATTATTTCTTTAATTAATTCACCATTTACATTGTATATCAAAATTGAAACTTCAGAAGTTTCTGGTAATCCAAATTGTATGTTTGTAGATGGATTAAATGGATTTGGATATGGATTAGACATATAATAATCTTCTGGTATTCTCATATTATCATCAATACTTTCAATTCCTGTATCAAAATCAAATACTGCAACTAAGTCTTTATCATCATCAACGGTAAAAGTATATTCTTGCAAAGTTGAGACGATACTATCTCCCTCAAGCCAATGAACAAATTTATACCCCGAACTTGGCATGGCAGAAACAGTAACTTCTTGGTTATAATGGAATAAACCGCTACCATTAACAGTTCCTCCTTCTGGTGGTGATGCAGTACAATTAATTGAATAATTTCTTAACGAGAAGTTCGCTACAAAACTTCTATTTTTAACTACAGTAATTTCATATGTTGTACTTGATGATTTTACCACTCCGTTTTCTGTCCAATTTTTAAATTCCCAACCAGCATTTGCAGTAGCAAAAAGTGTAGCTTTTTGATCGTAAAAATATGATCCGGAACCGGAAATAAATCCTGCTTCTGTAGGGTTTACTGCTACATCAACAGTATAAAGCTCATGACCAAAATTTGCTACAATGTTACGATTATTTGTAATTTCAAATTTATATTCTAAATCACTAGAAATATTAATTCCATTTTCCGTCCAATTACCAAAATTCCAACCTGAATTTGGAGTGGCTCTAATTGTTACACTATCTCCATGAAAATAAGAACCTTCGCCAGAAATACTACCACTATTACTTGGATTTACTGATAAAACTACATTATAAGATTTTAAGGTAAAATTTGCTATTAAGTCTCTATTCTCTGTTGCGATAAAGCTATATTCGGGAATTGTTGAAACAACATTTCCATTCTCAGTCCAATTAACAAAATTATACCCAGCATCAGAATATGTAATAGCTTTTACCCTTACCGGATCTCCATGAGTATATAATGAACCACCAGTTGTAAAACCGGCATTTTGAGGTGAGGCAACTGTATTAATCATATATTGTTTCTTTTCATAGTTAGCTGTTAAACTTACATTTTCAACTGCATTAAATATGTAAATACTGTCATTTGAAAGAACCGTATTTCCATTTTTCCAACTGACAAATCGCCAACCTGAATTTGGATTAGCAATTACTTTAACTTCTGAATCATATTCATAATTTCCTGCTCCAAAAGCAATTCCACCTTGTGCAGGTACATTTGAAATTGAGATAGCAAAAACTCTCTTTGAAAAAATACCGGTTAGATTTCGATCACTAAAAATAGTGAATTGATAGATCGAGTCAGTTGAGACAATTACATTCCCTTCTTTCCAATGATCAAACTTCCATCCAGTTTTAGGTGTTGCCATTACAGTTACACTAGTTCCATGAGTAAATTCCCCATCCCCAGTTGTTGTTCCTCCTTCAACAGGAAGTGGTGAGGTTATAATAGAATGTTTTTTTAATTCGAAATTAGCAACTAAATTTCTATTAGCTAGCGCAATAAAACTATAAATTGAATCTGTTGACAATTCAACATTTCCCTCAGTCCAATTTACAAATGAATAATTAGATGAGGGAGTTGCAATTACCGAGACTGAATCACCATGATTATATCCACCTGCACCAGAAGTATTTCCACCTATAACTGGATTTGAACTAGTTGTAATAACATAATTACTAAGAGTAAAGTTCGCTACTAAAGTTCTGTTCGAATTTGCAGGAAAACTATAATTTGCATCAGCTGATACTGAATTACCATCTTCAGTCCAATTTACAAAGACATATCCTTCTGAAGGATTGGCTGTTAAATTAACCATTGCACCATGTGAATAAACTCCACCGGCATTTAAGCCTGTAATAGTACCACCTTCTAAAGGAAAAGGTGTAGCAGTAATTACATAAGATTTCATTAAAAAATATGCAGTTAGATTTAGATCTTCTGATGCTACAAAAGTATACTCTGAATCAGCTGATACAATTGTATTTCCGTTTTTCCAATTTTCGAATGTATAACCCGTTGCTGGCGTAGCTACTAATACAACTTGGTCCCCGTGGGTGTAAGTCCCACTACCACTAGTTGTTCCACCTATTGCAGGCTGTGAGTTAGTAGTAATATTATAACTTTTTAACGAAAAATTAGCTTGAACTGATTTATCGCTATCCATTAAAATACTTTCTGGATTTTGAGTACTTGATAAATCTCCGCTCCAGTTTACAAATTCGTAACCGGTTTCCGGAAGAGCTTCTACATTTGCTGTAGTTCCATGATTATAAGTTCCACCCCCATTTACAGTCCCTGAACCTATTGGAGCAATTGAAGTAGTTAAATTATGTTGCATAAGTGAAAAATTAGCAACTAGATTTTTATCTTCACTTGCCGAAAATGTATAATTGGCATCTGAACTAACAACACTCACTCCGTCTGTCCATTTTATAAATGTATAACCTGTAGCAGGTGTAGCAGTAACAGTAACATTGCTACCATAATCATAAGTTCCGTCCCCTGTTGTTGTACCACCTTCTGCTGGACTTGAACTAGTAGAAATTGTGTATGAATTTAGCGTAAAATTAGCAATTAGATTTCTATCTGCACTTGCTATAAATGAGTAATTCGCATCTGTAGAAGCTACCGCTGATCCTTCAGTCCAATTTGTAAATGTATAACCGGAATTCGGTAAAGCATTAATAGTAACTGTTGTACCAATAACATAATTTCCATTACCAGTTGTTGTACCACCTTCTAATGGATTTGAGTTGGTAGTAATACTGATACTTTGAGCATTTATACTAAATGCAGTAAATATAAAAAGACTAAAAAATAATAATAACTTTTTCAATTTTAATTTTCTCTTTTTGTTATAAAATGTAAAACAATTCTACTTTAAATATCTTCTCATAAAAACTCAAATCTATAAAACAATAATTTTATCATAAGAATGTGATTTACATCACATAAGTTAAAAATTTTTAATTATTTTTTAAATAAGAATTCCAATTATAATAATCTCACTAAAAGAATTTCGAATAAAACTATAAATTTTGAATTTATTATTTATATATTTATAAAAATATGTCAAATTAGCTTTCACAAATAAGCTAATCGAAATCAAAGTATTTTGATTAAAAAGCAACACTTTTGCAATTAAAATGTTGATATTTATAATTTGTCTATAATTCCACCTGCTAGTACATAACCTTGTTCATCGTATATTACTAATGATTGCCCAGGAGTAATCGCTCTTTTAGGTTCAGCGAATTTTAGTTTAACTTTATCTTTTTCTATACTTGTTATTTTTGCAATAGAACCTCTATCGGAATATCTAATTTTTGCAATTACCATTGAGTCAACTTCTAGTTTTTCTTTGCTGACAAAGTTTAATTCACTTGCAATCACATCATATTCTAAAAGATCTTCATTGTCTCCTAATTCAACAATATTTTTTTTTTGATCAATATTTTTTACGTAAACCGGTTTTCCAAGAGCAACGCCTAAGCCTTTTCTTTGTCCTATAGTATAAAACGGAATTCCCTTATGAGTTCCAATTTTTTCATTTTTATAGATTAAATCACCTTCATCTACTTTAGACATTCTTTCAGGAACACGTTCCTTTAAAAATCTTTCATAATTATTATCAGCAACAAAACAAATTTCCTGACTATCGGGTTTATTTGCAGTTTTTATTCCCATTTTTTCAGCAATCTCTCTTACTTCCGTTTTTGTGTATTTACCCAATGGAAGCAATGTTCTACTTAAACTCTCTTGCGTTAATCCCCAAAGTGCGTAAGTTTGATCTTTATGGGCATCTGTAGCATTTTTAAGAGAAAATCTTTTACTTTGTGCATTATACTCAATATTTGCATAGTGACCAGTTGCAACATAGTGAGCATCTAAGGAATCAGCTTTCCGGAGTAATTCTTCCCATTTGATTTTTCTGTTACAAACAACACAAGGGTTTGGAGTTCTTCCACTTAAGTATTCATCAACAAAATCATTAATTACTGTGTCCTCGAAGGCTTTTGTAAAATCTACAGTATAATGAGGAAAATCAAATTTTGTGGCAATAGATTTAGCATCAAAAATAGCATCCAAAGAACAACAACCGGATTCATGTTTTGGTGCTCCACCAACCTCCATAAATCCCCATGTTTTCATTGTAATACCAATTATTTCATAACCTTCTTCTTTTAATAACGCTGCTGCTACAGAAGAGTCAACTCCTCCACTCATTGCAACAATTACTCTTTTCTTATTCAATTGTAAATCTTTCTAGTAATTTATATTCTTTTAATTAATATAATAATTCTATTTAGTTTTATCTATGTAAGAATTTTTATACAAACTAAACTACATTAAAGAAATATACTTTTGAATTTTTATTTTTTTTCTAGAGAATAAAAAATAAAGGTTATAAATAAGATAAAGGAATTAATCAAATATCGCACTTACAAATTCTTTAGAGTCGAATGTTTGTAAGTCTTCTATTCCTTCTCCTACTCCAATATATCTAACAGGAACATTTTGTTCAGAAGTTATTTGAAATATAATTCCTCCTTTAGCAGTTCCATCAAGTTTAGTTACAATAAGACCAGTAATATCAGTAACTTTAGAAAATTCTCTCGCTTGAATTAAACCATTCTGTCCAGTATTTCCATCAATTACTAAGAAAGTATCATTTGGAGCATAATCAAGAACTTTACCTAAAACCTTCTTAATCTTTTTTAGTTCTTCCATTAGATTATTTTTGGTATGTAATCTTCCGGCAGTATCTATAATAACAATATCAGCATCCTGTTTTTTTGCTTCAGTTAAAGTTTCAAATGCAACGGAAGAAGGGTCTGCTCCGTGCTCCCTTTGAATAAGATTGACATCTGCACGTTTTGCCCAAACTTCCAACTGTTCATTTGCAGCAGCTCTAAAAGTATCAGCAGAACCAATTATTACATTCAAACCGGCTTTTTTATAGTTGTGTGCTAATTTACCTATTGTTGTTGTTTTTCCAGCTCCATTTACTCCAACAACAAGAATTACATAGGGTTTAAAACTATCCAATTTGGTATATTCAGTAATTCCATCATTATTTTCATCTAAAGCTTTAGATAGTTCATTCTTAATAACTCTTAACACATTTTCTTGGTCTCTATCTTTTTCAGATTTGAGAGATTTTCTGGTAGCGTCTATTATTTTTTCAGCAGTTTCAATACCAATATCGCTAGTTATTAAGATTTCTTCTAAATCATCTAATACATTTTCATCTATTTTAGCTTTTCCACTAATTGTCTCAGTAATACTGTTAACAATTTTTTCTCTGGTTTTTGTTAAACCACCTTTTAACTTTTCTAAATTTAAATTCTTAAAAAACTTCATTTTATTACCTTTTTAACCTCTTTAGCACCTCTTAAACCGTATGATACAATTGATGCAAAACTTAATCCTAAACTTAAATATAGAAATATTTTATATATTAAATCCGCTGGTTCAAGTCCTATTGTAACAGTAATAATAAATGCTCCTATTGAAACAACCGTTATTTTTCCTAAATAGTTTGATGGAAGAACTTTGCCTATTGATTTACTAACAATAATTCCTCCAGTAAATATTATTACATCCCTAAAAATTATAATCCAATAATAGAAAGCAGGAATGAGTCCGTAGTAATATAGATAAGTAACTACCAAAAATACTAAAATCTTATCAGCTAATGGGTCTATAATTTTTCCAAGTTCAGAAACTTGATTAAACTTACGTGCAAAAAAACCATCAGCAATATCTGAAAGATAAACAAGAAAATATAAAAACAGTAATATTTGTCTTGCTCCCTCAATTTCATCAATTCCCTGAATAAAATAGAATATTGGGAAAGCCAATAATATTCTAAAAAAACTTATAAAATTAGAAAGCGTGTAAATTTTCTTAAATTCAATATTCATACTATTTGGAATATAATTATGCTGTAATTTATAATGTTATTTAATAATTGCAAATTTACCAATTTTCTCTTGCAAAGTTTTATTAAAATTATCTAACGAAATAGCTTTATAAAAATAAATACCAGAACTAATTATTTTTCCATTTTCATTTCTCAAATTCCAATCAACACCACCATTTCCATCATCTTCAATTATTTTGTTTATAAATTTTCCGTCTATAGAAAATATATAAATCTCAACCTTGCTTGGAAGATTAGCAAAAGTAATATAATTATTATCATTTCTATTTAAAGGATTGGGATAAACATAAATATCATCTAAGTTTTCTGCATTTGATGTCAATACAATTTCACTACCCGTAACTTCACTAATTGGAAAACTACCAGATTCTTTAGAAGAAAATATATTTTTAATCTTTAGAACATATTCTTTCCCAATGGCACCAAATGGATTTTTTGTTTTTAATAATATTTTATTTTTCTCATTTTTATCAATCGATAAATATTGAAGTTTATTATTAGGTGTAAATATATAATTGCTTTTTTTTAAAGATGTTATCTCGTCTAAGTTATAATTAAATATAACTTCTAAAGTATTATTGTTAAGTATCTTATAACTGGAAATTAGTAAATGATTTTTTAGATCAGGCATAGAAGCTACTTCGAAGTTAATTGTAGTATCTATTATTGGTGAATTATAAAAATCTCTTAAACCATTTAGGGAAATTGAATACATTCCGTTTTGCAACTCTTTTTCAAAATTTATTAGTAACGAGATCTCTGAACTTGGAGAAATAGAACTGATTTTAATATTATTATTAGCTTTAATTTGATTCAATCTTATAGCTTTTGTTGCAATTTTTTCACTAAAGAATAATTTTAATTGCTTATTAGATAATACATTATGATTTTTAAGTACTGTCGGAGCATGAACATAAATATCAATAATTTTTGACTTATTGGAAATAATTGAATCTGAATTATAAAATTTGAGATAATAAGAAGTTATTTCTCCATTGATTCCAATATCAGTGTAACTATTACCATTTAGAGAATCATATTTTATATAATTGTTGTTAGCATCTTTTTTATATACGTAAACATCTAAATTCTCTTTATTTAGCCATTCAAAATAAATTTGATTTGAATTACTACTGTAATAATCTGTTATAATTGGAGGAGAAATCATTTCATTTTCTATAAATTCGTGGAAAAACAATCTTTCTCCATTTGGAATTCCTAATTCATTTATCCCATTATTATCCAAATCACCAATAAAAATAGATTGACTATTTACATCACTTTGATAAAAAACTAAGTTGTTCTTTTCGTTGTTTACAAATTCGTAAATGTATGAGTTAGGATAATTAAAAATTATTAAATCTTCTTTTCCATTATTATCTACATCCGAAAATCTTATAGCATTATATTGCTTTTCAAATCGATTTACATAATTATTCTCTGTGGTTATAAACATATTTTGGAAAAAATATGAAATGGAATCATTATACAACGAAAAAACAGAACAATAAATTAGTGGCGTGGTGAAAATATTTTCTTCAAAATTTAGAATTATACCAATATCAATTTTTCCATCACCATTATAATCCCCTTTTGCGATAGTTGAATTTGCTTCTAAAGGATAAAAATGTTCAACAATTTTTTCATTTGTATAATTCGAATTCCCATTTATTTGGTAAATTACTAGTCTGCCATAATTATCAATAGTAACAATTTCACTATATTCATCTTCATCAAAATTATCTACTAATGTTATATTATTCCTAAAAATCGATTTTTCACTTGTTCCCGATGTAACAAAATTATTTAACTCCGCCTCTTTTGTTAAAGAGAAATTTTCACTTACTTCCCAAATTGAAATTGTTGTATCATTGGTAAAAGCAATGATTTCTGTATTCCCATCTTCATCTATATCTGCTGCATAAGAGGGCCAGAAAGTGCCACTACTATCTGAAAAATTATTAACAAATTCTAACTCCCCAACCTCACTTTGCGAATCAATAAAACCATTTTTTACATATAGATTAAGAAAATCTGTTTTGGTATCTCCATTAAAATCTCCAATAGAAATGGGAATTTTATTAGGCAATGATTTTACTTTTGTAAAACCGTCAAGACCTAAATTGTAAATTGAAATATTTGCAGAGGTTTCATTCTCGTTTATTACAATATGATTGTTCTCAATTCCATTAAATACAACTGGAGCATTATAAATTCTTCCGTTTGGGAGCGAATAGTTTTTAATATTTGATGTAATAATGTTCTGAGAAGTTGAATTTAATGCTTTAAAATATTTATTATTTTCGTCTTTTATTATAGTTGAAAGTCCAACATTATTTGTTAACTCAAAATAAAATTCGTGTTCAATACCTTCTTGTACTTCTTTTGGAGGTAAAATTCCAAAGTGTTTTTGAGAAATTATACCTTGATCACCAATAAAACCATCAAGAAGCAAGTAATTAAATTCTCCATTGTAATTAGCTTTTCTATAATGTAGTTTAGCAATTGTTGGTTCATTGGAAATTATAGATGCTTGAACTGTTTCTAAATCATTTAACATTGCCGGAAATATATTATAGTTCATTACTTCAGGTGGAGTTCTATCAATATAAAAATTTATTCTTTCTTCTTGTGTGCTCCCATCAATTCTATTCATTAGAATACGTAAAGTATATGAAGTATCTTGGAATTCAGAAATATTAAGCTCTATAACATCTTCTCTAAATTTTTGATAGTTTTCATTATTGGTTTGTAAATAATTCCAAGATTCAGGATTGATACCAATACCATAATAAATCTTATAATCTTTAAAATATGGCGATAAACAAGAGATATTAATTCTCAAAGAATCATCTAATGTGTAAAAATCTTGAGTGGGATGGTTAAATTTTATTATAGATGGATTTAACAGTTTAAGTGCTTTATATAGGTTTAAAGAACCCGATCCAAATCGTTCATCCCAATCACTTTCACCTAAGTCTTTTGAAGTAGTTTTTAATATTTGTTTAATTTCTTCTGGTGAAAATTTATCATTTAACGCATAAATTAGAGAAGCTGCTGCACTAACAAATGGAGCTGAAACAGAAGTTCCACTTACTTTTTTATAGGAATTATTTCTTCCTAATGTAAGAATTTGTGAACCTGGTGCAACTAAATCTATTGTAGAACCATAATTTGAAAAACCTGCTAATTCTTCATTTTCTTGAATTGCTCCAACACTAATTACTTCTGAAAAACCGGAAGGATAATGTGGTTTATTTGAACCACTATTTCCAGAACTACCAATTAAAATTACATCATTTTCGTAAGCATATTTAACAACATCTTTTAATAGTTTTGAGTATTGGGAATCACCCCAACTCATATTTATTATTTTTGCTCCCATATTAACTGCATAAATAATTGCAGCAGCTGCATCATCTTCTTCCCCATTTCCGTTTTTATCAAAAGCCCTTAAATTTAAGATCTTTACTTTAGGATTTACTCCAGCAATTCCAAACGAGTTATGCTCTGCTCCAATTATTCCTGAAACATTTGTCCCGTGTCCATTCTCATCCATCGGAAAATTGTCCCAATCACTAAAATCATATTCATTTGAGTCAATAGGAAAAATATTTAATTTGTTTACAAAATCCCATCCTTGAAAATCGTCTATAAAACCATTTTGATCATCATCTATTCCATTATTTCTTTTGTCATTACCATTAATATCTTTTCCAATTTCTCCTTCATTTTGGAATAAAACATCATCAATATCCGGATGTTCAATATCAACCCCTGTATCAATGACAGCTAAAATAATTTCATCTAAATCATCAGAAAGAATATCCCATGCTTCCTCTGCTCTTATATTTTTTAATCCCCATTGGTCAGAATATAGCGAGTCTTCTGGAATGTAATCTATTTTATAGCTTCCATTTTTTTGTACATATTCTATATTCGGATCGTTTGTAGCATCAAGTAAAAACTTTTCAGCAGAAGCTTCATCAAAGAAATCAATCTTAACTATTTTTTTTAAGTCATTATTTAATTTTAGAACTGAGTTTTTAAAGGAAGTAATTTTAGGAGTATTTTGAAAATCTGAATTAGTTTTTTGAACAGAATTATTATAGAACTTTTGTTCAATTCTCGTAATTTCAGATTGAACCTTTTCTAAAGAATTATATTTTACAAAAACTGTTGTCTGTCCGTAAATAAAAGAAGTTAAAAATAATATAATCGAAAATAATCTAATCTTCATAAACTGACTTTTCAAACTTTTTATTTACAGATACAGGATAATTTCCTGAAAAACAAGCAGAACAAAAGTCAGTTGGAGTATGATCGACCATAGCAGAAAGCATTTCATCTTGACTCATATATTCCAAAGATTCAACTCCAAGATATTCTGCAATTTCCTCATTTCCTTTTGTAAATCTATTTGCAAGAAGCTCTTCTCTTGATGGAAAATCCATTCCATAATAACAAGGATATAAAACCGGAGGTGAAGAAATTCTTAAATGAATAGAGCGTACCCCAGCTTCTCTTAATAAAAGAACTAATTGTTTTGATGTAGTTCCTCTAACAATTGAATCATCGATTAATACTATTTTCTTATCCTCCAAAACTCCTTTTACAGTATTAAACTTAATTCTTACTCCAACTTCTCTTTTCCCTTGTCCGGGTAAAATAAATGTTCTACCAATATAATGACTTCTTATTAACCCTATTTCATGTTTTGCAGGAATCCCCATTTTTACTAATTGATTGGCATAGCCAATTGCAGCGGTATTAGAACTATCGGGAACACTAATAACATTTACTTTTTCCCCTTCATTATCAGGATAAACGGGATGATGCTGTGCTAAAACTTTTCCGAGTTTACGGCGCATTTTATCAACATTCGAACCATAAATTCTACTATCAGGTCTTGAGAAATAAATAAATTCAAAAATGCAATGTTGTTTTTGCACTTTACTTTTATTTATTCTATAAGATTTTATAGACTCAACATCCTTGGTAGAAGAATCAATAACTATTAATTCACCGGGTTCAACATCTCTCAAATATTCTATTTTATTAATATCAAAAGCACAAGTTTCGGAAGCTACAACAAAGGAGCCGTTTATTTTCCCTAAAGCTAAAGGTTTGAAACCATTGGGGTCACGAGCAGCAATCAGTTTATGATCCGTTAAGATTACAACCGAATATGCTCCCTTTACTTTCCTTAAAGCTTCTAGGACTTGATCTACTTGATTATCTAATCTACTTCTAGCAATAAGGTGCGGAATTACTTCTGAATCGGTCGTTGTTTGAAAAATTGCTCCAGCTTCAATCAATTCATCTCTTATTTCATTAGCATTTGTTAGGTTACCATTATGTGCAATGGCAATATTTCCCATTCTGTAATTTACTTTGAAAGGTTGAATGTTTTTTTCCGAGTCGGATGCTCCTGTAGTAGAATATCTGTTATGCCCAATTGCAGCAAAACCCTTTAATTTATCTTCAAAGACTTTAGAATTGGCAAATACTTCAGAAACCAATCCAATTCCTTTGTGCATATTAAACTTTGTTTTTCCATTTTCAGACTTAAAAGCTGTAACAATTCCTGCAGCCTCTTGTCCTCTATGTTGCAGAGCATGAAGTCCGTAATAAGTATAAATTGCAGGATCTTCTATACCATAAATACCAAAAATTCCACAAAAGCTTTGCGGTTTATCATTTTTCAATTTTTTCTCAGATTATATGAAAAGTTAATAAACAAGAAAAGTTCTTTAATTTAACTTGTCAATTTCGAGTCCTCAAGCGAGTTTCACACGAAAAGCAAGAAATTAAACAACTACAAATAAATAATATAAGTTATTGTAAGAAAAAAAAATTACAGAGTCGGAACGGCGGGATTTGAACCCGCGACCACTTGACCCCCAGTCAAGTACGCTAACCGGACTGCGCCACGTTCCGAATTCTTATATCTTAGAACGTAAATCTACTAAAAAGTTCCTTAATTCTTCAAGATCCTTTTTAATATCACGATTATCAATAGGTTTTTCTTTCGCAACCGGAGTGAAATTCTCATTATTATTAGAAGCGTTATTCACAGCTACATTCTTAAGCTCAACAGGATCGCTTAAAATCTTTTTTGCTCCTTCAATCGTATATTTTTCTTCACGAAGAAGTTTTTTTATTAATAGAATCATCTTAATATCTTTATTTGTATAGATTCTATTACCAGCTCTATTTTTGGAAGGTTTTAATTGTTCAAATTCTGTTTCCCAATATCTTAGTATGTATTGTTCAAGATCAGTTAATTTACTAACTTCAGAAATTGAATAATATAACTTTTTGAGTCCGAAATCTTTCATAATTTACCTTGATTTTTGCTTTAACTAAAATATATAAACCATTATAAAATAGCAAGTTCTGAGTTTATTTTAATCATTTTTTTGAAACAAACGATATCTTTACTTATAAAACTATCATAAAAGAAGTAAAGCAAATGCTTAATTGCAAATAATGAGAAAAATATTTTTTTATTTTCGAATAAAAAAAACAAAATTTAGAAGTGAGAAATATACATAAATATACATTGTTTTGTATATGGTGGAAATTCATATAACAATAGATGGTATTAGTAAATGGAAAGTAATATTAGAGATTATTAGAATAGATGTTACTAAAATTTTTCTAATAAATAAATAGCAGCAAGATAACCTTTTTCTTTAAAACCAGAAATGTAACCATCTGAACTTTTTGTTGTAATCATATTTTGTCTAAAATCTTCTCTTTTAGAAAGCTGTGAAAGATGTACTTCTATTTTAGGAATATCAACTACTTCTAAAGCATCTTTTATAGCAACAGATGTATGAGTGAAACCACCAGGATTAATTATAATAGCATCAAAATTATTAGGAGAATTTTGAATTTCTGTAACAATTTCTCCTTCTAGATTGCTTTGAAAAAAAGTAAATGAATACAGAGGAAATTCTTTGATAATTAATTCTTGTAAATCATTAAGAGTAAAGCTACCATATTTTTCTGGATCACGCTTGCCTAACAAATTTAGATTAGGACCATTTATAATTTTTATTTTCATTTTGCTTCATCCATATCGTCAATTATTTCTCTTAATTTAGGTGTAAGATAAATATCATCAACACCAAGTTCTTTTAGAGCTGCTGAAAGAGTCATTACTTTCCTTTGGGTGGTAGAAAGTTTATTAATAACAATTACTTTGCTATGTTTAACTAAGCAATAACCACCTTTAAAATCACCTCTTTCAAACCTAACTTTCGCTCCCATTTCGTTAGCAACAGCTTTTAGATCATCTAAAATGGTCTCAAATTCTTTTTCTTTTATTTTCATAATATATGTTTTACTAAATTTAGATACTAAAATAACAAAAATATTAAAATTTTTAGAAAAATTATGAAAATAGCATCTATAGATATTGGCTCAAATACTGTATTATTGTTAATTGCTTTTATTAAAGAAGGAAATCTTAAACCAATTTTTAATAAATATGAAACTCCCAGATTAGGAAAGGGATTGAAAATTGGAGGAAATATTTTAGATGATAGAATTGAACACTTAATAGAGATATTACAAGATTATAAAACAATAATTTCCAAATATCATTGTGAAAAGATTATAATTACTGCTACAAATGCTATGAGAATTGCCGGTAATTCCTCTAATATAATTAGCAGAGTTAAAAAAGAATTAAATCTAGATATTCAGATTATTGAAGGTGAAGAAGAAGCACGATTATCATTTTTGGGAGCATCCTCTTCAATTCCTAAAGAAAATGATAAAGTAGTAATTGATATTGGCGGTGGCAGTACTGAAATAATTTATGGCAATAGAGAAAAAATACTGTTTAAAAATAGTTTCCAAACAGGAGTTGTAAGCTTAACAGAAAAGTTTTTACATAAATTCCCTTATTCTGATAAAGCATTAAATGATGCAAATGATTTTTTAATTAATACTTTTAGATTAGCAGAAAAGAATATTCCTAAAAATACTACGGTAATAGCAGTTGCAGGAACTCCAACTACTCTTTCTTGCATTAAACAAAACTTAAAAAATTATGATGAAAAACTGGTTGAAAATTCATATCTAGATCAAAATGATTTTAGAAATTTATATAAAAGTCTTTTAACCTTAGATGGATTATCTGTAAGAGAAAAATTTGGAACTATTGTACACGGCAGAGAAGATATTTTGTTTTCCGGATTACTTATATTAAAATATCTAAAAAGTATTTTTGCAGCAGATAGAATTATAGTTAGCGGTAGAGGTTTAAGATATGGAAATATAATAAATTACATTAATAACGTTAAAGAATAATAAATGGAATAGTATACATTTCCACTAAAAGTATAATTATTAAAAAAAGAGTAAAAGCTAATGCTGTCGTTTTCGATTTTGATTGAATATAACATGAATAAAAATATAGAAATATACTCCAAACAAGCATTAAGCCTTCTATAAAAAATAGTAAATAAGCCACAAACTCTTTTATAATAAATGGTGAAGGATTATAAATAAACCAATGAATCCCAAATATTCCGTATTCAACCGGAGTTAAAATAATTAGTGATAAAACAATGGGAATTAAAGAATATGTAAATATGGCAAGATTATCCTTGTATCTTGTAATTTGTTTCTTATTTATAATAGTAGTTTTAATACGAATAAAAATCAATATTGTACAAAGATAGATTCCCAATTGAATAAAAAGATTACTTTTGGGATATAACGAATCGTTGCTTAAAAAATTTAATGATGACTGAAAAATGACTGCTAATAGAAATAATTTTATTGCAATAAGAATGCTAATAAAAGTTACAAAGTTTTTATGTTCTGCATAAATAATTTTTAGTAGTGCTTTTTGGGGACTTTCGAATAATTGCCAGATCGTGCTCCATAAATCTATATTACTAACAGCAGTTCTTAAATAATATTTACAGTTTCTACAATTTTTTTCGAACAATGGATTATCATTACCACAATTAGAACAAATATTATTTATTTGTTCTTTCATAATTTCATTCTCAATTTTAGTTCAGGTTTATGTGTGTAATTATTTATCCCAATATCAAAATCAAATAAATGTGCATCTACATAAGCATCAATAAAATTAAGAAAATATGTTAAACCCAAATATATTGCAAATAAATCTCGATCATCTCTGTAAAAATCTCTAGCAGATTTATAACTTTTATTACCGGTAGATGATTCTAGCAAACTATTTTTATATAAATCACGATAAGACTTATAATTATCATTTTGTTTAACCCAAACATAAATAAACCAAGCTGAAATTCCCCAAATAACAGGTATTTTCCAATATGCTTCATTATATGCTTGTCCCCACCCCGGCAAAACCATACTTCGGAGCATGGCTCCGGTAGGAGATTTTTGCATAACAAATCCACTATCATTCAAAGATTCAACAGAATATGATGAGTCAATTTGAGAATATACCATTGTAGAGGTAAAAACTACAAGAAATAATATTTTAATAATTAGATTTTTCAATAATTTCGAAAAGCTCAAATAGTCGTTCTAATTCATCATCCGAATAAAAATCTATTGTAATATGTCCGGTTCCATCTTTTTTTTGCTTGCAAATTACTTTAGTACCAAACACATTTCTTAATTTATTTTCTATTTCACGTTGAGAAATTAATCCTTGATCATTACTATTATTAGTTTTAGGAGTCGGTTTTTTCTTTTCTTCATTCAGTTTTCGTACAATTTGTTCAACTTTTCTAACTGATAAATTTTCTTTTTTAATTTTTTCTAATATCTGAAGTTGTAAATCCGGATTATAAATATTTATTAATGCCCGAGCGTGTCCGGCAGAAATTATATTTTTAATTAATGCTTCTTGAACTTGGGAAGGTAATTTTAACAAGCGTAATGAATTTGTTATCGTGCTCCTATCTTTTCCTACTTTTTCAGATACTTGCTCTTGAGATAAGTTACATTCATCAATTAACCTTTTATAAGCATGAGCAACTTCAATTGGGTTTAATTGTTCTCGTTGAATATTCTCAATTAATGCAAGAGCAACCATTACTTCTTTTGATTCAACTTTTATTATGTAAGCCGGAATTCTTCTATAACCAATATCTTTACATGCTCTAAATCTTCTTTCACCAGAAATGAGTTCATACTTACCATTATGCCCTCTCCTTACAGTTATTGGCTGAACCAAACCATTTTGTAAGATTGAATGTTTAAGTTCATCTAAACTTTTAGGATCAAATTCTACTCTTGGTTGGTAAGGATTTGGGACAATATTATTAATTTCAACTTTAACTAAAACATCATCAGATATTCCATCATCCGCATCAATTTTTTTACTTTCTATTTCAACAGGTTTTTCTAAATCATTTTGAGTAGAAGGATTTATTAGAGCATCTAAACCTCTTCCAAGTCCTGGTCGTATTTTATTCATATGAATATTACTCTTATTTTAATGTACTTCTATTAATTACTTCTGAAGCTAATGCAATATAATTTTTTGCACCTACTGAAATTGCATCGTATAAAATTACTGGTTTTGCATGACTAGGAGCTTCAGAAATCCTTACATTTCTATGTATTATAGTTCTAAAAACCTTATCACCAAAATATTTTTTTACTTCTTCAACTACTTGGTTAGAAAGATTAAGTCTTGAATCAAACATAGTAAGTAATACACCATTTATAGATAGATTATTATTTAATTGTTTACGTACAATGTTAATTGTATTAAGAAGTTGTCCTAATCCTTCTAAAGCAAAATATTCACATTGTACGGGAATAATAACCGAATCAGATGCTGTAAGTGCATTAAGTGTTAACAAGCTTAAAGAAGGCGGGCAATCAATAATTATATAATCATATTCTATTTGCGACTCTGTAATTGCCTTCTTTAATAATCCTTCTCTTTGTTGAAATGAGACTAATTCTACCTCTGCTCCCACCAAATCGATTGTAGATGGTAAAATATCTAGGTTTGGCATATAAGTATTAATTATACATTCATCTATTAGCTCAGAACCAATTATAACATCATATACAGATTTTTCATTATCATAAATACCTAAATGATGTGTTGAGTTAGCTTGAGGATCAATATCAATAAGAAGAGTTTTAAACTCAGCAGCAGCTATTGATGCTGATAAATTAATTGCTGTAGAAGTTTTACCAACTCCACCCTTCTGATTTGCTATAGAAATAATATTTACCATAATATCCTGTAAAAGAAATATTTAATTAAAAAAAAGAATTTAAAGATTAATTTCAGAACCATATTCCATTATAATACATTCTTTTCTTAAAGAATTTACTTTTAGTTTAAATTCTTCCGGATCTACTGTTATTGGTTCCCATGTATTATAGTGCATAGGAATAGCAATATCAGGATTAACAAATTCAACAGCTTTAACTGCGTCATCAATACCCATTGTAAAATTATCGCCAATTGGTAATAACATATAATTTATTTTGTTCATTTCACCAATTAATTTCATATCTAAAAACAAACCTGTATCGCCAGTATGGTAAATTGTAGTTTCATCAACAGTAATTAATACACCGGCAGGTTCGCCTGCATAAGTTCCTTCCGGCGTTTGAGAACCATGATGAGCAATTGTAAACTTTACTCTACCAAACTGAAAATTATATGCTCCACCAATATGCATATTATGTGCTTTAAATCCCTTATCAGCACAATAATTTGCTAACTCATTTACACATATAAAAAGAGGATTTGTTCTCTTTGCAATTTTAAATGAATCTCCAATATGATCGCCATGAGCATGTGTTAGAATTATAAAATCTACTTTCTCAATCTCATCAGATTTAACTGGCGATGTAGAATTATCATCTAAAAATGGGTCAATTAAAATAACTGTACCATCATCTGTAGTTATTTGAAATGACGAGTGTGAAAAATAACGCAATTTCATATTTTCACCTAAATTTTATTATGAATAAAAATATAATAATATTTTATTATGAATGTATAATTGATTTTAAACTAAGCTTTAATCTTATTTACTACAAAATGAATATTCATTACTATTTTTGATATAATTTACTAAAAAAATACGTTTTTTAGATGTTAACCTAAATAAATATCAATAATAAAATTTTATTCATAAAAATATAATTAAAAAAAATAGAGAAATGAATATACACAAAACTCTACTTTGGTTTACGGAAAGAGTCAATTATTGTTTTAAAACCTTTATCTTTTGAACTACCAATACTTTTAGCTAGTCTTTTTCTTAAATTTTCTTTTGACAATCCACTTATCAATTGTCCTTTCTCGGCAATAGATATGCCACCGGTTTCTTCGGAAACAATAATACTTATAACATCAGCTTCTTCTGTAATTCCAATTCCGGCTCTATGTCTCATACCTAAATCTCTTCCATCAAAAGATGTAAGCTCGGTTAATGGTAAAGTACATCTAGCTGCTTCAATATTATCATTGTTAATTATTACTGCCCCATCGTGAAGTGGACTACGTGGAAAGAATATTGAGCGGAGCATATTTTTACTCAATTTGGCATTTAATATTTCCCCACTTTCTATTACACTACGTAATCCGGTACTTTTTAAATAAATCATTAATGCGCCATGTTGATGTTGAGCTAATTCAAAAGCTGCATCTGCTATTATATCTGCAACAGTTTTTTCATCACTTTTTACAAAAACATTAAAGAGAGGATTCTTTCCTAAAATTACTAACAATCTTCTTATTTCAGGTTGAAATAAAACAATGAAAGCAATAATCCAGTTATCAGTTATTAAATTAAGAAGCCAACCAATTGCTCGTAAACTGGTAGCTTGAGCAACAAATGATAAAAGTAGAATTACAACAAGACCAATAAATATTTGTGCTGCAATTGTATCTTTAATCATTTTATACAATTTATAAAAGAATAGAGATACAAGAATAATATCTATCAGGTCTAAAAAAGTAAACGGCATAAAGCCTATTTTAAATAACTCAAACATATTATTGTTTTACACTTTCTGTTACTAAAGAAATTATTTTTTTTAATTGAACAGCGTTTTCTACATTATGAGTTCTTATAATATTTGCTCCATTTAAGGCAGATATTGTTTCCGCAATAATAGTAGCATTTTCTCTTTTATTAATTTCTAAATTTAATGCTTTACCTAAAAATGTTTTTTTTGAAAGTCCAACAAGTATTGGTAATTCAAATTTGGAAAACTCATTTAATCTATTTAATATTTCATAATTATCATTAACTCTTTTACCAAAACCAATTCCCGGGTCTAATATTATTTTTGAGATACCTTTCGTCTTAGCAAAAGAAATTTGTTTTGCAAAAAAATCGTTTATTTCTAAAATAACATCATCATAAGTGGGATTAT
>PDWI01000820.1_pt1 | contig 55254 bp, 49 predicted proteins | sample 1430891 | NCBI WGS metagenome assembly PDWI01 (sample SAMN01162508, study PRJNA174530) | Oral metagenome, whole genome shotgun sequencing project. | biome: Marine environment; feature: Marine mammal; material: Swab sample of the gingival sulcus; isolation source: swab sample of gingival sulcus... | reverse complement strand
CGATGGACACAACTATGGTTGGGCCCCTTTCTATGTTTGCCAGTCCGATTGTTCCCCCGCATGATTCCAGAGACCCTACGGGTATACGATGGTTATCGCATCCTGACCGTGCTACGGCCCTAGTGGGACAACGCCCTTTGCCCTTATCGGATCCTTGTTCTACTAGATCTGTGGACAGGCCATCTACAAAACTGCCCCTGCTTATTTTTAAAACCCTGCACATCCCCTCTCGATAGGATATAAGTTCCCATGGCCGGCTATGGGCCCATGGGTTCCCCACCGCTCTTGGAGAAGATATGGACGGCCTTTTTCAATATCCCGGGCCCAAGTCCTTTTTATTTAAGGGCCTTCCGTAACCTTTTGACTTCCAATGCGCTTCCTGTCATTGGCCTTTCTGGTCCAGGGCCATTAACGGCTTTTGCTGCTTTACGCCATTTATGGGTTCTTTGCGCACCTGTCCCTAATCCATCTGCCAGCGTAACTCGATCGGGCCGCCTGTGCTTTTGACCCTGTACCGTAAACCCGTCTTTCCATGTTCCCGGGATATCCGTTTTGCAACAAACGGTCTTGAATTCATGCCCGGAAAAAGGTGACAACCCCAGGTCTTAATGGAAGTGGTCATGGCACGACCTTGGAAGCTTTGATTATTGCCAGTTGGTCATTCTTTAACCTAGTAAAGAATAAATAGACCTCCCCACCATCCTTGATCTTGTGTTTTTTTCGGATAGTGGCTACACTTTCCGGAAAGTTCCTTACGGTGATATTGGCTTGGGAACCGACCAGATCCTTGATTTCTTTTTTATTGTACCCTGTTACTTTCTTGATTTTGAATACCCTGCCGGGAAATTCCATCAGATCCTTTGATGTGAATAAATGGGAATGCCCATGAAGCTTATCTACCTTAAATGCTTTTGAGAGGATTTTGAAGGCACCTGCCTTTAACAAGGCGGCATTAGGCTCATATAAATAGTCTAGGGGGAGTTCGTAGGTGGGAGAGGTGTTTTTCTCCTCTGAAAGATCAAAATCATAGAGTTGTGGTTTAGGCTCGATAAGGTTCAATGCCTTAACATTTGTCTCGCCCCCATATCCCTCTTCCAGCACCCAGAGTAGTTCCTTGACCTCATTCTTTAAAGCCACGACATGGATTTCCTTTACATGCCTTAATTGGTTTAGCCCACTTGTGATATCCAATAGGGGGGAGGTCTTTATCATAATGTGTTTCGATTTCTGAAAAAGCAAGGGTAGGTGTTCAATGGTATTCGGGGTGCAATCCGAAAGCAGAAAGACCTTTCCCTTGTTTTCGGACCTTCTGGAAGGGTCGATATATAGCCAATCGAATCTTTGACAAGAGTCCTTTAAAAATCCCAAACCATCCTTGGGTATGAAATCGATGTTCCCAACCCCTAGGGTCCCAAGATTATGCGCGGCGATCCCCGATAGGTCTTTGTTGATTTCGCAATGAAAAACCCTGTCTACCCTTTTGCTGAAGAAATAAGTGTCAACACCGAATCCCCCGGTCAGGTCAACGAGTGTTTCCCCACTAAGTATACTTGCCTTGTACTTGGCCGTGGCCTCGGAGGAACATTGTTCAATGTTCAATCTGTTAGGGTAATATATATTAGGCGTATCGAACCAGATGGGGAGCTTTTTTATACACTTTTTCTTGGCCTGTATCTGTTCGGCCAGCTCTTGGGGTGAAATTTTCTGAAAAGGACTTTTTTTAAGGATGACCGATATGATATCGGTATCCAGATGTTTGTTTATGAAGTCTTGTGCACCAGTATCTAATATGTTTTTGTTCAAAATGGGACTATAGGTTTTTGGTCAAGGATCTCACAATCTTGTTTTCCGCTAAAAACTCCTTTAAGATCACTTTTATGGCAGTGTAACCGGGTACTGCAATGATCATTCCGGCAATTCCAAATAACAATCCCCCTATGATGATGACCAAGAAGATCTCCAAGGGATGTGATTTGACACTGTTGGAGAAAATATAAGGTTGCGAGAAGAAATTATCCACCAGTTGGCCAAAGGCAAAACCAATCATTACATATATGGTCTTGGGGAGGGTCACCGTGCTAAAATCGGCCCCTAGATTGCTGGTCATCGTTAGGGTCAGCATGAGTATCCCGCCGATAACCGGTCCTATATAGGGAATCAAGTTCAACAGGGCACATAGAAAGGCAATGACAATTGCATTCTCTATACCGAAAATAAACAGGACTATAGAGTAGATTACGAACAAGATCAAGATTTGTAGGACCAGTCCAACGAAGTACCTTGAAAGTAGGTCCTTGATCGTGTCCAAAGATTTTTTTAGACGGCTTTCCTTGTTTTCCGGTATGAATATCAGAAGGCCTTCCTCAAACAATTTACTGTCCTTTAAAAAGAAAAATGCGATAAAAAGCACACTGAACAGGCCAATACTCAAACTACCGAGAACCCCGACAAACGAATTCAGGAAATTAGGGATAAACCTAAAATCCAAGTCGGCGAATATTTTAGAGTCCTTTATACCCTGTTCAACTTCAATGGGGCTCAATCCAAAATATTCGGTCACTTGCCGGTACAGGTGTTCAAAATTGCCCTGAAGGGCATCGATATCGAGTAATGAAAGATTTTGTCCCTGGGCGACAATAAGAGGAATGAACAGGGCTATAATACCAGCGATAATCCCAATAAAAAGTAACATTGTGAGGATTACCGCCAAGGTGTTGTTGAATTTAAGCCTTCTGCGAAGGAACAGGACTATGGGTCTTCCCAAAAGTGAAGCGACCAAGGCTATGGCCATATAGATCAATACCGATTGTATTTTATACAGGAACAATAAGGTCAGGAAAACACCGACAAGGATAGCTATCGCCCTTAAAATGCCGTCTGCAATTGTTTTGGCTGTCATTGGTTAATTTTTAAAAGCATAAGATATAATATTTGCCCCCATCTGCAAGGCTTTTGTGCGTATCGCCTCTGGGTCGTTGTGGACCGACGGGTCCTCCCAACCATCACCCAAATCAGATTCATAGGTGAAAAGGAGTACCAATCGATCTTCATGTGTTATTCCAAAAGCTTGTGGTCTTTTGCCATTGTGTTCATGTATTTTTGGCAAACCTTCGGGGAAATCATAATGTTGGGAAAAAATAGGGTGGTCCGCACCCAGTTCTTCCAAGGTCTTATTTGGGAAGACCTTGGCGATTTCCTTGCGTATATAAGGTTCCATACCATAATTGTCATCAATATGCAAAAAACCGCCTGAGAGCAAGTAAGTCCTTAGATTGTCCGCTTCTTCCTGGGAAAACAATACATTTCCATGCCCTGTCATGTGCAGGAACGGGTATTGGAAGATAGTTACATTGCCCACTTCCACCGTTTCAGGTTGCTCCTTGATCTTGGTATTGATATGGGTATTGCAAAATTGTATTAGATTGGGCAATGCCGTGGGATTGGCATACCAGTCGCCTCCACCATTGTATTTTAATATGGCGATTTCCTGACTGCTGGCCAAACAGGCATATGCAAGTAAGAATAATGTACAGATGGTTTTTGAATATCCCATTCCTTGAATATACGAAGATGAATTTATCCGTTGTTTATCAAATTCACCGTGGTACAGGCCACGATGGCGGCAGTTTCGGTACGTAGTCTATTCTGGCCCAAGGAAACAGGTAAAAACCCTTTTTCATAGGCCTTGTCCATCTCGCTTTTTGAGAAATCACCTTCGGGACCGATCAGTATGGTTACATCCTTGTCTGGGGCAACCCGTCTTTTCAACTCCATTTTTTCACTATTTTGGCAATGGGCAATGAACAAGAGCCCTTTCCTTTCCTGTTCCATGAAATCATTGTAGGTCGTAATAGGGTTCAATTTTGGCAGATAAGCTTGCATGGATTGTTTCATGGCCGATTGCAAGACCTTTTCCATACGTTCCTGTTTTACGATTTTACGTTCGGACCGCTCACAGATGATCGGTGTAATTTCATCCACACCTATTTCTGTGGCCTTTTCCAGAAACCATTCGAAACGTTCATTGCTCTTTGTAGGGGCGACCACTAGATGGAACCAATACATCTTCCGATGTTTTTTTGTGGATGAGATAACCTGTGCTTTACATTTTTTGGTATCGGCCACTATGATCTTCGACTCGAAGACATATCCCTTCCCGTTCGTTATAAGCAAGTTGTCACCTTCCTTTTTTCGGAGTACTTTTACGATGTGACGACTCTCTTCAGGGGTAAAAACAAATTGGGAGACGCTATTATCCAGATCTGGGTTATAGAATAATTGCATATTCATGGGTTGTTTTTATTTAGGTTATTACATGGGTATACGATAAGGAAACTTTAAAAAAGAAGACTTTTACCGTATAGTTGGCTGGGTATTCCACTAAATACCCAACTATAGGTGAAAATACTATTTTTTTCGGACAGCCCATCTCTGTCGGCTAATAAATTTAATCTAAAAATTCCCCGACGCTCTGCCTCGGGGTTTAGCTGAAAAGTTTGAAAAACGGGGAGTTTTTCATAACACTTTGAAAAAGTGTATTTTCGATTTATGGGAGAACATATTTTGAAGAGACATAACAAGACTTTATTACTTTATCATTTGGTATTACCTTTGAAATATAGACGATCCGTTATAACGGATGAAATAGGCGAAGGACTGAAACAAATTTGTATTGGGATTTCGGAGCGCTACGAAGTTCATGCAGGGATAGGCCATGGTTTTCCGGAAATAGAGTTAAAGTTGTGGGGAGGAAAATCTTGGACAAGTGGATTTTATGCAAAATACAGTTGGTCAATATGCAAATGAAGAGGTTATAAGAGCTTACGTGAAAAATCAAGGAACAGAAAAAGAGTATAAAAATATATATAAGAACCCGTTGTGCATTTTAAACAATGCTGATTTTAATATTGTTAATTTGTCTATCGAAGATAAATTTGTTAATATATTGTACAGTAGTCAATGCAGTTATCTTCGATATTATTCTGGTTTTAAATCCTTTAAAAGTCTTAGCGTAGTTGCGTCTTATCATAAACTGGTCACATAATTGCGAAAACAATGTTTCTATCCTTTTTCGCTTTTTTCTAAACACGTAGGTTGCTTTTTATAGTTTTTCTGATTTCTCCTCATTGGAGTGTTCAATTTTATGCTACAAGATTCAAATAGGTTAAGTTGAATTTGTGCGGACAAATAACCTCTATCGCCTATTAACGTGCAATGACTTATTTGCATTTTAATGTCTTGAAGATAGTTGATGTCACGTACGGAAGCAGGACTCAAGCCAATACTTTGAAAGACTCCGCTTACAGAACAGACCGCATGCAACTTGTGACCGTAATAGTGTGAGCCTTGCGCAGCACAATAGCCCTTGTCAGGAAAGGCATACGTATCTTCCTTGCATATTTTCGAACGGAAACTTCTTGATAGTTCACAAACTTCCAAGGGCATACTATCTACAACAAAATAATCTTCGAATCCGTTAAAATGAGATGCTAACCTTAACCGAATGTTGTTGATATAATCGCCTAGTTTACGTCTTCCTCTGTTGTAGACACTTCGTTCTATTTTTGCTAATAGTAGTTTTGGAAGTTTACGAAACAAATCGTTTTCGCTATCTATACCCATAAATTCAGCCGTTAGACTTAAGCTGACTAACCCTAAGTCACTAAGTTTAGGTTGACGCCTTTGATATGATAAAAGTTGATCTTTTGATATTTTTCGTAATACTTCCAATATTCTTTCGTAATTTGCACTTAAGTTGTTCATTGTTAATGTTTTATAGCTAAAACAATTTATTGTTTATCAGTGAAATGAACAACTTTTTCTTATTGAATCATAATGCACAACGGGTAGGGGTTGACAATACACCTTTCTGTTTTTTCATCTAACATATAAAATATGTGTTCAAAAGCTGAAAGTTGTTTAATATATTGAAATAAAACTAATGAAAAAGCTATCGCTTCATTTGCTCTTGATCTGTACAATGGTATTTTGTTCCTGTAGCCGGGATGACGGCAACGAGGAGCCAAAATGCACCGAATCAATTGGAAAATTGGAGGCCAAGGTACACAAGGATGCCACCTTGCAATTTTATTCCACTACTTTTCACGATTTGGACGACAACACGATCGACATAAACGCCGATGAAATAACTCCTTATTGTATTTGGATTGGTCGTCTTTCTTTTACTTTGGAGAAAAGGACGGGAATACACGAACTGAAGATACAGGTGGCCGGAGGGTCTGGCATATACGGGGAGACTGTCTATCGGGAGCTCGATGACGACGTTCAACTGGGTCGTTTCGACCTTTATGAAGCTGAGCCGCACACTGTGGAGATCACAGCTCTAAACGATGGAAAGGTTAACGGTGTCCTCTCGGCGACCTATGTGTATTCCGGCAGCAATGATTTTCACATATTGCCGGACACCTTGCGTTTTAAAAACATTCTTTTTGAGGCCGAGTTTTTTGATCCGGCAGAAGGAAATTAGTTGGTCAAATACCGTCGATGGGAGGCTCTGCCTCGGGGCGGTTCATTCGCAGGGTGATGGCCAAAAAGGGTTTGGTTCCCCAGGACTTGACCCGAAATGAAAGAAGTGCCTCACACACCCTTGGGTCGAGGTTGTTGGTCGAATAAAGGTCGTCAAGCAGGTACAAACGCATGATGCCGACAAGTACCGTAAATGTTTTATCGCCTTTTCGAACATTCAACTATGGTGCTTTAGTTCCGTTTTGGGCAGAACGATTCTAAAATAACATTGCATGTGTAACGATTATCGTAACGCATAGGTGATTTGCATTGTGGATCGTAAGATGACCATGCCCCCATTGAGGGAAAAACCGTCACCTGCCCCTTAGGGGAGAGCATTATTTGGCTTTATGTACAAAAATAAACTTTCAATAGTCATTGAAAGTTTAAAATATTCCATATATTTGCTTTATGGATTACGGGGAAGCAAAAGATAAATTTATTTCTACTTGGGGTAGTTTGGGTACGCTTTGGGGTATCAATAAGGCAATGGCGCAAATACAGGCCTTACTTTTTATATCCATCAAGCCACTTTCCATGGAGGATATTATGAAGGAGCTGAAAATATCCCGTGGCAATACAAGTCTGAATTTACGTCAGTTGATAGATTGGGGCATTGTCACCAAAGAATTGATCGCTGGTGAGCGTAAAGAATATTTTTCTACCGAAAAAGATGTGCAGGAATTGGCCAGGCATATCGCTAAAGAACGTAGTCGTAGGGAAATTCAACCAGCAATAAAGGTTTTGAAAGATGTTTCCAGTATAAAAAATGACGGGACGGCCAAGACAAAAGAACTCATAAAACAGACCAAGGCACTACATGAATTGGCGAGCGCAGCCGATACGCTGTTACATAAAGTAGTAAACCAAGAGCAAAATTGGATTACCAAGTCATTATTGAAATTCATCAAATAAAAAAATTTGAAAACATATTTCAGTAGTTATTGAAAGTTTAGAAATTAAAAATAAATAAAAAATGGGAACGCTGGAAAACCATACCCTTTTGTACGACAAGGATTGTCCGTTATGCAAAGTCTATACAAGCGGATTCATAAAGACCGATATGTTGGATGCGAATGGTAGAAAACCATTCTGTAATATCCCTGGACAGGAAAACTATATTGACCTCAAAAGGGCGACTAATGGAATAGCATTGGCGGACACCAAAAACAAAACGGTGGTTTACGGTATGGATAGCTCGTTGAAAGTTATTGGGAACTCCTTTCCTATCGTAGGGAAAACAGGAAACCTAAGACCGATTAAATTCTTGCTGGGGAAAACCTGTTCCTTTATTTCTTATAACCGAAAAGTGATTATGCCCGGTAGGCAGTCAGGGGAAAAGGCATTCGATTGTGTGCCCGGTTTTAATTATGGATACAGCCTTGCTTACATAGTTCTTGCAGGTTTCATAACGACTATTGTTCTGTTTGTGTTTTCCGGTCTATTGCACGGACTACCAGAATCCACTATTCAGGGAGAATCAATATTGGCTTTGGGCCAAATACTATTCCAAGTCCTGTTCTTAATGGGTAAGACACGTAGGGCCATCATCGGTTATATAGGTAATTTAATGACGGTTTCGCTTATGGGCCCACTTTTGTTAATACCGGTCGTACTCTTGGGTTTATTGATAGATGTACATCAAGGCGTAATATTGGGATGGCTTGGTCTTACCGTGTCCATTATGTTTATAGGGCATTCCCGACGTGTAAAGGCATTAGGTCTCCCATCGTACCTGTCATATACTTGGATGGTTTATAGGGTTGTTGCATTGATCATTATTTTAAATGTATAACTATGGAAAAGATTGTAATCGCCGGTGGTAGTGGTTTTTTAGGGCAAGTATTGGAAAATCATTTTAAAGACCAATATCAAATTAAGGTATTGACTAGGAATCCAGTGAGGGAAAATGATATTTATTGGGATGCAAGAGCCATTGGAAAATGGGTAAAGGCACTTGAGAACTGCAAAGCCTTGATCAACCTTGCGGGGAAATCTGTTGATTGTAGGTATACGGGGAAGAACAGAAAATCGATTTACGATTCCAGGATGGATTCTACCAGAATTCTTGGTGAGGCGATCAATCAGTGTGAAAATCCTCCTGAAATCTGGATAAACTCATCTACAGCAACTATTTACAGGCATTCCCTTGATAAGGAAATGACCGAGGAAAAAGGTGAGATAGGCAATGGTTTTTCTATGGGTATTGCGAGGTCTTGGGAGGGAACGTTCAATAATATCAAAAACCCGGAAACAAGGAAAATATTGATACGGACTTCCATTGTAATGGGGAAAAATGGCGGTGCCTTTATTCCGTTAAGGAAATTGACCAAACTTGGTCTAGGTGGCAAACAAGGTTCGGGAAATCAAAAAGTGAGTTTTATCCACGAGTATGATTTTGCACGTGCTGTTGGTTTTTTAATAAACAATGGGCAGTTAAAAGGCGTTTTTAATTTAACGGTGCCCAAACCAACGGATAATAAAACACTCATGCGGTCTTTAAGGAAAGTGATGAAGATCCCTTTTGGCATCGATCATCCTGTCTGGTTATTGAGATTAGGGGCAAAGATCATTGGTACCGAGACCGAACTTGTTTTAAAAAGTAGGAATGTAATACCTCAACGACTATTGGATAATGGCTTCAGGTTTGGGTATGCCGATATTGGGGAAGTTGTTGCAAGTTTGGGTAAGCCAGACAAAATCCATCCATGATAATGCTTTTACGGACAAAACACGAATGCTGTTCAAATACGGACATTGACAACAAACAGTTAGGGGGCCATCATTATAACGGTAATGAGGAAAAATGAATTTGAAAGTGGTCCTTTCCCGACCGGATCGGTCTATCGCAAGGGTTCAAGGGCGAAACCAGGTAGGTTTCCCCCCAAATTTTGCCATAGGCCAAGGATCTGTTATTGAATAACATATCGGGCCTTGGCAGTTATGTCTTGAGAGGCGAAAACCTTTTGCCTGTATTTGTGGAACCCCACGATTCCTATCATGGCAGCATTGTCGGTGCAATACTCGAATTTAGGGATATAAGTGGACCAACCGTATTTTTTTTCTGCATTTTTCAATGTTGAGCGTATGCCCGAGTTGGCAGAGACACCTCCTCCAATGGCTATTTGCCTTATTCCGGTCTCTTTTACTGCTTTTTTAAGCTTGTCCATTAAAATATTGATAATGGTATATTGGATAGAGGCACATATGTCGTTCATGTTTTCCTCTTTGAAATTTGGGTTGTTTTTGGTCTCCCTTTGTATAAAATAAAGTATGCTGGTCTTTAGTCCGCTAAAACTAAAATTAAGACCATCTACCTTGGGTTTTGGGAAAGGGAATTTCCTAGGGTCCCCTAGCTGGGAAAATTTATCTACCAGTGGTCCACCGGGATACGGTAGTCCCAATATCTTGGCGCTTTTGTCAAAGGCTTCCCCAACGGCGTCATCCAATGTCTCCCCAAGGATCTCCATATCGAAATAATCATCCACTTTTACAATTTGGGTATGGCCACCACTGATGGTCATGGCCAAAAAAGGGAACTCGGGTCTTGGGTTTCCATCATCTAAAATGAAGTGGGCCAGGATGTGTGCTTGCATATGGTTTACCTCGATAAGGGGGATGTCCAGGCCAAGTGCCAAGGACTTGGCAAAAGAGGTGCCCACCAACAACGAACCCATAAGTCCCGGTCCGCGTGTAAAAGCTATGGCTGATAATTGTTTTTTGTCGATATTTGCCTTTAATAAAGCTTGGTGTACGACAGGTACGATATTTTGTTGGTGCGCCCTAGAGGCAAGTTCGGGTACAACACCCCCATATTCCTCGTGGATTTTTTGGGTTGAAACAACATTGCTGATGACCTTGTCATTACATAAGACCGCCGCAGAGGTGTCGTCACATGATGATTCTATAGCAAGAATATAAATGGTTTCTTTTTCCACCAGGTTTGGAATAAAAATTGAAGTACAAAGGTAAAACATTATAGCCCTATCAGAAAACTGAGAAAAATACTTGTTAGAATACTCTTGGTATTGTTGCTCATTTGTGTGTTGGGAACGATAGTGCTTTCCATGCCTTTTGTGCAGACACGTTTTGCAAAATATGCCACGAATTCGATAAATGGGAAGTACGGCACGAATATTAATATCGAGGAGATTCGCCTTTCATTGATATCCTGGGACGTGGCGGTCAAAGGTGTCTATATCGAGGACTACCGGAAAGACACTTTGTTTTATATCAATGAACTGGAAACGTCTGTCCTAAGTGCCCGTAAATTGGTGAAGGGAAGGTTGGAGTTTGGGCATATCGATATCGACAAACTCAATTTTAAGCTAAAAACCTATAAGGATACGACTATCACCAATTTGGAGGTGTTTATTGATAAGCTCGATAGTGGAAAACGAAGAAAACCGGGTACCCCCCCCTTCTTTTTCTCATCATCCAGCGTTGGGATAGCCCATAGCAATTTTAAACTGATCGATGGGAATCTTGAGAACAAGGAAGTGTTGGACTTTAGGCAATTGAACATCCTGGCAGATGATTTTATGATCGTAGGCCCTGAGGTATCCACGGACATAAAGGCCATGTCGTTTATAGATAAGCGCAATATTGAAGTGAAAAAACTTGCTACCAAGTTTAAATACACCAAACAGCAGATGCGTTTTGACACCCTGGATATCGAAACGGAAAAATCCCGATTGACCGGGAATCTTGTTTTCGATTATGAGCGGAAGGATTTTAAGGATTTTTTGAACAAGGTAAGGTTGACAGCTGAATTTACAGACTCGGACCTGGCCTCAGATGATATAAATCTCCTTTACGACCAATTTGGTGCCGGCAAAGTAGCCTCGTTCTCGGCAGAAGTGAACGGGGTCCTCAACGACCTTAATGCGGATAATCTCTTTCTGTTGTCCGAAAATACGGGAGTACGGGGTGATTTCAGTTTCAAGAACCTTTTTGCCAAAAAAAAGCCTTTTGTAATGAAGGCGAAGATGAAGAATGTAACCAGTACCTACTATGAGTTGCGATCATTGATGCCGAACTTTATAAGTAGCAAGTCGATGTCCTCTACCTTTAGTAAATTCGGGCAGTTTACCGTCCGGGGCGAGACCACTGTAACCGAGAGTTCGGTAAAGGCCAAGGTCAATTTGAATACGGTCGTAGGAAGTAGTTATGTGGATCTGGAATTGACCGACTTTAACAATATTGATAATGCGGGCTATAAGGGATTTGTCTCCTTGATCGATTTTGACCTCGGTGATTTTGTGGATAATAAGAAACTGGGGAAGACCACTCTCGATTTCAATGTAGAGGGGAAGGGTTTTGTACGGGAAAAACTGAATACCGAAGTCATTGGTGAGGTGTACAGTATAGATTTCAACAACTATGGTTATAAGAACCTAAAGGTTTCGGGTGTCCTAAAAGAGCAGCTTTTTGATGGTTCTATCCGTAGCAATGATCCAAATATCAAATTCAATTTTAAAGGATTGGCCGATTTTGGGGAGGGGCATAACAACTTCAACTTTATCGCCAATGTTGAACAGGCCGATTTAAAGAAGCTGAATTTCATCAACGATAGTGTCTCTATCTTCAAGGGGAAGGTGAATATTGACATTACGGGGAATTCCTTGGATAATATTGTGGGTGATATCAATTTTACAAAAACGATTTTCCAAAATAAGAACGATACGTATTATTTCGATGATTTCAAGGTCACATCATCATTTGGGAATGATTCTACCCGTACCATTGATATTAACTCACCGGATATCATAACAGGCTATTTAAGGGGGGACTTCAAGGTTAGGGAATTGGGGCAATTGTTCCAGAACTCCTTGGGGAGTATCTATACCAACTATAAGCCTTTCGATATATCCGAAGGGCAAACCTTGGACTTTAATTTCAAGATATACAATAAGATCGTCGATGTCTTTTTCCCTGAAGTCAAATTCCACCCCAATACCTTTATTAAAGGGGGTATAATCGCCGATGAGGGCGATTTTAAATTAACATTCAAATCACCGGGTATTCTGGCTTTCGGTAATAAGGCAGACAGTATAGATGTTAAGATAGACAACAAGAACCCATTGTACAATACATTCGTTTCCGTAGGGGACTTGTCAACCAGCTATTATGATGTGAGGGATTTTAACCTGATCAATACCACATTGAGGGATACGCTTTTCTTTAGGGCGGAATTTAAAGGGGGTAGCGAGTATAATGATAGTTATAACCTAAATTTTTACCATACCTTCAACAAGGCGAATAAATCGGTGATAGGTTTGAAAAAATCCGATATCAGTTTCAAGAACAATACTTGGATCTTGAATAGGGAAGGTAATGCCAAGAACAAGGTCATTCTCAATAAGACCCTCGATAGTATCGTGATCGAGGAAATCGTAATGAACAACAGTAAATATGAGCAAATCAGGTTGAATGGGCAATTGGCCGATTCAACTTATAAAGATCTGGAACTGCAATTCAAGATCGTTTCCTTGGACAAGATCACCCCCGAAATCGATAGTTTGAGGTTGGGGGGCGAGGTCAATGGTACCTTGAACGTGTTGCAAAAGGACGATGTGTACCTACCTTCCTCCAACTTGGGCATAACCGACTTCTCGATCAACGGGTTCCGTCTGGGGGATTTGACCCTGGGAATTGTCGGTAATCGCGACCTTACCGATTTTGTGGTCAATACCCAGATAACGGATAATGGGGTCGAAAAGCTGAGTATCATAGGGGACATCCAAAATAAGACCAAATTGCCCCAGGCGAACCTTATGGCAAATTTCAATGGTATCGATTTGGAACCGTTCAGTCCATTGGGGGAAGGGGTTATAACAAATATCAGGGGGAATTTGTTTGGCAGTGCTAAACTGACAGGTGATATCAACAATCCTGATTTTAGTGGCCTGCTGACGCTCGACAATGCCGGTATTGCGATCCCTTATTTAAACGTCGATTATGGTTTTGCCCCCAACTCCCGTGTTAGGCTATCCAAACAGTCCTTCAATTTTGAGCAGATCAAGATTACCGATGTGGCCCGAAAGACCAAGGCCACTTTGGATGGATCCATAACGCATAGCTTTTTTAGGGATTGGGCGCTGGACTTGAACGTGGATACCAATAATGGCCCTTTCTTGATCTTGGACACCCCGTTTGAAGAAGAGGTGTTATATTATGGTACAGGTTTCTTGGATGGTTCGGGCCGTATTTTTGGGTCGACAAAGGCCTTGACCATTAATGTGGACGGAAAAACAGCGAAAGGTACCTCGTTAAAGATCCCATTAAGCGATGTGGTTACGGTCGGGGATTACTCCTTTATTAAGTTTATTGAAAAGAACGAACCTGAAATCAGCCGTGAAGAGCGGATGCTACAGGAAATAGAAGGGTTGGAGATGGAATTCAACCTAGATGTTACGCCAGATGCCGAAGTGGAAATCGTTACAGACCAAAAAACAGGAAGCTCGTTAAAAGGAACCGGGGAAGGTCTGCTGTTGATACGGATCAATACCAAGGATAGGTTTGAGATGTTCGGCGACTTTGTAGTGGTCACAGGGGAATTCAACTATAAGTTCGGGGGGGTGGTCAACAAAACCTTTAAGGTGAAACCAGGGGGTACCATAGTCTGGGATCGCGACCCACTCTCCGCGGAGTTGAATATGGAAGCGGTATATTCCTTAAATGCCAACCCTGCGCCGTTACTTGATAATGCAGGTTATACACGAAGGATACCAACGAATGTCGTTATACAATTGACCGATGAGCTTCAAAGTCCGGAAATAGATTTCAGTATCGAGTTCCCGGGTACGAGCTCTATTGTACGGTCGGAATTGGAGTATCGTTTGCAAGATCCCCAAGTAGAGGAGAAGAATGCCATTTTTTTATTGGCCCAAGGTACTTTTGTGAATGACCAAAATGGAATCAATTCACAGGCCGTTACAGGGAATTTGATCCAGTCGGCATCCGGACTGTTGAACCAGGTTCTTAGCGGGGGTAATGACAAGTTCAATTTAGGGCTTTCCTATGAGCAGGGAATCCAGGATGCAAATGCCGATATTGAAACAGAGAATAGGATAGGGGTTACGGTGTCAACAAAGATTAGTGACCGTATCCTTTTGAACGGCAAGGTAGGTGTTCCGGTCGGTGGGGCTACCGAAACGGTTGTGGCGGGGGATTTTGAGCTACAACTGCTTCTGAACGAAGAAGGGACCCTGAGTGCCAAGTTCTTCAATAGGGAAAACGAGATACAGGCCTTGTTGGGGGAACGCCTAGGGTATACACAGGGTGCGGGCCTATCCTATGAAGTCGATTTCAATAGTTTTAAGGAACTTATGCGGAAAATGTTCAACAATACAAAGGACAATGACAGGTAAAGGCAAAAAGAGCCTATGCCTACTGGGGCAATGGGTGTAGGGACAGCTTATTGTTGCCCCTGGAAAAACAGGAAACCCTTGATACGGTGTAACAATTCAGGCCCGAAATGTGTTATTTGGAACACTAATGCACCTATTTTCAAACGAAAACCTTTGAGGGTGTTTTTTCCAAGGATATTAAGGGTCGAATCAGTTCTTTTTATGGAATAAGTTTGTTAATTTTGTTGGCTTGATATGGCGAACATTGGAAAAATAGGTGTTTTTACATCAGGAGGTGATTCCCCGGGAATGAATGCGGCGATACGCTCCGTTGTAAGGACCTGTGCTTATTTAAAGGTTGAATGTGTTGGTATCTACAGAGGATATCAAGGAATGATCGAGGGGGATTTCAAACCCATGGATGCGAGGAGCGTCAACAACATCATCAATAAGGGCGGTACAATCTTGAAATCCGCTCGTTGTAAGGGGTTCAGAACCAAAGAAGGCCGTCAAAAAGCATATGGGAACTTACGTAAGGAAGGTGTCGATGCTTTTGTGGTTATCGGGGGCGATGGCAGTTTTACCGGGGCAATGATCTTCAATCAGGAGTTTGATTTTCCCGTAATCGGGATTCCAGGTACCATTGATAACGATATCTTCGGGACAACATTCACATTGGGTTTCGATACGGCCTTGAACACGGTAGTTGAGGCTATAGATAAAATTCGGGATACGGCAAGTTCCCACAATAGGTTGTTCTTTGTTGAGGTCATGGGCCGTGATGTTGGCCATATCGCTTTGAACGCGGGCGTGGGTGCTGGTGCCGAGGAGATATTGATTCCTGAGGAGGATTTGGGAATGGAGAGATTGTTGGAGTCCTTGAAAAGAAGTAAGGAGTCAGGGAAATCATCGAGTATTGTTATTGTCGCCGAAGGGGATAAGACCGGTAAGAACATTTTTGAGCTGAAGGAGTATGTCGAGGAGAACTTTCCTGATTATGATGTAAGGGTCTCTGTTCTTGGGCATATGCAGCGTGGTGGTTCGCCTTCATGTTATGACCGGGTATTGGCCAGCAGAATGGGGGTCAAGGCCGTAGAGGCACTATTACAGGGGAAAACGAACCTTATGGTGGGTGTCCAGGACAATGAACTCATGCTTACCCCGATACACAAGGCCATCAAGGGCCATACCAAGATCGATAAGGAACTCATTAGGGTTTCGGATATAATGTCAATATAATTTTAATTTAAATAAATAAAAGATGTCAAAATTGAAAATAGGGATAAACGGGTTCGGTAGGATCGGAAGATTGGTCTTTCGTGTTGCGGCCAAGAATGACAATGTGGAAGTTGTGGCCATCAATGATTTGTTGGATGTTGGTCATTTAGCATATTTGTTGGAATATGATTCGGTACATGGTAAATTCGATGGTACTGTTGAGGTAAGGGACGGTAACCTTGTTGTCAATGGTAAAACGGTAAGGATAACTGCAGAAAGAGACCCCAAAAACATCAAATGGGATGCTGTTGATGCAGAGGTCGTTGCTGAGTGCACAGGTATTTTCACTACTTTGGAAACTGCACAATACCATATAGACGGTGGTGCCAAGAAGGTTGTTATCTCGGCGCCTTCAAAAGATGCCCCAATGTTCGTTATGGGGGTAAACCATAAAGATGTCAAGGCGTCTGATACCATCGTTTCAAATGCATCCTGTACAACAAACTGCTTGGCTCCATTGGCGAAGGTATTGAATGATAATTTTGGTATCGAGGAGGCCCTGATGACCACAGTTCACGCAACTACGGCCACACAGATGACCGTCGATGGCCCATCAAGAAAAGATTGGCGTGGTGGTAGAAGTGCAATGCTTAACATAATCCCTGCCTCAACAGGTGCGGCAAAAGCGGTAACCAAGGTAATCCCTGCCTTAGAGGGGAAATTAACAGGTATGGCCTTTAGGGTACCGACTGCTGATGTTTCCGTTGTTGATTTAACGGTTCGTCTGGAAAAAGAGACTTCTTACGAAGAAATCAAAAAAGCATTTAAAGCTGCTTCCGAAGGGGAACTTAAAGGTGTTTTGGGATATACTGAAGAGGCTGTGGTCTCCCAGGATTTCATTAGCGATCCAAGAACTAGTATTTTTGATGCTGGGGCAGGAATCGAATTGAATTCCAAATTCTTTAAAGTTGTATCTTGGTATGATAATGAGGCAGGTTACTCAAATAAATTGGTTGACCTGGCACAATACGTACACAGTTTGTAAGTCTTAAAATTAATTGGTATGCAATCCTGGAAATTATTGGTTATTGGATAATTTTCAGGATTCTTTTTAAATGGTGATCTATGATTTTAATTGTTGATAGTGGTGCTACAAAATCCGATTGGATCGCACTGGATGAAAAAGGGAATCAATTGTTCGTGACCCAGACCCTAGGTTTGAGTCCCGAAGTTCTTACACGTCCGGTCATTGAAGATCGTTTGGCAAATAATTTCGAACTTTCCAAGAACAGAGAAGAAGTAACGCGGCTTTATTTTTATGGTGCCGGTTGTGGCACAGAGAAGTTGAAGGTTTTCCTTAAGGGGATTTTTACCGATTTTTTCCCGAATGCCAAGGCCAATATAAAGGAAGATACCTATGCGGCTATCTATGCCACGACAAAAATTGGTCACCAGGCCATTGTATGTATTCTCGGAACAGGTTCCAATTGCTGTTATTATGACGGTAACCAACCTATCCAGAAAGTTGTTTCATTGGGTTATATCCCCATGGATGACGGTAGCGGTAATTTCTTCGGAAGAAAATTATTGAGGGATTACTATTTTCATAAAATGCCACAATCCTTGGGTATGAAATTCTCCAAGGAACATGATTTAGAGGCAGATGTGATCAAGGAGAACCTGTATAAGCAACCTAATCCGAACACCTATTTGGCGACGTTCGCCAGGTTCTTGATAGAAAATAAGGAACACCCTTATTGTAAAGGTGTTATCGAGAAAGGTTTCCAGCAATTCGTCAATAATTATATCATGCAGTTTGAACTGGCCACCAAGGTACCGATCAATTTTGTGGGAAGTATAGCATTCTACCTCATGGAAGAACTTACCACGGTATTGGAACGGAACGATCTGATTGTTGGGGAAATCCGCCAAAGACCCATTGAAGGTTTGATGGAGTTCCATAGGGCCAACCTTTAGGCTTTATTTAACGGCAATCATAGATATTTCAACATTTACGAATTTTGGTAGGTTGGCCACTTCTACAGTTTCTCTTGCAGGGGCTGTGGCTTTATCAAAATAATTGGCGTAAACATTGTTGATTTTTGGGAATTGGTTCATGTCACTAATGAAAATCGAGGACTTGACCACGTTTTCAAATGTCATTCCAGCTTCGGTAAGTACTGCTTTAAGGTTCTCCATACACTGTTTGGTCTCCTCGCCTATACCACCTTCAATGAGGTTTCCGGTCATGGGGTCTATGGGTATCTGCCCGGAAATATACAATGTATTTCCAGAAAGGACCGCTTGGTTGTAAGGTCCTATGGGTGCGGGGGCTTTTTCAGTGTTTATTATTTTTTTCATTTGACGGATGTTAGAGGTTATTTTGTTGCTATTTGTTTTCTTGTTTTTGGGATAATCACGAAATGCGGTTTATGGTTGGTTATACTTTTTATTGCTATCTGGATCGCTGGCTTCTGTTCTCCCATTTAAGGTCCTTGAGTATCGAACTTTTTATACCAATAAAGAAATACCATCTTTTATAGGTGCCAAAAGGAGTCCAGTTAAAACGCATTACAAAACTTTTTAAATCACGTTCAAAACGTAATTGTGTAAGGGTGAACCCTTTTCCTTTAAAATCATAACCGGAGGAACCACCGACCTTCCATCGGGGGGAGAGCTCAATGTCGCCAGTAAACATCAATGAATGGCGGCTGAATTCGTTCTGTCGTGCTGAATTGGAATATGATGCGGAATAGGCAAGTCTAAGGTTCCATGGGATCTTGGTGCCGTAAATGGGGTTGTCTATATCATCTTGGGAAGCTTCGGGCCCATCCATCGGCCGGTCTTGGAAATTATCGGCCTTGCCAAAAAAATCATCGGTACCACCACCACTTTGGGCTACGTAATCATAAGGGTTGTCCTCTTCCTTTTTGTCCTTTTCCTTCTTAAAAGTCTCGTTGCCTAATGAGTACCCAACATTGAAATTGGCGCGTGTTAGGCGGAAAAGGCTCCCTCCATTTTTTACATTAAGGGTGTTTATCCGTGTTCCATTGTTGTCAATGGCATAAGGGTCCAATCCTCCTGAAAAGTTTATCGACATTTTGTTATTGAGGATATTCGTACCGCCATTTACGCTTAATGGACTTAGTCTCAGGGAGTCCGACTCAAAATTATAACTAGTGGAAATATTTAAATTGTTAAGGATCGATATTTTTTTGGGTTCTGTGGCGGTCGAATCCTTGTCCCGTATCTTGGCCTTTAGGGTATTGGCCAATGAAAAACTAAGGCTGTTCGATTTGTTCAGGCTGGGTGACCCGTAAAGTGTGTTTTGGAATCGAGTGAATTGGACCACATCGCCTTTGTCATTGATATACTCATCATAGAACTGTTCAAAGGATGGGGCGTACCCATAGCTTAATGAAGGGCGCATGACATGTTGTATAGCTTGTATCTTCTTGTCTTCCCCAAAGTCGAAAGTACCATATAAGGTGGTTCCTACACTTGCGTTGAGATTATATTTGTTGAATCGGTCAAAACCGCTGATGGTGTCGGTAACGACTTTTTTAGTATCGTCATCATAGCTTTTGTTATAGGTTTGCATGGTCCAGACATCTTCGTAATTCCCCCCGACACTAACACTGAAAAATTTGGCGACCTTGAAATTGGTGGTGATGGGAATTCGGTGTTTTGCCCCCATTTTGGCCCCATCGAACATTTCTGACTTTAGGAAATCATCATCATTGGTCGATATTTTGTTCGCAGCACTCATATCGTATTGGAAATTGATATTTTGGATAATCCCTTTTTTGATACCGTCCCTTTTGGCGAATGGATAGATTCGTTCCATACTGGCCTGTAAGGTAGGCAGGGTCAGTTCAATTTTTTTTGTATTGGTATTCTGGCTGTGAGTGGCTGTCAAGCTCATATTCACAGAAGGGTAGGCCGGGAAGGTCTTGGAGTATGAAATCGAGGAATTCAGCGAATTGTTTTGGGTGTTTGGTAAATTACGTTGTTGGAGCGAGTTTCTATAGTATTCACTACTCCCCATATTCACGGAGGCGGAAAACCTTGAGTTCGGACTGGCCTTTGTGTCCTGGGAGTGTGAGATCTGTATATTCCAGTTTTTGGTAAGGCTATAATCGCTAAAACCTTTTTGACTGTTCACTAGGTTCTCGAACCTGAAGTTTATGTTCCCGGTATATTTATAACGTTTCGAATAGATCGATTGGGTCTTGAACCCCCAACTGCCGTTAGTGTAAAAATCCCCGGTAACCAATATGTCCGCATAATCCCCGATAGGAACATAGTAACCTAGGCCCTGAAGAAAATAACCCTTGTCGGCTTGGTTTCCAAAGGTGGGCATCATAACTCCCGCAGCCCTCCCCACTGTCAAGGGAAAATAGGCAAAGGGTAGGGCTATTGGTGTAGGTACATCGGCAATATAGAGGTTGCTGTACCCTGCTATGACCTTTTTCTTAGGCACGAATTTCGCTTTACGGACCCTTATATAGTAGTCGGGGTTTACTGTGTCCGTAGATGTGGTGATCCTAGCCTCACTTAAAAAATAGACCGAATCATTTTCTTTTTTGGTAATGTTGGCATAGACCTTCATGGCATCACTGCCCAATTGTCCAAGACCGGCCTGCTGTTCTGTCCTTGAGTTCCAGATAATGGCTTTTTGGGTATCAAAATTAAAACGTATAGAGTCGGGGATGACCTCGTTCTGCCCCTGTTTGAAATAGGGAAGTTGTGAATAATTACCGAGAGAATCCTTTATACGTCCGGCATATACTTCGTTCTTTGTGTAATCCATGACAATGATACCGGCACGTAACTCCGTATCCTGATATTGGATTTCGGCCTCGTTGTAGAGGTATATCTTCTGTTCCTTTTGGTTTAGCCTTACATAATCCGTTGCCTTGTATTTTATAACATCAAGCAATAAAGGAGGTTTGGTCTTTACGGTGTCAACGACCGTGGAATCGGTCATTGTGCCTTTTAAGAGCCCGGCCTCGGTAAGTAGGGGAGCGGTAATCGTATCCTGCTCAGCCTTAATGGGCAAAGGTACGATTCCCCCTTCTTGGGCATAACCAAAAACACCACCGATTAAAAGTAGGAATGGGAAAAGTAAATAGTGTTTGTTTGATTGCAAGGCTTTATATCCTATTTTTGTAATAGTATGGCTTGGTTTTTGGAAGTCAAACTTACATATATTTTTTGTTCCCCTTATAGGGTATTACAATAAATTTAACCAATTTAAAATTCTCAAATCATCTTGCGGATATGGATCTCAACCGTTTTTTTCTTGTCGTTTCATTACTATTTCCTTTTCTATACCCTGCCCACGCCAGTGATAATTGGACGCAAAGGAATGATGGTAAGTTTGTAGTGGTTTTGGATGCGGGCCATGGGGGGCATGATCCCGGTAATTTGGGAAATGGGTATCTGGAGAAGAACATCGCATTGAATATAGTCCTGAATGTGGGTAGGATATTGGAGGGCAACCCGGATATCAAGGTTGTTTACACAAGAAAGGATGATACTTTTGTTGATTTGTTCATGCGGGGCGAAATTGCCAATAAGGCAAATGCCGATCTTTTCGTATCGGTGCATTGCGATTCCCATTCCTCCGATGCCCATGGTGCCGGTACATTTGTCTTGGGCCTGCACGCCAACAAACAGAATTTTGAAATTGCAAAGAAGGAAAACTCTGTGATTTATCTGGAGGATGATTATGCGGACAGATATGCGGATTACGATATCAATTCCCCCGAGTCCATTATAGGTTTGACCATAATGCAAGAAGAGTTCTTGGATCAGAGTATCGCCTTGGCCAAAATGATCCAGGATAATCTGTCGGGCAAGTTGAACCGTGTGGACAGAAAGGTGAAACAAGCGGGTTTTATTGTATTGCATCAAACGTTCATGCCCAGTGTCTTGGTCGAGGCAGGCTTCCTTACCAATAAGTCAGAAGGGGCTTACCTGAATTCTAAAAACGGTCAGATGCAAATTGGGAAAGCGATTGCGGAGGCTATCCTCAAGTATAGAAAAAGTGTATATAACGGTAAGAACATCCCTAATAGAACGATGGAAAAGGAAATGGCACGGAAAGAGGAAGTGCCGATTCCGATGGAAAAGGAAAAACCTGTAGATGACCTGGTGTCCTCCCCTCAGGGAGAAGTACTGCCAGAACCGAAAGCTGTAGTCGGGGAAAACACTAAAAAGACAATCCCTGTCGAGGACATCGAAACCAGTGTAAAAGATACCCCGGATAAACCGGATAAGAAGAAGGCCACTGAGGTCGATATGGCTACTGCCGAAAAGAAACCATCGACCCCCCAAGTGTTCTTTAAGGTACAGATAATGGCAAGTGCCAAAGACCTTGAGCTGGTACCCCGGAATTTTAAAGGGCTTGCAAGGATAACCCAAGAGCCGTATAAGAACCTCTATCGTTATATGTACGGGAGTGCCAACTCCTATAATGAAGCGAAAATGCTGAAATCGAATGCTGAAATCAAAGGTTTTACCGGATCCTATATTGTTGCATATAAAGATGGTGTGAGAATTCCCGTGGCCGAAGCACTTAAATACGTTTCGGAATAATAACGGCAATCTCGATTTTATTTCTAATTTTGTTCTGGTCTGTTTTGAAATGAAATTGGTTTTGTACGGGAAAATGCAGGAATGTAGGTCATATTTTTTTAAACAGACGTATAATAACAGAAAAACAGATTCATTTGAAAATATCCAGGGAAATTAAAACAGGAATAATCGTAGTGGGGGGTACCCTACTTTTTATTTTAGGTTTCAGTTATCTGAAATCAACACCTTTATTTGATAACAGCAAGATATTTTATGCTGTTTATAATCATGTTGGAGGTCTTCAGACAGGTACCCAGGTCACTATCAACGGTTACAACGTGGGAACTGTAAACGATATCAGGTTCAAGGATGCTTCGGGCAATCTACTCGTTACATTTTCAGTGAGCAACGATTTTGCCTTTTCCAAGAACAGTAAGGCGGAATTGTACGATACGGGTATTATTGGGGGTAAGGGAATACAGATACGCCCTGTTTTCGACGGCGCCCCCAATGCACAGTCGGGAGATACCTTGGTTACCAACATCCGCCCTGGGTTGACAGAACTGGTACAACAGAAGCTTACACCATTACAACAAAAGATCGAGGGTGCGTTCACCAATGCGGATACATTGATTATGAACGTAAACCATGTATTGGATGCGAAGACCAAGAATGAATTAAGGGAATCCATTGCAGGTCTTAATGGGCTTATGGGTAGTTTGCAGGGCAGTGCCGGGGTTTTAAATGATTTACTGCAAAAGAACCAAGGCAAATTAGATAGTTCCCTAACAAATTTCATGGCATTATCATCCAATTTTGTACAACTTTCCGATTCACTGAACAATGTGGGATTGGGTCGGACGATGGCCAGTTTGGAATCTACGGTTGCCAATTTGGATAAAATTCTTGCCAAGATAGAAAAGGGGGATGGTTCAATGGGGAAATTTATGAAAGACGAGGAACTGTACGATAACCTGAACAATGCATCAAGGGAGTTGGATCTATTATTACAGGATTTCCGTTTGAACCCAAAAAGATATGTAAGTCTTTCTGTTTTTGGCAAAAAACAAAAAGATTATACTTTGCCGGATAACGACCCTGTGGACAAGAATAGCCCTGTGGACAAGATAGAACAACCATAAATGGAATACATCACTAATATTGCCTTTGCCCTGGTCCTTATGGTAGGGATTGTTTTTTTTGCCCGTAATGTCAAAAAACTTATTAGGAACATTAGGTTGGGAAAGGAAGTTGTGGCCAACGATAATAAACCACAACGTTGGAAGAATATGGCCAGGATCGCCTTAGGGCAGTCGAAAATGGTTGTTAGGCCCATTCCCGGAATATTACATATTCTTGTTTACCTCGGTTTTGTCATCATCAACCTGGAGGTTCTTGAGATAGTCCTGGACGGACTTTTGGGTACCCATAGGTTATTTGCGGGTCTCGGGGTATTCTATAATGTATTGATCGCATCGTTCGAGATTTTGGCCTTTTTGGTTATCGTGTCGGTAGTGGTTTTCTGGATACGTAGGAACATTGTAAGGGTCAAGCGGTTTATGAGCCCGGAAATGAAGGGTTGGCCCAAGAACGATGGTAATATGATATTGTACATAGAAACGGTCTTGATGTCCCTCTTTTTGACTATGAATGCAACGGATTTTCAGTTACAGCAATTGGGGGCGGCACATTATGTAGAGGCAGGTTCCTTTCCCATCAGTCAATTCCTCGTTCCCTTATTCGAGGGAATGTCGGTACAGGCACTTATCATTATTGAAAGAAGTGCTTGGTGGTTGCATATTGTAGGAATCCTTTTCTTTTTGAATTACCTCTATTACTCGAAACACTTACATATTCTGTTGGCATTTCCGAATACGTATTTCGGAAGGGTTGGGCCAAAAGGGAAATTCAGGAATTTGGATGCTGTTACCCAGGAAGTCAAATTAATGATGGATCCCGATGCGGACCCCTATGCCGAACCTGCAGGTGATGCCGATGAACCTTCGAAATTCGGGGCTTCCGATGTTATGGACCTTAGCAGGGTACAATTGCTCAATGCCTATACCTGTACGGAATGTGGCCGTTGTACGAGTGAATGCCCCGCAAACCTTACAGGGAAGAAACTTTCCCCAAGAAAGATCATGATGGATACCCGTGATAGGCTCGAGGAAGTAGGGAAGAACATAGATGCCAACAAAGGGAGCTTTGCCGATGATGGCAAGCAGTTGTTGGATGATTATATCACAAGGGAGGAGCTATGGGCCTGTACCTCCTGCAATGCCTGTACAGAGGCATGCCCTGTGAGTATAGATCCACTATCCATTATTATGGACATGAGGCAGTATTTGGTAATGGAACAATCTGCCGCACCGTCCGATTTAAATAATATGATGGGCAATATAGAGAATAATGGGGCACCTTGGCCTTTCAATCAAATGGATAGGTTGAACTGGAAAGATGAGGCATAAAAAATAATTGATCCTTTATTATGGGAAGCGAATTGAAAGTACCGACAATGGCAGAACTCTTTGCAGCAGGAAAGCAACCTGAGGTTTTGTTTTGGGTGGGCTGTGCAGGAAGTTTTGATGATCGGGCAAAGAAAATAACCAAGGCCTTTGTTAAGATACTGAACAAGGCCAATGTTTCATTTGCGGTTTTGGGGGCAGAGGAAAGTTGTACAGGTGATCCGGCAAAAAGGGCCGGAAATGAATTTTTGTTCCAAATGCAGGCTGTCACCAATATCGAGGTCATGAATGCCTATGGGATAAAAAAAGTCGTCACGGCTTGTCCACACTGCTTCAATACCCTAAAGAACGAATATCCGGGCTTAGGGGGTAATTACGAAGTGGTACACCATACCGAGTTCTTAAAACAATTGCTGGATGATGGTCGAATTACCTTGGAAGGGGGTATTTTCAAGGGGAAACGGATCACCTTTCACGATCCGTGTTATTTGGGCAGGGCAAATAATGTTTATGAAGCCCCAAGGGACCTGATTAGGAAGTTGGATGCCGAATTGGTCGAAATGAAGAACTGTAAATCCCGAGGGTTATGTTGTGGTGCAGGTGGGGCCCAAATGTTCAAGGAACCTGAAGAGGGGGAGAAGGACATTAATGTAGAACGAACGGAACAGGCTTTGACCACCCAGCCGGAAATTATAGCCGCTGCCTGTCCCTTCTGCAATACAATGATGACCGATGGCATCAAGAGCAAGGAAAAGGAAAAGGACATTAAGGTTATGGATATTGCAGAGCTCATGGCTACCGCGGAAGACCTTTAACCATAATCCCAAAATCAAATACTATGTTAGCAGAATTCAATACTTTGCCAGATTCATCCAGAATTTGGATATATCAGGCCAATCGTAGTTTCTCGGAGCAGGAACTACAGGAAATCAGGAAATCGATAGAGGCATTTATAGAGGGGTGGACGACCCATGGAAGTAATTTGAAGGCCGGCTATGTGATACGCTACAAAAGATTTATAATCTTGGCCTTGGATCAGACAGAGACTTCCGCTTCAGGCTGCTCCATAGATGAATCGGTACGTTTTATCCAACAATTGGAAAAAAAATACAATGTGGACTTGCTCGATAAAATGAATGTATCCTACAAACAAGGTGAATATGTCGCTTATAAGACCTTGAATGAGTTCAAGAAAATGGCGAAGCAAAGGGCAGTTTCAAAGAATACCATTGTCTTTAACAATTTGGTCGCCAATAAAGGGGAATATCTTGAACATTGGGAGGTGCCGGCCTCTGAAAGTTGGCATAGCCGTTTTATGTAGATGTTTTTTGGTATTGTATTTGCAACCCATCTTCCAATGATTCATGAAAACCACTGGAATGCAATATTCTTTTTGTTTTTAAGTTACTCCCTTAGACTTGTCCCATATGCGATTGTATAGCATTCTTCCTTTCTTCTGTTTTTTCGTTCTCTGTGCAAATGCCCAGGTTGACCCTTTGGTGGTAAGGGATAGTGTTTCCCAAAAAAGATGGGTCGACCGTAAATATGAAGCCATGAGCCTTGATGAGAAATTTGGGCAGTTGTTCATGGTAGGTGTGGCATCCGGCCAAGATAAGGCAAGTATAACCAAGGTTAGGTCATTGATAAGGGAACATCACATAGGTGGTGTGATCTTTTCGACCGGAGGGCCTGTTCGGCAAGCCAAGATCACAAATTCATTCCAAGCGGTATCGAAGATTCCGTTAATGGTCGGTTTGGATGCGGAATGGGGGCTGGCCATGCGATTGGATTCTACGTATGCCTTTCCATGGAATATGACATTAGGGGCCATTAAGGATAATTCCATTGTAGAAAAAGTAGGTCGGCAGATAGGGTTACACGCCAAACGTTTGGGGGTACATATTAATTTTGCCCCTGATATCGATATCAATACAAATCCCCTGAACCCCATAATCGGTAACCGTTCATTTGGGGAGGATCGGGACAATGTGGCCAACAAGGGGGTTGCCTTTATGCGGGGAATGGAAAGTGCAGGGGTTCTCTCAAGCGGAAAACATTTCCCAGGGCATGGCGATACGGCAACAGATTCCCATCACGCCTTGCCTTTGATGGCGTTTTCCAAACAACGGTTGGACAGTCTAGAGCTATACCCTTATAAAAAGCTGGTCAAGGCAGGACTTAGTAGTGTGATGGTGGCCCATTTGAACGTTCCTGGTCTGGAAATCAAGAAAGACCTGCCGTCTTCCTTATCAGAACAGATAATTTCAGGGGTGCTAAAGGAACAAATGGGTTTCAACGGTCTGGTTTTTACCGATGCCCTGAATATGAAAGGGGTCAGTACCCAAGGAAAAGATGGGGATGTGGAATTGGCGGCCTTTTTGGCTGGGAATGATATTTTATTAATGCCTACGGAGGTGCCCAAAGCAAAGGAAAAACTTTTAAGGGCGTATGAAAGCGGAAAGATCACGGAGGAAAGATTGGCAAGTTCGGTCAAGAAGATCCTAATGGCCAAATATAAGGTAGGTCTAAATTCTTATAAGCCTATAATTATCGATCACTTGTACGAAGACCTCAATGGTCTGCAGAATGATCTTATTTACGAAGAGGCCATTGAGAATGCCATTACGGTAGTCAAGAATAAGTTCCACCTCTTGGGGATCAAAAAGTTGGAGAACAAGAAAATCGCCTATGTAAAATTCGGTGATGCGGATAGCCGGCCATTTATAGATGCATTGAACAAATATGCCGAGGTTACCCAAGTGAACGCTAAGGATATAACGACCTTAAAAGAAAGACTGAAGGAATTCAACCTAGTGATCATCGGGCACCATAGAAGCAATAAAAATCCATGGAAACCCTATAAGTTCACCAAAAAGGAACTGGGCTGGCTTCATGAGGTAGCCAACAAGAGGACCTCGAACCTTATATTGGCCGTATTTACAAAGCCTTATGCCTTGATGGATGTGGGCTCTTTTGAAAATATAGATGGGGTAGTGGTCGCATACCAAAACAGTGTCCTCGCACAACAGAAGACCGCACAGCTCATATTCGGTGCGATCGAGGCCAAAGGTATCTTGCCAGTTTCTGCACATGATATATTTCCCGTGAACACTACGGTCCAGTTGAATTCATTAAAACGACTTGGGTATAGTACCCCCGAACGGGTAGGGTTAAGTTCAGAAGGTTTGGCCGAAGTAGATCGATTGATGAAAAACGGACTCGATTCGTTAATGTTCCCTGGCGGTCAGGTATTGATCGCCCGTAAAGGTAAGGTGGTGTACAATAAAGGTTTTGGGAAACCTACCTATTCATCGGAAAGTAAAATAACGACCGGGCATATTTATGATCTGGCCTCCTTGACAAAGATATTGGCAACCTTACCTGTATTGATGAAGATGGAGGAAAACGGTAAAATAGCCTTGAACGATACTTTTCAGGACCTTATACCCGAGTATTCGGAATCAGCGCTTAAGAATGTCACCGTTCTAAAGGCATTGTCGCACTATGGGCGATTACCGGCCTGGATAGCCTTTTATGCAAGTACATTGGATGAAAAAAAGAAACCGTCCTCGGAATTTTATCGCAATGCACCTACTGAGGGCTTCAGTATCAAGGTATCCGATAACCTCTATCTGACAGATGCCTACAAGGATTCCATCTATGACCGTATAGGGCGGCAAGATTTAAAATCAAACCGGTACCGATATAGTGATATCGCATATTATGTGATGAAAAAATATATTGAGGACACCTATAAAACCCCATTGGATAAATTGGTCGATGGGTTTTTGTACAAGCCCATAGGGGCTTTCAATACAAGTTACAATCCGTTGGAAAAATTCCCCAAGAATAGGATCGTGCCTACCGAAGAGGATAAGTATTACCGTTACCGGACCGTTCAAGGATATGTACACGATATGGGAGCGGCCATGCAAGGTGGTGTAGGAGGGCATGCGGGTTTGTTCAGTAACGCCAACGATGTGGCCAAGATCATGCAAATGTATCTTCAAGGAGGGGAATATGGCGGGGTGCGTTTCCTGGATTCAAGGACCATTAAGAAATTCAACACCTGTTACTTCTGTGACAAGAATGTCAGGAGGGGAGTGGGCTTTGATAAACCACAGTTAAAGGACAAGGGGCCAACTTGCGGATGTGTCTCCCACAAGAGTTTCGGCCATAGTGGTTTTACCGGAACCTACACTTGGGCAGATCCCGAAGAGGAGATTGTTTATGTGTTCCTATCAAATAGGACATACCCAACAGCATCGAACACCCTTTTAGTTAAATCTGCGTTAAGAACAAGAATTCAGCAGGCTATTTACAATGCTATTATCAATTAAAAGGTAGTTTTGTAAAATAGGAACGGACATTCGGAAGTCTTGACATTTTGTTTTTATGACTGAATGGTCAAATTTTTTAAGGGGGGAAGGGAGCTTGATCGAGTATGTATGCACCTTCGACCCTAACCTGTTTCTTGTCAAACCATAAAATTCCCAACGAGTGAAAATAGCTATTGTATGTTACCCTACATTTGGTGGCAGTGGCGTTGTTGCCACGGAACTGGGCATTGCCCTGGCCAATAGGGGCCATAAAGTCCATTTTGTCACATATCGCCAACCGGTTCGGTTGGACCTGTTAAGCCAACGAATACACTTTCACGAGGTTCACGTGCCGGAATACCCTTTGTTCCATTACCAACCTTATGAATTGGCCTTGTCAAGTAAATTGGTGGATACGGTAAAACTGTTCGGTATAGAGCTGTTGCATGTGCACTATGCCATCCCACATGCCTATGCCGGTTATATGGCCAAGAAAATGTTAGAGGAAGAAGGTATTTACCTACCCATGATAACGACGCTTCATGGTACCGATATAACCTTGGTAGGCAAACACCCTTTTTATAAGACTGCTGTAAATTTCAGTATCAACCAATCGGATGTGGTCACATCGGTTTCAGAAAATTTGAAGCAACGGACCTTGGAGTTCTTTGATATTAAGAAGGAGATCGAGGTCATCCCGAATTTTATCGATATCAGCAAATATGAAAATCCTTCCTATACTGATTGCCAACGATCTTCAATGGCCCAGGACCATGAGCGTATAATCACCCATATCAGTAATTTTAGACGGGTAAAGCATATTCCGGACGTGATACACATCTTTGATAAGATCCAAAAGGAAATCCCCGCTAAATTGGTTATGGTGGGTGAAGGGCCAGAAAAGGAAAATGCGGAATTCTTATGTGAACAATTGGGTATTGCGGACAAGGTTCATTTTTTAGGGAACAGTAATGAGACCGATCGGATCCTCTGTTTTTCAGATTTATTCCTATTGCCATCCAAGGCGGAAAGTTTTGGTTTGGCCGCCTTGGAGGCAATGGTCAACAGGGTACCCGTGATATCGAGTAATGCAGGTGGTATACCAGGGGTCAATGTAGATGGGGTCACTGGTTATTTGAGCGATGTTGGTGATGTGGATGAAATGGCAAGTAATGCATTGAGGATCTTGAAGGATGACGATACCTTGGGGAAATTCAAGGACAATGCCGCCAAAGTGGCCAAAAAATTCGATATCCTAAATGTGCTTCCCTTGTATGAGGCCATATATTTAAAGGCTTATAACACTAGGTTGAATGCAAGCTCGAGATAAGATGAGACACATGTATGTATTTGTTTTTGCTATTATCCTCTCTTGTAATGGACAGAAAAAGGCCACTACGGATAAAGAGGGGGCATTGAATGATGGAACGGGAAAACTTACCATGGTATTAGAGGACAATTACAGTGGGTTGGGTACTCCGGAAACCTTGATAATCAAGGATAGTAAGTCCTTAAGAAGATTCTTCATGAAGGTAAATCGGACACGAAAGCCAGGGTTGCCGTTGCCAGAGGTGGACTTTTCCAAGGAAATAGTCTTGATTCATTGCTTTGGGGAACAGCCTCTTGGTAGGCAGGTCTCTTTGTCGGTTGTAGATGAAAATGAGCATGAATTGATATTGAGGTCGCTGACTGCTAAAAAGAAAGGAAAACCGCCTTCCTCGGTAATCGTGAGTCCGTTCAAGGTCTATAAGATGCCATTGACATCCAAGAAGATTACTTTTCAGGAAGAGCGGTAAGGTCATATATGTAACCTGATATATGTAACCTGTATGTAACCTGCCGATAATCCATGTAGTTTAGACAATTTTATTTGTGGGGTATTTGTTTCCTGGTTACTTATAAGTCTAAATCATTAATCTGATGAAAGATAAGATACTATGTGCCTTGGTATGTTCATTTCTTGCCTGCGCCCCGGTTTTTTCACAAGATTAATTACAACTTACAGCTAAGGATAGATAGTCCAAAGCTCCTGGATGGTCGGTGTCGGATATAATTTCGTGGATGATTCCGGTGATGTTTTCGATGAACTTTTTTCGATTGATGAACAATGGAATGCCGTTGCATTTTCCTCAAGGGCAAGTATTGGAAAGTACTTTAAGATAAAGGCCATAGGTGCCTATAATAAGTATAAGGAGGATAAGGTCATAGATAACAGGGTAAATACTGGTGAAATAACCTATCTGGGATTGGACGCAAGATTGACCTATGATTTGAACAGGTTAATGGGGGAGACAGGATGGTTCGATTCGTATATTGGGGTTGGTGCAGGATATACCGATGCCAATAATCAAACAAGGGGCACCTATAATGCCTTAATTGGCTTTAGGACATGGTTTTCAGAAAGATGGGGTATGGACCTAAGTTCTTCAGGGAAATGGGCTATGGGAAATGATGAGGCGAAAAACCATCTTCAACATGCTGTTGGTGTGGTTTATCAATTTGGCATGGAAAAAGGGCTTAGCAGGAAAGGGAAGCAAAAATTGGGGATGATCGAGGCCATGGAAAAGGAAAAACAGCGAATTGCGGATTCCTTGGCCAATGAGCAACGAATCAAGGATGAGGCCGCCTTGGCAGAGCGTTTGGTCCAAGAAAAGGAGAATGCCAGGTTGGCGGCTATTGAACAAGCTAAAATCGATGCGGAAAACCAGCGCAAACAAGATTTGAAGGATGCTGTAAATGCTTTGGGCAAGGTTTACTTCGATTTGAATTCATCGCATTTGAATACACCCCACAAGAAAATTTTGGATCAATTGGCAGTGATCATGGAGGAAAACCCATCGGTGACCATCTTTATTGGGGGACATACCGATTCAAGAGGGGCGAAAACTTATAATTTATGGTTGTCCGAACGTCGGGCAAAACGTGCAATGGAATATTTGGTAGCTAAGGGAATAACAGCCGACAGACTGCAAATAGGGGCTTTTGGAGAAACTAAATTGGTCAATGAATGCGATGGCCATACCCGTTGTCCCGAAAGTAAGCACAGGCTTAATAGGAGGGCGGCCTTTGAGGTGATCGGGTTTTAATGGCCTAAGGCTCCTTAAGTTGGATTAAACCTTCTTGGGAAAGTATCTAACAGTACGGCTCTGTTGGACTGTCTGTATCATGTTCTATGATTTTTATTCTTACTTTTAAGATATAAAAGGGGAAGTGTACTATTTTTGGACATTGGATTTTGTAAACAAAAAAGGTAGCCAGCGAGAGGGGTTGGATGGACAATTATAAAAAAGCATATTTGGCCGGAGGATGTTTCTGGGGAATGGAGGAACTCTTTAGGTCACGCTCAGGGGTAAAGGATACCGAGGTAGGATATCTTGGTGGGGAGAACGAACACCCTACCTACAAAAACCACCCAGGCCATGCCGAGGGTATTGAGATCACCTATGATCCTTCCATTACCTCGTTTAAAGGGCTTTTGGACTATTTTTTCAGGATACACGACCCAACTACGGTCGATAGGCAGGGGAATGATCTGGGATCCAGTTATCGCTCTGCCATCTTTATCCAAAATGAAGAAGAGAAAAATGATGCGGAAGAAATGATAGCTACCGTTGATGCCTCTAAAAAATGGGAGGGTAGGGTAGTGACAACCTTGGAGCCTTTTACGGTTTTTTGGCCGGCAGAACCCGAACATCAGGATTATTTGACGAGGAACCCTAATGGGTATACCTGTCATTTTGAGCGTTTTACGGAAAGTTTTTTATAGGAATGGATGGGGATGTCCCCTTTCCTCGTGTATGTTCGGGGTGTAAAGGGGCTCTTTTTTTTGCGTATTGCGATCGTGACCTTCCCTGTTGGTGGGCCTGTGGCGTATTGGCGGCATCACAAAACCATCTGGCCTATCTATAGTATGGCCAGTGACCAGAGGGGTTTGGGACAGTCCCAATCGCAGGGCGATAGCCAAAAAGGGTTCGATTCCCTGGGACTTGCCTCGAAATAATAAAAGTTTTTTCGGAAGTATGGCCCGTACCCTTGGGCCACGGTTGTTGATTGTATTTGTCCCATCCGACACGTTCGTTGAACATGGATTGCACATAAAGGTATGCGGACATGGTAAGAGGGGGGTATAAAATCATTCTGTATTATTTTAAATTAACACTTTAACGGGAATCGACTATGGTTCTTGGATGGGGGCGATAAAAAGCCTTTAACAGAACAAAAAACCACTTATTTTCGCTTAAACCCAAAAAGTTTAAACGAGTTCTGAATATAGAAGTTACTGAAAAAGTGTTTTTTGAACATTGGAAGAACTATATCTCTGAACCAGAAAAATCACTACGGATGCTACCTGTTATGAAAGTGAAGTTCGTTTCCCTACCAATCAAAAGCTTTTATGGGAATCTGTCCATTGGCTCTACAAACAAGTTAATCAGGTTTGTAGGTCTTTAAAAATAAAACGTCAAGAACCAAGTATGCCAAATGGGCAAGGCGTTATGTCGGCTATAGCAAAGTGCGGAGAAAAACCGTAAAAAAGAAGCGATCCATTGCCGGGGCATTGTCGAAACTCTTGCACAAACTCTTATCAGAAATAAAAGGTGTTGAATCTGGCGCCAAGGTAAACAAGCTTCAGATAGATGGCATTGACTTTATCCAAAAAATAAGTTTCGATAATCTTAATGAAGACACCCAATTCAAAAACACCGTTTAAAAAGCACAAGGACTTACAAAGACCAAAGTGAAAATTGCAGGTGTAGATGCTATTTATGCCACCAACAAAACAGGGTCTTTGCTGCCTAGAACCATATACAGACCGATTTCAGGCCAAAAGGAAGGCCCTCAAGACACCATAAGAGCCAAAAACAGTTGAAAAAATGATTGCCAAAAAACGTGCTTTTCGCCTAGAAGGAAGTTTTGGAAAAGAAAAAGAACATTACCATTTAAAAAAGATAAAAGCAAAAACCAAGTCCACGGAAAAACCCTGGATATTCTTTGGGATACATACAGCCAATTGCCTTGAAATTGGAAGGCGAATGCAGCAAGAGATACTGCAAGAAACAGCCTGGTTTTTTTATGACTAGATAGTGGTTTTTGCGCTTACTTCTGAAAGTGCCTATGAAGTTTGTGGCTTCGATCGTCACGGTCTTACTTTCCGATACAGAAATTAGCAAAGATATTACCTAATAGGTCGTCAGATGTGATCTCCCCGGTAATCTCCCCGAAATGGTATAGGGCTTGGCGGATATCTATGGACAAAAGATCTCCCGATATGCCGTTGTCCAAGCCGAAATTCACTTTTTGAACCTCTTCCAGGGCTTTTAACAGCGCATCGTAATGGCGGGTGTTTGTAACAATGGTCTCATTGTTTCGCAAGGCTCCGGTATTGACAAAATGTAAAAGCTGGTTTTTAAGGGCATCGACACCTTCCCCGGTTTTTGCCGAGATCATCTGAAAAGTGGTTCCATCAACATTGGTGAGCAGTAGTTCAAGGGATTCCCTTTCCTTGGCACTCATGATATCGATTTTGTTCACAAGGATCACCATTGGTTTTTCAGGGTGTTCCATGGCTATTTTACCGACTTCGGTCTGTAGGCCTTTTAGGTCGATTTCCGATTTCTTGAATTCCTCGGCACTATGAAGGAACAGTACCACTTGGGATTGTGTTATTTTTTCGAATGTTTTCATGATCCCTATATTCTCAACGATATCCTGGGTCTCCCGGATACCTGCCGTATCAATGAACCGAAAACCGATACCCCCTATGTTCATCTCATCCTCTATGGCATCCCGTGTAGTGCCTGCGATATCCGATACAATGGCACGTTCCTCGTTCAACAGGGCGTTCAGTAAGGTGGATTTCCCCACATTGGGCTCCCCGACGATCGCGACCGGGATTCCGTTCTTGATCACATTGCCTACGGCAAAGGAATCGACCAATCGTTTCAGTACCTCTTGTATCCTAAGCAATAGGGCCTTGAACCGGGGGCGGTCCGCAAATTCGACATCCTCTTCGGCAAAATCCAATTCCAGTTCGATCAAAGAGGCGAAATCCAACAGTTCATCCCGTAATAATTTTATCTCGTTGCTGAACCGACCGCGCATTTGTTGCATGGCTATCTGATGTGAGGCTTCGTTCTCACTCGAAATCAGATCGGCAACAGCCTCGGCCTGACTTAAATCAAGTTTCCCGTTCAGGAAGGCACGAAGGGTAAATTCGCCCGCACTGGCCATGCGGCATCCCTTGCGAAGGAACAATTGAATGATCTGCTGCTGTATGTACGGCGACCCATGGCAGGAAATCTCGACCACATTTTCCCCCGTATAGGAATTGGGGCCTTTAAAGAGGGAGAGCAAAACCTCGTCGAGGGTCTTGTCCCCATCCATTATATGGCCTAAATGAATCGTATGGCTTTTCTGTTGGCCCATATCCTTGCCATGGATAGAGGTAAAGACCCCATTGGCCAATGTAATGGCGTCCTTTCCCGAAACACGGATAATGGCGATTGCCCCCGCACCTGAAGGTGTGGCTAGGGCAACAATGGTGTCTGATGGGGCCATGGAATGTGATTTTAACGCAAAAATAGGCAAATCCGGGTTATTTGTCATCGGGCTGGGGCAGTGTGACCGGATTGTGTCGGTCGGTGGTCGCTTGGATAAAGGTTCGGGGAGATACACCCCCGTGGGTATTGGTGATATGGAAACGGAAAGACCAAGGCCGGTCAGCACCAAGGATACTTGGACCCAACAAGAAAAAATGCCTTTGTTATTGTAACAGAAGACTTGTTTTTGCGTCGTATTTGTAGTTATTCACCTTAAATCGATCATAAAATGGAAATTAGGAATCAAAATATTGCATTGCGGGAAGACAGCCAGCTTCTTGTCATCACCCATCTAACCCAATATCTGGATTATGTTACGGGGTTTGGGGGGGTGATAGTCCCTCTGATCCTATGGTTATCCAATAAGGATACCGTTCTGGGGATGAACGAGCACGGCAAAGCGGTCATTAACCTACAATTGAGCCTTATCCTCTATGTGGTTATCGGGATCCCGGGTATTCTGCTCTTAGGGCTAGGGGTACTACTTTTGGTGTTCGCGGGAATCCTTTCCTTGGTAATGCCCGCTGTAAATGCTGTACGGGCCAGCAATGGTGGGTCGCCCAGTTATTTCGGTACAATTCGGTTCATAGCCTAAAAAACACCCAGAACTCGTTTAAATTTTTTAGGCTTGCCGGAAAATTGCCATTTTCTACCCTGTTTTTGTCTTTTTTTACTTCCGTAGCCCTGCCATGCAACTTTTCAACAGGACAAAAAACCGGTGATTTTCGCTTAAACCCAAAAAGTTTAAACAAGTTCCCATAAAAAAAAGACCACCTGTACAAGGGGTCTTTTTTTATTTATCAAGATCGGGTGTTTCTAGCCGTTCAACATTACCGGCATCACAAGCATGGTAACATGCTCGCCCTCATCCAGACCATCGATCGGGGTAAGGATCCCGGCCCTGTTGGGCAAACTCATTTCCAAGGATACATCGTCGGACTCCAGGTTGTTGAGCATCTCGGTCAAGAACCTGGAGTTAAAGCCGATTTGCATATCATCACCTTGGTAAGAACAGGTTAAACGTTCTTCCGCCTTATTGCTGTAATCGATATCCTCCGCGGATATATTCAGCTCGGCCCCTGCGATCTTCAACCGTATTTGGTGCGTGGTCTTGTTCGAGAAAATGGAGACACGCCTTACGGAACTAAGGAATTGGTTTCTGGCAATAGTCAGTTTGTTGGGGTTCTCCTTGGGGATCACCGCTTCATAATTGGGGTATTTACCGTCGATCAAACGGCAGATCAATTCTGTATTGCCAAAACTGAATTTGGCATTGCTATCATTGTACTCGATGGTAACATCCGACTCACTTCCCGACAATATCCCCTTCAACAGGTTCAATGGTTTTTTGGGCATGATGAATTCCGCCACTTGGGAGGCGGTAACGTCCATTCTTTGGTATTTCACCAATTTATGTGCATCCGTAGCGACAAAGGTTAGGTTCTCAGGGGAAAATTGGAAGAACACCCCGCCCATTATAGGTCTTAGGTCGTCATTTCCGGTAGCGAAAATGGTTTTGTTGATCGCTGTTGTCAATATATCCCCCATAATTACAGTGGAGCTGGGATTGTCCAATTCAACGGCCTTTGGGAATTCGGCCCCATCGGCATATGCTAGGGCGTATTTACCATAGTTGCTGCTGATCTCAACAGTATTGTTGTCATCTACCACAAAGGTTAGGGGTTGCTCGGGAAAGGTCTTTAATGTCTCGAGCAATAATTTGGCCGGTACCGCAATGGTCCCTTCATTGTCAGAATCGACTTCAAGTACCGTGCTCATGGTAGTTTCGAGGTCGGATGCTGAGACCGTTAATCTGTTTTTCTCTAGATCAAATAGAAAATTGTCCAGGATGGGTAAGGTGTTGCTGTTATTGATCACCCCCCCTAGAATCTGTAATTGTTTAAGTAAATAAGTACTGGATACTATAAATTTCATTCGCTCTTCTTTTTTCTGAATTACTTTTTGTTCATTTTATCTTTACAGGCCATGCCCCTTTTAAAATCGATTGAACATACTACACGCAATCAAACAAAGATATTTTAATTGTCCTTTCCAATGAAACAAACTTATCAACACTTGCCATTATCCGGGAGGGCGTCCTTTTTTTTGGGGTAGAACAGGGTAAACGTTGTTGTGTGCGTTGGTATAGCCCGTAAATAGGCATAGTGGCAATTTGTGTCCGGATACCGTTAAACCCTTCCAATATGAAAATACAGTCTGGATATACCCCCCTATGTTTATAAGTCCGTCCGTCAAATAGGCCAAAGGGAGTCAGATTTGGATGGGAATTCGGATGCTTTCGCAACCTTGGGTCCCTTGGTTTCCGGTCTGTCCCTGAACGGTATTTTGGTCTTGCCCCAAGTGGTATTTTGGGTGCCTTTGGATTTCCCATATACGTTTAAATGGTCTTTGTCCACCAATGTCCATAGGTGAAAACGGGGATATCCTATAATGGTTCCAAGGGCAATGTACCCTGTCTGGTACGAATGTCGATTTTACAATGCGTTTCGGTATTTACAGGAAGTTGATGGTGACCGTGTCCCGGTAATCGAGCCCCAGTAGGGTAGAGGCCCCACCAACGGTGTCCAGGTTACTTTTGTAAATGGCAAGTTCTATATAGCCCGAAGAGTTGAAGAGGGCAAGTAGGTCACCGGCACCTTTTCTTTTGTTCCGTTCCAGGTCGTAATTGACGATATCACTATAATTGTCCAGTATTCTGGTAATCAGGCTGGTTCGTGCGTGCAATTCATAGGTACGCCCTTTTCTATATGCCTCGAACAGGGTTTTTTCTATGTTGGTCACCACATTGCCATAATTGTCGATATAGATTACACTGCCCACGATCTTTTTGCCATTATCGGTTATTCTAGGTGAAAAATCCCTAAGGTCCCTTAAATCGTCGAAGGCCTTGCCAACAACCTCCAATGTGCCTCCCCGAACGATATGGCATGCCACTTTGACAAAAACATCCATTACGGGGAAAGGCCCGTTCGCGGTATTGGGTATATTGATCTCGATGACTTTTTCGGGTTTTATTTCCGAGATGATCAACCCAATGACACCATTGTTGGAGGTGACGAAATAATGCCCGTCAACGAACACCACGATATGTTTGTTCTCCGGGGTCGCCTCGGAATCGACACCGACGATATGTATGGTGCCCTTTGGGAAGCTTTTATAGGAGTTCTTTAGGATGTAGGCACATTCATGGATATTGAACGGACTTATATTGTGTGAAATATCAACGATCTTGGCATCGCCGAGTTCCTTGTATATGGAACCTTTCAAAGCACCAACAAAGTGGTCCTTAAGCCCGAAATCGGTTGTTAGGGTAATGATTGCCATGCAGCAATGTTGATATGTTTTTAGTTCGCCAAACCTAAATTTTACTTAAATTTGTCAAACAAAATTAAACAAAAAACAGCCAAGTGAAATTATTATTCCTGGCTTTAATTCAACAATCTACAATTTTTTGAGCGAACTTACTCTAGAACTTATCGAGATCAGTCCAAGGGAGTTTTTTGGACAAGGGGACGAGAATATCGACATTATAAAAAAGTATTTCCCAAAGCTCAAGATCGTGGCACGGGGAAACAAGATAAAGGCCTATGGGGACGAGGAACTTTTGGAGGAATTCGACAAAAGGTTCGACATGCTCTCCCAGCATTTTATAAAATACAACAAGTTGGACGAAAACAGTATAGAACGGGTATTGACCAGTAATGACAAGACGGACTATGAATCGCCCGAAAACAGTGGGGAGATCCTGGTACATGGGGTAAGTGGCCGGTTGATCAAGGCCCGTACCGTGAACCAACGAAGATTGGTGGATGCCTCCCTTAAGAACGATATGGTATTTGCCATTGGCCCTGCGGGAACGGGCAAGACCTATACTGGCGTGGCCTTGGCAGTAAAGGCACTTAAGGACAGACAGGTAAAACGGATCATCTTGACCCGGCCTGCTGTTGAGGCAGGGGAGAACCTTGGTTTTTTGCCGGGGGACCTTCAGGAAAAACTGGATCCCTATATGCAACCTCTATATGATGCCTTGAGGGATATGGTACCGGCAGAAAAATTGGCGCACTATATAGGGAATGGCACCATACAGATCGCACCAATGGCCTTTATGAGGGGACGTACCTTGGACAATGCCTTTGTGATTCTGGACGAAGCCCAGAATACCACACATGCGCAAATGAAAATGTTCCTTACACGTATGGGCAAGAATGCCAAATTCCTGATTACCGGTGATCCCGGGCAGATAGACCTGCCCAGAAGGGTCATTTCCGGATTGAAGGAGGCCTTGTTGATCTTAGGGAATGTTGAGGGTATCGCTATGGTATATCTTGACGACAAGGATGTCATCCGCCATAAACTGGTCAAGAAAGTAATCAATGCGTACAAAAATATAGAACATCAGAATTAGGCATACCAATGGGCAAAACGATAACGAATACCGATTTTAATTTTCCAGGGCAACAAAGTGTTTATAAAGGCAAGGTACGGGAGGTGTATCGTCTTGAAGATGATATCCTCATCATGATCGCTACGGATCGACTTTCCGCCTTTGATGTGGTGATGCCCAAGGGGATTCCCTATAAAGGCCAGATCCTGAACCAGATCGCTACCAAAATGATGTCCGATACGGCCGATATCGTACCCAATTGGCTAATGGCAACCCCGGATCCCAATGTGGCGGTAGGCCATGCCTGTGAACCCTTTAAGGTGGAAATGGTTATCCGGGGATACCTTTCCGGCCATGCGGCCCGTGAGTACAAGGCAGGGAAGGGAACGCTCTGTGGTGTTCCCATGCCTAGTGGAATGAAGGAGAACGATAGGTTTCCGGAACCTATAATAACCCCGGCGACCAAGGCCGAAATGGGCGATCATGATGAGGATATCGCAAGGGCCGATATCATTAAAAGGGGGATTGTCTCCGAGACGGATTATTCGGTACTTGAGGGGTATACCAAGGCACTGTTCCAACGGGGTACTGAAATCGCTGCCGATAGGGGCTTGATCTTGGTCGATACCAAATACGAGTTTGGAAAGACCAGGAACGGTGAGATCGTTTTGATCGATGAGATACATACGCCGGATTCCTCACGTTATTTTTATGCCGAGGGGTATCGGGAACGTCAGGACAAGGGGGAGGCCCAGAAACAACTTTCGAAGGAGTTCGTAAGGCAATGGCTGATCGCTAAAGGTTTCCAAGGCCTGGAAGGCCAGACCTTACCGGAAATGACCGATGATTACATCAAGACGGTATCGGATCGTTATATAGAGCTGTACGAGAATATTACGGGGGAGACCTTTGTAAAGGCCGATATCTCAAATATACAGGAGCGTATCGAAAAAAATGTCCTAGGGTATTTGGAACGTACTTAGGCCATATCTTTCGATAATATCGGTCGCCATCTCTAAATATTTTTATGGGCATGCCCCGACGTCGTAGGTTATATTATTGGTGTGTACCCACCTTAAGATCCCGTCTATAAAAAACCAATAGAACCGTTTGGAGTTTCATTTCTCCAAACGGTTCTAACTTAGCTATACATTGTTTAAAATGCACAATGGGTTAACCATACTGTTTTATAAACTCCTCTTTGAAATTCTTATACAATGTAAGATAGAAATCAATTATTTTTTAAATCATCATTATTACAACTGAAAGGATAGGGATGTTTTAAAGTTTTGATTAAATCTGGACGGCTGGGTTCTACTTAATACAGCAATTATGATTATTTTTTGACTACTACTCCCCCAAGTCTTTGCCCCTTTTGCTATTTTGGCAATCGGCTTAAATATTTTGGTTGCCTTACCATCGGGTATCATTCCTATAATCATGAGTCCAGCGGTCGCTGCCCTGTTCTGTTCCACCCCATCCCAGTCCTTGCCATCAACCAATATCATGGCATCCTCTACGGGGAGGACATATTTCCCTACGAACCTAGCCCCGGTCCAAAAGGCCCCGAAGTGACATCATGTCAGTTCATCGGAAGTTGGCATATTGTTTGTCATTCCCTTACCGACATTAAAAATTAAGGACTAATATTTAAAACATAAATAATGAGCAAGATCATAGGTATAGATTTGGGTACGACCAACTCCTGCGTTTCAGTAATGGAAGGTAACGAGCCTGTTGTGGTTCCCAATGCCGAAGGTAAAAGGACCACACCATCCGTAATCGCATTTGTGGAGGGCGGCGAGATCAAAGTAGGGGATTCCGCAAAAAGACAGGCAGTGACCAACCCACACAAAACCGTTTATTCGATAAAACGTTTTATGGGCAACAAGTTCTCCGAATCAAAAAAGGAGGCGGACCGTGTTCCTTATAAAGTTGTAAAAGGGGATAACAATACCCCAAGGGTAGATATAGACGGACGTTTATATACGCCCCAGGAACTTTCAGCGATGATCCTTCAGAAAATGAAGAAAACCGCTGAGGATTATTTGGGCCAGGATGTGACCAGGGCGGTAATTACCGTTCCTGCCTATTTCAACGATGCACAGAGACAAGCTACCAAAGAGGCCGGCGAGATTGCCGGACTTAAGGTTGAGAGGATCATCAACGAACCTACCGCGGCTTCTTTGGCCTATGGTATGGATAAAAAGAGTACGGACCAGAAAATAGTGGTTTTCGACTTTGGTGGTGGTACCCATGATGTTTCCATCTTGGAATTGGGTGACGGTGTATTCGAGGTATTGTCCACCGATGGGGATACCCACTTGGGGGGTGATGATGTCGACCAAAAAATCATTGACTGGTTGGCCGATGAGTTCAAAAAAGAAGAGGGTATGGATTTACGTGATGATGCCATGGCATTGCAACGTTTGCGAGAGGCTGCCGAAAAGGCAAAGATCGAGTTGTCCTCCTCTGCACAGACCGAGATCAACCTGCCTTATGTGACAGCGACCGCTTCAGGGCCCAAACACTTGGTGCGTTCCTTGACACGTTCCAAATTTGAGCAATTGATCGCCGATTTGGTGAAAAGGACCATTGATCCTTGTGAGGCGGCCTTAAAAGCAGCCGGACTTTCAAAAAGTGATATCAATGAGATCATCCTGGTAGGTGGTTCAACACGTATCCCTGCCGTACAGGAAGCCGTTGAGAAGTTCTTTGGCAAGAAGCCATCGAAAGGGGTGAACCCTGATGAGGTCGTTGCCGTAGGTGCCGCCATCCAAGGTGGTGTATTGACGGGTGATGTCAAGGATGTACTGTTATTGGATGTTACACCGTTATCATTGGGTATTGAGACCATGGGTAGCGTAATGACCAAGTTGATCGATGCCAATACCACTATCCCGACCAAAAAATCACAAGTATTCTCTACGGCGGCCGACAACCAGCCATCGGTTGAGATCCATGTGTTGCAAGGGGAAAGACCAATGGCAGCGGATAACAAGACAATAGGGCGTTTCCATTTGGACGGAATTCCACCTGCACCAAGGGGTACACCTCAAATCGAGGTAACTTTTGATATTGATGCCAATGGAATCATTAAGGTATCGGCAACCGATAAGGCTACCAATAAAACACAGGATATTCGTATCGAGGCTTCCTCAGGTTTGACCGAAGAGGAAATCAAAAAGATGAAAGCCGAGGCCGAGGCGAATGCTGAAACCGATAGAAAGGCCAAGGAAACCGCTGATAAATTGAACGAGGCCGATGGAATGATCTTCCAGACCGAAAAGCAATTGTCGGAGTTTGGTGATAAGCTTTCCGATGATAAGAAAAAGCCGATCGAAGGGGCTTTGGAAGAATTGAAGAAAGCGTATGAAAGCAAGGATGTTGCCGTTATTACACCTGCCTTGGAGAAAATCAACGAGGCTTGGAAAGTAGCTTCCGAGGAAATGTACAAGGCCCAAGCGGAAGGACAACAGGCAGGGGCTCCCCCCAATGAAGGGGATACCGCCAGTAACGATTCCGGGGAAGGCGATAACGTCGAGGACGTGGATTTCGAGGAAGTCAAGTAAATAGGACGGCTATATGGTAAAAAGCATCCTGACAGCATTGTCAGGATGCTTTTTTTTGCAATTAGGTCAACGGATCCGTAATCCGCGATCCGGCTCCCACCCATAACCTTTGACAATGAGTGGGTCGCGATGGAAGGCGACCCTGGCAAATGAAGTGTTGTCCCGGGTATCGAGCATACCTTTGAAGTTTAGGTAATGAACACCGTTTTTTTGGGCATAGCTGCCAGCGTGGTTATGGCCGTTAAAATAAAATTTCACGCAGTCGCATTTATCGATGATGGCCAATAGTTGTCCGTAATTCCATAGATTGTGGTCATTGGTTTTCCCCAAGAGTGGGAAAATGGCAATAAAAGCCCACACGTTCCTTGTTCTTGGTAGCCTGTCCCAATTTATTTTCCACCCATTGCAATTGTTCCGTACCCAATCCGCCGTTCCAAGGTTTCAAGTTGGGCAGATCCTTTTTGGAGAGAAGGTTGAAAAGGGAATCGGTCTGTTGTTTTTTTGTTTCTGTAAGGGTCCCATATACACTTAGGTCATTTCCGTCCAGGACAATAAAACGCCATTTGTTCCTTGCCACACTATAATATCGGTCCTTAAGGCCCATCTTATCGAATATCAAGGGTTTCAGGGAGTCGGTAACCTTAAAGTCATGGTTGCCCAACACATGGTATTTGTCCGATTTTAGGCCATTCCAAATAGGGACAAGGGTGTCGAAACTGTCAAGATTCCTGTCGATAAAGTCCCCAAGGTGAACGGTGTAATCCAAAGTATGGGTATTGAGTTCGTTCACTGCCTCTTGTAAACGTTCGGGGGCTTTTTTGTAGAAACGGACTTCTGTAGGCTCGCAATAACAGTATTGGCAGTCGGCAATTATCCCTATTTCGAAATCAGGGTATTCGGGTGTGGGTTTTTCTTTGGTATTACACCCCATGATGGGGAGTAGGATGATAAAGGCTGTAAGCTTCTTCGTTGGGTTGTGGTTTCTTGGTCTTACCATTGATGTGGGGTTAAAGATACAGGGCCATTTGTTTAAAAGTATATGGGCAGTCAACGAATTTCCATGGTATGCCACAATATTAATGGTATGGAATTTGTTTTATTGTTGTGATATTATAAAGTACTTTTGGTATATGGCAAAAAACCATACGCTTTCTTTTTTTAATTCCTTGATGATGACCATGACCCTCTTGGGTGTTGTTCTTGTGGGGTATTCGGGGTATTCCCAACAGCCGGGGTTCACTATTGCCGATTTTGACCTAAAGGGGGCTGTAAAATCATGTTTGGTCATCACATCCTATGGAAAGGAAGCCTATGATTTTGATAGGGAAGGTAAATTGACCAAGTCGGTTACCCGTTATAATGATACTGATTATGATGTGACCTATTACAAATATCGGGGCGGGGAGCTTGTTGAAAAACGTTTTGAGAACTATAGGGACAATATTTTTGACAGTAGTACCTCTTATGCCAATTTTTATGAGATCGATACAATACCTGTTCGTAAGGTCACTGAAAAGATAATCACATACGATAAGGAATTTCTGGACCGTTATGAGTATATCTATAATGCCAACGGTATCCTGGTCAAGATCATTAGGACGAACAACGATGGCAATGATGAAACGTTGATTGAATATACCGATTACAAGGGGGAACGAACCCAGACCAATTCATTGAATGGGACTATCTTGAAATCGGTACGGAAATCAACAAGGACCGGAAGGGGCAAAAAGAAACGTAAAGTGGTGTTGACCAAGGATTTTTTGGAAGGGGAGCCCCATTCGGCCACAGAAGCCATATATGACCTAGAGGGAAAATTGATCGAGGAGACAAAGTTCAACCAAGACCTTAAGAAGAAGCAGTTCGTACCTATTGAAAATATCTCATACGAATATGATGAAAAGGGGATGCTTATTAAATCCACATCAAAAAAAGATAAAGAGGTCAATGTCGAGGAGTATATTTACCAGTACGATAATGGGGAGGAAGGCAATTGGATCAAGAAGATCATAACCCCCCAAAACAGTTATATTTCGCGTGAGATCGAGTACTACGAAATAGCTGGGGAACAATCGGGGGGCGAGTGATTTCACCTTGGGTTGTAGAAAATATCAGATTGCCATGGACACCCAGAAACCTATCTTCCGGGTATTTTACACGATTTTTGTTCACAGTATCCAATGTTTTGGTGATGTCGACTGGTTTTGTTTGATTTGGAACCGGTCTTTTGGGGGTAAGTTCCAGAAAGGAAACGGTCCCATTTGAACAAATTGATCTAGGAGCTCTTTCCTTATCTCATGCTTTCCATCGAAAATAATCTGTTCGGCCCTTCCATCAAACAATGTCTCCATTCTTTTGGATTCCGTTTTCAAGCGTTCGATGGTAATATACCCGTCCTTGTCACCGACCAGTATTGTAATCTGGGTATTGTTCTTGGCCAAAAAAGCAAGATTACATGGGGTTTGGTTTCCTTTGGCAGTCCCCCGGCATATAAAATCAAGTGTTGGCATTTCAATTTCTGGTGTGCCACCCATCTTGCGGCAATGGAGCCCCCTTATGAGAATCCGAACCGGTTAGTCGGGATGTTCCCTTGGTCGAATACCGCATCTATATATAAGCTAGGACATTATGGGTCTCCATGGCAGTGTTCCCCTTGGTCAGCCAATTGGCCCCCAACATGGCGGTATTCGTTGTTCAGGTAGTATTTTGAGGGGGCTTGGGGTGCAATGATGTAGTTTTCCTCCGAAGGGAGTCCATCGAAATACCTAAGAAAGTACCTGCTTAAATAACCGATACCGTGAAAGACCACCCATACGTTTTTTGTTTTTGGGTTGGGGGCATTCAGTGTCCCGTACGGATTCGTAGTTTGGAATACCACCTGTTTTTCTATACGGCCTATATAAATTCGATTATTTAACGGGAGTTTGTTGCTTAAGTTATGCTTAATTTTACAAAAAAAATTATTTAATGGACGGATACAAGGATAAGATCCTAAAGGTATGCAACGAGTCTTCCAAGAATACTTTGATGCAGACATTGGATATCGAATATATAGAGGTAGGTGAAAATTTTTTAGTGGGCAAAATGCCGGTAACCCCTAGGGTACACCAACCTGATGGGGTCTTGCATGGTGGTGCCATGGTTGCCTTGGCCGAGAGTGTCGGTAGTATGGCTTCCTATATTTTTTTAGATGCCCAAAAGTTCTTTGTCCGGGGCATTGAAATCTCGGCCAACCATATCAAGAGTGTTGCTTCTGGGGAGGTATTTGCAAAGGCGACTATCCTGCACAAAGGGAGGACCACCCAACTATGGGACATAAAAATAACCAATGCTGAAGATCAGTTGGTATCAATCTGTAAATTGACTACAATTGCCCTACCCAGAAAATAGAATGTTGCAGGAAGTGTTAAAGCGGGTAGGGGGGCAATTATCGAATGCCCTGCCATTTGTGATTTATAGAAAACCAAATAAGAGGGAGGTCCATGCCATCTTGCAAAAAGATGATAAGGTACACCACACCTCGGATTTTAGTGAAAAGGGATTCGTTTTTGCCCCTTTTACAAAGCAAGCCCCGGCTGTTTTATTGCCTTTGGATGAATGGTTGACGGCCCATGTCATAAAAGATGGCCGACCCGTTATGGCGACGGTGGGGAATGTCTTCGAGTCAGTTGCCCAGGATAAGGAACATCATCTGCAGATTGTGGGTGAGGGTATTCAACGAATATATGAAGGGATGTTGGATAAGGTTGTGCTTTCCAGAAAAATGGAAGTGGACTGTCCGAATGCCCCATTGGAGATTTTTCAGCGGTTGTTGGCCAGCTATGGTACGGCCTTTTGTTATTTGTGGTATCATCCTAAAGTAGGGATGTGGTTGGGGGCGACCCCTGAAATTTTATTACGTACGTCAAATAATGGTTTAACGACTATGTCCTTGGCCGGTACGAAACCTTATGTTGGGGGAGAATACCCCGTATGGGGTAAAAAGGAACTGCAAGAGCAACGTATGGTTACCGATTACATCATAAGGACTTTGGAGGACAAGGTGTCGAACATTAGGGAATCGGAGGTTGAATCCTTGCGGGCAGGGAACCTTTGGCATTTGCGAACCAAGATAACCGCAGTGCTCAAAAACAACCTGCGGGATATTATAGAGGCCCTTCATCCAACCCCGGCCGTATGTGGTATGCCCTTACAGCCTGCCCAAGAATTCATTGGGGATAACGAACAATATGACCGGGAATATTATACCGGTTTTTTGGGGGAATTGAACTTGAGACAAGAGGTTTCCCGTACAAAAAGCGAAAGAAACCAGGAGAACAGATCGTATAAGGTAATCAAGACGGCCACAGAGCTTTTTGTAAACCTCCGTTGTATGAAATTGACCGATACCAAGGCTGTTGTTTTTGTTGGGGGAGGCATTACACGGGATTCCGATCCGGAAAAGGAATGGCAGGAAACCGTGGCAAAAAGCAGTACTATACTCCAGATGATTGCCCCTGATAGTTTTAAGGCAGGATTGGGTTAAGAACAACAGGCGTCGTATTTTTGTTTAAATGAATTATTCCAACATACCGGTAGCCCAAACTGTGGTCCTGCACTGTAAGGCCAAGGGCATAAGCGATATCGTCATATCCCCAGGCTCAAGAAACGCCCCTTTGACCATAAGCTTTACAGAGGATCCTTTTTTTGATTGTTACAGTATTGTTGATGAGCGTTGTGCGGCCTTCTTTGCTTTGGGCATGGCCCAGCAAAAACAACGCCCGGTAGCCATACTCTGTACTTCGGGGAGTGCTTTGCTGAACTACTATCCGGCTGTGGCGGAAGCTTTTTACAGCACCATACCCTTGGTCGTCCTATCCGCCGATCGCCCGTTGTACAAAATCGATGTGGGTGATGGGCAGACCATACGACAGGACCATGTCTTTGATAGGCATATCGGCTATTCGGCCAATTTAAGGCAAGATGCCACCCATGCCACGGAGGAGATTGTAAAGTACGCTCCAGAAAGGCTTGAAGCTGATGTGGACATGATACAGAAAAGCATTCAGACGTATAACGATGGGGAATTGAACAAAGCCATCGACCTGGCCTTTGGGCAAAGGTTGCCGGTACATATCAATGTACCTTTTGAGGAGCCTTTGTACGGGAAAGTGACAACGCCATTGGTGCATCCGAATATAACAGAGGGTAAAAGGGAGGTGCCTGCACAGGAAAATCTGGATGATTTTTCCGCAACATGGAATACGTCTAAAAGAAAGATGGTCCTGGTTGGGGTGAACTATCCGGATTCATTGGATAGGCAGTACCTGGAAATCCTGGCTCAAGACCCATCGGTCATTGTTTTGACCGAAACGACCTCGAACATACATCATCCCAATTTTTTCCCTAGTATAGATGGCATTATCGCCCCGATCGAAAAATCGGGACATACGGAAGAACTGTTCAGGGCGTTGCAGCCGGACATACTGCTCACTTTTGGGGGACTGGTAGTATCGAAAAAAATAAAGGCATTTTTAAGAAAATACAAGCCCGGACACCACTGGCACATCGACCCACAAAGGGCCTATGATACATTTTTTGCCCTAAACCACCATTATAAAAGTACGGCCAATGATTTTTTCAGGCTTTTTACCCATAAAATACAAACTGTTGAAAGTGGTTATTTTGGGTTTTGGGACCGGATAAGATCGGGCTGTGAATCCAAAAGGGACGAATATCTCGGGAGCGTTCCATTCTCGGATCTCTTGGCCTTCAAATATATTTTTGATAAGATTCCTGCGGATGTGCAGTTGCAATTGGCGAACAGCTCTACGGTAAGGTACGCACAGTTGTTCGATTTAAAGCCTTCCCAGGAGGTATTTTGCAATCGGGGCACAAGTGGTATCGATGGCAGTCTTTCCACAGCGGTAGGGGCTGCAGTGGCCAACGGTAAACAGACCGTATTTATAACGGGTGACCTAAGTTTTTTCTATGACAGTAATGGCTTGTGGAACAACTACCTAAAGCCGGATTTCCGGATTATCCTGGTCAACAATGATGGTGGGGGTATTTTCAGGATCCTTCAGGGTCAGGAAGAATCTGAAAACTATGCCACTTATTTTGAGACCACACATAAATTGAATGCCGAACATTTGTGTAAGATGCATGGCGTTGATTATGTCCATGCCAATGATGGGGATTCGCTTAAGGGCCAATTGGATGTTTTTTTCGAGGGTTCGGCGGTACCTAGGCTTTTGGAGGTAAAAACCCCTAGAATATTGAACAATAAAATTTTGATGGAATACTTTGATTTTATATCTTGGGGAATTATTAATCATATTCTATAAGAACACTAACTATTATGAGTAAAAGAGACGATTTGATCAAGAAGTATGCTGATGACATTAAAGACAAATTTGGTGAATCAGCGGATATGGACCTTTTAACCAAAGTGACTATTGGTCTAGGGCCATCCATTTATAATATTGATGCCTCTAAAGTTTCCGGCTCCGATGAGAAGGAATTGGAAACCGTTAAGAAGAATTACTTAATCAAGAAATTGGGGATGGACGATAGCCCTGAACTAATGGAAGGTATCAAAACAGTTATGGACAAGTATGGTTCATCAAACAGGAACAAGTACAGGGCAGTGGTATACTATATGCTTTGTAAGCATTTTAAAAAACAATCTGTCTACTAGTAGGGCTTGTTGAACAAGAAACGGGAAACCGCTCATTTTATGGGCGGTTTTTTTATGTCCACACTTTTAAATCCTATTTTTGCAGTATGATAACATTGGGAACATACAACACACTTGAAATATTGCGGGATACAAGTGTCGGTCTTTTTTTAGGGGATGGAGAGGGTAATGATATACTATTGCCCAATAAATACGTTCCGGAAGATTATGAAATTGGGCAGTCATTGACTGTTTTCTGCTATTTGGACCATTCGGAAAGACCTGTGGCAACAAATTTGGAGCCAGATATAGAGGTGAACGAATTCCAATTGCTCAAGGTCGTTGAGGTCAATGAGTTTGGTGCCTTTATGGATTGGGGCCTGGAAAAGCATCTATTGGTGCCATTTCGGGAACAACGCAATAAAATGCTCGAAGGCCATTGGTATGTGGTGTACTGTTACTTGGACCAACAGAGCAACCGATTGGTAGGGTCCAATAAGATAGACAAGTTCTTGAGCAATGAGGCCCTTTCGGTAAAAGAAGGCGATGTGGTCGATTTGGTGATTGTACGAAAAACCGATTTGGGCTACGAGGTGATCATCAATAACCGGCATAAAGGTTTGGTGTATTCAAATGAGATCTTCAAGACCTTGGCCATTGGCGACAATACCAAAGGTGTTATAAAGAAAGTACGTCCCGATAATAAGATCGATGTCTCCTTGCAGCCCCTTGGCGAGAATATCCTGGAACCAGCCGCCATTAAGATCTATGGACAGCTGAAAGCCCATGGTGGTTTCCTGGGGTTGCACGACAAGTCAGATCCCGGGCTGATCAAGGAAGAACTACAGATGAGCAAGAGAGTGTTTAAAAAGGGTATAGGAACACTTTACAAGGCAAGAAAGATCGAGATCAAGAGTGATGGTATTTATGATATTGGTTCATAAAGGATTGAGATTTATAGAACTACGGTTTTTTAAGGACTTGGCCGTCAACACGGTATCCATAAGCCCAGGGGAGTAATATTTTCCCCAAGGGCAATGAACACTGTTCTTTTTTGTATCTTTGCTAAGTCGTATACAAGAGGATGATGGTAAACGATGGCAGCATCTTGAAAAAATGCGGATACAAGGGACAATTCCTGAAGTGGTGCGCCAACATTTTAAAGGATGGCTATCGAACATCCATACGGGCCATTGCCAAGGAGACTGATGTGGTAAGGTAATGGTTATAAATTTTGGATATTTTTTTGAACAGGACAGAACCTTGTTCTTTATTGAAGGGGAGTGTAAAATGGGAAAAGTACCCATTGCATGGTATCCACGATCGGTTCTATAAAAGAAACCGCAGAAATAAAGCAGGCCGGTTATTTTAAATATGAAGATGTTACCGGGTGGGTAGAATCCTGTGTTTGTTGAAACAATTAATTGCGGGCACAAAAAATAAAAAGCAAGTATATGGGGCAAAAAGAAATATTTTGGTCGAAAACTGCCAGTAATTTCGAAGAAAAGAACAATAAGATCATTGGTAGGGAGAGCATGGAAATCATACTGGATACCCTTGCCCTGGAAACGAACTTAGGTAATACGCTCGAATTGGCTTGTGGTAATGGAACTTACTCCAAGGTATTGGTGAAAAATACCGAATCATTAAGATGCACCGATTTTTCGGAAGAAATGGTTTTGGAGACAAAACGACGATTAAAGGATCTCCCGGGCATAGAAGTGGAACAGGCCAATTGTTTTAGATTACAATATACCGACAATAGTTTCGATACTGTTTTCATGGCCAATTACATATCATACCAACACCCGAAAAGGCTTTAGCCGAGGCGAAAAGGGTATTAAAACCCGGAGGTCAGATAATCGTTCTTGATTTTACAGCCACAGGAATGAAGTTTTTTGACAAAATGCGAATGCTTTATCTATTTCTTGAATTTTACGGTAAACCACCCAAAGGAGGACAGAATATAGACGATAAAAAACTAAGGGAATTGTTCGGGAGTCTTGATCTTGATATAGGATATTCAAAAATAATCGGGGGAAAATCAAAAGCCGTGTTTGGTAAAGCGGTTAAAAAAGGGAAGTAAAACCACCCAATGGCCAATAGCTAAAAGTAGCACGAAATGAAACAAAAAAAGTAGTCAATACTAAGACAATTAATGCCCTATGCCGAAGATAAGAAATATTTGTTTTCGCTATCGTTGATACTTTCGGCATTATCATCCATACCCGGCCTATTGCCGTTTGTGTTTATCTGGCTTATAGCCAAAGAGTTCTTTGCCGATATGGCGAATATCACGCTCGGAAGTGTTGGTTTCTATGTATGGCCTTGATATCCGCCTTTATAAGTATGGTAGTTTGTTTTTTCGCATTAATGTCATCGCATCTGGAGGCATTTCGTGTCGAGGTAGGGATGCGTAAGATCATCAATATGCCACTCGGCTTTTTCGATAAAAACCAAAGTGGGAAAATCCGTAAGATCATTGATGATAACGCCGGTCAAACACATAGTTTCTTGGCACACCAACTGCCCGACCTTGCCTCTACCGCTATTGCGCCCATTATAATACTTGTGTTAATGTTTGTAGTAGATTGGCGTATGGGGCTTATTTCGCTTGTTCCTATTGCTTTGGGTATGATAAGTATGGGTTCTATGATGGGTACAGTGGGGAAGAAATTTCAAAAGGAGTATATGGGTCCTTTGGGGAAATGGGTAGCGAGGCCGTGGAATATATACGGGGTATACTGGTTGTAAAAACCTTCCATCAGGGGCATCGAGACCACCGAACAACTATGTCTGTTTTAATCGAACTCAGGTTACAGCTAACTGTTGCATCGTTAATCTTTCAATAATTTATAGGTTTCAATTTCCGCATCGGTCATCCAATGAATACCCGAAGCAGGTGCAGCGTTGATAGTAAAATAATAAAATGCTTTTGCATCGGCATCAGAAAAACCGACTGACTTGTAATAATCAATATAAGGTTGATGATTGGGGTGACCGACAGGGAAATCGGTTGCGGTTTGACCACCACCAGCCCAAGAGTGTACGCCAAATTTGGTATTTCTACCCACAGTTCTTTTTATACCTGCAAGAAAAAAATCTGTTCCACCAGAAGCTACTAATCCATTATCTAGTAAATGAATATTTAACCCTAAATCGTGAACTCGTTTTGATAATTTTAAATTTACTTCATCATCCATAGAACCGTCACATTCTTTTATTTGTATCGTTTTTATTGTTGGATTAGCTGTGTAAAGTTCATTAAATTCTTTTAGCGAGCCACTATTAACTACTCCATTCATTTCTAAAGTTGTTGCATTTCTAGGTTTAAAGATAACATCATTAGATATATTTTCGCCATCTTTTGAGCAAGAAACAAGTAGGGTTATACAAGCTACTATAGCACTGTACTTTATTATAAGTTTAAACATAGTTTTATTGTTTTAAATTTTTCCATTGCTGTACATCAAGTTCTGTTTTATTTCCGTTGGCTTCTTCCCTCGAGCATTTATAAGTAAATTTTGCATTACCATTAAATGTCATTTTAGCAAATTCTTGATTTGCCTTTGCTACAACTTCTTTAAAAAGTGTTTTTGCTTTTTCATCAGATTCAGCTTGAGTGTTTCTGATAAAAGTTCTGGTCATTACCCATTTTTTGGTAATAAATAAATCAGCCATTTTTTTTGCATCATCGTCATTGTTAATAACAGTTTGGTCTGTTTCAGATTCAATAGTGTATCCATACACCGTTTCTAAACCATTCATATCATCTGAAGAACAGCTTGAAGTTATAAGAATAACTAACAAACTAAAAATTGAAAAAATACGTGTTGCTTGTGTTTTCATTATTATTTTTTAGGTTAACGCAAAAATATTACCAATGGTATGCGACTTAGAACCCAATAAGTCCGAGAAACGATTGCTCGGACTTATTTAATAGGTCTTGATATTGTTTTGGCGCAATACCTTCGGATGTTTAAAAACCCTCTAAAATGTTGATTTTTAAGATAAACCTGCTTCTTCGGATAGTCCAAACAATGATAAATGATTGGCTTTTTCAGTTTTTAGTAATCGAACACATGTAAATTAAGCAGTAGTACTTGTGAACACTGTTCTTTTTTTGTATCTTTACCAAGTCGTACATAAAGGACAATAGTAATCGATTGTTTTTTTTGATTATAAGCAATGGTGGCATCTTGATAAAATGCAGATACAAAAAACAGACATACGAAAAACAATACTCGAGGTAGCCCGTCGGTCCTTTTTGGAAAATGGTTATAGAAAAACCTCCATGCGGACTATAGCCAAGGAAGCCAATGTAACGCTTAGCAATATTTACAATTACTTTAAAAACAAAGATGAGATATTAGAGGTAATATTACAACCTGTTTTAGGAGATATAGAGCAGTTATTTAATCGCTATAACGACCCCTATTATGCCACAACTAATTGGATTGAGGTAGATGACATAAGTGAAATTAAAGAATTTAAAGAGCATGTAAAACTTATTATTACTTACCAAAAAGAATTTGATTTATTGTTACATAATTGTTCGGGTTC